>Ga0181532_10000333_pt1 | contig 49623 bp, 46 predicted proteins | sample PEATcosm2014_Bin_33_FD_119768 | JGI IMG/M metagenome (GOLD analysis project Ga0181532, IMG submission 119768) | Peatland microbial communities from MTU Mesocosm Facility, Houghton, MI, USA - PEATcosm2014_Bin11_30_metaG | ecosystem: Environmental > Terrestrial > Soil > Wetlands > Peat | place... | reverse complement strand
GCTGGCAGTCCGTGCGCCGGGGACAGTGCTCAGTTCCAACACCTCGGGCATCAGCATCGGCAGTGTCGTCGAAAGTTTCGGCGAGGAAGTGCGGCAACATTTTCTGGGCACTCACTTCTTCAATCCTCCACGCTACCTGAAGTTGCTGGAAGTTATTCCTACCCACGAGACACGGGCGGAAGTTGTGTAAGCTATCACGCGTTTCGGCGATGTGGCGCTGGGCAAGGGGATCGTGATTGCCAAGGACACGCCCAATTTCATTGCCAACCGCATCGGCACGTTTACCACCCTGAGAGTTCTCCAGGTCATGCAGGAGGGCGGCTACACGATTGAGGAAATCGATACCCTCACCGGCCCCGCCATGGGCTTGCCCAAATCCGCCACTTTTCGGACTCTGGATATCGTGGGCCTCGACGTCATGGGCCATGTCGTCAACAACCTCAGGGAGGCCTTGCCCCAGGATGAACGGCGCGGACTTTTCCAGCTTCCGGGCTTTATGCAACAGATGATGGAGCGCCGCCTGCTGGGCGATAAGACCGGGCAAGGCTTTTACAAGAAGCTGAAGGGGAAGGACGGTGGGGACGAGAGCGAGATCCTCACGCTAGATTTGAACACCTTCGAGTATCGTGCCCGACAGAAGTCCAGTTTCGCTTCGCTCGAGATGGCGCGCAACGTCGAGGATGTCCGCGAACGGGTGGCGATGCTCTGCCAGTCGCCCGACCGCGCGGGGCAGTTCTACCAGAAACTCCTTTTCGACACATTCCACTACGCGGCGATGCGTGTGCCGGAGATTTCGGACGACATCGTCTCCATTGATAATGCGATGAAGTGGGGCTTCAACTGGGAATGCGGCCCGTTTGAGCTCTGCGATGCGGTGGGGATCGAGAAGGCCGCTGAGGTTTGGAAGAAGGCCGGCCTCTCGACGCCGCTTCTGGTCGAAAAACTTCTTTCCTCGGGGAAGAAGAGCTTCTATGTCTCATGCGACGGAGCCCCAAGCTATTTCGATTTTGCGAGCGCCACATATCATGAGATTCCTGAGAGGCCCGGAGTTCTTCTGCTGCCCTTACTCAGAGCCCGCAAGAAGGAAATCAAGCGGAATGCCGGCGCCAGCCTGATCGACCTCGGCGACGGAGTGGTCTGCCTGGAATTCCATTCCAAGATGAACACGATCGGCGCGGACGCCGTGCAGATGGTTCATGCCGGACTGAAAAGCCTGAACGAGGGCTTCGAAGCCATGGTGATCGGGAACCAGGCCGCGAATTTCTGCGTGGGCGCAAACTTGATGTTGGTCCTGACGACTATTCAGGAAGGCGAATGGGACGACCTTTCGAGCGCCGTGCGCGCCTTCCAAAACGCCAACATGGCCCTCAAATATGCTCCCAAACCAGTGGTGGCCGCCCCCTTCGGCCTGACTCTGGGAGGTGGAACGGAGATGATTCTCCACGCCGCGCGGGTACGTGCGGCGGCGGAGACTTATATGGGCTTGGTGGAAGCGGGCGTGGGCCTGATCCCGGCGGGAGGCGGGACTAAAGAAATGCTGCTGCGCGCCATGGATAAGGCGCCCGCGGACCCGGATGCCGACCCCTTCGCATTCGTCAAGGAAGTTTTCATGAATATCGCCATGGGCAAAGTTTCAACCAGCGCCGAAGAAGCCCGCAAGCTGGGTTACCTTTCCCCGAAGGACTCGATCAGCATGAACCGGGACCGGCAGATTGCAGACGCCAAAGAGCTGGCGCTCGACCTGGCGCGTCTGGCGTATCGACCCGGAAAGCCCCGCGAGGACGTTCGAGTCCTCGGGCAGGCGGCTTTCGTCAAAATGAAGCTGGGGCTGCACTTGATGCGTCGCGCTGAGTACATCTCGGAATATGACGTGGTCGTCGCCACGCACTTGGCCAAGGTCTTGTGCGGCGGCGGCGATTTCACCTCGCCACAACTCGTCTCAGAGCAGTACCTGCTGGATTTGGAGCGGGAGGCCTTTCTAAGTCTCTGCGGCCAGAAGCAGACCGTGGAGCGCATCCAATATATGTTGAAGAGGGGAAAGGCGCTGCGAAACTAGTGACGAGTGACGAGTGACAAGTGACGAGCGCAGGTCGGCGCGACCTGAATGGGCCGTATGGGGCAGGAAGGCTCGTACCGACCCGCTCTTGCATCCCGCCTCCCGCGACGGAATCCTGCTCGTCACTCGTCACTCATCACTTGGAGGTTTTATGAAAGAAGCGTTGATTGTGTCCATCGCCCGGACGGCCGTGGGCAAGGCGCCGCGCGGGGCGCTTCGCAACACGCGACCGGACGAGATGGCGGCGGCGGCGATTCGGGAGGTGTTGCGGCGGGCGCCGGGGCTCGACTCGAGCGAGGTTGAGGACGTGATCCTCGGCTGCGCGATGCCGGAAGCTGAACAAGGGAACAATGTGGCGAGGGTCGCGTCACTGCGCGCCGGTTTGCCGGTAAGCTGTTCAGCGATGACCATCAACCGATTCTGCTCTTCAGGCCTTCAGGCCATCGCCGTCGCTTCCGAGCGGATCATGGCCGGCTTCGCCGAGGTTGTGGTGGCAGGCGGCACGGAAACCATGAGTATGATTCCCATGGGCGGATATCATTTTGCGCCCAATCCCTACCTGATCGAGCATTATCCTGATTCCTACCTCAACATGGGCTTGACGGCTGAGAACCTGGCGCGAAAGTACAACATCACGCGCCAGCGGCAGGATGAGTTTGCCTTACGGAGTCATCAGCGGGCAATGGCAGCGATTGCGGAAGGCCGATTAAAGGATGAGATCGTTCCGCTCGAAGTAGTCGAGGTCAGCCCAAACGGGAAGGGCAAACCGCAGACGCGCCAGATCCGCTTCGACACCGATGAGGGACCGCGCGGCGACACCTCGCTGGAGGCACTGGCCAAGTTGAAGCCTGCTTTCCATGCCCACGGCACGGTCACTGCGGGAAACGCCTCGCAGATGAGCGACGGCGCGGCGGCCGCCCTGGTGATGTCGGCGGAGAAAGCCAGGGCTCTGGGACTCAAACCGCTCGCCCGGTTCGTGAGCTTCGCCACGGCGGGGTGCTTGCCGGAGGAGATGGGCATCGGCCCGGTTTACGCGATCCCTAAGGCCCTGAAGTTGGCGGGCCTGAATCTCTCGAGCATCGACGTCATTGAATTGAATGAAGCCTTCGCTGCCCAGGCTCTTTCCGTGATCGACTTGGCGCAACTCGACCCGGAGCGAGTGAACGTGAACGGCGGAGCCATCGCTCTCGGCCATCCTCTGGGCTGCACGGGAGCCAAGCTCACGGCGAGTCTGCTCGGGGAATTGAAACGGCGCAATGCCAAGTACGGCATGGTCACGATGTGTGTCGGCGGGGGAATGGGAGCGGCGGGGATTTTTGAGAACCTGCAGTAATTAAGCAGTCGCGACTCCCCTCCTTAGCTAAGGAGGGGGTTGGGGGGTGGTTGGTCCCGTCACGACGCTGGCGCCCACCACCCCTGCCCCTCCTCCCCCTGAGGAGGGGAGCTATCTTCAAAGTAGTAGAAACTAAAAAATGGGTCGTACGGAAACCTGAGATGCCAATCCAAAATCCAGAATCTAAAATCCAAAATCCCAAAGGCGGAAGCTTTTTGATCGAGGCGCGCTCGCCCGGTGAGGTGTTCACTCCGGAAGACATGACTGACCAGCACAAGCTGATCGCCCAAACCGCCGGGGAGTTCGCCTCGCAGGAGATTGTGCCGCGCGCGGCGGAGATGGAAGACAAGAAGCCGGGATTGATGCGGGAGCTTTTGAAAAAGGCGGCTGATGTCGGCCTGTCCGCGACAGACATCCCCCAGAAGTATGGTGGCTTGGAACTGGACAGGATTTCTTCCGTGATCGTGGCCGAAAAGATGGCGTGCAACGGATCGTGGGCGGCGACCGTGGGGGCGCAGGCGGGAATAGGAATTCTGCCCATTGCTTTCTTCGGCACCGATGATCAGAAGGCCAGGTATCTTCCCAAACTCGCCAGCGCCGAATGGGTGGGAGCCTATTCCTTAAGCGAAGCAAGCTCGGGCTCGGACGCCATGAACATCAAGGCCAAAGCGGTCCTCAGTTCCGATGCGAAACACTACATCTTGAACGGTGCGAAGATGTGGGTAACCAACGGCGGCATTGCCGACGTGTACGTAGTGTTTGCGAAGGTGGACGGGGAAAAGTTCACGGCGTTCATTGTGGAGCGGGGGTTCCCGGGGGTTTCGGCGGGCGCGGAAGAGCACAAGATGGGTATTCGCGGTTCTTCCACGACGCCGCTGAACCTCGAAAGCGTTCCGGTGCCTGTGGAGAACGTCTTGGGCGAGATCGGGAAGGGGCACTTGATCGCCTTTAACATCCTGAACGTGGGACGGCTGAAACTCGGCGCGGGTTGCGTGGGAGGCTGCAAGTATCTTATCGGCGATGCGCTCAAGTGGGCCGCGGAGCGCGAGGCGTTCGGCCGCAGGATCGCAGATTTCGGCCTCATCAAAGAAAAGTTGGGCGAAATGTTGGCGCGCACCTATTCCGCCGAAAGCATTTCCTATCGCACCACAGGACTGGTCGACGCGCGGCTCGAAGGAATCGACCAGGGCGCCGCCACCGCGCCCAAGCGCATCATGGAAGCCTTGCAGGAGTACGCGGTCGAATGCTCGATCTTGAAGGTGGTGGGGACAGAGACGCTGGACTACGTCACCGACGAGACGGTGCAGATCTTCGGTGGCTACGGCTTCTCGAGCGATTATGAAGTAGAACGCACCTACCGCGACCAACGCGTGAACCGCATCTTCGAAGGCACCAATGAAATTAACCGGCTGTTGATCACGGACATGCTCATGAAACGGTCGATGAAGGGCCAGCTTGCGTTGATTCCCGCGGCTCAGAAACTCCTCGACGAAATCTTGGGGACGGGGCCGGGAGAAGAACTGGCTGACGAGCGTTCGCTTGGCGAAGAAACGAAGCTGGTTGAAGGCGCCAAGAAAGTGGCGCTGCTGGTGGCGGGAAGCGCGGTTCAGCGCTTCATGATGGGACTGGAAAAAGAGCAGGAGGTAATCGGCGTACTTAGTAACCTGGTGATGGAAGTTTATGCTATGGAGAGCGCGCTGCTTCGGACCTTGAAGAAGCTCTCCGCCGGTCCTGCTGAAACCTGCGCGGCGGAAATCGCGGCCACTCGGGTGTTCGTTTACGATGCTTGCGATCGCATGGAGGTTGAGGCGCGCCGCGCATTGGCACGCATCGCCGAAGGTGACACACTTCGCACCCAACTCGCAGTGTTGAGGCGTTTCCTGCGGCGCACGCCCCCGGACACCATCGCGTTGCGGCGGCAAGTCGCGGACCGTGCGCTGGAGCTGAATCGCTACCCGTTCGCCTGAACAGGCTGAGGAGGCACCCATCGGCTTGTCATCCTGAGGAGCCGAAGGCGACGAAGGATCCCCGTAGTTCGTTAAAAATTATAACTACGGAGATTCTTCGCCGCGCTCAGAATGACAACCCGTTTTTCCGCAGCCTATAAGGTCATAGGCCTTTCAGGGCCTTTGCCGCGCCCGCGAGATCGGAGACGGCGAGTACGATATCCGCCTTCTTGCCGTTTTCCGGAACGCTGCCGTAGCCATAATCCACGTTGATGTTCGCTGCGCCCAGGCGCGTTCCGACCTCCCCTAAAGTTCCGGCCTCATTAGCAAGCGTCACGCACAGAACTTCCTCCTCCGTGCAGCGGATGCCGAGGTTTGCCAGGACCTTTTTCGCTTTTGCCGGACTGCTGACGAGCAGGTGGAGGGGACTCTCGCCGGTAATGCTCCAGGCAGAGAAGGCGGTGACGTTGACCTTCGCTTTTCCCAGGGCTTGGGTGATCCGGCCGAGTTCTCCAGGCTTGCTCTCTAACCAAGCGGTAATCTGTTTTGCTTTGGGCATGATACAATCGCCTCCCTGAATTGTGAATGAGTGATGATAAAATACTTCTTCCTGTTCAGCTTGTAAAGGAACGATCGGATGGAGCGCCGGAAGGGGGCCTTATGGCGCGTCGTGTAGAAGATCTTCAAGTTGTGGTCGTGGGCAGCACGAATTTTGACATGGTCGTCAAGTCAGACCGGCTGCCCAAAGAAGGCGAGTCCTTGCTAGTGTCAAACCTCAGGTTTTTCCCGGGGGGTAAGGGCGCGAACCAGGCGGTGGCCGCGGCGCGAATGGGTGCCCCCACGTCGATGGTGGGCGCGGTGGGCACCGATATCATCGGCGACTTTCTGCTTCAGGGGTTGGCGGCGGAGAAGATCGACACCACCTGGGTGCGGCGGGACTCCGCCCGCGCCACCGGTAGCGCCTTTATAATGCTTTTCCCCAACGGGAACAACTGCATTGCAGTTGACCCCGCGGCGAATTTCAGCCTGACCCCCGCCGACATCGAGCGCGCCAAGGACGTCATCGAGCGCGCGGATGTGTTATTGACGGTACTCGAGATCCCCCTAGAGGCGGTAGAAGCAGCCTTGCGTCTGGCTCGGAAAGCCGGAAAATTGACGGTGCTCGACGCCGGTCCGCCTCGTTACTGCCCCGTGGAGATTCTAACCCTCGCGGAAGTCGTTTCACCCAATGAAACGGAGCTCGCGCAACTGACTGGGGAGGAAGTTCGGGGACGAGTCTCGGCGCGCGAAGCGGCCGAAAAACTTCTTGCCATGGGTGTAAAAACGGTCGTTCTCAAGCTGGGCAGCGACGGCTCGATGCTGGTGACTGCAAAGAAGGCAAAACACTTTCCTGCCTGCAAGGTCGACGCGATTGATCCCACGGCCGCGGGCGATGCATTTACCGCCGCTCTGGCCGTGGAGTTGGCCGCCGGCTTTGACTTCGAAAATGCCATCCGCTTCGCCAATTGCGCCGGCGCATTGGCGGCGAGTAAATTGGGCGCCCAACCTTCCCTGCCTACGCGTGCGGAGGTTGAGGCGCTGGTGGCACAAGGGAAAAAGACATGAAATTCGTTCCCATGCTGCAATTGTTGCAGCGGGCAGTGTCCGAAGGGTACGGTGTTCCATCGTTCTGTGTGTGGAACGCCGAAAGTATCGAAGTAGTGCTGCGCGTGGCGGCGGAACTTAAGGCGCCGGTGATTCTGATGAACGGCCCCGGAGAGTTCGATCTCCTTGCCCCGCGTGACTTGGGCGCAGTGGCGCAGGCTTTGGCGGAACGGTTTGATGTGACCGCGGCGCTGCACCTGGATCACGGCAATTCGATCGGCATGGTCGAAGACTGCCTTGCTGCAAAGTACACTTCGGTGATGCTGGACTATTCTACCCGGCCGTGGCAGGAGAATGTCGATGCTCTGCGCCGCGTCGTAGCGCTTGCCCACCCTCAAGGGGTGACGGTGGAGGGCGAGTTGGGTGAGGTCGGCCGGGCCGATCAAGTCAGTGTGGAAGGCGGCAAGCAATCCACCCTTACTGACCCCAATATGGCTGCCGAGTTTGTGAAAGAGACCGGCATTGACGCCCTGGCGGTGTCCATCGGCAATGCCCACGGCCTCTACACGAAGCTGCCGCAATTCGACTTCGAGCGCCTGGCAGAGCTCCATGAAGCCACCCGTATTCCACTCGTCCTGCACGGCGGCTCAGGAACGCCCGAGGCCGATTTGCGCCGTGCCATATCCCTGGGAATTGCCAAGGTGAATGTTGCGACGGAAGCCATCACCGCCCTGCGGCAGTCGCTGCTCGATCAGTGGGGTGCAGGAAAGAATCTCTGGGTCCCCATGGCGCAGGCGGTGGCAATGGAAGCCATGGCCAAGGTCGTTGCAAAGTGGTTTCACCTGACGATGGCGGCGGGCCGGGCATGACGGGATGACAAGCCTGGCGGCCTCTTCAGCATCCTGCCCGAAGGACCCAAAGGAGAAGCGCTCATGACCACTCATAGCCTGCAAGCGGAGCTATTCGACGAATTGTGTGCCATGCCGTTACTGGACGTTCACACCCATCTTGTGGACGGGAAGCTGGGAGCGCGCGGATTGCACGATGTGCTTCTCTATCACATGGCTGTGAGCGATCTCTATGCGGCGGGGTGCCCGAGTGGCGCGCGCCTGACGCAATTCCCCGGCTGGCCGTCGGAGCAGGAGGCACATGACCGCATCATCGAAGCCTTGCCGTACTTGAAACATGTGCGCAACACCAGCATCTCCTGGGGCATCCGGCTCATTCTCGGGGATCTGTACGGCTGGAACGAGCCGCTGAATGCGGAGAACTGGCAACGGTTGGACGCGCTGATCCGCGAGCGGGCGGACGACAAGGCATGGCAGCGGGAAATCATGCGCCGGGCCAATATACAACGCTATTGCGCGGAGTACGCGCGGCGCGAAAGCGGTCGCGACCGTGACATTCTTCAATACTCACTCGAGTGGGCCTTCTTCACGCGCTCCCAGTGGGGCGAGTTTGACACGGCGCTGTATGAACTCGAACGATGCTGGGGTAGGAAACCGGAGAGTCCCAGCCCCATCGGCGGAACGCGTCCCCCGACAGAACGGGTGATCCGGACCCTGGACGACGTGCACGCTGCGATCGATCACTACGTCGCGAACATCCCTTACGACGAGATTCTCTCCGTGGCTACGGGTATCTCGACGGATCTCGATTTGCGCGTCGTGAGCGACCAGGAGATGACGGAGGCCCTGGCGCGCCGGGCGAACGCGGGTCCGCACGAACGCGATGTGTACGCATCCTACGTGAACGAGGCTTATCTGAAGGCACTGGAACCCCACGCGGACAAGATCGTGTTCCAGTTCAGCATTGCGGCTGAGCCCTTGCCCTTCGAGACAGGCAGCCGGCTTTCGCAGCGCACCATCGGGCAGGTGGCAGAGATGATCGCGCGCTACCCGAAGATTCGATTCCAGTGCCATCTGGCCAGCCGCCACGCCAATCAATCGATGTGCACGATGTGCCGCGAGTTGCCCAACTTTTCGCTCTGCGGCATCTGGTGGCATAACTTCTTCCCCTCGATCATGCGGCAGGTGATGGAAGAGCGGTTGGACATGGTGCCGGTCAATAAACAGGTCGGGTTCTTTTCTGACGCGTACTGCCTGGAATGGACCTATGCCAAGGCGAAGATGATCCTCAACCAACTGTCCGTGGTCCTGGCGACGAAGATCGAGTACGGCCAGTACACGCGCAACGACGCTCTGGCCGTAGCGCGGGCGATCCTCTACGATACTGCCCACGACCTCCTGGGTATGCGGCCGGCGGCTACCGGGGCAGCACGTTGACAAAATGGAGAGCAATTTCAACCTCCGCACTCCCGGAGTGTCATCCTGAGGAGTTCCGTAGTTTGGAACGACGAAGGATCTCCGCAGTTCTGCGAGGACATCCCATGGCAGGCAGTTCAAACCAACTGCAGGGATTCTTCAGCCCCAAAGAACGGGGCTTCAGAATGACAGACGCCCACCAGCGGATGAACCCATGAAGCGAATTCACTGCGTGGGAGTGGTAGTGATGGACCTGTTGAACGGGCCCATCCATCAGTATCCTGTGCCGCGCCTTCAGAGTCAGGTGACTGCGGAATGGATTCGCATGATGCCGGGAGGCGGCGCCGCGAACATGCCGTCGGCGATAGCACGCATGGGACTGCCTGCCGGTTCCTTCGCCAAGGTGGGCGATGACATGAACGGCGAGTTCATCGTCCGGGAACTTTCGAAGTTAGGCGTTGACACGACCGGAATTCGCGTCGCTCCAGGCGAAGCCACTCCCTTCACCTTTGTGGGAGTGCGTGCCGACGGGGATCGTACGTTCATCCACACACCCGGCGCTAACCTGAATTTCACACTCAGCAATCTGGATTTCGACCGGGTGTTGGCCACCGATTTTCTCCTCTATCATGATTTGAACGTCCTGCCGAAACTGGATGGCGAGCCCGCGGCAAGCTTGTTGGCAGAGGCTCAGCGGCGAGGCGTCGTAACCTTTTTGGACGAGGATTTTGGTTATGGACCTAAGCTCGAGCCTCTCGCCGCCATGCTCCCTTACTGCGATTACGTGATTCCGAGCTTCGATGACTTGCTGGCAATCTACCCTGGCGCTACGCCGGAAGAGATGGCCGGCCAACTCCTGAAATCGGGCGCTCGCGCCGCGGTTTTGAAAATGGGCCGGGACGGCTGTCTGATCGCCCAGGGAAGCGACCGCACACGCGTTCTCGCCCTGCCTGCCAACATCGTTGATACAACGGGCGCGGGCGATTGTTGGGATGCAGGTTTCATTGCCGGATTGGCCAGCGGCGAGGATATCCTCACCGCCGCGCGCCTGGGAAACGCCTGCGCGGCATTCTGTATCGAGGCCGTGGGGGGATCAAGCGGAGTACCCCGTTACGAAGCGGTGCAGCGACGAGCGTCGCAAACGGCAAGGAGACCTTGAGATACCGCCTTTCCAGTCACGCCCGACAGGAAATGGAGCGCCGCGGAATCCCCGAGCCGTGGGTCGAAGCGGTTCTGGAGAATCCCGACCAGATCACGCCCGAAAGAGGAGCCTTGAAGGCTTATCAATCCAAGCGGGACATCGGTGGTAAAATGTACCTTGTGCGGGTCATTGTGGATGACGGTGCAAACCCGGCGCTGGTTGTGATCGTCTATAGGACAACAAAAACCGAGAAGTACTGGAATAAACCGTGAAAGTAACCTACGATCCCGAGGTGGACGTGTTGCGAATCTTGCTGAGCAATGCGCCCATCGAAGAATCCGATGAAGATAAGCCCGGGGTGATCCTCGACTACGACAAGGAAGGCAACATCGTGGGCCTGGAAATCCTAGACGCCTCCAAACGAGTCTCCAATCCTCGCTCCGTCGAATACGCCGTGGCAGGTTAGCACGAGGCCGGGAGGGCAAACTTGCAAGGCAAGCCAAACAACAGTCGGCCCAGAAAGAGGTCGAGCTTGCCCGGACGGGCCAGAAGACTCGACCTCCACAGCAGCGATCGAACCGCACTCCACTGGTCTTCGTGCTGCCCTGCGACTAGTGGGAGTTGATGTATGGCGACGAAAACCTTACTTACCACGGAGCAGTATGCTGCCCTCGAGGAGCCCGAAGGGGTGCGCTACGAATTAAGTGAGGGAGAATTAATTGTGACTCCGTCCGCCAGCCTATTCCATAACGAGCTTCGCGACGAGCTGAATAGCCGTATGCGCGCGTTCGTGAAGAGTCACAACCTGGGCACCGTGACGAGTGAAACTGACATGAAGCTGGTCGGGGAAGTCGTGCGCAGGCCCGATGTGGCTTTCATCCGAGCTCACCGTCTCCAGGATGTCGACCTCGATCAATCTCCGCTGCCTGTCTCCCCGGATTTGGCCGTGGAAATTGTCTCGAAGAACGACCGGGCTGATGACTTGCTGGTGAAGGTATCCCAGTACCTTGAAGCGGGCGCACAAGCTGTGTGGCTCATGTACCCCAACAAACGCCTCGCCTATCGCTATGTTCCCGGCAACCCCGCACCCGAAGTGCGCACAGCAGAAGCTGGCCACAGATTTGAAGAGCCTGATTTACTTCCCGGGCTCTCACTCCTTCTCGCCGCGATATTCGGTTAAGCGTGGATTCTCGTTCTTCTGCGACACCGGGGATTTTCCTCGATCTCCCCCTGCATCCTCACACGAACTCGTATCGCCCCGGCACCGGCACGGGCGGCACGCTCATGGCGAGTTTATAATCCAGGGTCTTGGGCTGCAGGTCCTGCTTGGAGGCCATGATCATATCCCAGGTGATTTCCACACCAGAGTAAGCAGCTTCCCGGGCCATGATGCAGGTTAGGGTGCTTTCGGCTACGGTCATCCCGTCATTCGTATAGGGAATGTCACCGCGAATGCTCTTAACCAGCCGGACGTGCTCCTGGACGTAGGGGTCGAGGCCCGGAGTGCCCATGTCGAGCCCGTCGGTCTGCCCCTTCGAGCATACTATGGTGTTCCACACTTTGCGATAAGCGCCCTTGGGATATTGCCGGCAAGCACTGTAGAGGTGAACGCCGTTGGGATAAACGAAATCTGCCGTCAGGTGGTCGTAGATATTGCCATAGAGCTCTTCCCGCGGACGCCACGCTACGCCGCCTGACCCAACCACCTTCACCGGATGCGTGCCCATCACCCAGTTGCAGAAATCGATGGTATGAATGTGCTGCTCCACCATCTGGTCCCCGCAAATCCACACGAACGAATACCAGTCGCGATGCTGCCATTCCATGTCGCCCCAGGACGGGTCGCGATGGTCGACGTGCAAGACAGGTCCGCTCAGGTAAGTTGCGCTGAGGCTCACGACATCCCCGATGGCGCCATCACGGATTTTCTGGACCGTCTCGATATAGTCCTTCTGCGAACGCCGCTGCGTCCCGGCGACGACCGTCAGCTTCGATTCCTCTGCTTTTTTCAAGGCGGCGATAAAGCGTCGCACTCCAGCCGGATCGGTCGCGATGGGCTTTTCGGTGAAGATATGCTTCCCAGCCTCGACCGCGGCCTCGAACTGCACGGGGCGATGGCCCGGGGGAGTGCACAGTAGCACCACATCAATGTCGGAGGCGAGGACCTTCTTATAGGCCTCAAAGCTGCTGAAGCAATGTTCGGGATCGACGCTGACTCGCTTGCGAATCGAATCCACGAGTTCCGCCAAGGGCTGGCCGCTGAATTGGGCCGCACGCTTGGGGCTGACCTCCATGAGAAAATTGGGATCGCGCAAGTTGGTCAGAGACTTTTGGAGCTTGTCTTCGAAGATATCGCCCATCGCGACGAGTTCCACACTTGGGTCAGCGGTGAGGAGGTCCACGGCCGCCTCCGTGCCGCGTCCGCCGCAGCCGACCAAGCCCGCGCGCAGGCGCTCCTTTCCCGCGCCTCGCACCAGTTCGGGCTTGATCAAGGTGAATGCCGAGGCGGCCGCTCCGGCGCCTAACGACCGGCTGAGAAACGATCGACGAGTGTAAGTGGTGGCTTCATCTTGTTCCATGTCTTACCTCCCTAAGTCGAGAGTCGGAAGAGATTGCTCTGCCGAGAACGACGTGAGCATTCAAGGTTGCGCTGCTTCGGAAGCGTGGAAGGCAACGACCTGCCATCCACCGTCACGGCGAACGTATAACTTGGTGAACCGCCAATCGTCGTTCACCGTCTTATCGCCCATAGTGCGCGTTCGCTGCAGACGGCCGGACACGACTGCGGCGTCGCCGTAAACACGCACCTTGAGGTCAGAAGTCTGATAACGCTGGAATTTCATCCGTCCGGAGCGCGCAAACCCCAGAACTTCCGACTTCGACATCACCGGCATCTTGGGTACAGTGACCTCAAGATCGTCGGCCCAAAGCTTTTCGAGAACGCTCGCGTCTCCCTTTTCGTGGGCCTCGTTCCAGACCGACTCGAGCCTCGTTAGTTCTTTAACCTCCGACGTACCCGGCTGTGGTTGGGACTGGAGTCCGATCATAAGAACAAGCAGCGCGAGGCTCGTGTTTACCATCATTCCGCTCGCTTCCGTCGGATTTGGAAGATGTGACAAAATCGGCCGCCTGTCATCCTGAGCGAAGCGAAGGATCCCCGCAGTTTCCTGTGGTCCGACGACTTGCGAACAACTGCAGAGATCCTTCGCTTCGCTCAAGATGACAGGGCGGCCCGGACATTATCCGGCCTGCTCCATTACCTTCCGGATGTACTCCAAGTTCTTCCGCATATCCGCTTCGACCTGGTTCGGGCGCGCATCGGTCTCCAAGTTGGCGTAGCCGGTAAATCCGATATCGCGAATTGCTTGCATAATGGGGGGAAACGGAATGCTGCCTTCGCCGAGGTAGTGCGGATTATCCTTCAGATGGAACTGGCAAATCCTGTCTTTTCCAAGCCAGCGGATTTCCTTCACCACGTCAAAACCTGCCTTGGTGGAATTCCCCACGTCGTAATAGACCAGGACACTTTTGGAGCGCGAGCGTTCCATGATTCGGACGTTGTCCTCGGCGGAGATAGTGTCCTCCAGCCCCAGCACCACACCCGCCTTTTCCGCATCCGGTCCGAGATCACGCAAGGCATCGCCGACATAGTCCATTTCGTCGTGGTTCCGCAGGGCTCGCTGGCCAAAGAAGGGAAGCAGAAGCACCTTCGAGTTCAAGGCCTTGGTTAAACGGATGGAGTCCTGCACCCACTTTAAGGCCAGTTTATCGTTTTTCAGGCCGTTATCGTGCAGCCGATCCACGCACGTGCCGTCGATCGGAATCTTGTACTGCCTGGACAGGTTGAGATAGCGCACCAGGATCTCCGGGTTGTCGAGCGGCATCTTGTCATCCACGATCTTTCGTCCAAACGACACTTGTACGCCGTCAAACCCGAGGCGGGAGGCCAGCGGCACCGCATCCGGATCGGCGCCCTTCTCCAGGTTCCAGTCCGTCACACCAATCCGCAGCCTGGATTCTTTGGCGAATGCAAAACGGGAGATGACGCTCACGCCAACCGCGGTACGAAAGAACTCACGACGGGTGAAGTCTAACATCGAAGACCTCCTGAGAATGGCGTTACGGACGAGGGTCACATCATACAACAACCCATTTAACTTCTCAAAACACCCTTAAACCACTAAGACGATCCGTCCGATAAGCTGCTTTAGGGCCCCGCGCCTGACGGGGAGAGGTATGCAAGGAGCCGTATGAACTTATCATGGCGTTCGAGCAAGAAGGTTGAGCCGTTCAGGGGGATAAATAACGACACCACCCAGGGGAAGCGGGAGCAGGATGCGCTGCGAGAAAGTGAGGCCCGTCTGCAAGTCATCTTCAATTGTGTCCAGACGGGCATCTTCATCATCGATCCGGAGACGCACCGGATTGTGGACGCGAACCCCGTGGCGCTCGAAACCATCGGTGTGGGCCGCGACCAGGCGATCGGCGCGGAGTGCCACAAGTTCATATGCCCTGCCGAAAAGGGCGCCTGCCCCGTGACGGACCTCAGGCAGACCGTGGACCATTCCGAACGCAAGCTGCTGACGGCGAGCGGGGAAAAGCGGGAAGTTCTTAAAGCGGTTGTCAGCGTGGTGCTGGACGGCCGAAAGCACCTTCTCGAAAGCTTCGTCGACATTACGGATCGCAAGCGCGCAGAGCAGGAATTGCGGGACGCTAAGGAGGCTGCCGAATCCGCCAGCCGTGCCAAGAGCGAGTTTCTGGCGACGATCAGTCACGAGATCCGGACCCCCATGAATGGGATTATTGGCATGACCCAACTGGCTTTGGACTCGAGCCTCTCGCGCGAGCAGGGAGAGTGCCTGAACGCGGTGAGGGAATCGGCGGACGCCCTGCTGACCTTGATCAATGACTTGCTGGATTTTTCCAAGATCGAGGCGAAGAAGCTTACGCTCGACCTCAGCGAATTCGACCTGCAAGATGCGCTGAGCAACACCCTGCGAGCTCTCGCCCCGCGCGCTGACGAAAAAGGACTGGAGTTGACATGGGAGGCCCCGCCCGACCTGCCGGCCCGTTTAATCGGGGATCCCGGACTGCTGCGACAGGTCGTTATGAATTTGGTGGGGAACGCCATCAAATTCACAGAACGCGGCGGCGTGGACTTGCGAATCGAAACCGCGTCGAACGGGCAAGATTCGATTGTCCTGCATTTCTGCGTCAACGATACGGGCATCGGCGTGCCGCGGGAAAAGCAAAAGCGGATTTTTGAGGGCTTCATGCCGGCAGATAGTTCGACCACAAGGAAATACGGGGGGACCGGCCTGGGCTTGGCGATCTCAGCCCGCTTGGTCGAGTTGATGGGCGGCCGGATTTGGCTGGAGAGCGAAGTGAACCAGGGAAGCAGGTTCCATTTCACCGTGAACTTCGGTTTGCTGAAAGGACCGCAGCCACAACCCGCTCCCTTGATGAAAGTAAACCTCCGTGACACGCCGGTTCTGGTCATCGACGATAACGTGGCGAGCCGGCGGAATCTGGCGGAGATGCTTAAGGGTTGGTCCATGCGGCCCAAGTTGGTGGAGAGCGGGCAGGAAGGTCTGGCCGCGCTGCGGCAGGCAAAGGAGATGGGCGAGTCTTTTCCCTTAATTGTGCTGGACGCCCACATGCCGGGAATGGACGGATTTACGGTAGTCGACAAGCTCAAGGAAGACCCAACCTTAGCTGATAGTGCGATCATGGTGCTGACCTCGGTTGGAGAGCGCGGCGATGCCTCGCGTTGCAAGGAGTTGGGCGTCTCCGCGTACCTGGTGAAACCGATTCGGCGGACGGAATTCCTGGAGGCGATGCTGCAGGTGCTCGGCCAGCCCGCGCAGACCGGCGAGCGCCCTGAGCTTGTGACCCGCCACACAATTCGAGAAGGGCGCCGCAAGCTGCGCATCCTGGTGGTGGAAGATAACGCGATTAACCGGGAACTGGTGACGCGGCTGCTCCAGAAACACGAACACACGATCATCGCCGTGACCACCGGCCGGGAAGCTGTTGACCGGTTGGACAAGGACCCGGCGTGCTGCGACATGATCCTCATGGATGTGGAGATGCCGGTGATGGATGGCCTTCAGGCTACGGCGCTCATCCGCGAGAGAGAGAAGACCAGCGGCAAGCATATTCCCATTATTGCCTTGACCGCCTACGCGATGAAAGGCGATCGTGAGCGGTGCCTGGCGGCGGGCATGGACAGCTACTTGTCGAAGCCCATTCGATATCAGGATCTACTTGAAACCATCCAACGCCTGGTCAGCGGGATGCCCGACATTCCTGCCCCCGCGCCTTCCGAAAAGCCACCGGCGGAGGTTCTGGATGAAGTGTTGTTGATGTCGCGTGTGGATAATGACCTGCAATTACTGCAAGACCTCATTGATCTGTATCTCGGCGACTACCCGCGCCTGCTGGATGAAATGCGGGTCGCGCTGGGAAGGAAAGATCCCCCGGCCCTGCGAAGAGGCGCTCATAGCCTGAAAGGTTGCACCAGTAACCTTGCCGCCAAACTTGCCTCAGAGGCCGCCTTCAAGCTCGAAGGACTCGCGCGCGACGGCGACTGGGCGGCGGCGGGTAATGCGCTCGAGAGCCTGGAGCGTGAGCTGGCGCGGTTGAAGCCGGCTCTGCTTGCCGTGCGGGCGGAAACGGAGAAGAAACCACGGCCGACGAAGAGTGAATCTTTGCAGTGAGAGAGTGCCTGCGACGGCGCTTTTGAGTGCGAGGATACTATTCGGGGTTAGCCGGCCCCCCGCCAGTGCGGCTCACCCTGTCCAGCACCTGGGCGGCCGATACCTGTGCCGAGGCTTCTTGCACCCGGGCCGTCAAAGTGAGCAACGCAACCAGAATCGATTGCGCTGCCATGTCCTGTTTTTGCTCGACTACCGCTACCTTCTACTTGGTGTTGATTATGCCCCGGCAACCGGGGGCGCCGCAGATGCAGCGCATGGTCTCATCAGTGTCGTCGTAGTTGTAATCGACGGTCAGCTCTTCGCCCTTGCGAATCCTGCGCAGGCTCATATAGACAATGTGCCCCTTGAAAATGCGCGTGATCAAGTTGGGCGCGCAGGAGTGGTTGACCAACTCCGCGCCTGAGCCATTGACGGCGCCGTCGAGCATCCAGCGCTTGTCGAGAACGAAGAGATAAGGAGTATGGCGGCGCCTCCGGCCCTCCTTCATGCCGATCTTTTCACCCCTGTACTCGATCACCTTGCGGTTGGGCGGGATATCCTCGTCAGCGTAAACGCCCCTGCCGTGGATTTTCGATTGGCCGACGCGCAAGCGGAAACAACAGAATTGCGGGTCGATCTTCGCCGCGCGAGACATCACCATATCCTGGACATTCCCTGGCATTCTGCTGCTCCTCGTCCTCTCCCCGCGCAAATCTTACCACAGGGCGGCGGTGCCGCAACCAAAACGTGGCACGTCCGTCTCGGCCGTGCGCAAGGGGAGTACCTGTCCTGAGCGCAGCGAAGGAATGCCCGCGCCACAGTTCGCCCTTCGAGGGCTGGAATCCGGACACGGTATGCGGTAATGTGGGGTTAAGATGCTCACGGACCGCCAACCGCGCAAGGCGACGCTGCGGGCACAGTTCCTCGCCAGCGACGATCTCTGCGACCTCGAAATACCGCCGGACGGTCGCTTGCAGGCGACGGCAAGTGCTCTCGACCTGGCCATGAAAAGCGGCCAAAGTGCGCCGGTGCGGGAAATTTGCGCGGGGTTCCTGCGCGTGGCGGCTGAATTCTACGGCGTGTCCCAGCCGCAGGTGCGTGTGCTGGCGGCCCGCCCGGTTCGCGTCTATGAGGGCGGGGCGTCGGAGCTTTTCGGAGACTACGACCTTCGAAAACAGGAAATCCGCGTGTGGATGCGGACGGCCACGCTCAAGCGAGTGACTTCGCTGGGGACATTTCTGAGCACGCTCTGCCACGAGTTCTGCCACCATCTGGACGTTCAGCGCCTGGGATTTGGAGACACGCCCCACACGCGCGGTTTCTATGCACGCACGGCAGTCCTTTATCACCACGCCCGCGGAACTCCCATGAAGCAGCTTGTCTGGACGCCGCTGCGGGGCGGGCAGTGGCGAATCGATTGGGCTCGCACGAATCGAGGTGACTATGGAGTACGCTAATCTTGGCAAGACGGGGCTGCGCGTGTCGCGGATCTGCCTCGGCTGCATGAGCTACGGAGCGCCGGCCACGGGCGATTTGAAGGCCGGCAGGCACGCCTGGGTTCTCAACGAGGAACAGAGCCAACCCTATTTCCGGCAGGCGCTCGATCTGGGCATCAATTTCTTCGACACCGCCAATGTCTATTCGGGCGGCGTGAGCGAAAAGGTCCTGGGGCGGTTCCTGAAGGCGCATACGCTGCGGGACACGATGGTCGTCGCGACCAAGGCCTACGGGGTTATGCGCGATGAACCCAACGGGCGCGGCCTGTCGCGCAAAGCCATCCTGTACGAACTCGAGCAGAGCCTGCGGCGCCTCGAGACCGACTACATCGATCTCTACCAGATTCACCGCTGGGACTACGAAACGCCCATCGAGGAAACACTCGAGGCGCTGCATGACGCGGTGAAATCCGGCAAGGTGCGTTATATTGGCGCATCCTCCATGTTCGCGTGGCAGTTCACCAAGGCGCTCTATCTCGCCGACCTGCACGGGTGGACCCGTTTCGTTTCCATGCAGAACCATTACAACCTGCTCTATCGGGAAGAAGAGCGTGAGATGCTGCCCCTTTGCCGGGCTGAGGGCATCGGGGTGATTCCCTGGAGCCCGCTGGCTCGCGGCCGCCTGGCGCGCCCCTGGCAAGTAGAAAAGACCAAGCGCTTCGAGACCGACGGATTCGGCAAGAGCCTGTATTCGAAGACGGAAATACTGGACCACGCAGTTGTGGATCGATTGACTGAGATGGCGGGGGAGCGCGGTGTGTCACACGCCGCACTGGCGCTGGCGTGGATGCTCAGTAAGCCGGGGATCACCGCGCCCATTGTCGGCGCCACCCAGCCGCATCACCTCACGGAGGCCGTGGCAGCGCTCTCGCTGCGCCTGACGCCCGAGGAGATTGCGGCGCTCGAGGAACCGTACGTTCCGCACCTGGTGGCGGGATTCAATTGAGATTTGCGGGCGTCGGCCGGTCGAGGGCACGTGAGGTTGCGTAGCCGACTTCTTGTCACTGTCTAGGCCTTTGCTCGCCCTTCGGAGCGTCGGTTTGCTTTCGCAAATTGTGCTGTTTTTGCTCGTTTCAGGGTGGAATTTGCGCTAATTCGCGCGCAGTGCGCGCCTAATCCGCACCACTTCAGGAGTCTATCTCATCTGTTTTCAAGTACTTCCTAGCTTTATTCGCTTCGTTTACGTGTAACTGCATTGTTTTCAGCTACTTCTTAGCTTCGTTTCAACTTGGCTTGTTTGTTTTCAATAACATACTGGCTTTGATCGTATCATTTTTTATTTGTTTTTAGTTCCCTCTTCCGCCGAGTGCCAGGACCGTTCCTAAATCCCTCGCGCCCCGACAGTCCTCGGTGCTCCCCGGCCCCCACCTGCGACAATGTGTCCTCAATGACCACCATATAAGTAGGCTATCACAGGCCGGTGAGGTTGTCAAGCAGAAAATGCAAAAATGCAAAAAAAGCAGGGATCTTCCCGAAGGGGACTCGCGGGCCTCAGGGGTCGCGCATCTGCAAGTTAGGTCTTGGTCCATCCCGCCGCCGCCCGCCAAGGGCATAGTTGAACTCTTCGCTCCGCTGCGCGGCCTTAATCTGGATTTCGAGCGCGACAGGGATACCGGCCGGGATATCAACCTGTGAAGGGCTATTTGGTTAACACTAACGTCCCGTCTGAGTTGACCCGCGAAATGCGGGACGCGCATGGGGTGGCTTTCCTCCGCTTGACCGCTCACTTTCGCCGAGGTAGGGTGGATTTGGAGACCTTTTTGACCGGGAGGCGCCCATGACCCTTGAGATTACACGACCGGAAACCGAAGCCCGTATCTAGCGCCACCTTTTCAATCTCGGTCTGAAGTCCTTCCGGAAGACTCAGATTCTGTGTCTGTCCCGTGGCCATGCCCTTATTATCGGACGGTCCCCCACCGGAGTACACATTTCCCGCCACTCTTCGCTCATCACCCGTCACTGCCTTTATGGCCTCCTGTATCTTCTTGACATGTGTAAGGCCACAGGCTACAATCCATCCGGTGAGAATACGGAACTTCATCCACAAGGGACTGAAAAAGCTCTACGAAGAAGACAGCTCGAAAGGTGTTTCCCCGGATTTGGTGGATAAGCTCCGTAAGATGCTGGCATTTCTCGATGACATGCAGGACCCCGAGGAATTGCGTTCGCTCCCAAGCTGGAAAGTTCACACGCTGACCGGCGACCGCAAGGGGACCTGGAGCCTGAGCGTCACCCGCAACCGGCGTTTAACGTTTTGCGTCGATAGCGCGGAGCGCGAAATCTACGACCTGAATTTGGAAGACTACCACTGAAACGGTGGAAGGAAACGCTATGCCCATAAAGAACCCGCCCCATCCCGGAGATTTCATTCGGACGGAGATTATCGAGCCCGCGGGCCTGTCGGTAACCGCGGCCGCCGCGGCGCTTCAGGTTTCCCGCCCTACCTTGTCGAGCTTGCTCAACGGCAAGGCCAACCTTTCCGGAAATATGGCGCTGCGCATTGAAAAAGCCTTTGGCGTGAAGATGGACACGCTCCTGCGCATGCAAGCCTCCTACGACATCGCCCAGACCCGCAGGCGCGAAAACCAAATCCATGTCCGGCGCATTCATCCGCTCGCCGAAATTTCCGCCTGAGTCCCGGGGCTAGAGCGGGACTGAGCTGCGCGTCTCTTGAATCTTGAACCGTCAGTCCCAGGCCGTTTTCGCTTGTGGGTCGAGGGGAAGGGTACCTGGAAGCTGTGAAAAAATCGCCGGCCGAGAGGTAGCGGCGGGTTTACCCCGCCATATCTGCAGCATTGTCAGAACCGCGATGGCGGGATAAACCCGCCGCTACGATTTTTTCACAGCTTCCTGACACCCTTTCTCCCCATTTGTAGTGCTCCCAGCCCTCGCCACTAACCGCTGGCCAATGTCCTTACCAGTTCGAAATGCCCCAGACCTCACCCGGCAGAGGCCCGTGCTAGCCCGCAAGTGGTGACTATCCCCTCGACAAGACGGTAGAGACCCCCTATGATTTGCGTAAAGGGGGTGATCCAAGTGCCCATGCAGACCTCTGGTATTGAAATTGCGCCTGAGACTGTCGGCCACATTCTAGGGGAGGAGAATCTCCGCGTGCCTCTCAGCCAGCGTTCATACAGGTGGCAGACCGAGCATGTGGAAGATTTGTACAAGGATATTAACGGCGTCATCGTCGACCAGACCGTGGATGAGTACTTTATAGGATCAATAGTCGGTATCAAATCGCACGGTACGACATTTATTTACGACGGCCAGCAGCGTCTTGCCACGACCATGGTCCTTATCGCAGCCATTCGCGACCATTTCTATAGCTCCGGAGACGAGGAAACAGCGCGGCTTATCGAGGACGAATCCCTAATTTCAAAGGACAGAAAGACTCACGAGATTAGAGCTCACTTCGTTTTGAATGCGGAGGACCATCAATTCTTCCACGATAGGATTCTCCTTCGGCCTGGTGCCACCAAGCGTGGCGCCGCCAAGCCGCAACGGGAGTCTCATAAGCGCATAGAGAAGGCTGCGAAAATCGCCAAAGATTTCATTGGCACGACAATTGTAAGTAATCTGCCCGCAGGGCAATCGAGTAAGAACCTTCATCGGTGGCTCGATTTCATCAAGGAGGGATCCTGCCTATCGATCGGATACCCCTGCCGGCCGATGAACGAACCCGCCTATGACGAAAAGCCGCGATGGGACGAGGGGAATTCGAATTCGACGAAGAACCGCAGAGTCCCAACACCAGGGACTCTGCGCTACCCGCTCAGGATGACAAACGTCAATTTGTTCACACGTTCCTGACGCCGTTTCTCCTCCCGTGTTACTATCCGGGATGCCGAATTCAAATTCAGATCGCGGGGAGGATCAGGTGACGTCAGGCGAGGCCCTCATGCACCGATCGGAGCGGGGATTTCCCGCCGCAGCGGGTAGCATGGAGGTAGCCGTAGTTTGGCTTCCTCTGCGTCTGTTCTCAACCCGGAGGGCTGATCTCCGCCTGTTGCTTTTCGCCTGCCTCTTCCTTGGCGTGCATGTCCGGGCGCTTGGTCAAAGCCACACAACCTGGAGTGACTACGGAGGCGGACCGGACTCCGCGCAATACTCTTCCCTTCAGGAGATCAACCGGACCAACGTCAGCAGGCTTCAGATCGCCTGGGTGTTTCCCACGGGCGATGAGAACCGGTATTTCTTCAACCCGATCGAAGCGCACGGGCTTACCTACGTCATGGCGGAGAACAACTCCCTTGTGGCGCTCGATGCCGAGACTGGAAAAAAGGTCTGGGTACACAAGCCCGATCCGGATACCGAGATCATCACCAACCGCGGGATCAACTACTGGGAAAGCAAAGATGGGCGCGACCGCCGGCTGCTTTTTGCCAGCAACCACTTCCTTCAGGAGATCGACGCGCGAACGGGGAAGCAGATTGTGTCCTTCGGCACGAGTGGCCGTGTTGACCTGAAACAGGGCCTGGGCCGCGATCCCCAAAGCTTTTCGCTGGTGCAATCCACAACTCCCGGGCGAGTTGTCGAGGATCTGTTGATCCTGGGCTCGGCCACCAATGAGGGATATGGCTCCGCTCCTGGAGATATCCGGGCCTACGATGTGCACACCGGCAAGCTGGCATGGATTTTTCACACCATACCACATCCCGGCGAAGTGGGATACGAAACGTGGCCACCGGACGCGTGGAAGAGGGTGGGAGGAGCCAATTGCTGGGCCGAACTCTCCGTAGATGAAGACCGCGGAATTGTGTATGTGCCCACCGCGAGCCCCAAGTACAACTTCTACGGTGCTGACCGCCTGGGCGCCGACCTGTTCGGCGACTGCGTGCTGGCGCTCGATGCGCGCACCGGCAGACTCCTCTGGTATTTCCAAATGGTTCATCACGACATTTGGGATTACGACAACGCTGCCGCCCCCAAGCTTCTCACCGTGTGGCACGACGGCCGAAAAGTGGACGCCGTGGCGCAGGTGGCCAAGACGGGATTCGTCTGGGTGTTCGACCGCGTCACGGGCAAGCCGCTCTGGCCGGTGGAGGAGCGGCCCGAGCCGCGTTCCGACATGCCCGGAGAAGAGACGTGGCCCACTCAGCCGTTCCCTTTGAAGCCCCCGCCTTTCGCCCGGCAAGCGTTCACCTCGAGCGATCTGAGCCCCTTGATCGGCGATCCGAAGGAATCGGCACAATTCCGTCAGGAGATCGAGGCGGCGCGCAATGAAGGACTCTACACGCCGCCCAGCATGCGCGGCACCATGCAAATGCCGGGCAACAGTGGCGGAGCGAATTGGGGTTCGGCGGCCGTGGACCCGTCCGATGGCTCGCTGTATGTCGTTTCCATGGATCTTCCCTGCCTGCTCAAATTGGAGCGCGAACAGACGGGCCGAGCTTCCGCGGGCGAGTCGATCGAACAACAAGGCCACTTCATCTATGAGTCGAATTGCCGCTCCTGCCATGGCGCTGACCGCAAGGGCTTGCCTCCGGCCATTCCCTCGCTCGTCAATGTCGGCACAAGGCAGAGCCGGGGTGAGATCGAAAGCATCGTGCGTCAGGGACGCGGCCCCATGCCTGGATTCGCGCGCCTTGCGGAGACGGATGTGCAATCACTGATCGCATTTCTTCTGAATCCCTCCCGCGCCGCAACCTTGCCGCCGGTTCCTGTCGAGCCTGCGGCCGCCGAAATGAAATCCGCGGTTGCGCCGAACTGGGCCGAACGCCGTTCGGCCCTACAAGGGGCGGCTGCAGCCTCCGAAGCGAAATCCCCGGTTGCGCCTGACTCCGGAACGGTCCGCTACCTCAGCGGGTTTGGCTTTATGATGACCAGCGCCGGAGTTCCGCCCATAGCACCACCCTGGTCGTCACTCACCGCCTATGACTTGAACAAGGGCGTCATTAAGTGGAAAATCCCACTGGGTGAAGTGCCGGAAATGGCGGCGAAAGGAATCCACGACACCGGCTTTCCTTTCCCTAAGACCGGCCCGGTCGTCACCGCGGGCGGATTGGTTTTCACAGCGACGCGAGACCACAGGGTCCGGGCCTATGACGTGGAAACCGGAAAGGTGCTTTGGGAAAAGCGGCTCGACACCGGGATGCAGGGCATTCCGAGCGTGTACCAGGCGGGCGGGCGGGAATTTCTGGTGGTCTGCGCCGCAGCACCGGAGATGAGCGATGCAGCTTCCCAGGGACGCATCCACGGCGCCTACGTCGCCTTCGCCTTGCCCGGCGCTGCGAAGTAGGACGGAGATTTGCCAGAACGCGATGCCTTGACATCGCGAATCTTGTCAGCCGATCACGGATTCGAAGCAGGGAGTGATAAAGGACGCCTGAACAGGGGACAATCCCAGAGGTTGCGGAGCCGACTTCTTGTCACTTTCTGGCCTTGGAGCTTCGGTTCGTTTTCGCAAGTTGCTCTGCTTTTTGCTCATTTCAGGCCCTATTTTGCACCAATTTGCGCGCAAGACGCGCAAAATTCACGGCACTCTAAGAACCTATCTAATTTGTTTTCAAGTACTTCTTAGCTTCTTTCCCCTTGTTAACGTGTAACTACCTTGTTTTCAATTAGTTCTTAGCTTCGTTTCGAATGGACTTCTGTGTTTTCAATAACATACTGGCTTCGATCGTATTATTTCTTGTTTGTTTTCACTTCCCTCTTTCGCCGAGCGCCGGTCCCTCCGGCCATCCCTTGCGACGCGTGTCGAACCGGCCGCCGCCTGCGACAATGTGTCCACAAACTAACCACTATTGTAGCCTAGCATACGTCCCTTGGTTTGTCAAGTGAAAAATGCAAAAAAATGCGATTCAGACACGAGAAGTGGATTCCCGCTTTCGCGGGAATCCACCGCTCGGACTCGTCCAGCGTCTAAGTCGCGGTGCGTGACCAGTGAGCGGGCTTTCCTGAATTTCCCCGCACTGCCCGGCCAGGCCAAGAGAAGTGGCTGTGCCGAGGTGTCGTTCCGCCAGTCGCCCGTGGCCGGAAATCGCGCACCTGCCCCTTCCCACAAAACGCCATTTGCTCCTCGACCTCACATCAACCGTTTCGACTACACGGCCAAGTGGCGTCGGCTGCTACTTCCTCCCCAATGTCGCGCTCTCCAAAACGAAGAAAATCCGATCGAGAATCTCGATAGGATTATGTACGGAAAAGGGTATACGTACGTCATCGATTCCCGGATGCAAGTGGCAACGCGGTTCAGCGAGCGGGTCGGGATGGGGTCTGTCATTCAGGTCCAATCGCAGGAATTGCGTCGGCCGTCCATCGGGGAAGGTGTAATGGTACCGAAACGACACGACCTGTGATCCACGCTCTGCTTCACGTAAGGTAAGCCCGAAGCTGAGGCGGGCGCCCGAATCGAAGTGAAAGTGCTGCGGCGTGGAACCCTTGTCAAAACTCGGACCGAGATCGATCTGTGCGAATTCATCTGCCGCGTGGAACCTCAAGAGTTGGATGGGATTGTTTTTTGTTTTCATTTCTTCGGAACGCCGGAGAAGGTAAGCCCGGATTTGGCTCAAAACTTTATGCGGCGGGCCAAGTTGCAGCCCGGCAAGCTCGCGGTCGGTCTTCAGGTCAAGCGCTTCGGCTAATTCGCGGGCGCGTTCGAGCGTCACAGCAGATCACCTCGGCCGAGCAACACCAGCCACTCCACAAACTCGGGTTCGTGCGGCAGTTCCCTGGCTTGCGCTTTCCGCACCGCCTCGTCGCCCGTAAACCCGAAATGCTGGCTGAGCTCGTTCAGCCGCTCTTGGCGTTCCGCGTCCGTCATGATGCTACCATCAGGACCTGCGAGAAAGATGCTTCCACCAACGAAGCTGCGAATGTTCGGCGCATAGTCAGTGAGATCAGCGACGTCCCCTGAGGCTAGCCAAAGGATCACCGGCCCGTTGCGTTCCAAGGCGCTGCGCATAATGTCGAGCGAACGCCACTTCTCCTCCGCTAGGCCCGTCCCGCTTGAAAGGATGACCGCATCGTCATCTGGCTGATGCAAGGCCTCGCGCAATTCCTCAAACGTTGAAGGTTCGAGTCGGACTACGCGCGCAGGCTTTTGTAAAATCGATTGCAACTCGGTCTGCAACCGGTCCAAAGCGGCGGTTGAATCGGTAACGGGGGCTAGCACAACGAGCCACCCAGTCTCTCCTCGTATTTCCAATCGGCGGGCGATTTCGAAGAAAGGCTCTGTTGAGAACTCAGGCACGCTGCGACTCCGGCCGAGGAATGACTGAAAGCAGGGCAGGGTGTACGCGAAAATCCGTAGACGAATACTCTAGAACGCGGCGCGTTACGAGGAGTTCGAGGTTGGATGGCTGGCCGAGATCGAAGGACTTGGAGCTCTCCAAGCGGAGCAGCCTGTTTATCGCCTCCGGACCCAAGCCCCGGAGGTACCCAATGCCGAGTTGATGCCCTACCTTTTCGATGTCTCCAACGGAAATATAGTCATGGTCCGAGACGTATGCTTCTTCAGCAGCGTCCCGAGCAACAGAGATCAGGTCGCGCAGGACTCCCCCAGAATAGTTGCAGATGAAGTAGGCTATCCCAGGGTCCAGCAGATTGGTCACACCGCGTCTTTCCAGCACTAACTCGAGAGATGTGACCGCAGAGTCGTTGGGAATCACTGTAAGATGGTGGACTCTATCGAAGTGATCGGAAATTGACTGTCCGACTCCTACCCCGAACAGTACCGAGAGGGGAGCGGTGGCGATGACTGACACTTTCAGTTCACGGAGTAGCCTTAAGTCCTGATAAACAATCGACCAAAACTTGTTCGGGTCGAGCAAACGATCGAGGCCGTCGAAAACAACCACAACCTCTTTCTTCGTCTCCTTGACTGCGGCCAACAACTCGCTAATAAAGCCGCGCATCTCCCGGATGTCGCGGTCGAGGGCAGGAAATGGTGGGATGAGCTTTCCCGGAACTGTCTCAGTATTTACAAACGCCCCGTTCTGGAACTCGTCGGTGGGGGCGGCTGACAGAGAGCTTAGGGCAGCGAGTCGATTTAAGGGTCGCTCGATCCGCTTCCCGTATGCAAACTCCATTACCTTCTCGTCGATTTTGGTAAGCTCTTCTGCCTTTTCCTTATCTTGCCAGATCGCCTCACTCGCAAATACCTCAAAGCTGAGGCGCATTCCGAAACTTGCAATCAACGCTCCCATATTCAAGCTAGAAAGATTCGTGTCAGCTGAAACGTCGACGTAAACAGGCAAGACATGGGGCTGCATTCCCAGCCAGCGCTCTGCAAGGATTAGCTCTGTTGTTTTTCCCGAGCCCACTCCGCCGACCAAGAGTTGCTGACACCCCGGCTCAAGGTCGGCGCGCGCCGCGAGGTTGCGGTAGAGAGATTGGTGTAAGTCTTCGCACACCAAACCTGCCTCGATCACTTCTCGCGCCGGCGCAGTAGGGTTGAACGCCTGCATGTAGGCGCGAAACTTATCCCGCCTGCTGAGCTGGCCCTCCGGTGCTGTGACGGAACTCGGCATATCCGTAGTATAGGTTCAGTTCATGAAGCAAGCAAAAATATCTAGCCATTCGGAGACGGCTTGTGTCCGTACCTTTGGAGACTCAGATTCTCAGGGGTCTGCGATGCTTCGCGACATTCACTTGTCGCCGGTCTTGAAGTATAGGCAGTCCGCCAGTCGCTTTCGGCAGATTGCTAGCTCCTCATCGGTGAACAACGCATGCCATCGCGTGTTTTCATGAATTACGGCCTCGACGGTGAGGTCTAGACGGCCCCGGTTCCACAATGTCGTGTAGCCGTCAGATACCTCTGGCGCGTGCAGAAGAATCCGGGCAGTCTCAAGTCCGCGATGGGCATAAAGCATCTCCAGGAAGCGAGTGGCTGGGTATTTTGCCTCTGAGAGAGCACGCCGGTAGATGTCATGCATCGCTTCGTCAAACTCTTCAAGCAGTTTCTGGTCGGCCATCGAGCACCCCTTCCACGTATTTCGACTGGCATGCTGTCTCTATGATGGATGTGGTCAATCTTCCTCACTCAAATTCCCTCATCGAAATAGTCAGTATCAATCTTCTTCACCGGATACAACGACACCGTCGATACTCCCACGTCATGGTCGATCATTAATTGGGTTAATTGCTCACCATCAATCAAAACAATTTTGCTTCCGATTTGGGTGACGTAGCTTCTAGCATCGTCGGTGAACCGAGAGGTGGTGATCAGGATTCCCTTATTTGCCTTCTGGGCCTGGAGGGCGCCCGCAAACTGCATCACTTCCGGTCTTCCGACAGCACCCTTGTCCCACCGTTTGGCCTGAATGTAAACGATATCGAGACCCAGCTTGTCTTCCTTGATGATCCCGTCGATGCCGCCATCGCCGCTCTTGCCGATGGCTTTGCCCGCGTCTGCCCGCGAGCCGCCGTAACCCATTTTCACGAGCAACTCGACGACGATCCGTTCGAAGAATGCCGGCGGTGACTTCTTCAGCCTGGAAAGCAGCTCATCTCCAAGTTCGTCGCGAAGGTTCTCGTAGGCATTCTCCAGCGCCTCAGAGGGTGTGGCACTTGTTGCTTCGGCGGGAAGTGTCGAGTCCTTTTTCTCGCCCGTTCGCGTTCCCTTGAGCTGCTGGAAGGCGAGGAACTCAGGATACTGCTTGAGGAGTCTTACGTTAACGGCCTTCGGACTCTTCGCTAGGAGTTCCTTTCCGCGTGGGGTGATTCGGTAGTAGCCGCGACGGGTGGCTTCGAGAAGTCCCGCCTTTTTCATGTACGTCGACGCCCACCCAACACGGTTGATGAATGTGCTTTGGAGGCCGCTCGGAAGCATCTCCTTAAGATCGTCTTCCGTAAGCCGAAGTCTAGACCCAAGCGCTTCAACCGCATCCCCGGTCGATATTTCTGCATCTTGCTCGGCGGCAAACTTGAGCAGCGGCAACATCAGGCTTTGGTAGTCGGGAACAGCCATGGTCGCTCTCCTTCGGGCAATCGGAGGCCGACTGTTTGAATTCGAAAACACGGCCAGCGGCTGGCCGACCGTGCGCTTTTCTCGCCGTGATAATGCTCCGAAAGCTGTGAGCAGTCAATGGCAAGCCATGGAACAGGGCGGCACCGAGCACTTTGACGATAAACGGCCTACCCTGAGAAGTGCTCCCGACGTGTGCCTCTGGGACGGGGTGGGATGAGGGGTTTGTAGCCGCTGGCCTCGGTTGTGGCGGGTGGGCTTTCCGGGGCGACTGGGCCGGCGCGGATGCCTCCAGGCTCGTGGGCCGGCACAAGGTCGTGGAACGCTTACCGTCGCGCGGCCTTTGGCCGCAATCCAGATGCAAGATTCAAAATTTCAGATCAGGGCAGCACAATTCCGCACAACACCTTGACCGCGCAGTGCACGCGGTTCTATTCTGGGGCATCAGGACATCACCACACAATGGGTTCAGAAGGGCTGATCGAGAGTGCGTCGGGCATTCCTTGACATTCCCGAGTTAGGTCGAAAGGACGACCGATATGTCCAAAATGCCCGAATACGACGCCACCGCGGGTTTCCCCAAGGTTCACGTCGAGGCTTTCGAGCGCGTGGCTTGCCGCAACAAAATGGTGATTTCATCGCGCGAGCTGAACCCCCTCTGCACGGACCTGGTGCTGGAGGGTTACGGGGCAAAAGGCTTTCACATCAAGGCAAAGACCTGCGACTGGGGACCGATGGCCGGGTTTGTGCCGGAGGACTACCGGTTCACGAAGGGCAAGCAGAAGCTCGAAGACCAGAAGCGCGACATTGAGAAGGCCTTCGGACACCACGCCCAGTGCGTGCCTTTGTTCATTTCCGCAGCGCGGTTCGACAAACTCGTGGAGCGTAAACTTCTGACCGTCACGAGCAAGAAAGGGCTTGTCAGTGAGGTCACAGCCAGCCCCGACGGCACGACCATCTACAAGTTCACGCTGCTGCGGCTGTCGGCCATACCTCCCGGCTGCGAGGCCACCATGTGGGCCGTTTACTATCACCCGCAGCAGTCCGAGCAGCCTTGCACCTTGCGCCATGTGGCGCCTGGGGACTTTCCCAGGTGGCCGGGCCTCAGGCCGGTGTACGGGATGACCAATCCCGAGCCCGCTGAGAAGCTGGGTATTAGAGCCGCGGTGGCCGGCGACTATGATTTGTGGTGCGTTTTCCCGCACTCCTCACTGGGAGGCGCAGGTGTTTCGGACCGATTGATGCCGCTTCGAGCCACGCTGACGAAGGCCAATCAGGGGGCCACGATGCAGAAGTTGCTGAAGCGGTTCCCGGAGGCTGACTCCACGGGGCCGAAACTCCCGGGGAGTTTCGTAACCCAACAGGCCGCGAAGGCCGGGCTCATCTTCGGCGACCGCCAGGATCTCATTAATGCGTCCAACGCCAAAGAGGACCAGCACCTTGGCAATATTTCGCACACCATCATGAAGATTCGGCTCGAGTTGAACAACGAATGCCAAAGCAAAGCCGGCAACGTCGTTCAACACAGCGATTACGGAGGGAATCCCTTCGGGACCATCGATTACCCTCTCATCTTCTTTGTGCCCGACCCTGGGCAGGCGTTCAAGCGCGCTGAAGTGCACGTTGCCCAAGACATGGCGGAGCTGAAAGGCATCCTGCGAAACATCCAGAAGAAGGGCTACATCCTCCAGTTGAACCCTGCGTGGTCTGTGCCGTTGTACTGAGGCCGGGCTGGATGCCCGCACCAAAGAAGCTGCGAGAAAATCGCTTGCGCAAGAGGTAGCGGCGGGTTTACCCCGCCCTATCTTCTGTGTTTTCAGAACCGCGACGGCGGGATAAACCCGCCGCTACGGTTTTTTCACAGCACCAAAGCGGGCGAGACGCCCGCGCCACCATTCTCAGCTATTGGCTGCGGGGCGGATGGCGGGCCCACCTACGGCGGCTTTCAAGTCCGGCAGGTTTTCGATCGTTTCGATTACTTTCTTGGCCACTTGATCGTCAATCTCCGATTCGCGGTGCAAAACCACAGGGTATCGGACCACGAGGTCCAGGCGGTCTTCACCCAATTGCAGGCGTGCTTGCGGACTGGGGGTAGCCACCGGAACGGAAAACAGACCTTCGAGGGTCTGGTGCTGTTGCTCGAGGATTTCGCGGTACTGGGAATAAACGGAGTTGACGGCCTCCAGCAATTTGCCTTCGGCCAGAGTGAAGTCGGCGCCCCGCTCGAGCTTCACGACCACCTCGTGCCAGACGTAAGCGGTCCCCGGTATCTGCTTGAAGAAAGGCGCGCTCTGGAATATTACCGAGTTAGAAAACACTACCACTCGTCCCGTCGGGTGCAGGTCGGAAGCCGCCCCGCCCAATTCCATCATGGAAAACCGGACCAAGCCGACATCCACGACATCCCCCGTGACTCCAGAAACCGTAATGCGATCGCCGACCCTTACGCCATGCCTCCCGATCAGAAAGAAGTAGGCGGCAACCGAAACGATGACGGTTTGCAGGGCCAGCGCAATCCCGGCGGTGATGAAACCGGCGAAAGTCGCCAGCGAGGCGAATTCGCTGACGAATCCCATGGCGAGGACGATGGCCATAAGAAATACAGTAATGATGCGGCGCAAGAGCAGAAGCTGATGCCGCTTGCGGACATCACGGACGTATCGAAGAATCGCCTTTTGCGAGACTTCCGAAAGCACCAGAACGATGATGATCCCGCCCAGCAGAAACGCCATACGGATGGCGACCACTTCGAGGATGCGAAGATACCCGGCGTGAATCGAGGATTGCCACTGGCGTAGGCTGCCCTGGCTCTCGTCGAGCACGATGAGCTCTTGAGTCAGAGGAACGGCGGCGTCCGCGATCTGCTTGAATTGCGTGGTCAGCAGAGTCATTTTTCGCCGGTTTGCTTCCACGCCGGCCGGATCCTGCGGGGGAGGCTGGCTGGTCAGGGCGCGCCCTTGCTGGACCGTATCGCGGAGCTTGGCCCGCAGCGGCGTTTGAACCTGGCGGGCCATCGCCGCCACTCGAGCCGCGCCCTGGACCAATTGGTCCAGGTCACGCAGCCCAGCGATCCGGGTGAACAGAAGCGACGTCTGGCTGATCAGTCCTGTGCCTTCCGTGGCGGCCGGCGGATTGCTGGCAGTGGCGGCGGAGGCAGCTTTCGGCGGGATTTTAGCAAATACGCCGGGGACCGAGTTCTTCAGATCGTCGATCTCCTTGGGAAATCCGCGGGAGGCGGCTCCGTTGCCGCTCATGAAGGCGGTCAGCTTTTGAAGCGCTTCCTGGAGAGCTTTGTTGAATTCGAGTTGTTCCTGCAGGCTTTCCCGCTGGGAAGTTAATTGCTGGAGCTTCTTGCCGGAGGCCTTTTCGATCTGCCGGTTCACGACCTCGATCTGGGCCTGGGTTTGGCTGATTAAGTTGGCGGTGTTGGCGGCGGCTTTGGAAATGTTTTGTTGTTCAGTTGAAGTCTGAGAGGAGACGGCAGCACCCCCACCCCCTTTTTCGGTGGCCAGCAATGCGGCCTCTGCTTCCGCAGACTGGAAGGCGAGTTGCACTGCCTGCTTGGCGAGGTTGCGGGCGTTTTCGAGGTACAATGCATCGCTCGGCTGGCCCGCGGCTTCGTTGGAGCTCGATAATTGCTTGTACCAGGTAATTGCGGCATTAAGATGCTGGATGACGGCAGCGTCCTCAGGTCGCTCGTCCTGTGCGGAGGCTGTCCTTGGAACCATCGAGACTTGCAACACAATTGCCGCAGCCAGCGCCGCTCCAGAATAACTTGCCGGGACCCTGAGCCCTCGTATCACCTGATTCCCCTTTCCGACTCTCTTTGTTACCATGATTAGACAACCGCCGCAAGTACGGTGGGCACAGTGCGGCACAGCCGCAACCCAATGCAAATTCTTCGCTTCGCTCAGGATGACATGTCATCCTGAGCGAAGCGAAGGATTCGCATTTCTTCGCGTGCCGCAAGGAGGAAGCATGCCGCTAAAGATCGAATCTGTTGACCTGGACGGGGTAGTGGTGCTGGCTCCGGAAGTGTACCAGGATGAGCGGGGCTATTTTCTGGAGGTGTTCCGCGCGGACCGGTTGGGCGAGGTCGGCCTGCCCACAACTTTCGTGCAGGAGAACCAGTCTTATTCGCGAAAGGGTGTTCTGCGTGGGCTTCACTTTCAGTGGGATCCGCCGATGGGAAAGCTGATGCGGGTGACGCGAGGAAAAGCATTTGTGGTGGCTGTTGACCTGCGCCTCGGATCACCCACCTTAGGGAAGTGGTTTGGAACCGAAGCCTCAGCAGAGAATCGAAGAATGGTTTGGGCGCCGGCCAGCTTTGCGCGCGGGTTTCTGGCCCTTTCGGAGGGCGTGGAAGTGCAGTACCTGTGCACGGGGGTCTATAACTCGGAGGCAGAATCCGGAATTCGATGGGACGACCCGGACGTAGGAATCGAGTGGCCGGAACGACCGTCGCTGATTTCAGAAAAGGATCGCCGGGCGCAGACGCTTAAGGAATGGATCCAGTCTCCGCAGGCAACGTATTTTAGGTGTGCGCGGCAGGCGGTTGGAGTTTGAGCAGGTTGGACAGGGCGGCAAAGCCACAACCAAATGCAGATGCTTCGCTCAGAATGACATGCCATCCTGAGCGAAGCGAAGCATCTGCTTGTCTTCTCGCGCCGCGAAGAAACTCACCCGAAGTAGCACAAAGGGTGCGGGGAAGCGGGCTCTGACTTGGCGATCTGATAGCTATAGAAACAATATACTGTAAGTTACCTTATATTAGAACATTGTCGAGCTATGTTATGGAGTATGAGTAACTTGAGCAAAAATTACTTGACAGTGTCCGCGGAATTATGGTTTATGTGTAAGCTGAGACTACACGGACAGATCATCCGAGCCGATGACGCGGAACCTTCCTGTCCTACTGGGGCGAGTCGCGTCGCACGAGCACAACTGGCCCGCGAAGGAACCTGCCTCATCCTGCAAGCAGGTGGAAGAGGCCTTCTGAGTGGGTTGATTTACTGACGAGAGGGGGATGAACACCTTTCTCAAAGTCCGCAGCGGACACCCCCCCATTGTGACTGCTCTGAGTGGCAGTAGTTTGACAGCTCGAGCGAAACCAACTTCTCCTTTTGACGTGCACCACCAACTGGTCAACGGGAGGGACAATATCTGAAATGATCACCATAGTGTTCCTCTTATTGATCCTGGTGAGCCTGTGGGTAGGTTTTTACCAACTATTCAAACAGCAGGGCCGGATACTAATCCGCTTGGACGAACTTGAGTCGCGGTCATCCAGCGGTCATCACGGGATGGAGCACTCTGGTGAGCACGCTGAGGCGCCAGGCTTGCCTCTTCAAAGTGAATTCCCTGCCTTCAGTCTTCCAGACCTGAAAGGCAATGTCGTGTCGCTTGAAGAGCTTCGCGGCCGGAGGGTTTTGCTGGTGAACTGGAACTTCGAGTGCGGATTCTGCGATTCGATCGCCCCGCAACTGGCTTCTCTCGAGCCCAGTTTTCAGCAACATAACATTCAGCTGTTGCTCTTGGCCCATGGTGAATCTGCTCCGAACCAGGAGGGCGCGACAGAGCACGGCCTGAAATGCCCAATTCTGCTCGTGAACGGGCGGGAGGAGGGCGGGGCTTTCGAGACCGAGGGCACACCGGTCGCATACCTCGCGGACGAGGAGGGGCGGGTGGCGGCTCCGGTGGCGCGGGGAGCAGATCGCGTTCTGGCGCTGGCCCTGGAACTGGCCGGCCCGCAGTCCGCGGCACCCCGGACGAAGGAGGTCGCGGCGGCGCGCAACGGGGATGCAGACACAATGCACTCCGCCGGTACGCCCCAGCCGCATCGGCTGAGGCTGCCCCGGTTTCTTCTCAAATACGACATCGGGCTGGGGGACCTCATTAAACGCATGACGTCCGCTCTAGGAATCAAAACGTGCGTTGGATGCGAACGTCGCGCTGCGACGCTTAACCGCTGGCTAGTTCTTTCCGGTGTCGGGGGAAAGGGCCTTCCAGCCGGAACTTCTGCACCGGATTTTCAGTTGCCCGACCTCCAGGGCCAAATGGTTTCGCTCCAGGAGTACAAGGGCCGGCGCGTGTTGCTGTTCTTCAGCGATCCTCAGTGCGGACCTTGTGACGAGCTGGCCCCTCACCTGGTTCGCCTGTCCAGAGAACACGCGGATGACGGGCCGAGCATCGTGGTGGTGGGACGGGGAAGTGTGGAAGAGAATCGCCGCAAGGCTCAGGAGCACGGCATGGAGTTTCCGGTGCTGCTTCAGGATAGGAAATGGAGAGTGTCAAAGGCGTACGACATTCTTGCCACGCCTGTGGCTTTCTTGATCGGGGAAAACGGTCTGATCGCTAGAAATCCGGCCGTTGGGAAAGATGCGATATTGGCGCTAGTCGGTAACGGCCGAGCATAACTAAAAGGGGGGACAAATGGGCGCATTGATAGACGACATTTCCAGGGTCATTGCCAGTCCCGTCTCGAGAAGGCAGGCGTTCAGGATGGTAACGGGATCCGTGGGTGGCGCCGTCTTAGCCTCTTTGGGCTTTGGCAGGGCTGCCCGTGCCCAGGGGGCGCAGGATGACCGGTGTCCAGAGCACGGGGTCTTCTGCAATGGGCGCTGCTATCCCCCGGGCTCGACATGTTGCGGCGACAGGTTCGTGTGCTTCGATAACCAAGCTTGCTGCTCGAATGATCACTGCTGCGATAATTCACAGAATTGCTGCGGTTCATCGTGCTGCCGTAAGGAGCGGATCTGCTGCAACGGGCTGTGCTGCGCCGAACGAATCCCCTGTTGTGGGGGGAAAACGTGCTGCCCGGCCCCCCGGAATTGTTGCAACGGCACATGCTGCCCACCTTTTTCGGCATGCTGTGGCGGCTCCACATGTTGCCCGCCAGGCTCTTATTGCTGTGGAAATGAGTGCGTACAGACGCGACCTTCGCCCAGCACTGGCTGTATACCAGTAAGACCGCCTCATCAAGGACCTCCTTTTTAGGTGGTAGCCGCTGAGCTTGCGCCGCATAGGGAAATGAGCACGTGGAAGGGCCGCGGGGGCAAATGATCCAGTCGCAGTTGGGGAGCGTTCCCCGAAGCGAAATCTCACCGCACCTGCGAGTGCGAGCGGCGGTGTTCCTGCTTCTGGTCGCCGTCGCAAGCGTGTGGTTGGCGGTTGAGTCCCTGCTGGCGGGAATGGTCTCCTCTTTCGCGACCCCTTCCATAGGCCGCCGTTTGCTGGCATGGGACGCGAACGACCCCCGCCTTGAGGATCAACTCGGACAAGTTTTCAAAGACACCGATCGGGGCGAAGGTCTGCGCCATCAAGAGCGCGCTACGCAGCTGAGTCCTGCCAGCCGGCTCTACTGGTCGGACCTCGAGGTAGCCTGCGAATCCGCAGGCGATGCGCAGTGCACGGACCAAGCCCGCGAGCGCCTGCTGCAGCTATGTCCCATGGCGCCGGGTTACTATTGGCTGGAGGCTGATTCTTGTTTGCGGACGAATCGGCGGGACCTCGCTTTCGCGCAATACCGGCGCCTGCTGGAACTCGATCCCTCCTACGCCGCGTCGGTTTGGTCCAATCTTCAGGACTTGCATCAGCCGGAACGTGTTTACGAACGAGTGCTGGCGGATAATGCCCGTGCCGAGCTCAAGGTAGGATATGTCGATTTCCTGAGCGATCAAGGCGACAACGAAACCGCCTATCGGATTTGGCGCCGACTGGCGGAAGGTTCGCTTTCCCTACCTTACAGTTCTGCGGCGCCGTACATCGATCGTCTGATTGCCCTGGGCAGAATCAACGAGGCCGTGAATGTTTGGCAGGATCTCGAGCGGCTGGGAATCGTCGCGCCGGGCTCAGAAAAAGGCAACCTGGTGTTCAACGGCGAGTTTGAAAGACCTCCGTTGAACTCGGGGTTTGACTGGCGAACCGGCAACACAACGTATCTGGCCGTCGATTTTTCCGCTCCCCTGGCTTACCACGGAAAACATAGCCTCCGCATAGACTTCACGGTCAGCCGCAACGATCAATACGAACCCGTCTATCAAATCGTGCCGGTCCTCCCGCGCCAAGCCTACACGCTGGAGGCACATGTCCGCACGCAGGAGATCACTTCCGACACGGGTCCCGGTTTGCGCGTCCATGATCTCACTCCGGGAGGAATTCCCGACGCGATCAGCGAGACCGCCGTGGGGACGACGCCCTGGCACCTCGTGCGGGTGTCTTTTGCCACTGGACCGCATACCCAGGCGGTGCAGGTTTCATTTTGGCGGCCGCGCAGCAGGGTGTTCCCGACGGAGATTGTAGGGACCGCCTGGTTGGATGCAGTATCTCTTCGCCCCGAAGACAGCCCGAGATAGGATCAACCGGGGTCATCTGCGAGAAGAATCGAGGAACCTATGCCCACGCTAAAGCGCAAGCGTTCTGGACAGCTCATCGGATTAAAACCTGAGGTCTACGAAAAGTACGTTGAATATCATTCGAAAGTGTGGCCGGGAGTGTTGAAGACCATCTACGACTGCAACATTCGCAATTACTCAATTTTCTACAAGGACAACACTCTCTTCGCCTATTTTGAATATGTGGGTGAAGATTTCGAAGCTGACATGGCAAAGATGGCGGCGGACCCCACGACTCAGGAATGGTGGGCGATCATGATGCCCATGCAGCAACCAGTCCCGACGCGGGCCGAAGGCGAATGGTGGGCGGACCTGAAAGAAGTGTTCCACGTGGATTGAGAGGTCCGGAACGACGGGGATTCAGCCCCTTTGGGGCGCGAGTTCCGCCGCGCGTAGAACGGCGGTTGCGCCCGTCGAGCGTAGCCATTGCTTACTGCTCAAACGTGTCTTCGCGCGACATGAAGTGTGCATTTAGTCCGATGTTTGCGTTTTGCTTGCTTTCCAGGAAGTCAGATGCCAACCAGAGAATCCGTGATTCTCGCCAAGAGTCCCGCTTTGCTCGATTTCCGCCACGTCTCAGTGATGCTGGGCGGCAAACGAGTGCTCGACGACGTTACACTCACCATCGGGGCAGGGGAACACGTCGCGATCCTGGGGCCGAACGGGTGCGGCAAGTCCACGCTGATCAAGACCATCACGCGTGAGTGTTACCCGCTGGCTGAGCCAGGATCATCCTTGACAATCCTGGGGCGCGAGACGTGGAACGTCTTCGAGTTGCGCCGGTTGTTGGGAATTGTCTCCAGCGAATTGCTCGAGCGCTCGACACGGGAGATTACAGGCCGGGAGATGGTGCTCTCCGGATTCTTCAGCAGTATCGGGGTTCAGCCTTATCATCAAGTCAGCAGGGCAATGACTCGAAAGACCAACCAGGTGCTCGAACTCTTGGGGGCCGGGCACTTGGCGGATCGCGAGATGAACGGGATTTCGCCGGGTGAGGCGCACCGATTGCTCATCGGCCGCGCCCTGGTGCACGATCCCATCGCCCTGCTGCTGGATGAGCCGAGCAACAGCCTGGATTTTTGCGCCGCCCTGGGACTCCGGGATATTTTGCGGAAACTGGCCCGGGCCGGAACCGGCATCCTGATGGTGACGCATCACCTTTCCGATATTCTTCCCGAAATCGACCGTGTCATCCTCCTCCGCGAAGGCCGCGTCTTTGCAGACGGCCCCAAATGCGCGCTTTTGACCACCCGGCGGCTCTCCAAATTATTTGGCCTTCCCGTGCAGGTTGCGCAGCGCGACGGCTACTATCACCTTTGGTGATCCGCCTGGAGGAATCCACTCTCAGGCGCGGGGCGTTTCTGCTCGCCCCGCCTCTCTCCCGCGTGTGTTATTCTCTACTCTCGGCTAATTCGAAGAGCCGAAACTCGAAGATGTTGGACCCTCGCGGCTGTCGGCTCCTCGACTTCCTAACACGATGCCGGTCACAAACAATGCGAAGGTGGAAAAGACTCCCCTGGAGAAGGTCTTTGGACCCGGGGGATGGCTGGCACGCCGTCATCCGAATTACGAGTACCGGCCGGGCCAGCTTGAGATGGCGGAGAGCGTGGAAGCGGCCAGCGAAAATCGACAGCACCTGATTGTGGAGGCGGGCACAGGCACCGGCAAGACACTGGCTTACCTGGTTCCGATGATGCGGAGCGGTCGGCGCGTGGTCATCTCCACCGGCACCAAGAACCTTCAGGAGCAGCTCTTCTTCAAAGACATCCCGTTCTTGAAGAAGCTCTTTCCCGACGTCCGCGTAGCGCTGATGAAAGGACGGCAGAACTATCTCTGCCGGCAGAAGCTTTACGACATTGAAAAGCAGCCGGTGCTGAATGGCCTGGAGGAGGTGGCGCAGTATCCGAAACTGAAAGACTGGGAAGCAAAGACGGAGTCGGGAGACCGAGCCGAGCTGGGCTGGATGCCGGATTCGAGCGAGCTTTGGGCGAAGGTCGACGCCCGGCGCGAGACTTGCACGGGGCAGAAGTGCGCCCAATTCGATCGCTGCTTCATAACCCTGATGCACCAGCGCGCCGCGGCTGCCGACTTGATTATCGTCAATCACCACCTCTTCTTCGCCGACCTCGCCATACGCGGATCCGAGGTGGCGAGTCTGCTTCCCGATTACGAAGCCCTGGTGTTCGACGAGGCGCACGACATCGAGGATGTGGCCACGCAGTATTTCGGTTTGCAGGTGAGCAACTATCGTTTCGAAGAACTGGCGCGCGACACGGAAGCAACCCTGAAGTTGAAGGGAGTAAAGAGCGATGAAGTGCTTCAGGCCGTCGCTGAGCTGCGGCGCCGCGCGGAGTTCTTTTTCGGGCTCTTCCCAAACCAGGAGTCTCGCTCGAGCTTTGATAACCGGGAATCCTTCCTGCAAGTACATGCAGGTCCTTACACCAGCCTGCTGAATGTGCTGGTGCTGCTGGAGACCGAACTTGGCCGCTTGAAAGACCGGCCCGAGGAAGTCAACAACCTGATGAGGCGCGCCGTCGAACTGCGCCAGGCCCTGCAGGCGGTCCTGGAAGGTAAAGAGCGGAACATGGTCTATTGGTGGGAGCGGCGCGGGCGCGGCGTGTTTGTGGAGGCCACGCCGATTGATGTGGCGCCCGTCTTGAGGCAGCGCTTGTTCGAGAGCGTCGACACGGTGATCTTGACCTCCGCCACGCTGGCCGTGGGCGGCAACTTCGATTTTCTGAAGAGGCGCCTGGGGATCGAAAACGCCAAGGAGCGAATCCTGGATTCGCACTTCGATTTCCCCAGCCAGGCTTTGCTCTATACTCCCCTGCATCTGCCCGACCCCCGCGAGCCAACCTTCGCACGCCAGGCGGCGGACGAGGTTGTCCAACTCTTGAAGGCCACCCGCGGGCGGGCGTTCGTGCTCTTTACCTCACACCAGCAGATGCGCGACGTTTACGAGCGCGTTCAGCCCCACTTGCGCTACCCCATGCTGATTCAGGGCTCTATGCCGAAGACTGAAATGCTTGAGCGCTTCCGCAACACGCCCCACGCGGTGCTCTTTGGATCCAGCTCGTTCTGGCAGGGCGTGGACGTCCAAGGCGAGCAACTGAGCGCGGTGGTGATTGACCGCCTTCCCTTCGCCGTCCCTACGGACCCTGTCATCGCGGCGAGAATCCGGCAGATCAACGAAGAGGGTGGCAATGCCTTCATGGATTACCAGGTCCCGCAGGCCGTCCTGTCGTTGAAGCAAGGGTTTGGCCGGCTGATCCGCAGCCAGACAGATCGCGGAGTCCTTGCCATTCTGGACAACCGCATGATGCGCAAACAATACGGCAGGACTTTCCTGGAGAGCTTGCCGCGTTACCGCAAGACGAATCGGCTGGATGAAGTTAAGGGATTCATGCAAGGATAGGGAACAGGGAATAGGGAACCGGGCGGCTCTGTTCCCTATTCCCTGTTCGCTGCTTAGGAAGGAAACTCAGAATGTTTGAAATCTCGGTTGATTACACCTTCGCCGCGGGGCATGCCCTGCGCAACTATAAGGGGAAGTGCGAAAACGTCCACGGACACAACTACAAGGTTCGCGTAACGCTCGCCGGGGAGAAGCTCAATGGGAACGGATTGCTAATGGACTTTGTTGAATTGCGGGCCGAACTTAAACGGCTGGTCGAAAAACTCGACCACCATTTCCTCAACGATATTCCACCCTTCGACAAGTTGAATCCTTCGGCCGAGAATCTGGCCAAGTATGTTTGCGACGAGATCGAACCCCAGGCAGCGAGTCAGGGTTTGCAGGTGCAGGGCGTTACGGTTTGGGAAACAGATACGACTTCAGCCACGTACAGGCCGGAAAAACAGGAGTCGGGATTCAGGAGCCAGGAGTCAGTAGACTGAGGACCGAGCAGCGGTATCGTGGGCGTGACACGGTTTTGCCCTCAATCCTGACTGCTGAATCCTGACTCCTGCTTTTTACCACGTCCAGAAGGCCACGGCGGGGTGCATCTCGGCCTGGTGCTGCTGCGCACAAACTCCCTGCTTGCAGAAATAAACGTCGTCGCACCAACGGCAGCGGGCTAAATGCTCCCTTTCACGGAGGGCGCCGCAAATGGCGCAACCTTCCAACAGGTCGGCAACAATATGCCGGGAGTACTTCCGCCAGGTGTCTTCAGCTTCATTCTGTTCGCGGATCTTTCCCAGTTCATCTTGCGTCAGCATAATCCGCTCCTCGCACGCCTGCCTAATTGGATGCAATCAACATGCCAATTCGTACACCCGTCCGATGATAAAGATCGCCCCCCTACCTAAAACGTTGCCTCGTCAATTAACTAGATTAATAATCGCCCCAAGTCATTATGCCACGTTCCTCGCAAATTATCATCTGGTGAGTGAGGAATTTTGCGCCCGAAGAGCAGGAGTCAGAAATCAGGAGTCAGCAGACCTAACATGTGACGCCGGGCCAGGAACATCAGGATGGACGCGGGTCCGGATGCTGAGTCGCTCGGTGCTATTCTGACTCCTGGCTCCTGACTCCTGCTCTCAAGAATCATGTAAAATGGATCAGATTGAAGAAGTTTCGTCTGGGGGCTTGCGAGAAGAGAATGGTAATCACCGAGATTTTCAAGTCGATCCAAGGCGAGTCCACCTACGCCGGCCTGCCCTGCCTTTTCGTACGGCTAACGGGCTGCAACCTGCGCTGCCACTGGTGCGACACCGCCTACGCCTTCTACGGCGGGCAGAAGATGTCGGTTGCTCAGGTGCTTGCCAGGCTCCAGCAATTAGGTGGCAAGTTAGTGGAATTGACAGGGGGCGAACCCCTTTTGCAACAGGAAATCTATCCCTTGACTGACCAACTGCTTGCCCAGGGCTTCCGCGTATTGGTTGAGACCAGCGGGGAGCGGAGCGTGGCCCAATTGCCTCGCCAAGTCGTCAAAGTCATCGACGTGAAATGCCCGGGAAGCGGTGAGGAAGGCAAATTCTGTTTTGATAACCTGGCCCTGCTGGAACGAAAAGACCAGATCAAGTTCGTGATACTCAACGAGAATGACTATTGCTACGCTCGAAACTTTCTCGCCCAGCACGACTTGCATCAGCATGTCGATGAAGTGATTTTCTCTCCGGTGTTCGACCCATTATCGCCGCGCACCTTGGCGGAATGGATCCTGCGCGACGGCCTGGAGGTGCGATTGGGCCTGCAAATCCACAAGTTTATCTGGGGACCAGAGGCGCGAGGCGTGTAGGGGCACGCCATGGCGTGCCCTTTCCCCGCGGCAGGCGGAAAGCAGTCGGTACCAGGCGGAGAGAACCAAGCCAAGCGGTTGCCATTTGAGCGACACTACGCGAATGAACGCCGACCAGGAACAACGGACCACGGACGACGGACGACGGACTGCCGCCAAGCCCCTCGCCGTTATTCTCGCCAGTGGCGGCATGGACAGTTGCGTCACCGCAGCTCTAGCAAATCTCGAATACCGCCTGGCCATGCTGCACGTTGCCTACGGCCAGCGGACCGAAGCACGCGAACTTCAGTCCTTCAATGCCCTTGCAGACTTCTACCAGGCGGACTATCGCCTGGTCTGCCGCCTGGACCACTTGCGGCAGATCGGCGGTTCCTGCCTAACGGACCCTGCCGTGACAGTCGAGTTGGCTGATCTGGATCGCAAGGATATTCCTTCCAGCTACGTGCCTTTTCGCAATGCCCACTTTCTTTCGATCGCCGTCTCCTGGGGCGAAGTCCTCGGAGCCTGCAAAATCTTCATCGGGGCGGTAGAGGAAGATAGCTCCGGCTATCCCGATTGCCGCCCCGCTTACTACGAGGCGTTCAATCGCGTAATCGCGGCCGGCACCAAGCCGGAGACAAAACTGGAAATCGTTACGCCCGTCATCAGAATGCGCAAGAGTGAAATCGTCCGGCGGGGAATCGAACTGGGCGCGCCTTTCGCAAGCACCTGGTCATGCTACCAAGCGGAGGACGCGGCTTGCGGCGTATGCGATAGTTGCGCGTTGCGCCTTCGCGCCTTCGCAGAAGCTGGGATCGAAGACCCCATACCTTATGCCCGCCGCCCTCAATACGGCCGGAACCCCACGCCGTTCGTGGTTCGTTGAAATTGCCATTGCTGAGATGGTCCGCAGCGCTCCCCTGAAAATCATCCCCGGCGGCCACTGTGGGGGCGCGCCATGGCGTGCCCGTACACGGGGATACGGCGATGTGCCCCTTGATTTTCGAGTATCTTGGGTTATCATATGCAGCCGAATGGGGTTGAGTGGAACCGCAAGTGGCGCTAGAATGTGAATCTGCAATATGACTGAAGGAGGAAATTATGTTTAGTTCATGGAGGCGGAGACTGCTCGCGATGGCAGGCGCCTTGGCGGCTATGGCGATAGCAGTTTCCGCATTTGCGCAAACCGGCGGGTTGACCGGTAAGTGCATAGGCGAGGACGGCAAGCCGCTGGTCGGCTATACTGTCCAGGTGGACCGGCAGGAAATGAAGTGGAGTCAGCATACGAAGACCAATAAGAAAGGTGAGTACGTGTATATCGGCCTTTCGCCCGCAACCTACAAGATTACGCTTCTAAGCCCTGCCGGGCAGCAGGTCTTCTTCCAGACGCAGCACGTGGGGATCGGGGACCCCACCGAAGTGAATTTTGACATGGCCAAAGAAAGAGCCAATACCGTGAAGGAAAACCCCGAAGCCGCGAAGAAGGTGGAAGAGGCGCAGAAGGACCAGAAACAGTTCACGGGCCTGAAAGCAACCTTTGATCAGGCTGCGGCCCTTTTCCAGGCGAAGCAGTATGCCGACTCTGCCGCCATGTTTGAGAAGGCGCTGCCGCTGGCGAAGGATAAGAACGTTCCCATTGTGCTTTCTCAGATGGCCCAGGCCTATGCAAAGGCGGCCGATGCGGAACAGAACCGGGACACAAGGTTGCAGGACCAACAGAAGGCCATCGAAACTTACCAAAAGGCGATGGCGATATCCCCCAATGATGCGGGGCTCCACAATAACGTTGGCAGTATTTATGCCAGCATGGGAAAGGTTGATGACGCCAAGGCGGAATTCCAGAAAGCCGCCGATCTAGACCCAACTCACGCAGGTAATTATTACTATAATCTGGGAGTGGTCATGGTCAACCAGGGCAAGATGGATGATGCCTCCGTCGCCCTGAAAAAGGCAACCGATATCGATCCCAATAACGCCAACGCCTTTTATTGGTATGGCATGGCCCTGCTTGGCAAGGCCGAGACAAAACCTGATGGCTCGGTCGTTCCCGTTCCGGGAACGATTGAAGCGTTTGAGACTTACCTGAAATTACAACCCAATGGACCGTGGGCACAGGCCGCACAGGCCAGCATCGAACAACTCAAAGCCACCGTGCCAACGGAGTATAAGAAGACGAAAAAGAAGACTTAGTCACGGCACTGTTTGCTTGGGCCCCGCAGAGCGATCGGTCACGGATCGCAGCGGGGCCCGTTCATTTGCGGGAGTCCCGGAGTGAGAATCAGATTGCCGTTGCTCTCTTTATTGCTTGGCGTGGCTTTGCCTTTGGGAGCGGACACGATTTATCAGATGACCGGCCAGGGCAAGCAGTCCGTGGTGCAGCGAGACGCCATTCTGATCAGAGAAGATTCCTCGTTCGTGGTTTACAAACACTTCGAGTTGAGAGACCGCAGGGTGGAAGTCGTCCGCCTGAACAAGGGCAGCTTGCCGTACAGCGTTCAAACCGCCAGCCCCGAACAACGGCGCCAGATCGTGGAAGTCTGGAAGCGGTTCGGCTTCAAAGCGACGGTGACGGATCTGGCCGGGAAAGCCACGAGCCTCTTTGACGTCTACCTGGATTTCTATCCGCCCGGCGGGCGTGGCTCCTTGCTGGAGTCGATCCCCGCGACGACCAGCTTCACCATCCTCTTGGATAATGGGAGCGCTGACGACGTTGATATTTCCAAGATCACGAAAGTCCAGATTCAGGACGACCACCTGAAAATGACCCTTCGCGACGGCAAGCTCGAAGAGGGGAAGTTCCTTATGCCCACGAACCACCCCGCGGAGGTGCGATTCCTGGGCATCTCCGACCAATACGATCCAGCCAGCGACCGCGTCTTCGATTTCTTCCTGCCGCTCGCCCGCATCAAGGAAATAGATTTCGAATAGAAGGGTTGAACGTACAGCACTTCACTGCTTCTTGGGCTCCAGACCGTTGCAGGCGCCACAAGCACCGGTAGGGTCGATCGCATCTGAGCCTTTGTCGATGTGCCGGATCACTCCATCTTTGTCGATCACGAAAGTTACCCGGTTGGCAAATAGATGAGTGAAATTCAAAACGCCGTAAGCCTTGGCGGCCGTCTTCTCAGGGTCGCTCAGGATCGGGAACGTCGCGCCGAGGTTCTGGGCGAATTTTCGGTTTGCCTCGGCGCCATCCACGCTGATGCCTAGCACTTGCGCGTCTGCCGCCTCGAATTTGGCGATATCAGCCTGATATGCCGTCAGTTCTTTGGTTCAACCAGGCGTGCTGGCCCTGATGTAGAACGCCAGGACGACACTTTTCTCCCCCAGAAAATCGCTGAGCTTTATGGTCTGGCCCTTCTGGTCCTGCAGCGCAAAGTCCGGCGCGCGATCGCCCACCTTCAACTGCGCCTTGGAAATTAGCGGGAACAATAAGCAAAGAAGCACGAGCGCAATAGCCACCAAAAACCAACGGATTATCATCCCTCCTCCCACTTGGCGAACCGTGGTCGTCTGACTTCAGTACTTCACAACTTGGTTCAAGGATAATATGCCCGAACAGAATTATAACAGTTTTAGTCCAGATCGGGACCGTCATCGTTGCCGGCGGGCCGCGACGTGCCACCACCGCACGTCGGCTCACGGGGAAACTCGGGGCGCCCGCCCTCAGGCCGCAACCATCCCTACAAAGGTGGGAATCTAATTACATGCACACTCCCGGGTTCGGAAAAGACTCGCAGAGGGCTTGAGCCATCGCCCAGATAGGCAGGTCGAGGTCGAATGATCAAGGGGCATTGCGAGCGGCCTACCGGCGGCTAGAACCATGCCGGTGTGACCTGGGGTTACTGTAAGAGCACTGAGGATTATTGTAAGTTACTGAAAACAAGAACAAAATAAATATTGACAACATGTAACTAAACTTATATGATAGTCATCTACTAAGGTTGAGAGCGATAAACTTAGTGGAACGAAAACTCAAGGAGGTAAATAGCAATGGCAATTGTTCGATGGGAACCATTCAGGGATCTAGTCACGGCCCAGAGGGACTTCGGCCGTTTGTTCCGAGACGCCTTCTCATCCCAGCTCGGTGAGACGGAGCTCTCGACCCGGTCATGGGCACCCCCGGTGGACATTTACGAAACCGAGGATGCCATCGTCCTGAAGGCGGAGCTGCCTGGGGTTGATCCGAAGGATGTGGAAGTTCGAGTAGAGGACAACACTCTCTATCTGAAGGGCGAGCGCAAATTCGAAAAAGAGGTTAAGGAGCAGAACTACCACCGTGTTGAGCGCTCGTACGGCAGCTTTGCTCGAAGCTTCTCGCTTCCCAACTCGATCAGCTCCGACAAGGTAAAGGCCGAGTTTAAGGATGGATTGTTGACCTTAACGATGCCCAAGCGCGAAGAGGCCAAGCCGAAGACCATTAAGATCGACGTCACCACGAACTAGGGTGGCGAGGCCAGGGTGCGGGGTGTGCTCAACACACCGGCAATCTCCTCACCGCCCAGAGCTTTGGAACCGCGCTGGGGCCGCCAAGACGGCCCGGCGCGGTTTGTTTTTGTAAGGCAGGAGAGCAGTCCAGAATCCAGAGTCGAGAGTCGAAAGTTCAGAGCAACATTTGAAGCTCGAACGTGGTAAGTTTTGATGGTCGAGGTTCGAGTGTCCGTTCTCGAATTTCGATTTTCGAATTTCGAGTTTCGGGTTACGGTTTTCCAGTTTCCAATTTCCGCTTTCGAGTGTTTAACATGGCGACACGATTTGACAAATTTACGGTGAAGGCACAGGAAGCCCTGCAAGGGACACAGGACGTTGCCAGTCGGTATGGCAATCAGCAGATGGAACCGCTCCACTTGCTGCTAGCTTTGCTCGAGCAGAAGGAAGGCGTTGTTCCGAGCCTGCTGGGCCGGTTGGGAGTATCGCCTGCGACGGTCGCGGCAGAAACCGAGCGAGCCATTGAGGCTCTCCCCAAGGTGGGCGGGACCACGGACCATTATCTCTCGCCGGCGCTCAAAGAGGTCCTGGACCAGGCCGCCAAGGAGACCGAGCAATTCAAGGACGAGTTTGTCTCCACCGAACATCTCCTGCTGGCGTTGTCGAGGAAGTCGAAAGAGGCTGCCGGCCGCATTCTGGCTAAGCACGGAATAACCCACGACGCGATCCTGAAGGCGCTGGTTTCGGTACGAGGCACGCAGCGCGTGACTGACCAGAACCCGGAGGACAAATACCAGGCTCTGGAACGTTACGCGCGCGATCTGACGGAACTGGCGCGGCGCGGCAAGCTCGATCCGGTGATTGGACGGGACGACGAGGTGCGCCGGGTGATCCAGGTACTCTCGCGGCGTACCAAGAACAATCCTGTACTGATTGGCGAGCCTGGGGTGGGTAAGACGGCCATCGTGGAGGGCATTGCCCAGCGCATAGTGGCGGGCGATGTGCCGGAGTCGCTCAAATCGAAGCGCCTCGTGGCGCTTGACCTCGGAGCGCTCGTCGCCGGCTCGAAGTACCGGGGAGAATTTGAAGACCGCCTCAAGGCTGTGCTCAAGGAAATCGAGGAATCGAGCGGCCAGGTGATCCTCTTCATCGATGAACTCCACACCCTGGTAGGCGCGGGCGCCGCCGAAGGGTCGATTGACGCATCGAACATGCTCAAGCCCGCTCTGGCGCGCGGCGAACTGCGCTGCATTGGCGCGACGACGCTGAACGAGTACAAGAAGTACATCGAGAAGGACGCCGCGCTCGAGCGCCGTTTTCAGCCGGTTTACGTTGGCCAGCCGAGCGTCGAGGACACCATCGCCATTCTTCGCGGGCTCAAGGAGCGCTACGAAGTTCATCATGGCGTGCGCATCAAGGATTCCGCCATCGTGGCCGCGGCGGTCCTTTCCAACCGCTACATCTCCGACCGGTTCCTGCCGGACAAGGCCATCGACCTGATTGACGAGGCGGCCTCCAGCCTGCGCATCGAGATCGACTCGATGCCGGCGGAGATCGACAAGCTCGAGCGGCGCATTACGCAACTCGAAATCGAGCGGCAGGCGCTGCGTAAAGAGGACGACGCAGCCTCGCGCGAGCGTCTCGATGCGCTGGAGAAAGAATTGGCGGAGCTCAAGGAGGAATCGTCCAAGCTCAAGCTGCGCTGGAAATCCGAAAAGGAAGTCATCACGCAAATCCGGCAGCTCAAGCAGGAAATTGAGCAGGCCAAGGTCGATGAACAGCGTGTGACGCGCGAAGGCGATCTGAACAAGGCGGCAGAAATCCGGTACGGCAAATTGGTGACACTCGAGAAGCAGTTAGCCGCCGTGAATAAGAAACTCGAGGGGGTGCAGAAGACCGGCCGCATGCTCAAGGAAGAAGTTGACGAGGAGGACGTGGCGCGGGTGGTCTCGAAGTGGACCGGCGTCCCGGTCTCGAAGATGCTCGAGGGCGAAGTGGCCAAGCTCGTCCGGATGGAAGACAATTTGCGGCTCCGTGTGGTGGGCCAGGAGGAGGCCCTGAAGCTGGTCGCGAACGCTGTGCGCCGCAGCCGTGCCGGGCTTTCCGATCCCAAGCGTCCCATTGGCTCATTCCTGTTTCTCGGCCCCACCGGCGTC
>Ga0181532_10000331_pt1 | contig 49714 bp, 40 predicted proteins | sample PEATcosm2014_Bin_33_FD_119768 | JGI IMG/M metagenome (GOLD analysis project Ga0181532, IMG submission 119768) | Peatland microbial communities from MTU Mesocosm Facility, Houghton, MI, USA - PEATcosm2014_Bin11_30_metaG | ecosystem: Environmental > Terrestrial > Soil > Wetlands > Peat | place... | reverse complement strand
CATCCGCAGCAGCCGGCTCATCCCGCTCCAACGCCAAAGGAACAGGCTCATCCCGCTCCGGCGCCAAAGGAACAGGCTCATCCTGCTCCAGCGCCAAAGGAACAGGCTCATCCCGCTCCGGCGCCAAAGGAACAGGCTCATCCCGCTCCGGCGCCAAAGGAACAGGCTCATCCTGCTCCAGCGCCAAAGGAACAGGCTCATCCCGCTCCGGCGCCAAAGGAACAGGCTCATCCTGCTCCGCAACCGCATCCACAGCAGCAGGCTCATCCTGCTCCGCAGCAGAAAGAGAAGCCTGACGACAAGAAGTAACGGCTGCGGGGGTACGATCCAAAACTGGCGGGCTTCGGCCCGCCTTTTTACTTACAACCTCGGCTGATGACAGGACTATCGATTGTGGCTATAAAGAAAGTATGACCGAGGCCCTCAGCCGCCGCCTTAAGCAGCCGCAGTTCTCCAGCCCGGCGCAGGAGGCGGCGCTCAGCATCATCGTTGCCGCCAACACACTCAACGAACGCATGGACCGGCTGTGCGAGGAGTACAAGATTACGCGCGCGCAATACAACGTGCTCCGCATTCTGCGCGGTGTGCATCCGGGAGGTCATCCGCGCAGCGAAATCGCCTGCCGCATGCTCGATCGAGCTTCCGATGTGACCCGACTGGTTGATCGTCTGCAGGCTCGACGGCTGGTGAAACGCACGCGCGGGAGCAAGGATCAGCGACAGGCCGTAACCTGCATCACGGCTAAAGGAATCAAGCTGCTGAACATCATGCAGCCCCACGTCGACGCCGAAAGCGGGAACGTCCTGAGTCGCTTGGGCGACAGCAACTGCCGCGAACTGAGCCGGCTTTGTGCGCTGCTTCTGGATGAGAACGAAGCACGAGAAACCCTCAGCCGCTAAGTATTGTCCTGTCAGCAAGATAACTACTGCGAATCTTTCACGCCCTTTGCGCATCCAATCTATGTGTTTGAACACATATAAACTGTGTTACAACACAGTAAGAGGTGCGACATGAATACTCTCCTGGTTGTCAACTCCAGCCCGCGCAGCAACTCCGTGTCCCGCCGGCTGACGCGGCACATCAGTGAAGACTGGCTGGCGAAGAATCCGAACGGACGCATCATCGAACGCGATCTGGCGTACGGTTCGCTTCCCTTCCTTACGGAGGAGTGGATTGTGGCCACAACGACTCCGGCCGATAAGAGATCAGTCGAACAGAAAGAGACTCTGGCGCTGTCAGATGCCCTGATTGAGGAACTGATGGCGGCCGACTTGATTGTCCTCGGCATCCCTATGCACAACTTTTCGATTCCGGCATCGCTGAAGGCGTGGATCGACCTGGTCACGCGAGCCGGCAAGACGTTTAGCTACGGCGAGACTGGGCCTAAGGGGCTGCTCCCGTCGACCAAGAAAGTGTTGGCGGTCGTGACCCGGGGCGGGGCTTATGGCGAGGGATCTCCCGCGGACTTCCAAGTTCCTTATTTGCGGCACATGCTGAGCTTTATTGGCTTGACCGATGTCGCGATTGTCGAAGCCGACAAGCAGGCCTTCGGCGCCGATGTGGCGCAGCAGTCGGTCGATCGGGCGATCGAAAAGGTTGCGGTTCTGTCAGCTGAGAACTGCCCGGCTAACCTGGCGGTGAGCGCCTAATCCAGCGTTAGAAGAGAGAACCCTCCCCGTAAAGGGAGGGTTCAGTGGTCTGGGCCGTCACCCGGAGGCTGAATCCCACTTGGCGCCAGGGATTCAGATTTCCACGTGAGCGGAGACGTCTTAAACGCGCACGACGTTGGCGGCCTGGAAGCCTTTCGGTCCTTTAGTAAGGTCGAACTCAACTGTCTCGCCCTCGTTCAAGCTGCGGTATCCGTTTTCCTGGATCGCCGAAAAATGAACAAATACGTCCTCGCCAGTGGACCGTTGAATAAATCCGTAACCCTTGGCTCCGTTAAACCACTTGACTGTACCTTTCTCTCTCACAACCCGCTCCTTTCGAACTAGACGTGTGAATTACCCCTGCTTCGCGAACGCCCTAAGCAAGCTTTCAGCTAAATAGCGCTATACTCGCCCACGCTAATTGCTTCGGAAACATGCCTGGGAGACGTCTCAACGTCGCCGGGAAACAAGGGTTGCGGCTCAGCTCGCAGCTTTTTCCTGCAATTGAAAAAGGCCCAACGAACTCACGATGACGGAGCACTACTGTCGCGTCACGAGTAGTTCTTGGGACCTACGCAAATGCGTGAATGGAACTGCTGACAGAAACATCAACCCAAATCCGTGTTTCGGTAAAACCGAAAGCCACCCTTCCCCTTGGAAGGACAGCAAAAGATAATTGCAGGAACTTGCGATTTTGGCAAGTGTTTATTGCGCAGTCACTTCCGTGCGTCCCGATAAGAGAAGCCGCGACGGTTTCACGCCGGGCACCTAGATGAGGAAACCGGCCTTAGTTCCTCTGATACGATTGAAGAAAGATGCAAGGCAGTAGTAGCTCCGATGTTCGTGAAGATGGCTCGCCGGGCCATGCCAAGCACATCGTAGCTGATCAAGCTGCAAGTTCCCCTTCAATTCAAACTAACCCGAGCCGAAAAGGTAACTTAGAGCCAAGTCCCCTGCGCCAGGGTACGGCTGCGCGCCGCCTGATGGCGGAGGATACGCGCCAGGAGCTGTTTCAATGTCTGCCCGAGACGTACAGTCTGTCGCACCGATTGCGGCGTCATGGCTCGTCGACCCTGCGCTACCTGATGCAGACCGAGGTGCATACCTATGCGTTTTCGGTGGCAGCCAACTCACTCCTGTCGTTCTTTCCGTTCATCGTTCTGCTGCTAACGGTGATCCATCGCGTCTTCCACTCGCCCGCCATGTACAACGTCGTGCTCCAGTTGCTGCGCGATTACCTACCCAGCAACAAAGACTTCGTGATTCGCAATCTGCAATTCCTGGCCAGCGTGAGAGGCCGAGGGCAGATCCTGTCGTTCGTCATGTTGCTGATCACCTCGACCGGCATCTTTCTGCCGCTGGAGGTCGCGCTCAACAGCATCTGGGGCTTTAAGAAGAACCGTTCCTATCTAATGAACCTGATCGTCTCGCTGGGCCTTGCGTTCGCGTGCGGGTGTCTGGCGATGCTGTCCATTGCGCTGACGGCGGAGAACCTGCGGATGCTGGGAAAGGTCGTCAACGACCAGAACTTCGTATTTCAAGTGCTGGGATTCGTACTGATGAAGGCCTCTGCCATCCTGGCGACGATTGGAATTTTCTTCCTCATCTATTGGCTGCTGCCGAACGGGAAGGTGCCGGCTTTAGCGGTGTTGCCGGCAGCGATCATCACTGGTCTCATTTCCGAAGCCGCTAAGTACGTTTACATTCTCGCTCTGCCCTGGCTGAACTTTCAGGAGGTTTACGGCCCATTCTCTGTATCGGTAACACTGATCTTCTGGTCGTTCTGGAGCGGCATGCTGCTCCTTGGCGGAGCCTATCTTTCCGCCGCAGAGCATAGCAGCTGGATCGAGGCCAGACGTGCGACGGCCGCAGCGCAGAAGTAACAGCGTTCCCCATCGGCTTGGTCGATTCGGCCGCTCGACGATGTACAATCGACCGACGCTTCGGGACCCAGCAGTCCTCCCAGCTAAACCACCAGGAAACCGTTGCGGCGAACGAACCAGCGCTGAAGCAGCCGCACGATCGAATGCTTGCGACCAGTAATCCCGGCATGACGACACCGGAAGTCAGACCTGACGAGATCAGTAAACCGAAAGATCGCACAACGCAATGGTTCGTGCTGATTGCTGTCTTCGCAGTTGGTCTGGCGCTGCGCGTGGGCGTCGCTCTGCGGTCGCCCAGCATCGAGTGGCCCGACGAGATCTTCAACACGCTGGAGCAAGCGCACCGCCTGGCCTACGGTTACGGAGTGATTCCGTGGGAGTGGCGGGACGGCGTCCGCTCCTGGGTTTACCCGGGATTCCTGGCTGGAGTGATGCGAGCAACAGCCTGGATGGGACCCGGCTCGCGCGGATATCTGACCGGCATCATCGTCGTTTTGTCGCTGCTTTCGCTGACCTGTGTGTGGTTCGCGTACGCGTGGGCGAAGAAAACTACCGGGACCGCAGCCGCATGGATCGCGGCTGGCGCTTGCGCCACGTGGTATCAGTTGGTGTATTTCTCGCCCAAAGCGTTCAGCGAGGTATTTGCCACAGACTTTCTCCTGCCCGGCCTGTATCTGGGAATGTACGGCGACGAGTTGCCGGAGAAGAAACGTCTCGTCCTGGCGGGAATCTGCCTTGGAATCGCGGTGTGCGTGAGGACGCAATACGCGCCGGCCGTCGCATTTGCCGTCCTCTGGTTTTGTGGCAAGCAATGGAAAACGCGAGCGCCCGCCCTGTTTGCCGGGCTATTGCTGCCGGTAATCGTCTTCGGCGTGGTCGACGCATTCACCTGGGGCTATCCCTTCCAGTCGTATATCCGGTATTTCCAGATGAACCTATTTTCGTCGCGCGCCACCCATTACGGCGTAGAGCCCTGGTACATATTCTTCGTCGCCCTGTGGCGGACGATGTGGCCGATGCTCCTGCTGGCCGTGTTTGCGGTCAAGCGAAACGAGCTTCTGGCCTGGGTGGTCGCGATCACCGTCGTGACCCATTCGCTGATCGCGCATAAAGAGTTTCGCTTCATTTATCCCGTGCTGCCCATCCTTGTCACGCTGGCGGCAATGGGCTTCGTGGAGATTGTGTCGTTTGTCAGCAAGAAGCTGTCGCGTGGGCCGGCTCCCAGGATGGTGACCGCCACAGGTCTGATCTGTTGTGCCCTGATTTCCGCCGGCTTCGCTCGCACCATGCATTGGGACAAGTCATCGGGAGGCCTGATTGCTTTCGACAAGTTAAGTCAGGATCCCGGCGTGTGCGGTGTCGGACTCCTGGTACTTCCCTGGACGCTTACCGGCGGTTACGCTCACCTGCATCGCGATGTACCCATTATTCTCGTCAATCGCAGTGGTCCGTTCGCAACACAGATGCTGAACTTCAACGCCCTGGTATCGCTGAGAATGCGGGACAATTTGCCAATGGGATTCGAGCCCGAGGGCTGCTGGAATGGCGTGTGCCTCTACCGCAGGCCGGGGCCATGTCTGACATCACCGCCGGTATATGAGGTGAACAAGATGCTCCGAGCGAACGATTAGTAGCGGAATCAGGCAAGTTCGATAAAGGCGCCGGCACGCCCACCGCGTTCACTCTTTGCCGCCGGATAAATCCCCAGGATCTTGACGAACTCCGCCACCTCACCCAGATGACGCAGCGCGTTGCGGGCTGCCTCGTCATCGCCGCGCAAGAAGTCGACAAAGAAAACATATTCCCACGCATGTCCTCGCATGGGGCGCGACTCGATCTTACTGAGGCTGATGTCGCGCAGCGCGAATACGCTTAACGCCTTGAACAGGGCGCCGGGAACGTTCTTCAGAGAAAAAGCGATCGAGGTTTTGTTCGATCTCCGGCCGACCTTCTTCGACTTGTTGATTAGCAGGAAGCGCGTGTAGTTCTGTCGATCGTCTTCAATGCCTGCCAGCAGAATGCGCCCGCCGTATTGGCGCGCCGCCTGTCGGGGAGCAATGGCAGCGGCATCCTTGCAACCTTCAGAGATGACATGACGGAGTGCGCCCGCCGTGTCATAGAACGGGACGGGCTGCATGTTGGGATGGGTACGAAATAAATCGCGACACTGGTCGAGCGCAACCGGATGCGAAAACACTCGCCGAATGTGCTGCAACGCCACTCCGGAAGCCGCGATGAGGTTGTGCCGGATGCGCAGATGAAATTCGGCGTGGACGAAAACCTCGCGCGTGAGCAGCAGATCAAAGTGCTCGGCCACAGAGCCGGCCAGAGAGTTCTCGATGGGAATGACTGCCGATCGCACGGAGCCGTTCTGCACGCGATCGAAGACCTCGGCTGACCGGGCGCATGGCACCACGGTTGCCTGCCGCAGCATGCTGGTTGCGGCTTCATGACTAAAGGAGCCGAGTTCTCCCTGGATCGCGACTTTCATAACGGTGCGCTGAGGATAGCAGAAGCTAAGCGGATTTCGCTGCGGGTTGCCTGCTCCTGCGTAAATTCAGCGCGCGATCGGGATGTCGGAATTGGTTAGCCAAACAACCATCCTGTAGATACTAGCCTCCAACTAGTGTCGGTCGGTAGCGTGCGAGGGATTACTCAGCGAGGTGACAACAGATGCTTTGGACAATCTTCGTAATCCTGCTGGTTCTATGGCTGCTGGGAGTGGTGTCAAGCTATACGCTGGGAGGATTTATTCACATCCTGCTGGTGTTGGCGGTAGTAGCACTGATCATCCAATTGATCTCCGGCCGTAGACCGGTAGTGTAGCGACGTAGTTTGGTGACAGCATCAAATGTAGTAGGGAGCGTAGTAAGCGAACGCATTTTCTAATCGAACGAGCCCAGGGAGGTAAACCCAATGGATAAGGACCGGGTAAAAGGAAAGATGGATGATGCCGCCGGGCGCGTAAAGCGTCAGGTAGGTGAGTGGACAGGTGACAGCGAGCTTCAGGCAGAAGGCGCCAGCCAGCAGGTAAAAGGCAAAGTCGAGAATGCCTGGGGCAAGACCAAGGACGCAGTTCGGGATGCTACGGATGAAGCGAAGCGCAAGGCCGACGAACACAAAACCCGTAACGAGATGGAGCGCGAGCAGCGGCTCGAAGACGAGCGGCGTAAAAAAGACGTTGCTTAGCCGATAGCTAGCTCTAACTATGAGAGGCGTCCGAACCTGGGCGCCTTTTGTTTTGCGTCTGAAGGTTGATTTGTAAATTCCCCGCCCTATCTATGAATGCAACTACTCCAGGCGGAATTATGGTTGTCGCACTGTATTCGGTGACTATAGCCGGACCACGAACTTTTCTGTCTGGGATTAAGTTGCCGCGATCATAAATAGTTGGCGTGATCTTTTTTCCATTTAGCCACGCTGGGCGAGTTTCTGGCTTGGACTCTTTCTTTGCTGACATAGCCGCAACTTTTGCAGGAACCCTGGCAGAGTTTATTCGTGCGCGCAAGCGCAATGTCACCAGTTCTACCGGCCGCTCCCGATGACTATAACCATATCGGAATTGGTGAAGACGATGAAATTCGGAAACCAAGGCATTGTTAAAAGGCACATTTAATTCGTAGCCTTGTCCGCGATAGCGCAGGTCGGCGCTATAGTCGAAGTGCGGTTTGCCCTTCCATCCTTCGTCGTTAAATTCCCGTCTCGCTCGCTCTTCTAGAGCTGCAAACTGCCTGCGCAGATTAGCCATCGGCGATTTCGCATCTAGCCGCAACATCACGGTTCGCGAATAGTCCTTAGCGATGTCACTGGCCAGAATCCCATATGCCGAAAGAGCGCCGGGAAGCGCAGGAATGATGACCCGCGGAATTCCGAGCGCTCGCGCCAGATCGCAAGCGTGCAAACCTCCAGCTCCGCCAAAGGCAACCAAGGCAAACTCTCGAGGATCGTAGCCACGTTCGACCGAGACAACGCGCAGTGCGCGCTCCATGTTGGCATTGACGACGCGGATCACGCCTTCCGCGAAACGCTCCAGCGATAAGCGCGAGCCTTGCTGCTTGAGCCATTCGGCGGTGAGAGCTCGCGTTCGCGCGAGATCCAGCATGAATGATCCGCCGAGAAATTTGTCCGGCGGCAAGCGGCCGAGCAACAGATTGGCATCGGTCACGGTTGGCTGATTACCGCGACCGTAGCAGATAGGACCGGGATCCGCACCCGCGGATTCAGGACCAACGCGCAAGGCACCGCCAGCGTCGAAGCGCGCGAGCGAACCACCGCCAGCGCCGACGGTATGAATGTCGAGCATGGGCACCCGCACCGGCAACCCCGCAATTTCCGACTCATTGCTAGATTTCGCTTCACCGTCGACCAGAGCGACGTCGGTCGAGGTGCCTCCCATGTCGAACGTGACAATGCGGTCGAAGCCACTGAGCCTCGCCATCGCCGCTGCGCCAACGACGCCGCCGGCCGGACCGGAAAGAACGGTTCTCACAGGCTGACGTGCAGCCGATTCCAAAGACGTGATGCCACCGCTGGATTGCATGACGAAGACCGCGGACGACGTGGCCTTCGAGGAAGCGCGTTGACGCATGCGCAGGTCGAGACGCTGCAGGTAGCTCTGCATTACCGGCTGAAGATACGCATTGACGACGACCGTGCTGGCGCGCTCGTATTCGCGAAACTCCGGCAGGATGAGATGCGACAGTGAGAGCGGCAGACCGAGTTCTTCCAGCACGCGGCCGATCGCGCGCTCGGTTTCCGGATTGGCGAAAGAAAACAACGTTGAGACGGCGATGGCCTCGGCTCCACTGGCGTGAACGTCGCGAGCGAGAACGCGAAGATCGTCGGTCGTGGGCTTCTGCAGAATCTTGCCGTCGGGAGCGACGCGCTCGGGTACGCCAAAGCGCATGCCCCGCTCGACCAGCGGCGGCACACGCTCAAAGTTGAGATCGTAAAGACGGGGCCGATTCTGACGGCCGATCTCGATTGTGTCTTCGAATCCGGCGGTGGTGACAAACGCCACGCGCGCCCCCTTGCGCTGCAGCAGCGTGTTGGTACCAACGGTGGTTCCGTGAAGGAGGACGACGTCTGTAGAGGCAGGGATCGACGAGAGCGCTTCAACGATAGCTTGTGACGGATCGGCAGGCGTGGAGAAAACTTTCGTCATCCGCAGCTTGCCGCGCTCGATCCAGACACAATCGGTGAAGGTGCCGCCGGTGTCGACAGCAACGCGGAGCGGAGGCTGTGAAGACTTGGATCGGGAGGGGGCCATATTCGCGCGACGAGAGGCTAAGAAGCGCCGATTGTAGCACGCGATTTCCGGTGAACCACAGAGACACAGAGACACAGAATCGGAGTTGGGGCTTTAGCCACTGCAGCTAAATGCCCAATTTGCTGACGAAGCTCACGCGCAAACAGATTAGAGACCTCTGTGCCTCTGTGCCTCTGTGTCTCTGTGGTTATTTCGCTCTCAGAGCCGCTTGCCCATCTGGTAGGCGTCGAGCGATTGGCTGGAGTAGTACTCAGGGATCGTTCGCAAAATCTCATAGCCCAGTTTGCGATAAAGCCGGATGCCAGGTTCGTTGTTGACTGCCGTCTCCAGGTAAACCTCGGTGCATCCCAGAGATCGTAATCGCTCTTCGCAGGCGCTCATCAGGTTGGTCGCCAGGCCGAGGCGGCGCGCTTCAGGAAGGATATCGAGTGTAATGATGCGTGCGTACTTTCGGCGAACGGGATGAGCGAGGACGTAGCCGGCGATTCGCTCGACAGCGTTGGCCGAGATGCCGGCAGCTTCATCGGGCACGAGTTCAGCCACCAGTGTGATGGCGTTGCGCTTCATGATGAAGCCGCTCAGCTCCATCTGGGTGTAGGCGATGCCGGGAGCGAAGCAGAGTTGATCGATCTGCCAAAGCCGCTCGAAGTCGGCGGCGCGGTAGTCACGAATGCGAAAGGCCAGATCAGGCGGCTTGCTGACGTTCGATGCCAAGAGACAGGTCCTACCGTCATCATAGGCGGTGATGCTGGGAGGCACAAAGTCAATGTTGGGCGCGCCACAATGCGACAGAAGATGGCGCCCCCGCAGCTGCGAGAGCGCCTGACTTGTGGATCGTTGCCTCAGGCGGCCTTGTGGATCTTCTGCCGCGATTCGGAGAACAATTCGATCATGGCCTGGTTGAATTGCGGAATATCCGACGGCTGACGACTGCTCACCCAGTTGCGATCGCGAACCACCGCCTCGTCCGTCCAGTTGGCGCCGGCATTCTTCAGATCGTCAGGGATGGTCTTGTAGCTGGTCATGTGACGGCCTTTTACCAGACCGGCGGAGATCAGCAGCCAGGAACCGTGACAGATCACGGCGATCGGTTTTCCGTTGCGATCAAGGTTCTGCACGAATTCCTGCGCCTTCTTTTCGATGCGCAGGGCATCGGCATTCATCGCGCCGCCGGGAAGCAGGACGGCGTCGAAATCGTCGGGGTTCGCCTGATCGAGAGTCATGTCGACTTTGACCTTCTGCGTCTTCTTGTCGTGCTGCACGGCTTGAATCCCTCCGGATTTCGGAGCGATGATTACCGTCTGCGCGCCGGCTTCCTGTAGCGCTTTGCGAGGCTCAATCAGTTCTGCCTCTTCAAACAGATCGGTTGCGAGGATTGCGACGCGATATTTATCGAGCTTCTTCTCTGCCATAAATTCCTCCTTAGAAATGCAGATTGAATGGTTGACGATTGGAATTGCGGACAATATAGGTGGGATGCGACAGCGAGGTCAGGGGTGGGTAGGAGAATTGCGGATTCCGGCGTTTTCGATTCTCTCGATGGAGATGAGGGCGATCCATTCGTTGTTGCGATTCAGATAAGTCATGGTTCTGCCGCCAAGAATATTGGCTGCTCGCTGGGGCGAGATATCTTCGTGGTAGTCGAAGAATCGCTCCTGGAGCCGTTTCCCAAGGAACACGTCCGCGAGGAACGGGTGCGGCGGCTCCCACTTGGTGGTGAACAGGTAGGCGATGTCGAATTGATCGGTCGCCTGCGCGGCTTGCGCGATATAGAGTGGCGAAAAGTTTTCGATGCGCACGACATCGAGTGGCTGCTTCACATAGCCGAGAAATGGCCGAGTGAGTTCGTCGGAAGCCGGCCAGGCAGTCAGTATTCGCACGTGCGGATATCTGGTGGACAACTCGTCGGCAGCGATCTTGTGAAGGATGACGTAGTCGCGATACAGAAGCGTGTCTTCCGGTGCGATGCGATAGGGCGGCGGCACAAAGAGCTGCACTACGAAGGCGGCGCAGGCGATGGCAATGAACCACGTCCACTGGCGGATTCTGCGCCATATGGTGGAGACACACACGAGGATTACAAGCGGCACGACCGGAAGCATATAGCGAGCGAGCACGGCGCCGCCTAATACGGATTCCGCCAGCACATTCGCCAACAGAACGACCGCAAATACCAGTTGCACGTGGATGGCAATTCGCGGACGGACCGTGCCATCGGGATCGCGCAGCGGCGGACGGGACATGGCGAGCAGAGCGCCGAGCGTGAGCAAGAAAAGGTTGAGATAGCCGAAGACGTGCCAGAGGCGAATCAGGATCGCCAGCAGAATTCGAAGAGGGTTCAGCGTTGCCTGCAGGTTGTAGCGGAGGTATTGGGGATTGCCGAGGTAGAAGCCGGTGCGGTGATGATGATAGACGAGCCAGAGAAGCAGAGGCGCGAGACAAATCAAGAAGCGGAGTGCAAATCGCTTGTTGTCGCAAAGACAAAGAGATTGCTGCGGCGCCTGCCCCGCCCCAGCCAACGGACGGCTGGAACGGGGCACCCGTGATTCTTCTTCCTCGGAATTGAGCACTCGAGTTAGCAACGGGCAGAGCAGTTCCCAAGCCAATAGCGCCATGGGTGTGACAATTGCCGTTTCCTTCGCGAGCGGAGCAAGCGAGAAGAATACGATGGTGGCGACGGGACGGCGCTCGACATGCATTGCCAATCCCCACAGCGTGAAGGCGGCGGCCAACATGTCGAGGTGCGCCATTGAACTCTGGGTGAAGAAGACGGGATAGAGCGCGGTGCAGAGCACGGTTGCGATGGCAACTGCTTGGTTGGCGACGCTGCGCGCCAGGCGCCATAGGCCCAACAGAGCGAAAGCGGCGATCATCAGCATCGAGGTTCGCGTGACCGCCGGCGTGAAGGCGCTGCACTTCCACCAGAACGCGAGCCATAGCATCACCAGCGGCGGATGCGCGTTGGAAAGCGTCGTGCGCGGGATGAGCGATCCGGTCAGCAGCAGGTCGCGAGCAGCAGGAATGAAGTATCCGGCCTCATCCCAGAAGTAGGGCAGACGGAGAAGTCGCGCGTGCGTGATGAAGAGGAAGGTGAACAGAAGAGCGTAGGCGGAAAGGTACTCGCGTGACGCGGCCAGTGGACGGATTGCCTTGGTCATCGCAATCTTCTACATAACGACTTCCTAGTGTACCGGGCCGGAGCCGGGGCCGATGCGAGGGTCGAGTTTGATCTCGCCGAAGGTGTTCTCGTAGTTCACCAGATTCTGCTGCAGGATGGTGTGGAGTGCTTTGGCCTGCTGCGGGCTGAGATAGATGCCCTGGAAATTGCGCACCTCGACCCGCGTCTCATCCTGCTGCTGCAGCGTGCCGAAGACCAGAAAGAAATCCCATACGTTCACCCGCACCTGAACGCTGTTGGCATAGGTTTCGCGGTAATCGGGAGTGGTGGTCAATTGAATTGCGGGCGTAGGGTTCGTCATGGTTTCGCTTCTCGCTTTTGGCTGATCACTTTTCGCTGTTCGCGTTTCGCTCTTCGCGGTGAATCGCGTGGTTTGAGCACGCGAGTGACCCACGAAACAGCGAGCATCCGAGTCTTTGCAGTGTAACAAAAGCAGGCGGGCGCTTGTCGGCTGCTCGGATTGAAAGACTCGGCGGCTCCCGTGAAGGAACCGCCGAGATAAGGAGAGAAAAGAGAAGCAGAGGGTTGACTAGAACACCAGCTTGCCCTGGAACTGGATGATTCGGTTCGAGGGAGCACCGGCGAAGAACGATCCGAAAGGACCGGTCGGAGGCACTGCCTGCAGATTGATCTGACCGAAGCTGGCCGCTCCCAAGACATTGATCGGGTTAGCGAAGTTGGAGTGGTTAAACACGTTGTAGAAGTTGGCACCGACGCCAAACGCCAGCCGTTCGGTCAGCTTGAAGTTCTTGTTGATGGAGAAGTCCGAGTCGAAAAACCCGGGCCCGCGATACTGGTTGCGCAACTGATTGGGGAAGGTCGTAAGACCGGTGGCGCTGACGAATCCGCCGGAATTGAGACAGCCGATCAGGTACGCCGAGCAGCTACCTTGTCCCAATCCACTAACCACCTGCGCGGGGATGAGGTTGCCGTTGAAGTTGGAGATAGGAGCAACGGTCGCCGTACCAGCGCTCGCACCGTCAAGCACGGTCAGCGGCAGTCCGGAACGAACGAAGAAGTTCTGCGACATTGTCCAGCCGCCAAGGGCGCCGTTCACATATCGGTTTCCGAACTTCCACGGAGTGTTCCAGACATATTGGGCGTTAAAGGAATTGCGGATGTCATAATCCGCATTACCGTAGTTGTCACGCGGGTTGAAGGGATTGTACAGATACAGGTTGCTGCTGGAGCTATACGGCAAGGATCCGCCGTTGGAGATTTCGTCCAAGGCGTGCGCCCAGGTATAGCTGGCCGTAACGGTGAAACCGTAGGTCAAGCGGCGCTGATAGCTCGCCGTCAACTGGTTGTCGTTGGAAACGCCTCCCGAATAAATCTGCTGTGCAAAGCCGAAGTTTCCGCTGTACGGAGTAGTCGGGAACCCAGCGTAAGGAGCAGCAGCATTGGGGAAGGACGCTAACGGTTCGTTGATACCGTGGTTACCAATGTAAGCCAGAGTCATCGAGCTCTTGCTATCCAGCTGCTGCTCGATTTGGAAACTCCACTCCTGGTACCGCGGAACGTGGAAAGTTCCCGACATGTTGCCAAAGTTCGGCGCGGAAAAGCCGGGAATGCTCGCGGACAACGAATTGAAGGAAGCGCCGTTGGCGAACCCATTGCGGATTCCGGCGGCCGAAGTCGAACCGATCACCCAGGGGCTGACGCCTGGAGTGACCTGATCGGCCCAGGGTACGCCGAACTGCGTGGTGGGAACGACCCCAGGCAGGTTGGTCATGAACGTGTCACCCAGCACGGCTGGGAACGCGTCGTAGAAGATACCGAAGCCGCCGCGAACCACGGTCTTGTCGCTGCCGTGCGGCGACCAGGCGAAGCCAAAGCGCGGCGCCCAGTCGATGCGATCGACGTTGCTGAAGATCTGGTTTCTGCCGGCGTCCACCATCTGGTTGTATGGGGTCGACAGGTTGGTGCTGGTGCTGGTAAAGAAACCATTGAGAAGCGATGAACAATTGGTCTGGCAAACGGGGTTGGAATCGTGCTCCGCTCGCAGAGCAAAGGTCAGCTTCAGGTTCTTAGCCACCTGCCACTCATCCTGCGCGTAGAGGCCGAGACCCCAAAGCGCGACCGGCTGGCTTAAATTCTCCGGGAAGTTCTGGAGGAACTCGCCGGCGACGCCGTCGTAAAACCCGGTCACTGAGGTTGGAATGGTAAGGGGGTTGGTAAGCACACCGAAGGTGTAGTCGGTGATGTCGTAACGGCGGAAGTTGGCGCCGAACTTCAGATTGTGCGAACCCTTGGTGAGCGAAAAGTCGTCCACAAACTGATATTGCGTGGCATTGCGGCCGTTGGGGAAGTCGGCCATACCGGCGAACTGCGCCGGGCCGCCCAAGGGGGTGTAACCCAGAACGGCATTCATATCGAGCTGGGTGGGGAAGGTAGCAGGAGCGTTGACCTGATCGAAGATCGCGCGGTAGTAGCTACCGGCGTAGACGAACTGGTTGGTAGCGCTGCTGCCGAAGGTATGCGTCCACTGCCCCTGTCCGTTGTACTGAGGCTGATAGCTGAACGCGTTGAAGTTCGAGCTGATGGGATCAGCGGCGGTGGCTTGTGTGCCGTGATCGGCGCTGACACTCCAGAACAGGTGATCGCGATCGGACAGATTGTAGTCAATGCGGCCCGACAGCAGCCATTCCTTCGCTGGTTCGGAAGGATTGGCGGTGTAAGTGTTGAAGCACGGCATTCCCGCGCCAAAACCCGCGGTTCCGGCGAATTCGTTACACCCACCAGGATTGCCGGCGGGATTGTAGGGCGTGCCGCTGGCATATCCGGGCGCAGCCTGATAAAGGCTGAAGGCCTTGGAATACAGGGCGAATTCAGCCGGATTGGTGGCAGCGATGTTGGCCAGCGTCGCGTTTGCGAACGGCACACTCGGGACAAACACCGTCTGGGTGGAAGGAACGATGTAGCGGATTCCCTCCCAGTCGGCAAAGAAGAACAGCTTGTCCTTCTTGATTGGGCCGCCGACGGAAGCCGCCCACTGGTTATTGTTGTTGAACGGACGCGCCGTGGACGTCAGATTGTTGAGATAGCTGTTGGCGTCCATTGTGCTGCCGGTCCACCAGTACTCGGCATTACCGTGGTAGGCATTGGTGCCTGACTTGGTAACGTAGTTGACCTGCGCTCCAGCCTGCTGGCCATACTGCGCGCCGTAGGCATTGGTGACGACGGTGGCTTCCTGCACAGCGTTCTTCCCCAGCATCAGATTGCTTGCACCTGAGTTGTTGAGGTTCAGATAGGGATCCATCTGATTCTCGCCATTCACGGTGAAGACATTCGAGGTGGCGGGAAGACCGGCAGTATTGAAGTTGCCATAACCCATACCGCTGTTCATGTTCACTCCCGGCGCGGTCTGGGCAATGTAGGTGAGGTCGTTGCCTGGGTTGGGAGCATTCGACACCAGGTTCTGATCGAAGTTGGTGGAGAGGTCCGCATTATCCGCCTGTACCAGAGGAACGGCGGAGGTGACTTCTACCGTTTGCGAACTGCTTCCCACTGCCAGCTTCACGTCGGCGATGGTCGCCTGACCAACGTTGACGCTGGCGGTAGTCTGCGCCTTGCTAAAGCCTTGCGCAGTGGCGTTAACCGCGTAGGCGCCCGGCAGTAATAGTGAGAAGCGGTAGGAACCGCTTGCGTTGCTAGTGGCGGTGCGTGTCGCTCCGGTAGCATTGCTCCTGAGCGTCACCGTGGCATTGGGCACGACGGCACCGCTGGGATCGGTGATCGTGCCGGTAAGATCGCCGGACACCTGTGATTGCGCCATCAACGACGGCGCCATCACCACGGCGATTACCAAAAGCGCGAGCGCACTGATGATCCATCCTCTGAGTTTATTTTCGGCCATACTTCTCCTTCGACATGCACACGGGTTTGCGCGTGCATACCTGCACTTTCTTCTCTTGAATGAATTCGCACGAAGCCGGGAGGGACGTGCGCGTTCTAGTTGGAGATCATGCAAGGCCTATGCCAATCGACGCACTGTGGATCGTCACCGCAGGTAAGCACTTCAAATCGCGAATCATCTTTACTGTTTTGAATCGCGACAACTCGCCTACCACTTTCCGGAGATGCAGCTTTAGTGGTATACGATTTTGCGTAGTGTGATCTTCGGATGTGAGTTGTTGAAGATACTACTACGTTGAAATGGAAAATGGACACTAGAGACTTTTTGATCATAGTTGGACATCGAGTATGGCGCGCTTGCGGACTAGTCTGCAGGAAGTAGACAAAACACTAGGCACGAAATTATTCGACATAGGCTGTCGGAGAATACTCGCACTCAGTCGTAAAATCAGAGAGCTTTGTATCAGGGCACGACTTCAGTCGTGCCGCAGAGATTACACGCACAGACGGGCTTTAGCCCCTGCGACTACTTGTACAGGGGCTAAAGCCCGAATTCTTGTTTGATTTTCTCGGCACGACTGAAGTCGTGCCCTGGTACGAAGCGAATTTATGGAATTGATCTAGTTCTGATGGATATATCGATTGCACGATATCAGCGTTAGTGTGGACCCCTAGCGGCGATGGATGCGAATTGCATGAATTGCTGGCAAAGCGCCTGGATAGCAAGACGAGTCATGTTTACAATTCTTCTGGGGGATCGTCGCGTCCAAGTAGCTAGGCAATACAAGAACTGTTCGGTATCGAACGGTTGATGAGCAGAATCTATCCGCAGGCATCTCTTCTAAGTTGTTTCGTCAGCGATAAGTTGCCATCAAAAGTGATGAGGAGCGATAAATGCAGGCTGGAAGCATGCCGCGTAGCAGCAACTACAAAGCCGGGATTGATGAACTACTTAGACGGCATGGTATAGTAGCCCGTGCGATGGCGAACTACCAGGTTGGCAGGATCCGGATAGTCCTTGGTTGCAGGATTGACCTTGATTTCGATACGGCGATAGTCGGAGTCGGCGATGCGGCGGCTGGGATAGTAAGCGATCAGGTATTGTGTGCGCAGTTCGTCGCTGATCTGACGAAAAGCCGCGTCCAGTTGCTCAAGACCGCTGGCGTAGAAATATTTGCCTCCGGTATCGCGCGAGAGCGTAATGAGCGCGTGCTCGCCGCCGATGTCGCGGCCGGCGCTGTTTTCAATCGGAACAATAATGATGCTGTAAAGAATCACCTCGGCCTGTTGCGCCTCGCGAATGGCGTCCTGATAGCTGGTCTTGCTGACGGTATCGCCGCCGTCGGTGATTACGACCATGACTTTGCGGCCGCGACGGTCGAGCAGTGCATCGGATGCGAGATAAAGCGTGTCATAAAGCGCCGTGGCCGCTCCGGGATGGACATGGTTGATGCCGCGATCGATAGTCTTCATGTCGGCAGTGAAGGGCGTCAGTTGATCGACGATCTCGCTGAACTGAAACAATGACAGGCCGTCGATGGGACGCAGGATGGCGTGGGCGAAGCGGCGTGCCGATTCCAGCTCCAGTTTCAGATCGCCGCGCGTGCTGAGACTGGTGTCGATGGCGAGGATGATGGAGAGCGGCAACTCCGATTCGCGATGAAAGACCGCAATCTGCTGTGGGATGCCGTCCTCGAATATCTGAAAGTCATCCTGCTTGAGCGCTGAGACGGGTGTGCCGCCGGCGTCGGTAACGCTGGCGAAGACGTTCACCAGCTTTACGTTCACTTTGAATGTAGTGGTGGGTTGATCGTCCGGGCTGGTGGATTGCTGGTTCTGCGCGGCGGGCGGCCGAGGGACTGATGAGGGGGGACGAGGCACGCTGCTCTGCGCCTGGACGGACACAGGAGTGGATACGAGCATGCACATCAAAGCAAGAGCAGGCAGTTGGGCGATGGCTGCGCGCAGGATCCGGAGGCTAGGGGACATTCGTTAGTGTAAACACCATTTCTGACAATTTGACGCGTTGGGATAAGCCTTCCTTGTCGGAGCCAAACATCATGTGCGGCCGGCTAAAGCCGGCTCGAAGAATCTACAAGACCCTTCAACGCTGGCCTAAAGGCCAGCACTACCACCAGTCTCTAAAGGTCGTCTCTTCTACCACCCGCCCGCGGAATCTCCTCCGGAAAGGGCTCGCCGTCGGCCCAGGTTGCGCCGTCTTCGAAGAACTCCTTCTTCCAGATCGGCACCGTGGTTTTCAGCGTGTCGATGAGCCAGCGGCAGGCGTCGAAGGCCGCGGCCCGGTGTGCCGACGCAACCGCAATATAGACGCTGCTTTCGCCGATCTGTAACCGTCCCACGCGATGGACGAGGCGCACATCGCGAATGGCGAAGCGCGATAGAGCCTGACGGGCGAGATCTTCCATCTTGGTCAGAGCCATGCGATCGTATGCCGAGTACTCCAGATAAAGCGTGCGGCGGCCACGCGAGCGGTTGCGCACAATGCCGTCGAAAACCGCCACCGCGCCGTCTTCCGGTTTCTTGATAGCCGCAAGGATTGCCACCGTCTTGATCTGGCCGGAGGTAATGCGCGCGTGCTCGGAGAGCAGCGGAGCAGGCATTTCCGCGGTCGACGGCTCATCGGCCGCGTTACCGCCGCTGACCGGCGGGATCAGAGCCACTTCATCATCGTCGCGCAGGACGGTTTCGCCGCCGGAATACTCATAGTTGACGGCTAAGGCGATCGCTCCGCGGAAGTCGCTAAGCTTGGGGATGCGGTGCTGCAGCTGGGCGAACAGATCAGCCAGACGCGAGTTCTCGCCGAGCTGGACGACCTCCTTCTCGCAGCCCGCGATTTCACGCAGCATTCCCAGGTAGACGACACGCACTTGCATAACAGTTAAGGATAAACTACGCGACGATTGCTAGAGTTCTGGGCATGTTCACCACGGAAGCACGGAGGACACGGAGTGAGCTTGTGGGCAAGCCATCTCGCAAATCATTCTTGGGGTAAGTAAAGTGTGTTAGGGCGCGACTTGGGTCGTGGCGAAGACGGTACGAGAAAGAATTCACGCTTGAGTCTTGTGAGGGAGTCGCAGGGGCTAAAGCCCGCTCAGACTGCGGTCGTTCGGCACGGCTGAAGCCGTGCCCTGACACAAAATCCTGAGACGAGGAATCTTTTCCGTGGTCTCGGTGCCTCTCTGGTAACTCGTTAGCTCTAACCAAACGCCTATATTCTCGTCATATCCTGTAAGGCGAAGTCTGCGGGGGTGGAGATGGGCTCTTTGAGCCGCGGTCGTAGCGGACGGACACCAGGCGGAATCACATCGCGAAAATCCGTACAACTGAAGTATCAACTGGCTGCGCTGGCGCTGCTGTTGTGTCTGGCATTGCCGGCGGCCGCGCAGGTCGATCTCAAAGTGCGTCCGGCGCCGGATTTTGGAGCGGGCGTGGTCTGGCTGGATGAGGGCGCGGCCACGCCGCACCACATCTCGGACTATAAGGGCAAGGTGGTGCTCATCGATTTCTGGGAGTACACCTGCATCAACTGCATTCGCGACTTCGGCGTGGTGAAGCGCTGGTACACCAAATATCACCAATATGGTTTTGAGGTGATCGGCGTCCACTACGGCGAGTTTGAGATCGGCTTCGACGTGAACAATGTGCGCGAGGGTGCGCAGCGCTACAAGCTGCCGTGGCCGGTGGTTGCCGATCAGAAGGGCACGACGTGGCAGGCGTATCAGGCGGATGGCTGGCCGGAGCGTTACCTTATCGATCCGCAAGGGCAGATCGTGATGAAGGTCTTTGGCGAAGGCAACAACGTCCAGATGGAGACCAAGCTTCGCGAGCTGCTGGCGGTGGCGCATCCTGAGGTGCTGAAGATCCCGCTCGACAGCAGCGATGACGAGTTCGACGCAAAGTGCGGCAACGTGACGCAGGAAACATACGTTGGCGAGATTCATGGGCGGGGAGCGGTTGAAGATATGAACGGGAAGCACGCCGGCGACACGGCGGAGTTCACGCCGCCGCATTCGCCGGCCGATGGCAGCGTGGAGTTGGTGGGCAAGTGGAAGGTTGAGAAAGACGGCATGACAGCGCAGGCGCAGGGTGCGAACGCCGAGGTGCGGTATCACGCGCGATCGATGTACGCCGTCATGAGCCTGAATGGCCCGAAGAAACTGAAAGTGTATCTGGTGGAGGACGGCGGCCCGTTCTCAAAGGACGATGCCGGCGCGGATGTGAAGTTCGACGCCAAGGGCGCGTACGTGGAGGTGACCGAGGGCCGCATGTATTACCTGTTGCGCAGCCCGAGGTTTACCGCGCATCTGATCTCGCTGGAGCCGGAGGGACCGGGGCTGACGCTGCACTCGTTCACCTACGGGAACAACTGCCAACTGCAGGATGCGGCACAGGGTACTGGAGCTGGTGGCCCGTAAGCTAGCAGCTGTGAGCTGTGAGCCATGATCTCTAAGCAAGACACTCCCACTCAGGCAAATGAAGCTTGAGTGGTCACCCGCTTCGCTCGCACTCCGCGCTGCAATTGGCGAGAGACGGGCACTCTAGCGAAAGGCGAGGAGCGAACAGCGTCTTCCTGTGTTACTCTCACTTCCGCTGAAGTGTCTTCCCTGCCCCAGTCCATGTCATTGACCTCGCCGCTTCATTGCCTATGAAGACGCAACCGTCCCCACCTGCCGGCACTCCCGCGGAGATGAATGGCGCCCAGTCAGCTGCAGAAATGCGGCGTAGGCCGGTTTGGTATCAGTCGATCTGGTGCGACCTGGCGATCGCGCTGGTGGCGGGGTTCTTGTATGCGCTGCTGGTGATGGGGCCGCGGCCGCTGAATCCACGCAACGTGAATTGGATTGCGTTTGACCCGGCGTATCACTACATCGGATGGGAGCTGTACCGGCAGGACCCGCATCTGCATTGGCCGCTGACGTATACCGATCGGCTGGGATATCCCGAGGGCGAGTCGGTCGCGCTGCTGGATTTGAATCCGCTTATGGCGGTGGTGCTGAAGCCGGTGTCGTTTCTGTTGCCGGAGCCGGCGCAATATTTCGGACTGGACGTGATTCTGTGTTGCACGCTGCAGTTCTTCTTCGCATTTCGGCTGCTGCGGATGATGGTGGAGCGAGCGAGCCCTGATGCGGCGCAGTCGTTGTTAAGCATTCTCGCCGCGGCGCTGGGCGCGGTTTTCTTTCTGCTGGCGCCACCGCTGAACTATCGCTTCTGGGGACACTACTCGCTGAGCAATCAGTGGATGCTGGTGGCGTCGCTGTATGTTTTTGCGCGAGCGCTGCAGGCTGGCGCGAATGCGGTGCGGCGCTTCGTGATCTCGGCAGCAATTCTGACGGCGATTGCAACGGGCACGAATCCGTATCTGGCTTTCGAAGTTCTGCTGCTGTTGATTGCGGGCGTCGTGAGTTTGCTGTGGCAGAAGCGGCTGAGTGTCGCGAAATCCGCCGGCGTAGTTGCGATGCTGGTGGCGATTGGGTTCGTTGTCGCGTACGCGCTGGGTCTGGTGATTAGCGGCGGCAAAGGTTACAGCAGCGGCGGATATCGCGACCTGTCGATGAACCTGCTGGCGCCGTTTGATCCGCGGACGTTTACGTCGATCATTTTTCCGCGGCTGCACAGCGCCAGCGCAGGACAGTACGAGGGCTACAACTATCTGGGCGCTGGCGCACTGATCATTGCGGCAGTGGTGATCGTCGCGGCGATGATTCGCAAAGGCAAACTGCCGAGGCCGGACAAGCGCTGGTTCGTGCCGCTGGCTGCATGTTGTCTGCTGCTGACGCTGCTGGCGCTGTCGACGAAAGTCACGCTGGGCGGACGAACGCTGGTTGACATCGATCCCGACGGAAAGCTGACTCCGCTGTTTGCGCCGTTGCGCGCGACAGGGCGGCTGTTCTGGGTGCCGTACTATACGATTCTGGCTGCGATTCTTGCCGCTCCGTTTCTGCTGTTTCGCAGAGCATGGGCCACCCTGCTGATCGCTGCGATGCTGGTGCTGCAATTTGCGGACACGGCTGCGCTGCGGCAATGGGTGCGCATGACGATCAGCGACGATCATCCCTCGCCGCTGAAGTCGGCAATCTGGTCGCAACTGGGCGCGCAGCATCAGAACCTGATCGTGTTGCCCGCGTGGCAGTGCGAGCACGCGGCGTCGCCCGGCGGTATCGAGGGATATCGCATCTTTGGATTTCTCGCGGTCGCGCAGAAGATGCGGATCAACAGTTATCAATCGGCTCGCTACACCGGAGTGGCGCAGGATTTCCATTGCTCGGAGGCAGTCGAGCAGGTCGAGAAGAACGGGCTCGCGGCGGACTCGGCGTACGTCGTCATGCCGGAAGTTGCGGCGGCGATCGCGCAAGGTCCGACAGGTGCGGGAAAGTGTCACGACGTGGACAACTTCATTCTGTGCTCGACCAAGACGGACTTCGGGCTCAGCCCGGTGCTGATGACGGCGGAGCAGCGCGCAGAAAACGGCGTCGCGAATCCAGGGCTCGAGGATGGCACGACCGCGCCGTGGTCGACCAACGGTGCCAGGACTGCGGTGAGCACGGTGACGGCGCACAGCGGCACGTACAGCCTGGCGATGACGGGCGCGGGCACGGCATATCAGGACATCAACGGGCTGGAGCCGGGCGCGACCTACACGGTGTCGGCGTGGGTTGCGGGGACGGCGGGCACATCGACTTCGGCGGAACTGATGATCTACAACATGAGCGACAACGTGACTTTGTCGTCGCCGGTGATTCAAACCAGTCCTGCGTGGCGGCAGCTCTCGAGCAGCTCTAAGGTAGGACGCGAAGGCGCGATTCGCATCAACCTCGCACGCGGGCCGGGCGATGGCACGGTGTATTGGGACGACATTCATCTTTCCCAAGGGACGTCTTCGAAATGATCAAGGCGGATTCCAAAACAACGGGGGCGGCGGCGCAGCCGAGCCTGGCGCAAAAGCTTTTGCTGCTCGTGATCGGGGCGGTCTTTTGCCTGATCGTCTTTCTCGGGCTGGATGCGGCGTACAGCCATTTTTCGCGGAGGTCGTCGGTGCCGACGCCGGCGGAGATTTTCGGATGCCTGGGTCGCGACCGGCTGCGCGTGCTGGCGCTCCAGCCGAACTGCTCGTGCACGCGCGCGTGGGGGCGCGAGCGCTATCAGCTCAACGTCAACAGCATGGGCTTTCGCGATGAGACGGTGCGCGAGGTGCCGCTCACCGATCCGCGGCCGAGGATTCTGATGCTGGGCGATTCATTTACCGAGTCAATGGGGCCGTGGGAGACGAGCTTCGTCGGGCGGATCGCGAAGCGCTTTCCGCAGTACGAAATTCTGAACGGCGGCGTGGGCGGATATTCGCCGTCGAATTATCTGAACACCGCGCGCATTGCGCTGAGCAAGGGATTGGAGTTCGACGAGGCGATCGTCTTCATCGACATGTCGGATGTGCAGGACGAGGCCGCGCTGGTGCACGACGTCGGCGACTCGGGCGCGGTGGCGCTGGCGCCGAACCAACTTCACTACCAGACGTGGTATTCGAATCTGCGGAACTTCGCCAGCAAATATCTGGTGCTGACGAACTACCTGTGGGAGCTGGCCGAGCGCACCTGGGTGCGGTTGGGCTTCTACCATCTGGATCACGGATTCAACGGCAACGTCTTCGATCTGGAGCGGTCGGGGTGGACGTATCGCAAGGTGGTCGAGGACAAGCCGTTCGAGGAGGGATTTGCGCCGCTGGGAGTGGAGGCCGGGATTGCCAAAGAGAAAATGAAGATGGACCTGCTATGGCAGGATCTGGCAAAGCGGAACATCCCCATCAGCGTGGTGGTGTATCCGTGGCCGGCGACGATGATCTACGACAATGTCGAGTCGCGCGAGGTACGCATCTGGCGCGATTGGTGCGAAGGCAAGTGCAAGCGGTTCGTCACGGCATTTCCCGAGTTCTTTGCGGTGAAGGAGCAGTGCCCGAAGTCGGCGCCGGGATGCTGGTATTTGAAGGATTATTTTTTTGGCGACATTCATTTGAGTGCCGAGGGGAACAAGATTGTCGCGGATGTGGTGAGTAAGAGTTTGGAGGAGACGCCCGCGGTGAAACGTGCCGCCCGTTAAGGGGCTCGGAATCGTTGAGGTGACCGGTACCCAGCGCTTCCGCGCTGGGCTAATTACTTTCGTCTTCGCCTGTCGCGGAACTGATCGATGATGACCTCCCAGGTCTCGAAAGCGCGAGACCTGGGGCACCGGCAAGGCAGCGAATCTGGACTTGGGCGAGCCCAGGTTAGGCCAAACGAAGGCCGAACCTGGGGCACCGGCATACAACGCACCGGCATATCAAGGCAGCGGCGGATCAGCGCGTCGCCAACCTGAATATCACAACAGCCGCGACAGCCAGAGCCCCAACCGCGTATCCGATCAGGCGGGCCTTATTGGTAAATTTCTGCTCAATCATCGTGAGAGTATGGCACAGTGGGCGGAACGAGGCGAGTGCCCAGGCTTTCCGGTAGTGGGCGAATTGCGGCCCACTGCCGCATTTCAAGCTGAGGCACTATCCAATCCCGGTATTTCCACTACGCCAATTCCTCAACTGCTCTAGAATCAGAGATTCACTTTGGCATCAAGGCTCCTCAGGTCCTGAACCTTTGGTCACCTTGGTGCGTATTACACACTGGCCTCACAAGCAACAACCGCAGTAGCCGTACCGAACTGAGTGTCAGTTCCAGGAGATAGGCAATGTTCGTTTTTCGTTTTGCAAGGTTGACGGCTCGCAAGACTCTTTGGCTGGGATTGGCGGGACTGCTGACTCTGGCGTGCTGGGCGCAGGACACGACACCGCAAAGTGCAGAGCCGGCGGGGCAAGCGACGGAGCCAACTGCATCGCAGCCGGCAACGCCGAGCGCCGCGCCGAGTTCGCAGGAGGCGGAGCCGAGCGCGCAGTCGACCATGCCGCAGGAAAAGGTGCCGATGCCGCCGTTGACGCCGCTGCCGCAGGCTCCGGCGCCACAGCATAACGCGGCGCACTTGTATTCCGGCAGCCAGAACTATGCCAAACCGCTCTCCGGATTTCCCAATTTCATCGCGCCCTACACGGTGCGCCACGTGCCGCGGCCGAACCTGATCAATTCGGCGATGACGGACACGTTGTTTCACGATGGACAGATGTACCTGTCGATCAACGACGCCGTCGGCATGGCGCTGGAAAACAATCTCGACATCACGCTACAGCGCTATAATCTGTCGATTGCCGACACCGACCTGCTGCTGACGAGTTCCGGACAGTCGGCCCGCGGTGTTGGGACCAGCGTGGTGCAGGGCACGCAAGGAGGCTCGCTGGGCGCGGTGTCAGCGGGAGGCACCGGCAGTGCGGTGACTGGCGCCAGCGGCACAGGAGCGGGCGGAACGCAGATCGGCGTCGGCGGCGCAGGCGCGGGCGCGGCAGGAATCGTGGTGTCGACCCTGGGTTTCGGGCCGACCATCGATAACTTCGATCCCTCGCTCACGGGGACGATACAAGGGGAACGCGCCGCGATTCCTCAGACTAGCTCGGCATTTGTCGGCGTGCCCACCCTGACGCAAAATACCAACACCTACAACTTCGGCTATACCCAGGGTTTTTCCACGGGCACGCTGATGAGCGTGACCTTCGACAACAGCTATTACACCAGCAACAACGCCTTCAATTTGGTGAACCCAACCCTGACTCCCCAATTCCGTTTCCAGCTGCGGCAGCACCTGCTGCAGGGCTTCGGCTTCGATCCCAACCTGCGCTGGATCCGCATTGCGCGCAATAACCGCGAGATTGCCGACGTGGTCTTCCGCCAGCAGATCATGGTTACGGTGTCGCAGGTGGAAAACATTTACTGGGACCTGGTGACGGCGTACGAAGCGGTGAAGGTCAACGAGCGGCAGCTGCAACTGGCCAACAAGACGCTATCGGACGACCAGGAACAGGTGCGGATCGGAACCATGGCGCCGATCACGCTGGTGCAAGCGCAGAGCGGCGTGGAGAGCGCCAAGCAGAACCTGATCATGGCGCAGACCAATCTTCAGCTGGAACAGCTGCTGATCAAGAATGCGATCACCAAGAACATTCAGGACCCATTGCTGGCGACGGCGCCGGTGATCCCCACCGACACCTTGAAACCGAATGAGCAGTACGAAGTGCGGCCGGTGGAAGACCTGATTCAAGAGGCGTTGCAGGATCGTCCGGAAATTGCGACGGCGCGCATTCAGCTCACGAACTACGAGATCACGCGCAAGTCGGTGCGTAATGCGCTACTGCCGACGCTGGATCTGTTCGCGTTCTATGGCGCTTCCGGACTGGCGGGACCGCAGAACCCCGCGATTCCTACCTGCCCGCAGGTGAACATCTTCGGCGAGTGTTATCAGCCGGGACTGGTTCCCACCAGCTACGGCTCGGCGTTTTCCAATCTGTTCAACAGCACCGGGCCGGACAAAGGCATCGGGGTGAATCTCACCATCCCGATCCGCAACCGCGCGGCACAGGCCAATCAGGTGCGCTCCGAGCTGGAATATCGCCAGCAGCAGGTGGCATTGCAGCAGACGGAAAACACGATCACGTTGCAGGTGCGGCAGGCGCAGTTCGGATTGCAGAACAATTACGCCGCGCTGCAGGCAGCGATTGCGGCACGCGATTATGCAAAGGAGAGTCTGGACGCGGAGCAGAAGAAGTTCAGCTACGGAGCCTCGACGCCGACGCTGGTGCTGCAGGCCTCGAGCAATCTGACGCAGGCGGAATCGAACGTGCTGAACTCGGCCGCCAACTACGAGAAGGCGAAGGTGCTGCTGGACTACTACACGGGCGAGACGCTGACCAAGCTGGGCATCAGCATCGGAGATGCCGAAGCCGGACAGGTGAAGCACGCGCCGACGGTACCGGGTGTAGTGCCGGCCGACGTGCAGAACGTCCTGGGTCCGAGGCAAAGCGCGCAGCCGCCCAGCGCGACGCCTCCGCCCGCGCCGCCAAATACGCCTCCGGAGAACACACCTCCGCAGCAGAATACGGAGCCGCAGCGGTAGCGGCAGGAGAGCGGGTGGAGCACGCCTTTAAGGCGTGCATGCAAAATCGACTTGTGTGCCGTCGGCTGAAGCCGACTCAGAAAAGGGAATAGACAGCTTAGACGCTGGCCTGAAGGCCAGCACTACCCGAAGGCACGCTCCGGTCGACTTTTTCCGCAGCCTGTAAAGGCGTGCTCTCACCCGGGGAATGTGGAGAAAAGCACGAACTTTGTTGCAAGCCCCTGCACAGGGAGCTGACGATCCACCTTTGCTTCCAACCGTTTACGGTGGAGACGAAATTGCACTACTATCGCCCCGGATTCTGTCTCGAGCTCGACCTGGGCGATAGCAACCATGCGAAAGCTGTCGCCAGACAGCCTCCTTCGACGTCAGAGGAGACACTCCATGAAGAAACTGCTTGTCTTCAGTCTGGGGCTGGTCCTCACAGCTTTCCTGGCCAGCGCCACATTCGCTTACGCCGACGACGTTCAGGAGCCGTTCCCCACTGCAGGTGACGCCTACTGCAGCGCGACCAATGGCTGCGGGACCTTGCCGGCCGGCGGCATGACCGGTTTCATGTGGACCACCGGCGATTATGTTGAGTCGGCGCTCTTCAACACCGGGCAGCCCTCGATCAATGGCCTCAGCTACAACTTCGACATATACGACGATCTGGGCGGCGGCAACAACGAGACCGTCGGCTACTGGGTCAATGGTGTTGAAATTGGAACGGTCACCGTCAACGATTGCAACTATTGCGGCACGAATGTGAACTTCAGCGGCACCTTCAACTTCGCCAGCATCAGCGCCCAGGGCGGCGGTTACACGCTGGAACTGATCCTGCAAAATACCATTCCTCCGGGCGGCGGATCGATCGCCTTTGACGATGGTGGCGAGGCGACGCTGAGCAATAGCTCGGGCAGCTCAGTGCCGGAGCCGAGCAGCATTCTGCTGTTTGGTACCGGAGTGCTGGGCATCGCGGGCTTGGTGCGCCGCAAGATCAATCTGTAAGTTTCGCTCCCTGCTTGGGAAGCCGGAGCCAACCAGCTCCGGCTTTTCTTTTACGCGATGGAAAAATCGACCTGCCATTTGCGCACTCACTCAGGTGCACTGTGTTACGAAGTTTTGAATGTCTACGACTTAGGCTGTAGCGCACCGCCCTTTTCCACAGCGTTATGCACATTTCTGTTGAAAACTGCATCGCACGGTTGCGGAATCTAGCGATGCGCGCGGTCACTTACTGACGTGATGAGGTAATTCACAGCTGCGATACAATGGCGACTTCTCCTGGGACGGTGGCATGGGCAGCAAGAGCAAGAATCCTTCGGTTAAGCAATCACCAAAGAAAACTTCAACGGATAAAGCGGCGGCATCGGTATCGCAGGCCAAAGCCAATAGCAACGGATCCTCGCGGTCGAACGGCGAGACGCTGCGCAACCTGTACGCTTCGTTGTTGCGATGCGGGTTGATGGAAGAGCAGGTTTCGCGGTCGGCCGAGCTAGCCGCGAAATACGGCTTCGTTGTGGGCTATGAGGCGGTTGCCGTTGCGGCGGCGGCCGCTCTGTCGGCGGGAGACACGATTGCCGCATCGCCGCGCGATCTGCCGGCGCTGGTTGCCGCAGGAGCGTCGTCGCGCGCATTGCAGGACGACTCGGATCGCGGCTGCGGTCGAGCTGCCCTGCTGGGCTTCACTTCGTTGTCGGAAGATCCCTTCAATGTCGGGACGGGGATCGCGCTGGCTTACAAGCTACAGAAGAAGCAGGGTGTCGTGGTGGCGCTGGGCAATCAGGAGGCGTCGCTCGACGGCGCGCGCGAGGCACTGAAACTTGCCGGCTCGGGGAAGCTGCCCGTTGTTTACGTGATTAAGAACAGCAGCGAAGGCGCGGCGTATGCTCCGCACCTGAAGGCGGTGAGCCTGCTGGCGCGCGCTGGCGGATTTCCGGGCGTGATTGTCGACGGCCAGGATGTGGTCGCGGTATGGCGGGTGGCGCAGGAGTCGGTGCATCGCGCGCGCAACGGCGGCGGGCCGACGCTGATCGATTGCCGTATGGACGCGACGCGCGATCCGCTGGCGCATATGGAGCATTATTTGCGGAAGCGGAGTTTGTGGGATGAGGCGTGGCGGGAGAAAGTAGAAAAAACGATCCGAGCGGAGTTTGGCGGCACGGTCAGCTAGGTAGGTTTGTATCAGGGCACGGCTTCAGCCGTGCCGATCGCGTGAGCAAGAAGTTAGGGCTTGGGCGCTTGAGCTAAATGCTCAAGCGCCCAAGCCCGTATGGTTCATAAGCTTGTTCGGCACGACTGAACAGGCTGCTGAAAAAAGTCGAACCGCAGTTCCCTCGTCGGACTAAAGTCCTCCTCGGGATGACAAATCAATTGGAGCCGCATCGGCACGTCTGAAGGCGTGCTCCACCCTGGAGCAAACTCTCCCTACAGCTTCTCGTAAAAATCGCACGCCGAGCACGAGATGTACATGCCGCCGGGGACGTCCCGCTCGCGGTCTTTGATGCGCTTGACTACGCGCGTCGGCTTGGCGCACTTGGGGCAATCCGTGCTCCTGGAGGTATCCATTACTTTCTTGCGATCTGCGGTCTTGGCGATTTTCATTCTCTTCTCCTGACAGATTTCTGCCGCAGAGGGCTGCGGTCGGGTGTCTACATGGGCTGGAGTATGTCGTGAGATCGAAGCGGAGGGGCGCGGCTGCGCGCTGCACACGTCTCCGGCCCACGCTCATCAGAGCGGCTTCGACTGCAGGTGGCACGTATGCGTGCCTTCGTTACTCGCCTGGTAGCAAGATTATTTTACATGATCGGAAGGATGTGATGGTGGAAGGCAGCGGGTGCCCCACTCAAGCTTCTTTGCTTGAGTGGGTGTTTTTTCTGTCGCCCCTGAAGGGGCTCGGGATTTTAACAATGCGCTTACTCAGGGCAGGCTTTCGGCGGCGCGTATCATTCCTCCCGCTTCATCGGCAGGTCTTTGCCGTCGGTGTGCAGGATCATGGTGGTCACGCGGCCGGAGCTGTCGAGCTCGAAGCTGTATTCGTCGTCGGCGGTCTTGGAGAAGAACCGCCGCTCGCCCTCGGCGCCCAGCTCCTGCTTCGGCTCGTCGTTTTCCTGAACGTACAGCGTGGTGCCCTGGCGCGTGATTGCCAGCACGATCTCCGGCGAGAAACGGTAGCGCCCGACGTACTTGTCCAGCAGCTTGGGATCGACCGCGACTTCCTTGCGCTGCGGGAGCGGCGGGCGTGGCGGCAGCTGATCGTAAGGCGTGAACTGCTCCCACTCGATGGGCGTGTAGGTGTTGTGCAGCAGCGTCTCCAGCAGTGCCTTGTAGATGTCTTCGCCGTTGGAGCTGTTGGTCATGATCAGGATTCCCGTGCCCGATTTCACGAAGCAAACGGCATAGTGGCGCCAGCCTTCGTCATGGCCTTCCTTGAAGAACGCGCGGTCATGCGGCGTGAAGTACAGTCCCCAGCCCAACCCATAGCTGAGCTTGATGCCGCGATTGGCGTCGGTGGTCTCGGTGTTGAGCGAGGGAAACTCGTGCTTCTCGTAGATCTGGACCTCCGGCGTGAGCATCAGCTCGCGCGCCTTGGCGTCGGGATTGCGGCCGTCGAGGATCGCCTGCAGGAAGTTGGCGTAGTCGCGCAGCGTGGTCTGCATGGAGCCGGCGGCGTCGGCGGTCTGGCGGCGCTCGGGGCCAAGCGAGCGGCCGTACTCGTCGTAGCCGTTGGCGAAGTCGCTATCGAACCGCTCCTCCCACACCATGCTGGAGCGGGTCATGCCATCGGGCGTAAAGATGTGCTCGCGCATCAGCTCGTTCGCGGATTTCTTCGTCACCGTCTCCACAACGAACTGCGCCAGCAGAATGCCTTCGCCGGAATAGGCGAAGCGCGAGCCGGGCGTGAAGTTGATGTTGAGTTTGTGATCGTCGGTGAAGGCGCGCAGGTTGGGAAAGCCGGTGGTGTGGTCGAGACACATGCGCAGCGTGATCAGCTTGTAGCGCTCGTCGCCGGCGAGGTCGCGATAGAAGGGGTATTCCGGCAGCGGCTTGGGCAGGTATTGGTAGACCGGCTTGTCGAGATCGACGACCCCGCCCAGCCTGACCAGATCAACCACCATGGTTGCGAAGGCCGCTTTGGTGAGCGACGCGGCGGTCATCACCGAGTCGGGCGTGAGCGGCAGGCTCTTCTCCTTGTCGCGCAGGCCGTAGGTCTTAAGGTAGGCAATCTTGCTGTCGTTGAAGATGGCGATACCGACGCCTGGGACTTCGGCCGCTTGCATCAGGCGAGTCACGGTCACGTCGATTTCGGCGCTGGAGATGGTACTGCCGTCGAGGCGATGGATGGACTGAGCAGAGAGTGAGCTGCAGATCAAAGCCAGGACGGCCAGGATGAGGGACGTTCGTCGCAAGAGGCTATTCATATTGCTTACCCATAGGGATGATGGCATAGCTTATATGGGAAGGCAATAGGAGTTTGGCGAGGAATTGATGGAGCAGTCGGTTATGCGGGATGCGAGCGCGTGTAGCGGAGGAGTTGTGCATCGTATTGGGTCGGGGATTACGTACAGCTTCCAGGATCCGAACGGCGAATACTATGGTGGGCACGGTATCCCTCTGGGTTCAACCGGTTCGCCGGAGATGCAAACCATCGTGTTCTATCGCACTAGCAAGCCAGATCAAAACAGAATTGCTATGTGCGTACCCAGCGCTGAAGCGCTGGGCTAAGATATGCCGCGCCTCCGGCGCTGGCCTGACCCAATCGCGCGCTCACTTGCGAGAAGCGGGACCTAATATTCGGAACGACTCCACGATCCGGGTAACAACTGGAGGCTTTGGATTGTCTACAGGCCAGCTGGCTGCGACCGTGTAGAGCGTTCCGTTCTCACAGAAAAATCGGCCGTAGATTTCGTCACCTTGCTGGCCCTTGTGTTCACATTCGAAGCCGGCGTGACCAGCGAGCGAAACTTCTTTCAGCGACGATGGACCCCAGCGAGCACGCATGCCCTGCTTCCACGAACCCAGTTGCGCGGGGCAATCCTCGACGTCGCCGGCCGCCGATAGATTTACAACGACATCGCTCGACGGATGGACCGTGTATTGCGTGTTGGGATGATCGGGGTCCTTCCAGACGCTGGGTGGCGAGGGCAAAGTTATCGCAAAGCCGTCGGTCGGGTACACGTATTCCTTCCATGCAGGCGAAGCGGCTTGCGCCACGGCCAGGACGCTTGGCGCGAGAAGAACAACGAGGATGGACGCGAATTTATTCATCTGTGGTCAACTCTTGCGGCTGCGGGCGATAGCCTCTCGGGCTTCCTTGTCGGCGGTTTGCGGCGCTCGGTTTCGCGCTTGTCCCAGGTAGCGGCCAACGGCGGAGCGCGAACCCTTCGGCAAGCTCAGGGAGGCTCTGGCGTACGCCGTTCACCATGTCACTGGGCATTCTACAGTCAAGCGACCGTAAGGCCTCCACCTATCTAATTCGCTTTCATGGTTCGGGTTGTCTCTACTGTCTTCAAGAACCTTGAGGCTATATGCCATATACTTTCGCGCGTGTTTGTCGGATTCTGTGAAGATCGCCGCTTGCAATCGTGGGATAACAGAATCGTCGCCTAGCTCTGCGAGTGCGATGCTCGCTTGCGCCCGAATGTCGGGAGAAGAATCCTCTAAGCAGTTCAGAACGGCCGCTCGAAGCTGGGCGAATTCGGCGGAGGACAATCCCCCCAGGTCGGGCGCCATCGCCAGGGCCGCAAAACGAAGCTCAAGGTCCCAGCCATCGCTTCCATCGCGGTAGGTTGCGCCCCACCAATTAAACTGAGGGTTCGTTTGAAGCGATTCCAGCACGACGCCCAGGCAGGATTCGTCGTGCAGGTCCAGCAGATACTCGGCGGCTACCATGCTGTAATCTTTTTCCAAGGTCGCATCCGTGCAGTCCTTCCGTAAACTGACGATCCCTCTTTCGTCGCCCATTTCCATCAAGGCAATCGCGATATCCTGCTGTACCCATTTAACCTTTTCAGTTTCGAGGTTCTCAACCAGATTAGGGATCGTTTCCTTTGCATCCTCGCACGCCAGTACCCGCGCGGTCACCATCCTGACTTGAGGATCACCGTTGTGCAAAGCGGACAACAGATCGTTCGTGGTGGAGGCAGCAACGTGACGTTCAGCAAAAAACGTTTCAAATCCACATCTACCTTGTGGCATGCGCATTGCCGTCATGCGGTGGGAGACGCGAAGAGGTGGCTCCGTCTGGTCAGTGTCAGTCATCTGTGCTGTAGTCGGATTCGCCAGCAGGCAGACTAACAATGTGACGGGATAAAGTGCCCATCTCCACATAACAATTGCCTTATATACCGCAGAGTATACGCCCGCTAGTGATACAGAATAACTGGCGATGACAGCTCGTTCGTGCGGGTAATCGGGTGCTCCCGTGACGGCTAACTCTTTCGGCTCCGCGCGACGGCTTCGCGGGCTTCCTTGTCGGCGGTTTTGCGGCGCTCGGTTTCGCGCTTATCCCAGTTCTGCTTGCCCTTGGCGACCGCTATCTCTACCTTCACGCGGCCGTTCTTGAAGTAGAGGCGCGTGGGGATCAGCGTGAGGCCTTTCTGCTGCGTCTTGCCGATGAGCTTGTTGAGTTCGGTGCGATGGACCAGCAGCTTGCGGGTGCGCAGCGGCTCGTGATTGAAGATGTTGCCGTGCTCGTAGGGGCCGATGTGGGCGTTGATGAGCCAGAGTTCGCCGTCCTTGACCAGGCCGTAGGCGTCTTTGAGATTGGCGCGGCCGTTGCGGACCGACTTGACCTCGGTGCCGCGCAGGGCGATGCCGGCCTCGAATTTTTCCTGCAGGAAGTAGTTGTGCGAGGCGGCGCGGTTCTGCGAAGCGTCGCGATCGCCGCTGGCGACGGGATCGCGGCGGCCGGGCTTCTTGGCGGGAGCGGGTTGGGGTGCGCGGGGCATTTAAGGCGTTTAGTCAGTGTAGACGGTTCGAGGGCGGAGAGAAAACCGGGGAGCATTGTGAACCAGTCTTCAAATCGAGAAGGAAGGAAGACGTTTACCCAGCGCTGAAGCGCTGGGCTATCATCTTTCAGAGTTGCGTTGGTGCAAAATGCGGATCAGGCGTAGGAGGGGAAAAAGGCCCCGCTTTTCGCAGGGCCTCGAAAGACCTCCCGACTTCAACCACAAATTTACTTCCCTAGATGTCCGCGCGGAGTACCCACGCCGGTGCACTGATCGTAGCCCGGTCCGGCATTGTGACCGCTGCCGTTGGATCCGGTCGTCACATCGTAGAAGTTGTTGAGATAGGCCTCGTGGGCATTGAGCTGAGCGTAGATCAGGTTGTTCTCCATGGTGGTGTAGGGTAGCCCCGGAGCGCCTTGCCCCAACTTGTTGTTGGCGGCGTTGACGATTCCCGCCAAGGACGGTGAAGCCAGGCTGGTACCGCCGACAACCAGCCAACCGCCGTAGCCGTAACTGTCGTAGACATTGGCTCCGCTGTTGGGGTCGGCGTCAAAAGCGATGTCGGGAGTTTGCCGTGCGGTCATTCCGAACAGGGCGTACTGGAAGTTGGCCCACGGCCCCAGGCCGTCTCCGAGGCTGGGCGGATTCTGCCAGGTCTCATACGCGCTTACGCCGCCACCCGAACCCGACCAGCAGCTTTCGTTGAGGAAGTTGCCGGAGGAGTCGCGATTGATGGTTGTACCGCCGGCAGAAACGACCCAGGGTGAGGAGCTGGGATACTGCGCGCCCCAGCCGCCATCGCCCGAAGAAGCGAAGTAGACGATCTGGTTCGGGTAATAGTCGAAGAAGAAGTTGTCTCCGCCGTTGCCGACTTCGCTGGGGTACTCATCGTCGCCCCAACTGTTGGAGATATCGCCACCACCGCGGTTCGTCACCTCGATACCGGCTACCTGCTCGGCAAAGTGCAGGTCATTGTCGGAGGCGCTGCAGGCTTCGATGAGGAGGATTTTGGCGTCGGGCGCCATGGCATGGGCGTACTCGATGTCCAAGTCCTCTTCGAGTCCCCAACTCATATTGCCCGCCGGGGTGCCGCTGCAACTGGCCGTGAGGCCGTTCAGCGTGCCGTAGCTGGTGTTGGCGTAGATCTTGCGGAACTTCACCGCCGGCAAGCCGTACTGGCTGATGAATATGTCCAGGTCGTGCACCGCATTGGGATTGTCGTAAGCATCGACCAGCGCGATAGCGCCCCAGCCGCCGGTGGGGTGGTTCGTGCCCCCGTTGGCGGGATTGCATCCCGTGTATTGCAGCGAAAGCCGGTAAACACATCCCAGCGAGGCGGGATTCTCGGCGAAGGTATCGTCGGGAATGACCGACGACATGGGCTTGCCGTCCGGGACGAAAATGGCAACGTTGGTGTGGGCGCGGAGGCCGGCATCCTCGGGACGCGCGATGCTGCTCGCCGGGATGATCACCTTGCCCGGGCGATGGTAAATCTCCGGTGCCGGTGCAGCCGGGGCTGCCGGTTCATCCTGCTGCGGCATATCGAGCGGAGGGGTTTTTTCCGGCGACGCATCCTGCGCCAGCATGCTCATTGCACAAAACAACACTGCTGCTACCAAGGCACAATTTCGAACTCTCATAGGCTCCTCTCGGGTTGACTACCAACATCGGAAACCGGGGTACGACACCGCCCGCGATTGATTGCGCGTCTCTAACCTCGGCACATCGTTGCAAGAGCGTCCAGCAAGGGGAGCAATCGGCGGGGTGCGCCTAGTGTGGGGCAAGTCCTTCTCAAACGCAATGGGAAATTCGCCCTAGTTACCCATTCCGGGGGGCGGGGTCATTGACTTTCGGGAAATTCCCGCTTCGACGCGGCTCAGACGCGAAGAAGAAAGCGTTTGGTTAAGATGCTGAAGGAGCAGGAGTTATTCCCAAAGTGGGAATCGCGCATGCTTGCCTTTAGAGCGCGGGAAACCGATTTCAGGGCCTGGAAGACGTGCAGCTGCCCGATCGTCGATCCTGGGGCATCCTGGCGCAATTGATGGCACTTCTAGAGAGGCAGCATGTAGCCATATTGTGCTTTTCAGTCGAAATAGATCGTCACCAAAGCGCTAGCAAGTCTGCCGGGGGCAACGGGTAGAGCCATAACACGCTGCGTAGCGCGGAGCTGGAGCACCGGGAACGGCTGGTCCGGCAGTCACCAGGTGTTGTACGCGGTGCCTTCGCTGGATTGCATTTCGCTGCCGCTGTGCACATCGATGATGCCGGGCTCGGTCTGGTCCGGCGACATGATGCTGTCATCGGCGACCGGAACCCAGCTGTCGCGCGCGTTGGTGAACGGGTCTTTGGGCAGCTCTTTGAGGTAGCCGGCCTCAACCAGATCCTGCAGCGACGTTGGCGCCTTCTGCTTGTCCAGCGTGTACTGGTCGATCAGCGAGCGCAGGGTGTAGAGATCGTCGCGCAGCACCGTCTCCTGCGCGTGCAGGATGGTCTTCTGGTAATTGGGAATGGCGAGCGACAGCAGAATCACGATGATGGTGATGACCACCATCAGCTCAATCAGCGTGAAACCTTTCTGCCGCAGACGTCGCATGTGAGTCACCACGTTTTGTACTTCGTCCCGTCCAGGCCGGTGCCCTCGGCCTTAGTATAGACGTCGAAGATGTTGCCTCCGCCCCAGGAATCGGAGTCGGGATCATCCTGAATTGATCGCATGCCCCACTCGTCCTTGCCGGTCATGGGATCGACGGGGATGCGGCGCAGAAAGCGCATCTTCTTGCCATTGGCATCCACACCCTTCACCAGCGTGTCGAGGTCGGGCGGATAGCCCTGGCTGTCGAGTTTGGTCTGAAACGCGCCACGGTCGGCGGCGTCCTTGTAGCGATCGATGGCGTCGCGAATCATCCACAGATCGCGGCGCAGCTCGCGCTCCTTGCCGCGCTGGATGACGACCCGCACCACCGGCGTGGCCGCGGCGGTCAGAATCATCAGGATGGTCATCGCGACCACCAGTTCGACCAGCGAAAACCCGCGCAGACGAGCACTTCTCAGGCGCGACAGGGACGGCTGCGCCTTCTTCGTCATGGGCGAAGTTGGATCAGGAACAAGAAGGGCGCGATTGGGATGTGGCAAGAGCACTGCTGTAATTTTAACCTGTTCGGGGCGTCGCAATTGAGCACAGTCGCCTGGCAGCTCAACTGCCGGTTCGGAGTTGGGCCGGTGGAAGGGCACGGATTTAGCCGTGCCGTAGATCTTGATTTGAGATGCCGGGCTTTAGCCCCGGCCACCGCGGCTAAAGCCTGGTTGATACGATCCTGTTTCGCCGGGCTGAAGCCCGGCGCTTCCACCGGCGCTGCGGCTTGCGATCCCTTTGGTTAGACGCCCAGCCTAGTGAACCGTAACAATCGCCTGCGAACCGCTGGCAGCGGTTGTCTGTCCGGTGGCGTTCTTGATGCTGGCACGATTGATGCTCAGCGTCGACTGTCCCGGAGCTCGCGCCTGGAAGGTCAGAGTGAACACCGAGCCATCGCCGGAAATACCGGGCGATTGCGGCGGCCGCTCTGCGGTGAGCGAAAGAATGCCGGTCATGCTGTCGTCGCGGTTCACCAGGCTCGGCGCCTGCCCATCCTGCGACAGCAATGTTCCGTTCGAAACATTCAGCACCTGCAATACGCGCGGGTTGTAGGTGATCTGCAGCGGAACCGAGGAGACATTCTGCCCGCCCGCAAGATTTACGTTCACGGTGAAGGTCGAGCCTGCCGGCTGATCGATGGTCGGCGGATCAAAGCTGACGATGGCGCTGCCCAGCGGCGCCGAAGCCGCTGTCGGCTGTACCGACGCTTGCGGCATCATGCCGGTTTGCGGCTGGCCCTGCATCGGCCTCACAGGCGCTCCGTTGTTCATCGCGCCGGGACCGTTGCCAGCTGCGCCTTGCGGCTGGCCGTTGCTGCCATTGGCCGGCTGGTTGTTGTCCTTCCGCAGCACGATGGTGTTCGCCGTGCCGACGTCGATGGCCCGCATGTTCGAGGGGTTGAGCTCCTGCGCGCGCACGATGTGCGGAATCATGATGAAGACAATCTCGTTGTCCTGCACTTCCTTCTGTTCTTCGGCAAACAGGTATTTGAAGAGCGGGATGGAAGCCAGTCCGGGAATGCCCGACAGCGAATGGGTCGTAGTCTCTTCCAAGATGCCGCCGAGGATGTTGACTTCGCCTTCCTTCATGCGGATCTCGGCTTCCATCTTGCGCTGGCCGATGACCGGCTGGGTGATGCCGCCGATGTTCACCTGACTGTCAATCGCCGAGATGTCCATCGCCAGCTTCAGCGTGATTTCGTCGAGGCCATGCACGTGCGGCGTGATATCGATGTTGACGCCGACGTCGATGTAGTTGAACTGTGTGTTCACCAGCGGGTTGATGCCGACGCCACCGATGCCGGGCTGAAACGATCCGGTCGCGACCGGGTAGCGCTCGCCGATCTTCAGCGAAGCCTTCTGCCCGTCTGAGGCGCGAATTTCCGGCTGCTGGATCAGCTTGCTGCTGGTGTCGCTCATCAGGAAATTCGCGGTTGCCGTCGGGATCGTCACCGAGAAGTTGGTGGCATTGAGAGTGCCCAGGGTGTTCAGGGAGATCGTTCCAGGGGAGGTGCCGGTGGAAGTTGAAGCCGTGCCGGTATTTCCCGCCGGGCCGGTCACGCTGGTGGTTGTGCTCGTCGACGGGGTGGACGTCTGCAGGGCAACCGAAACGTTAGTCGGCGGATTGATGCCCAGGTTGCGCATCTTGTCGCGCGAGACCTGCATGATGGCAATTTCGACCACGACTTCAGGTTTGGATTTGTCCAGGTCCTCAATCAGCTTGCCCGCCATCGCAATTTGATCGGGCGTGCCGCGTACCACGATCGCCTGTTGCGAGGGAAACTGCTGCAGCCGCTGCGTGTCCAACAGCGTGCGCAGAATGTTGACCATATCCTGCAACTCGTTTGGCTGCGATAGATTGCTGAGGTAGTACGTACGAATGACGCTCTGCTCCAGTTCCTTGCGCTTGGCTGCTGTGTCGGCGGCGACGAAAATCGTGTTGGGCGTAACTGGACGCCAGAAGGTCTTTGACTCGAGCGCCGTGATCTCCAGCGCCTGTTCCAGGGTGACGCCGTTCAGGTCGACTTTGATACGGCGCGAGGTGTAATCAGGATCGAAGAGAACATTGACGCCTGCCAGGCGGCCAATCGTCTCATAAACTGTTTTGGAATCTTCCGTCAGCTTCAGCGTGATGGGTGTCTGCGAGATGGGCGCCAGCTCCACCGGGCCGGTCGCCTCTTCCATGCGCTTGTCCAGACCGTTTTCAATGCTGGCCTGCGGCGCAGGGCTGGGATTCTGCGCATTTTTCAGCATCTGGTTGATCTTGTTGATCATCTGCTGCGCGATGAAGCTGGAAGGATCGATGGCCAGGGCTTGCTCGAAGTCGGTCAGCGCCTCCTGCAGTTTGCCGGCGGTCATCAGCAGCTCGCCTTGGTGCACATAGCTTGCCGCAGCCAAAAAGCGTACAAATTCCGCGGAGGCGCGATAGGTCAGGTCGCTGGGCTTGAGCTTGTAGGCCTGTTGGTAGAAGTTGTAGGCCCCGATGTAGTCCTGGCGGGCTTCCGCTTCTTTGCCTTTCTCGTACAGTTGCTTGGCTTGCTTGTCCGCGGAGGCGAATGCCGACACCGCCAGCACACACAGCAGCATCAGCAGAGAGACGAAGCGCTTCATCAAAATCCTTTGACCCCGAAATTCTGGACCGGACCCCTCGCGAACGGCTGATGAACGGCACCGGTGGTAAGACTTGGCCCCATGCTAAACGTGAGCATGCATGCCCGCAGGCGTGAGTTTCCGCATCCCAAATAAGGACAGAGACACGACGGACGGCGCGATTATAACATTCCATACTGCGGGAAATCTGCGCAGGCATACGCGAGCGCAACAGCCGTGCCGATCGATATGAATGTGAAATGAATGTGATTTACAATGCGAGCAGCGGAGTGAGTTCTGGGCAAGCTGGGGACTCGGCCTCGACCGTCACGATGCGCTTGGCAGGCAGGTTCCTACGTCGGGAGTAGAAATGAGTTCTGCGGGAACAGAGAGTTCTTTCGTTGGCAACCGTGGTGAATTCTCCTCCAGCGCGAGTGGACGTCGAATGAAGCGACTTCGCCGGCGGCCGCTGCTGACCGTAGCTGTAGGGCTGTTGATGTTCGCATTCCTGACAGGCTGCGGTGGTGGCTTCTTCCAACATCCTTCTCTCAGCACGATGTGGGTCAACCCGGCTTCGGCCACGATCGCGAGCAGCAATACGGTCCAGCTAGCCGCGTATGGACTGTACTCAAACGGCGCCCAGACCAAGCTCAACCCAGATTCGGTAACCTGGTCAACCTCGGATCCCACCATAGCGACCATCAGTTCGCCCGGCGGCCTGGTGACCGGCGTTGCGGCTGGCACAGCAACCATCACTGCCACGGCTACTGCAACGGTCCAGGGCGTGGGATGCCAGGTTCAGGTTTCGATTGCCAGCGGAAGCCCGGTGCTCACGAAGGTTTGCTATGGCAACAGCACCGAGACGCTTACCTCGACGATCAACGTCAACGTAGCGGCAAGTCCTGTGAACCGCGCAGTCATCAACACTACCCAGGCAAGCACGGTGTCCCAATCCACGGCGACAATCTCCGGAGCGTCGGCGGCCCTGCAGTTTTATGCCTACGGCAATGGGGATGCCTCGAACGACATGACTCAAACGGTAACCTGGAGTTCGTCGAACCCGAGCGTGGCGACCATCAGCAACGGGCAGCCCAGTGGCAACGGCGTGGCGACCAGTTTGGCCGCGGGCACCACCAACATCACCGCCAGCACCACCAACAGCGCGGGCCAAGTAGTGAACAGCCAAACCATCGTCCTCACCGTGCAATAAGGCGCCGCTTATTTTGGGAAGGAAAGCAAGAAGGGAGGGTCGCGGAATCGTGGCCCACCTTAAGTCGCGCCTCTCACGCGCAAGCCTCTTGGGTTTTCGGGCGGGAACGGGAAGACGCATATTGCTCTTGCTCGGTTGACTTGGCCTGCTGAATTTGTCGCAGATGCTCGATAAGCGAGGGGTCGCGCTCCAGAAGTCGAAGCATGTTGTCGTGGCTCCCACTCTGAATAACCTTGCCACTCTCCCACCGCACAACCACCTTCGGCCCCGCGTTAAGGAGTTCTTCGATCTCGGCTTGGGTTAACCCGAGCTTCTTGCGAATCTGGATTATCCTCTCCGGGGAAAGCAGACCGTGTCTTCTGCGAACCTCGTTTTTTACCGCAGCAACGTAAACCCCATGTTGCTTTGGGGTGACAAATTCTTCCTGACACGACTCACACCGGAAAAACTCGCGGGAAACCTCAACCACCTCGTCGCGATATCGCGCCTGTTTCTGTTCGACTACGGCGACAGCGTTACCCCCACAAATAACGCAGTTCATTTCAACCTCCTACTCATCGCTCTCCTTGAAGGAAACAACCACGGCTCCCACGTTCACTTGCAGCTTCACGTAGAGGTGTTGGTTCTGATAGGTGATGCGATAAACATCTTGCATCAACCCCGGTTTTTTCTCCGACTCCATCGTTTTGTAAAAATGGGTTTCCTCAAGGTTGTTCACAATGCAATCAAACACATCGTCGTCGTCGAATCCCAGTTCGGCCGCACCGCTCGATGCTGCTCTCGTCAAAACCCAATCGCCCTCTCGCATAAGACCCTTTTATCAGGGGTAGCGGATAGCTCGCCTTCTGCACGCCTCTAAGGTAGCACCATGCTACCCAGGTTGGTCAACATGTTTGATGCGAAAATACCCCATGGGTTGCAACTTCCTATATACCAATAAGGATTTCGGGAAGGTGCAGTAAATAATTCATTTTGTTTTAGTTATAGGACTTCTTGCGGCAGGAAGCCCAGCGGCTTTTCTGCAGCGCACTCCCCGTGATGTTTATCGCGACACGGCTGTGAACAGGTCAGACTTCATCAGCGCCTGGAAGCGCTGATCGTCGGTCTTGAAGTGCATCTGCACCAGGTCGTCGGAGCTGGCCACGGTGGTGGTCTCGAGCGCCAGCTTCTCGCTGGGCGAGCCGCTCATCCTGCGCAAGAGAAGGCCCGCCTGCATCAGCCCCGAGAGGCTCGCGGCGGTCAGGGTGTCGGAGGTCTTCACCATCACGTCGAAGGTTACGCCGTTGGTGAAGTTCATGACGTAGTCGGAAGCCAGCAGGCGCTTCTTCACGGCATCGAAGTTGGTAAGCGAGCCGGCCTGGCCCAGCGCCGAGCGCACCATGTTCTGCGTGCCGGCTTGGTCGAGCACGCTCCACACCGGCTCGCTGTCGATACTGGTGATCAGATCGTCGATGGCGTTGTTCGCAGCCAGCGATGCCGCGCCGTTATCGCGCACGTCGATGGCGCCCTTGATGGCCGCGTTCTCCCCAAACAGGATGGTGATGGGATCAAGAAACACCATCTGAAAGCCCCCTCCCATGGGATAGATGTCCGACAGCAGATATTTCTCCGGCTTGATCTTCCTGGCTTTTGCCTTAGCCAGGAACTCCTTCTGCTGGAACGGTCCTTGCGCGATACCGATGCCATAGATAATCTTCTTCGGCCCGCGATAGCTCACGAAGGTGATCTGCTCGGCGTAGAGATCGGGATCGATGCCCACCCTGCGCAGCGCCGCCTCGAACTGCTTGACGTTGTCCGGGATGACCTTGTCTTTGAGGGCGCGCGCCGTAGGCGAATCGCGCAGTTCGCGGTAGTCCACCGAGATGATCTGCTGTACTGCCTGCGGGATCACCGTGCGCGCATTGCTCAGGGGCGCGGCTGCTGCCGGAAGACAGAGCGCGGCGCTCAACCAAACGCCGACTGCAAGCTGTTTCATGAATCTCTTGTGACCCGACTCGTGCGATAGAAATGTGCTGGTCATAGCTGCTGTTGCCTTAGACGGATCACGCAGGACAATATCATCCCGCGGTTCGCTCTTCGCTCTTGCCATTCGCTCTTCGCTCTTCGCCATTCGCTTTTCGGGTGGAGCACGCCTTTGAGGCGTGCATAAGGCGCCGGAGCCTAAAGAAACCGGCTTCAGCCGCTGAGGTAAACTCTGCAAGCGGTTACCGCAGCGGCTAAAGCCGGTTCTTCTGTTCGGATTCTCAACTGCACCGCTGAAGCGATGCTCCACCCAACATCGGTCGAACACAATTTCAAACTGACCACTACCGCTTCTTTCAAACAAAAGAAACTTTTATCTTCGTTTGGTAGAATACCAAGTTGACAGTCCAAGTTGACAGTCGTCGAAGATACTGGCAGAAGTAGTCGTTGGCTGACAGCTTCGGCGGTTTTTTGTTGTGCTACGCACTTGGTCCACTTGGAGTGCGAGCGCAAGCTGGGAATTAGGCCTCAAGTGCCACCAAGCACTTGCCATGGTTCCCGCGTCGGGAGAGAAATGGGTTCTGCGGGAACGGGAAGTTCTTTCGTTGACAACCGTGGTGAGTTTTCCGCTGCGGGTGCACATCGACCGAAGCGAGTCCGCCAGCTGGTGGCGACCGTAGCTGTAGCGCTGTTCTCGTCCGCGTTCCTGTCCTCCTGCAGTGGCTTCTTCATTAAGCCTACGATCAGTTCGATCTATATCACGCCCTCCGCGGCCACCGTCGGCGTCGGCCAGATGGTCTCTCTAAGCGCAACTGCCACCTACTCGGACGGCAGTCAGAATCAGATCAGCGGAAGTTCCGTAGGCTGGACCAGCTCGGACAACACCATCGCGACCGTCACTTCGCCCGGCGGTTCGGTGACGGGGGTTGCCATTGGCACGGCGACCATCACCGCCAGCGCCCAGGGTGTAACCGGGACGGCCACGGTCAATGTGACGCTGGCAAACATTACCAGCCTGGTCATCAACACTACCCAGGGCAGCACCACGAACCAAACCACCGCGACCATCGCAGGCGTGCCAACTAACTTGCAGTTCTTTGCCTACGCCAATGGGAGTGCGTCTAACGACGTTACCAGCGCGGTGAGCTGGAGTTCGTCGAATACGAACGTGGCGACGATCGGCAGCGGGTCATCCACTGCCGGCCTGGCAACCAGTGTGGCCGCCGGCACCACCAACATCACCGCCAGCACCACCAACAGCACTACGGGTCAGCAGGTGACCAGCCAAACCATCGTCCTGACCGTCACGCAATAGGGCGCCGAACCGCCGAGTGCCCACTCAAGCCGGTTTTGCTTGGGGTGGGAGGCTCTCATCGCGAGGCGCCCGCCTGCTGTTTGCTCAATGCCTTCTCGAAGTCCTGCTGAGCGTCGCTGACGAAATCCTTATAGCCTTTCGGGTCGATAAAGACTCGCGGACCATCCTGCGGATAGTGCTTCAGTTTCGTGAGCATGTCGAAGTACCCGCCGTGGGCTCCGAGAAATACGTCACACGGCAAAGCACCTAAAACCGCAAACGTATGCTGGAAGTCCTGGACAATGGCGGGATAGCTTACCGGGTGACCGGGCGTCGCGACGAAGTGGTATTCCGACCAGAAACTAACCTCTCCCACGATGACAATGTCGCGCAACGTTCCCGCGGGTTCACCCGGCAGATGAGCGCGCATGGTCCACGTCGTGCATCCGCGGGTGTGGCCCGCAGTCTTGTGGGCCGTCAAGGTCACGCCCCCGAGGCTCACGGTGTCCCCGTCGTGCAGGACGCGGTCCACGTGCGCCGGAGCGTAGGTTGGAATGTTAGGTGAGGGCGACAGGAAGTCTGTCCGTCCGCCGGTTTCAACCACGCTCACGTCGCCGTCCATCACCATGTTCTGCGCATGCGTCTCGCGAATCACCTCGGCCGCGCCACCCATGTGATCGAAATGCGCCTGGCCGTTGAGCAGAATCTTGATGTCCGTCCAGCGGAAGCCCAGCTTTTCCACGCTCGCCCTAATCTGCGGCGGCGAGCTATCGAGGTTGGCATTAATGAGGATGTTCCCCTTTAGCGTGACGACCAGGTAGCTGGCTAGGTCCTGGCTCCCGACGTAATAGAGATTGTCGGCAATGCGGAACGGAGCGATCGGTGTCGTCCATGAGGGTTGCGTCTGCGCCTGCGCGAGTACGGACATGCTGCACAGCAGCAGCAAGAAGTGGGACACAAAACCACGCATTTTTCCGTTATATAACAGAGCCGATGCCGCGAACGGCTGCCCGGTCCCTAAGGCGTGATCTCGAACACCGACCCCGCGCTATCCGTGCCTCCGGAGAACGTGGTGCCGTACAACGTGCCGTTATTCTCGGCGGGATCGAAGGTCAGGCTGGCGAACGTCGTTCCCCCGCCTCCGGAAGAGAACGAATGGAGCACCGTGATGCTCCAGCTTCCATTCGAAGGCGATACCTCGATGCCCTTACGGGAGCGGCTGCGGCCGCTGCGCCATCAGCTCTTCGAAGCGCTTGTCCGTCCGCAGCGTGGCGAACTCCTTATCGCTATAAACATCGTTGATGTGCTTGTAGCCGTCTTCCATCGCCTTGCGCAAATATTCCAGCGAGTGCTCGAAATCCCCCGCCTGCGCGTACATCTTGGCCACCAGGAACGAGAACGCCGCCCGGTCGTCGGGCGAGGTCGCCTGCGCCATCACGCCGGTCTTGGTGGCGCGCACAAAGATGTTGGGATCGATTGCGAAGGCCTGGTGATAATTCTGCGCCGCGTTCTGGTAGTCATGCTTGCCGAAGTAGCACGACGCCATGTTGTAGTAGAAGACCGCGTCGTCGGAGCGCAGCACGATGGCCTTCTTGTAATACACGATGGCCTTGTCGTACTTCCTCTTCATCTGCTCGACGTAGCCGCGATTGTTGTAGGACGCGGGATCCTGCTTGTCCAGCTTGATTGCGCGGTCAAAGGCCTTGCCCGCCTGATCGGGGCGCTGCATCAGCAGATACGCCATGCCGATCTTGTTCCACAACAGCGACGAAGGCTGCTTCTTCATCGCGACGTTGTAGTAGTCGATGGAGTCGAGATAGCGCTTCTGCGCGCGCAACTCATCGCCCTGCTCTTCGAGCGTGGCGGCCGAGGCGCTGCCATCCGGTACCGCCGGCGGCGTCATTTGCGTGGGCGGCGAGGTTGCTTCCACTGTCCATTTGGTTTGTTGTGCGACTGCGGTGAGCGAAAGCAACACCGCGAGGACGAGAATCAGCCCGCTGTTGAGGACGATGAACCGAGCAGATCGGAGATCAGCCATTGCCGGCTCCTTTGTCGCTGCGGGCGGAGAACCTTCTGTGCCCCAAGTTCACGTCCCCTGAGTGCGGCCTGTGCCCCAGGTTCACGTCCTTCATTTGGACGTTAACTTGGGCTCAGCCCATCACCGGACGTTAACCTAAGCAAGCATGAAGGAGGCGCGTCTCAACCCACAAACGTTTCTGCCCAATAATAGACCTATTTCGGGTTCGGATTGTTCCCATTTTGTGGTGCACCCGTCCCGTTATTTTGCTCTTGATCACTACTATCACCGCGTCCGAAGAGCCGGCTGAAGAATCCTTTCTTCTTTTTCTTCGGCTGGCCGTCATTTCCAATCTCGACCGGGGCCCCCGGAGCAGTTCCTGCCGTCGATTGCGGCCCGTTGGTGTTGGGCGGTGGCGCGGCTACCGGCGGCGATCCCAATCCGAAGATCTTCGAGACGACGCCGCGATGATCGCCAAAGCCCTGATCACAGGTTTCCTTCGGCTCGGTTCCGGCGATAAAGGCGACGGTATAGTCTTGCGGGCAGGACTCCGTCGCCAGCAGGTTGGTGGCTTTGTCGAGCGTAACGTTGACCACGCCCGACGGTGCGGGAAATTCTTTGGTACCGGCGTATTGCGGCAGCTGGACCGCGCGCTTCATGAACTCCGCCCAGATGGGCGCAGCCGCCGCGCCGCCGGCCAGCTTGATGTCGGTGTAATCGTCATTCCCTACCCAGACGATGCACAGCAGGTTCGACGTATAGCCTGCGAACCACGCGTCATGCGAGGTGCCGGTCTTGCCTGCTGCCGGTGCGGTGAATCCACGCGCGCGCACCGGATATCCCGTGCCGTTGTTGACCACCGCTTCCATCATCGTGGTCATCACGTAAGCCACGCGCGGATCGAGCACGTCCTTCGAGTCGCTGTGATAGTTGTTCAGGATGTTGCCTTTGACGTCGCGCACCGACCTCACCATCAGCGGAGAGAGCCTGCTTCCACCGTTGGCGAACACCGTATACGCGCCGGCCATTTCCACCGGCGTTGCAGCGTAGGCGCCAAGCGCGACCGCCGGTGTGCCTCGCGCGCTGGTAATGCCTGCCGCCTTGGCCAGCGCAGCCACCTTGTCGAAGCCGACTTCCTGCCCCAGCCGCACGGTCGCGTTGTTCAGCGATTCCGCCAGCGCATAACGCGCCGTCACTTCGCCGTGGAAGGTCTCGTGATAATTTCGTGGCTCGTAAACATCGTCGCCGTTGTTGATCGCGATGCTGACCTGCGAGTCGTCAATCAAACTCGCTGGCGTAAACACCCCGCTCTCCTCGGTCACTACGCCGGTATTCGGATCGGCGTTGGCTTCAGTCAGCGACTGCCCGGTCACCGCGGTATTGATCGCGGTCGCGTAGACAAACGGCTTGAAGATCGATCCGGTCGGTCGCTTGGCGAGAGCATGATTCAGCTGGCTCATGCCGTAATTTCTTCCACCGACCAGCGCCAACACTTCCCCGGTATGCGGATCGAGTGCCACCAGCGCCACCTGCGGCATAGGGCCGCTGTCCATCGTCACCTGACGCACCGCGTCCTTGCCGGTACCGACCTTGGTCACGTGCGTGCGCCGCTTGCGCACCTGCTCGTCGACCAGCGCCATGCCAATGTCGACCGCCTCCGCGGCCGCTCGCTGCAAGTCAGGATCGATCGTGGTGTAGATGCGCAGCGCGTGATTGTTCAACTCTTCCTCGTTGTACTGCGGCGCGAGCTGATCTTTCACCAGGTCGACAAAGTACGGCGCGTCGCTGGCTTCCACGTTCGGCGCTGCCAGCTTCAACGGTGCCGCTTTGGCGCGCTCGGCTTCGTCGCGCGTGATCGCGCCGGTGTCAACCATCGAATCCAGCACCAGATTGCGCCGCTCCAGCGCGCGCTTGGGATGCTGATACGGCGAGAGATAATTCGGCCGCTGGATCATCCCTGCCAGCAGTGCCGCCTCGGGCAGCGTGAGGTTCTTGATGTCCTTGTTGAAATACGCGTGCGCCGCCTCCCCGAATCCGTTGATCGTGAATGACCCGCGCTGGCCGAGATAAACCTGGTTGGCGTACATCTCGAAGATGCGCTGCTTGGAGAATTTCTGCTCCAGCTCGATGGCGATCATCATCTCCGTCAGCTTGCGCTTCACGGTCTTCTCGGGTGTGAGGAAGAATCCGCGCGAGAGCTGCATGGTGATGGTCGAGCCGCCCTGCCCATGCCGGCCTTCGCGCATATCCACCAGCGCCGCTTCGAACAGGCGATAGAAGTTGACGCCGCCGTGCTGGAAGAATCGCCGGTCCTCGATGGCCAGCGTGGCATTCACCATCACCGGCGGGATGTCCTGAAACTTGATCAGCTCGCGCTTGGAGCGGTCCTGCCCCTCGAATAACGCCGTCACCAGCTGCGGCTCCAGTTCGTAGCCTTCCAGCTCCTGCCGGTCTCCGCCGGTTTCCGTGATGGAACTGACCTTGCCGCCGCGGAAGCGAATCACCGCGTTGCCTGCACCGTGGAACGATTGCGGCCCCGGCATGACCTGTATCGCGTCGCCGATGAACGCGTACCGGCCGATGGGCGACGACCCGCCGCCTTCGCTGTAGCCCGCTCGGCGCAGGTCAGCGGCAATGTCGCTCGCCTCCACCTTCTCGCCGATCGAGATCATGCGTGGCCGGGCGTAGATCTTGGCCGCATTGGTAAAGATTTCTCCCGACATCCGCCGGTCGACCACGCGCTCGTACTTCACGTAGAGATACGAGGCAACTCCAAAGAAGACGATGCAGACCAGCAGGAATGCCGCGGAAAAGATTCTTACCAATGGGTCTTTGAAGGAAAAATGCCGAACTTTCGCCCTCCGGGCTGCGGGACGAGGCTTGGCCTTGGGCGCGCGCGCGACCGGTGTTCGCTCAGGTACTTTAACTTTGATTGCCACGTTATGAATACGCAGAGGGTGCCCCATGTCTCGCGTGTTTCGAGACATGGGCAATACAAACCGCCCTGTACCGCCAGCGCACGGCACTTGCCGGGGACCCCGGGACTCGGGTCTTCAGGATCAGACGGCGAAGCAGCGCTTCTGGTTATCTAAGTCTGCTTAGATGCCGTCGCCTGAGACAATGCCTCCATCTCCCGATGGCCTGCAGCATATCTGTCAGGGCACAATCGCCGCGCCCGGCACAGATTCCGGTACAGATTAACGATGTGATCGAACGCCAAAGCAGACTTTATTGTAAAGCAGATGGGAAGGCCGCGGCTAAGCCCTAGGAGCGCTGCGGTTCATGGCTGGCGCCCGGCCGAGCGAATTATCAAGGCGGGTAGAGCTGGCCTTCAGGCCAGCGTCCAAGCCCTTTACTCCGAAACTTGAAGGTCCTAATTTCTCGCCGTGCGGACGTGATCGGAACGGTGGGGAAAAGGCCAGCGAATCTTCTCACGGAACGCCCACCAGCATTGCACACTTCCGGTGAACGTTAGTCAGTGATCTACGCCGCATGGCGAGGTGATGTCGGCGGGAAACGTTGAGCAAAGGACCGAAGCACTTCATTGTTCCCGAGTTGTGGCGACCCGAGGCGATTACTGTCGTGAACAGGCGTGGCTGTTGAAAAACTCTTTCGGCGCTTTCGCCCTGAAAACTCGACGCGCTAGGATGCCTTATAAACGATTTTCTCCACCTCGGGATACATTTCTGGTCACCCAATTTCGTCAGTTG
>Ga0181532_10000329_pt1 | contig 49965 bp, 47 predicted proteins | sample PEATcosm2014_Bin_33_FD_119768 | JGI IMG/M metagenome (GOLD analysis project Ga0181532, IMG submission 119768) | Peatland microbial communities from MTU Mesocosm Facility, Houghton, MI, USA - PEATcosm2014_Bin11_30_metaG | ecosystem: Environmental > Terrestrial > Soil > Wetlands > Peat | place... | reverse complement strand
CAGGCTTAGTTTTTCTGCTTCGTGCACGCTGGTTGTCAATCCTCAGCATGCCACCCGCTCCAGGCTCACCTTGTATTGGAAACCGACTCCTCCTTCAGGCTCATCTTGTATTGGACAAGACTGGGTCTTGACAATCTTCGCAATGTGGACGATGCTGTCCGGATGCTCTTGCCCAAGCCCTTGGGCGGAATGGTGAACTATGGCAGCTTCTGTATGGTCTGGATATCTGACCTTCGGCCTCATCTCGATGCCCGTGCGCCTGTTCTCGGGCGCGCGTCCCAATCATATTTCATTTCACATGCTGCACCGCAACGACAACACGCGCATCAAGCAGCAGCTCTGGTGTCCGCACGACGAGCGCGTTGTGGAGCGCAGTGAGATCGTCAAAGGCTACGAGTATCGCAAAGGCGAATACGTCATCATTGAACCTGATGAGATCAAGAGAATTGAGCCCAAGACCGCGAAAGCGATGGAGATTCTCGAGTTCGTAAAGTCCGAGGAAGTGGACCCCATCTACTTCGAGTCGTCGTATTACCTGCTGCCCGAAGAGGCCGGCCGCAAGCCATACGCGTTGTTGTCGCACGCCCTGGAAGAGACGGATTACGTCGCCATCGCCAAGCTCACCATGCACAACCGCGAGTACACCGTATTCCTGCGTCCCTACGAAGGCGGTCTTATGTTGCACACCATGTATTACAGGGATGAAGTGCGACAACTGGAGAACTTCGGCCGTCCGGATGTCGAGTTGAAGGAGGCCGAGGTCAAGATAGCGCATCAACTCATCGAGGCGCTTGCCGGAAAGTTCGAGCCTGAGAAATATCATGACAGCTTTGAAGAGAACCTCAAGACCCTCATCAAAGCCCGCCTCGAAGGCGACGAAGTCACCGCCGTGGACAAGCCCCGCAAGCCCGCTCCCGTTGTGGATTTGATGGCCGCTCTCAAAGAGAGTCTGGCGCAATTGCCAAAGAAGCCTCCACAAGGGGTGGCAGAGGCACAGAGCGAATCCGAAGTGAAGGTCGTGCGGAAGGCTGCAAAAACTCCACGCCGCAAGAACGCAGCCTGACGATTTGGCGGTGGCAGTTGGTAAAGCACACCTCTCTGGTTCGCCCCCGCTAGAATCGTAGTAGTTATATGACCGTATTTCCAGGCAATCTTGCATAGCATCTTAGAGGGAGATATTATTTCCACTAAAGTTTGGCTATGCTATCGGCAAAGCCTGAGGCTCACGATGAAGCCAGCAGTAAAGAAATCGGAAATTACGAAGTTGGGTGCCAAGGAACCAATCGTGTAGCCGTGCTGGAGGGTGATCCACTGCAGTTTGTGGGATTTCGTGCGCTTTTTGGCTCTCAGTCCGAGTTTCGAGTCCGCTCTTCCACCGTTCCCATGATATTGAGAACCCTAGATGATGACGTCGTCTTGATGACCAGCAGCCGCGGCACCGCTTTCTATTCCGCCATGTCCGGCTTGAAGGCGGTTCGTCCTTCCGTGCGCATTATCGTCACCGGACCGGGCGGAAACGATGAAGACATCTTACGGGCGATTGCCGCAGGAGCAAAAGGCTACATCCCTGAAGATGCAAGTCCAGCCGAGTTCAAGCAGGCCATTCGCCTGGTTCACAGTGGCGAGGTATGGGCGCCACGAAGAGTGCTCGCCGCCTTTATCGAACGCGTTACAGCATCCGCCGCTCGGCAGACAAAGCCAGACCGCCAGATGATCAGCCGCCGGCAACGCCAGGTTCTGGCATTACTCGCTGTGGGTAGCTCCAACCGGGAGATCGCCAAGGATCTCGGCCTGACAGAACGCACGGTCAAGGCACACGTGGCGGGGCTGCTGCAGAAGATTGGCGCCCCAAACCGAATCGCACTGTCCGTCCACCCCCTCACCCATACCCTGCTCGCTACGAATCCCTAGTACATGTGTAGATCGTCTGCAGGGCACCCCTGGAGGCGCAGCAAACCCAAGGCACTCCAACCTCCAATCTCTGTTAATCCTGGCTGGTTACCCTCCCCTCGATTTGTTACTAAAGTACAGTTACCGAACATGTACCTTCGTAACTTGCATTAAGTTACCTCCGGCTCCATACTGCACTCACCTACCACAGAACCTGGGAGACAGGGTTGAGAGCGGGGTTACGAGGGTCTCCTCTTTCAACCCTTTGTTTTTTGGGCAAACTCCGGATTTGGATACTTTTCAGCTGGTTATTGTTCAGATTCCTCCTGACACTAAAGAGTAACCAGCCTTTCTTGTTCTTCTCGCATCAAACTCGCCTCGAATGGACGTAAGATGACCTCAGTCGGCCAACGCAGGCCGCGAGCATTCTGCTGATCGGAGTTGAGCAATGAAGAAGGTTGCACTTGCTACGCTTTTCGTAATCTCGATGGCCCTTTGGGCTGCTGCATCGGATCGGCGCGGTGCGGACTTGGATCGCATTCAGACTGCGAGCACAGTCCTCAGCCAAATCATGTCGGCTCCGGATCGCGCCATCCCCGATGGAATTATGTCGGGAGCGAAGTGCATCGCGATCGTGCCTTCCTCGCTGAAAGCGAGCTTTGTCTTCGGCGCAAACTATGGCAAAGGAGTGGCCACCTGCCGCACAGAACACGGCTGGAGCGCGCCAGTGTTTTTTCTCATGACCGGTGGTAGCTTCGGTTTCCAGGCTGGAGGCCAAGCCTCCGATCTGGTCTTGATTATCCGCACGGCCGACGGCATGCAGCACCTTTTGCAAAGCGAGTTTAAGTTGGGCGCCGACGCTTCTGCGGCCGCCGGACCCGTGGGACGCGATGCTCAGGCCGCGACCGATATCACAATGCGCGCGCAGGTGCTCACCTATTCACGCTCGCGTGGACTGTTCCTTGGTGTCTCGCTGGGTGGCGCAGTTATCCGCCAGGACCAGGCCGACACCCAGGCCTTTTACAGCAAGGACTGGACCTTCTACTCACTGCTGAATGGACAGGTCGAGGCGCCGCAGGACTCCCTCGTACTGTTGAACACCGTCGAGAAGTATGCGCCAACGCCGAAGGTTCGTGCCCAAGCCACAACACCTGCTTTGCCTGCGGCTACGAGTGCCGCTTCACCGGTGACAACCGCTCCTGCGGCGGCAAGCACATCGTCACCAGTTACAACCTCGACTCCAGCGCCGGCAGCAGCGCCCGCGCCAGCAACAGACACGATTCCTGATGTCACTCCCAGCGCAACAGCCGCCACCGCGCCAGTGGCTGCGGCACCGGCGGCGTCATCCGCGCCGAATAATGGCAACGGACATCGCTAGATCCACATGACTCCAGCGAGCGGTGGCTGCAGCTACCGCTTTTTTGTGTTCTGTTCCGAATATTCTCTCTGTTTGACCTCATTTTTTCGCGGTGCTAACGTCGAGCTTTAGCCCCCGATGCGCTACAGATTGGAGTACGTGCCGGTCGTACTGCTGGTGCGCCTGATTGGCGCATTGCCGCGCCCGGTGGCCCGTGGAGTTGGCATTCTAATTGGCGGACTCGTGTACCATCTGCACCCGCGCCTGCGGCGAGTGGGGATGCGAAATCTCCAACTTGCCTTTCCCCAGAAGTCACAGAAAGAGCGGCGCAAAATTTTGCGAGGCCTGTACGTCTCGCTTGGCCGCCTGCTGGGCGAGGTGTGCCTCTTCCCGCGTTATACACAAGCGAACGCGTCCCAGGTTGCGGTGTATCAGGGCTTCGAAAATTTTGAGGCTGCCGAAAAGCTCGGCAAGGGTGTGCTCTTACTCACTGGTCACTTCGGAGGCTGGGAGATCGGCTCGTTCTTCCACGCGCTCATGGGACATCCGATGCAGGTCGTGGTGCGGCCACTCGACAATCCTTTCGTGGATGCGCTGGTGGCGCGCTATCGCGGGCTGCACGGCAACACGATGATCGGCAAACAGGAATTCGCCCGGAGGCTAATTGCTGCGATGCGCGACAATACCACCGTTGGCATCCTGATGGACACCAATATGACGCCGCCTCAGGGCGTATTCGTGGATTTCTTCGGCATCCCCGCATGTACGGCCAGCGGACTGGCGCGCGTTGCGTTGCATACCGGCGCGGCGGTGGTTCCGGCGTTCACCATCTGGGACCCGGTGCTGCGCAAGTACCGGGTGGAGTTTGACCGAGCCGTAGAGCTGGTGCGCACCGGCGACAAGGAAGCCGACACCATTGCCAACACCGCAATCTTCACCAAAGTTATCGAAGAATACGTGCGCCGCTATCCTGACCAGTGGCTTTGGGTGCATCGGCGCTGGAAGACGCGGCCAGCCGGAGAGAGATCGCTGTATTGAAGACAGTAGTGAGTTACGACGTGGATAATCTGGCTCTGACGACAGAGGAACTACTTCCCGTTTTTCGCCGCCGGCCCGGGAACAGACATGCCGTTTAGCAGAACGTTACGCACTCTCTCGATCAGCCCGCCGTCATAGCCCTCCAGGATGAGCAAGTCGTTGCCTTGATTTTCCATGAAGACTCTTCCCTGCTCCGTCATCCCTGCTGCGTGACCGCAACCAGTGGGCCCTTCCGGACATGCCGTAATCCATTCGACCTTCTTATAGCGTTTAGGAAGGTAACCAGCGTACAGCTTGGCAAAGGAGCGTGCCGCCTCGGGTGAGTCCCAACGCGAGAAATACAACATTGCGATCTGATCTTTGGGGCCGGACTTGCTGCGGGCCGCGAAGTAATATCCGCCACGCCAATGCGGATAGTGATTCTTGGGAGCGTCATCGCCGCCGTACTGCCGTGCGAGCAGGTACACATCGAACTCGCCCATTCCGCCAAAATCAAATCGCTCGTAGGCGGGAGCAACCAACTTGTCGAGATCAGGAATGGCAAGCGGAGCGACCACCTGATTCAGTAGGTAAGTTTCAGGCTGCATGATCTGACGGGTATCTACCGGGGGGGTCTCCAGCATGCCGCCGTAGGCCGCCTCCTTGCCCTTACTGGTGAGAACGGCGCGCACGAAGTCGGTACCCCAAGTGTACGGCATTATCAGCGACTCGCGCAGGAACATGGGCGCCGCGGCAAACACCGGTGAATCCTTATTGTCGGCCATGCCAGCACGCATGGCGTCGACAATGTCCGGAGCCGTCACCACATTCTTGCCCATCGGCGCCAGGGAGTAGTCAAGCAGAACGACCATCGCCTGCCCTTCGGTCACGCACTGGCGCGCGGCCTGCTCTTCTTCGACGACGTATTCCTGCTGGTCAGGAAGCGGCTTGTCGTCCTTGCCGCCAGCCAGTTCCCATTTCTCGAGACCAATCTTCTGGTCTTGCAGCGCGTGCGTCAGCTCGTGCGCCAAGACCGGCTTCTGTGTATCAGGTGGTACCCAATCGAGCAGGTTCACGCTTTTTGTTTTGGGATCGTAGTAGGCCGCGACCTGCTCGCTCAACAGGCGAAGGAATTCGGCGTGAAGATCGTAGCCCGGCGGCAGCAGGCCAAACTTCTCCAGCACCAGTCGCGATTGCTCCAGCCGCGCTGCGTCCCTGTCATCCCGCATACGCTTGTCAACATACTTTTCCATCGACTCGCGCGTGATCAGATTGCGCTTGACCTGGCGTTTGATCGGCAATCCCGTATCCTGACTGGCGAAGCGCAGGATCTCGTCCACCGAGTGGAAGAGTTCTTTGGCTTGTGCCTTGGTGACGCGAGTCTCGGGCTGCGGCTGCTGGAGAGGTTGAGACGGTACACTTCCCTGCTGCTGGTTCTGGATGGTGACACCGGCGCCGGGAACCTGGGTCGTGCCGGGCGTGCTCGAAGGCGGCGTTGTTTGCGGAGATGAGGGTTGCGCCGGAGGTGTAGGTCGACTCGGCGATTGCGGCGTTGGAGGAGCCGCAGGCTGAGCAGGCGCGCTTTGTCCCCACGCAGCGCCGGGCAGTAACCAGATGAGCAGCAGCGCGGCAACGATCGCCAGACGCCGATTTGGTATTGGATGGATTGACTGCGGGTCGCGCATGCAGAAGCTTCAAGGATACAGGAGAAAAACGGCGGCTGCTGTCGAGCCGCCGCAATCTGCAAACATGGAATCCGCACAGTCCGCGATTAAAGACTTACTGCAGCTCTCGCGTTCCCACGGCCTGCCGCAACTGCTCCAAAGTGTTCATGTAGGTCGCCAGAGCCTGACGATAGCTCAGCTCCGTGGCGCGATAACTTCGCTCCGCATCCAGGAAATCCAGCAGTGAGGCTGCTCCGTGCTGGTAGGAGAACTGCGTAATCTCCAGCGCCTGTTGCGCCTGTTGCAAGTAGCCTTTGTTATACAACTCGACCACATCTGCGCTATTGCGCAGTGCCTCGTAAGCATTTCTGACCTCAGTCAAAACCTGCTGCTCGGCGGCCCTTTCCAGAAACTGTGACTGGGTAAGCACAAAGTAAGTCCGGGCCACCTCACCCTGGTTCCGGTTGAAAATCGGCAGCGGGATGTTGAAGTACAAAGCGCCAAGATTTGAAGCGTTTACGTGGCTATAGTCAAACGTGACATTTAAGTCTTGTTTAGCATTGGCTTTGGCCAGGCCGATCTGGCTTGTGGCCGAGGTGACGCCGCGCTGGGCAGCCTGGAGATCGGGCCGCAAGGCAAGAGCGCTGGCTTGCAAGTCTTCCAGCCGCACCGACAAAGGTTGATACGTAAGGTCGCCGGCGACGTCGTAGTCGCGAGGAACCGAATCGAATCCCATCAACTGCCGCAAGGAGCCTAACGCTTGCGCCTTGGCAATCCGGGCGGCGCTCACATCGCTCTGGAATTGCAGCGTCTGCAACTGAATTTTCAGCAGATCGACCTTACTCATACCGCCAGCTTTGTACTGCTCCTCGCCGATGCCAACGGTGCGCTGATAACTCTGCAGGAGTTGTTCTGCAAACTGGAGATTCGACTTCGCCAGCAGAGCACCGATGAACTGCTGGGCCGCACTTTCGACCGTGGTCCGTTCCGCATCAGCAACCTGGGACTCGGTCACCGCCGTCAGGTCTTTGGCCGCTTGCAGACGGTGCTGGCGTTTTCTACCGCGCTCGAAGAGGTATCCGAGCCCCATGTCGAACTGCGCCGTGTTGTCGATGTAATTGCTCGACCACAAGTCAGGAGTAAATAGCGGAAGATATTGTGCGTCCCATGACAACACCGGGTTGGGCCGAAGATTGGCCGTGACCTCCTGCTCTTTGTTCTGGGAGATCAGCGTCCGGCTGGCCTGCAGCGTGGGATTGTTCTTCTTCGCCAGCTCAATCGCCTGGTCGAGGGTGACGAGTGTCGTTGGAGCCTGGGGCGCACCCGTCGTAGGCTGTTGCTGGCTGCCTGGCGTTTGCGCGGGACTCGGCACCTGCGCCCACAATGTACATCCCCACGCAAGCACCACCACACCGGCCACCGCGAGAGCGCGACGTAATCCCTGTGAGAGGAAGCTTCTCATTCGGTGACCGCCTCCTCTTCTTCAGGCAGCACGTCCTTCGGTCCGGCCATCCATGCGTAGAAGGCAGGCAAAAGTATTAGGCTTAGGGCCAGTTCGGTCAACAAGCCACCCACGATTACGATAGCGAAAGGACGCTGCGAGTCGGAGCCGATGCCGTGTGACAACGCCGCAGGAACCAACCCCAACGACGCCACCAGCATGGTCATCATGATGGGCCGCAACCGGCGCGTGGCGCCGAGCAATACGGCTTCCTGTAGATTGTGCCCACGTCCGCGCAGCTGGTTGATGTACTCGATCATGATTACGCCCGTCTGCACCGAAACCCCGAACAGCGCCAGCAGACCCACGCCAGTAGAAACACTGAAATGCGTGCCGGTAATCAGCAGCGCGAGAAGGCCACCGATGGGCGCGAGGCCAAGGTTCAACAACACCAGAAAACCCCACTTGAAGGAGCGGAACATGGAATACAGAACCAACATGATCACGAGGATGGTAATCGGTATCACCAGCGCGAGTCTGTGGTTAGCACGCTTTTGACTTTCGTATTCCCCAGCCCAGTCCAGCGTGTATCCCTGAGGCAGCTTGACCTCGCGATTGACCTTCGTCATGGCTTCTTCGACGGTGCTGCCCAAGTCGCGTCCCCGCACGCTGTATTTGATGGCAATGTAGCGCTGGTTGCCTTCGCGGTAAATCATCGAAGCGCCGTTATCCACGGTAATATCGCACAACTCGCCCAGTGATACGCGCTCTCCGGTGGGAGCGAGGAGACGGATGTTTGCAATGTCATCGAGGTTCTTGCGATACTGCTCCTGATAGCGCGGAACCAGGTCGAACCGCTGTTCTCCGATCAATATCTGGCTTACCGGATTTCCGCCAACCGCGGTCTGAATGGCATCTTGTATGTCGGCGACATTGATGCCGTAACGGTCGGCTTTGGCGCGATCGACCTTGATGTCAACATTAGGCTGCCCCAGTACGCGGAAGAGTCCCAGATCAGCAACGCCGGGCACGCTCTTCATCGCGGCCATGATCTCCTCGCCCTTCTGTTCCAGGTCGTGCAGATCGGAGCCGAAGATCTTAACTGCGAGTTCGCCCTTCACTCCGCTGACAGCTTCCTCCATGTTGTCGGCAATGGGCTGCGAAAAACCCCACTCCACGCCAGGAATCTTTTCGACCTCCTTGTCCATGGCCTCGATCAGCAGCTCTTTTCTGCCCCGAAATTGTGGCCGCCAGTGATCGCGAGGTTTCAAGTCAACGAAATATTCGGTGTTGAAAAAGCCGGTGGCATCCGTTCCATCGTCAGAGCGTCCCACCTGCGAAACTACTTGCGTCACTTCAGGGAAGCTGGCGAAGATCAGCCGCGACTGGTCCATGATTCTCTGTCCTTCAGTGGGGCCAGTACTGGGAGACAGAGTTCCGCGCGCCCAGATGGAGCCTTCGTCAAGATGAGGCAGGAACTCAGAGCCGATCGCGCCGCCGAAGCTCAGATAAGCAGTCAAGGCAAACACGAAAACCGCAACCCCGAGGGCGACCATACGTCGCGCCAGTATCCACTCCAGCGTCCGCTCGTATCGCGCTGTGATCCAGCCAACAACCGGGTTCTCCCAGGCCTTTATTCCCTTGCGGAAAAGCAGACTGGACAACACCGGCGCCAGCAGAATGGAAAAGACGAGCGCTCCCAATAGGGCGAAAGCCACGGTCCACGCCATGGGCTTGAATAACCGGCCTTCGACCCGCTGCAGGGTGAATATCGGCAAGTAAGTAATGATGATGATCGCGATGGCGTAGAAGACCGGACGCTGCACTTCGTGGGCCGCCGAGCGGATGCTTTCGTCGATGGTGGTGCTCGACTGTTTGCGGTTCTCCAGCCGCCGCTGGATATTCTCCACCATCACGGCCGCCCCTTCCACAATCATGCCAAAGTCGAGCGCGCCCAGAGAGAGCAAGTTTGCGGGAATGTGGCGCAGGTCCAGCAGAATGGCAGCGAAGAACAGAGAAAACGGGATGGTAATGGCAACAATCAGCGCCGAGCGTACATTCCCTAGGAAGAAGAACAGCACCACGACGACCAACAGAATGCCTTCCGTGAGATTGTGTAGCACGGTGTGCGTGGTCAGGTGGACTAACTCGTCGCGATCAATATGGGGCACGACCTTCACGCCGGGCGGAAGGACATGCTTGTTGAGGAAGTCAACCTTGGCATGGATGTCTCTTAGCACCGCTTCGGCCTCGGCGCCCTTGCGCATCTGCACGATGCCTTCGACTACGTCATCATTGTCGATGACCTTGCCATCTGCGTGACGAATGGCCTTCCCTAGCTTGCCCAGGCGAACCTTCGGCCCCTGTGTGACGGTGGCAATATCGCGTACACGGACGGGTGTGCCGTTCTGCGCTTTCAGCACAGTTGCGCCAATGTCATCGGTGTTCTGCATGAGGCCGATGGCGCGAACGTTGTAGGCCTGCTGACCTTTTTCGATGAAGCTGCCGCCACCGTTAAGATTGTTCGCCGCCAGCGTCTGCTCCACCTGTGCCATCGAGAGTCCATAAGAAACCAGCTTGTCGGGATCGACCTGCACTTGGTACTCACGCGTCTCGCCACCGAAAATCGACACCGACGCTACATTGGGCACCGACATCAGATGCTTGAAGACAACCCAGTCCTGGAGCGCCTTCAAGTCCATGATGTCGTACTGCGGATTCGTGCTTTGCAGGGTATAGAAGTAGATTTGGCCCGCAGGACTGAAGTCGGGTCCTATCTGCGGATTCAAACCCGACGGCAAATTTACCAGCGTGAGCTTTTCCAGAACCTGCTGCCGGTTCTGAAGATTCTCGGAGTCGTCATCAAAGATCGCCGTAATGAACGACAGCCCGGCCAGCGAGGTCGAACGAAGATGCGTAAGGTGTCCAACTCCATTCAACTGCGTCTCAATTGGGATGGTGACCTGTTGCTCTACTTCCTCCGCCGCGCGGCCCGGCCATTGCGTGATCACCCACACATACTTGTCTGCGACGTCGGGATAAGCTTCGATGGGCAGGTTGTGGAAGGAGATGATTCCCCAGACGAGGAGCAGCACGCCCATCGCCAACATGAGCATGCGATTACGCAGTGCAAAATCAACCAGGTACCGGATCATGCCGCTTTATTCCTCCGCCGCGCTGGAAAACTGCAGCGCATTGGTCACGACCCGGTCGCCCGGCTTTAATCCGCTGATGACCTGCTCAGATCCGTCCTTCTCCTGCGGCCCAAGCTGCACCGCAACTCGCCGGAACTGATTTCCGCCCGCAGGAAGAAACACCCAGTCCTTGTCATGCAGATGAACAACCGCCGATGCCGGCACTACGACGCGGTCCACCGGTTGCTTGGCGCGGAACGTTGCTGTAACGAACATGCCCGCGCGCATGATGTCATGGGGATTGGCCAACTCGATCCGAACCTTAGCCGCTCGAGTATTAGGATCGAGCACCTGGCCGATGTTGATCACCTTCCCGGGAAAGGTTTCGGCATAGCCGGGTAAGTTGATTTCAGCGATATCACCGACATGCACTCGAGACAGCATGTCCTGGTATACGTCGCAGAGAACCCACACCACCGACAGGTCGGCGATGGTGAACAGGGACCCTTGATTATCGAGCGAGCGCACTCCCGTTCCGCTCGTAATCTGCTGGTCGACGATAGTCCCTGAAATCGGCGCGCGCAACGGCAGCAGCGGAGAAGGATTGTTCACATCGCCCCCGAGCACATGTACGTGCTGGATGGCAGCGTTGAGGTCGGCGGTGGCCTTGGCGTGGAGGTCTTCCGCATTTTCCAGATCGGCCATCGCGATAGCGCCTTTGTCGTACAGGAGCTTGGCGCGCGCCAGCTGCTTGTCGGCTAGCAGTTCGTCGGCCTTGAACTTCTGGTAGTCGGAGAACGCGCCCGAAAGATCGGGACTGTTGATGAGCAGCAGCACCTGTCCCTTCTGCACGTAGTCGCCGAGCTTCGCCTTAATCTCGACTACGCGGCCGCCGCCCAGCGAAACCACGGGAACGGAGCGGTTCACATCCGGGGCAATCACTCCGTTAACGTGGATTTCGTCGCTTACCTTGCGCTCCTCTACCGTCATCAAGGGGAATTGCCCGGGATTCTGCATCGTGAACACGTTCGGGTCGGTATTGGTCTCCACGACGGTACCGGCCGACGGCTCGGCCTTGGTGTTCGAACAAGCTGAGAACAGCGCGATGGCAAGCAACAATGGTAGCAACCCGCCAGCGCGTGCCAGCGCTCGCCTGCGCCGAATAATGCGGTTCTTCATTGCACTAACTCTTCCGGTTCCCGTTTAACTATTCTGGACAGACGGCATTCCATCGCTACCCATGAGTACCAGATCTGGGATAAGGAATTTGTAATATGCTTTGTGCCTCTCGGGCGGGCACTTGCGCGTGGATTCAGCCGCAGAAAGAAGGAGGAGCGCGTCCGGCGTGTGCAACAATCTCGCCCTTAAGTACGCGGACCGTTGAAGGGATGGCAGGAGACGGCTCCAAAATGATGAGAGCCAACATCAGGCAGAGCGCCGGCAGTGCCGGCAACATTAGCATTGGAGGGCTGGTCCGTAACAGATGCAGAGGGGCAACTACGCGCACCCGCTTCGAGGCGTCTTCCATGACAGCTTGTGTGGGATGGAGGTCGTCACTTGCAGAGACGATTGGGAAAAGTAGCACCGCGACGCAGGCCAACGCGACCATCGATTTGCGATACGGAACGTGTGCGATCCGGGCAGACCCGCTCTGGCTTCGCATGAAGGCAAACAAGACCCCCACTGCCAGCGTCAACCAGATCAGGTTCAGCGTTAGTTCCATTATGGCTGTCGCCCTAGTTTACCATCACGCCTCCACCGCGGGCGGTCGCTCGCTGAAATCTGAGCCTGGAATTAACGTGATATTCAACTGAGAAACCGCGTGCGAAAGACCTTGAAGTAGCATAAGCAGCCCATCAGCCGCTATTATGAATTCCCCTGCTGTTTATCTCCGAGGATGGTGCAATGATTCGTATCCGCCGCCCTTTGTTGGCGCAGATTGCCTTAGTTCTCTTCAGCTGCTCATTGCTGGCGCAATCCCCAGAAGCCACTCAACAAGAAGCACCGCAATCCGCCTCACCCGCCGTGGCGGGCACTGCCGAGCAACGCGACGCCTATCGCAAAGCCATGGAGGAGGCTGACCAGAAGATCGCGGATGAAGTGAAGGCCCACTCCGAGTTGGTCAAAAACCTGGAATACCTGACGACCCAGATCGGCCCGCGTCTCACCGGATCTCCGCAAATGCAATCCGCCAGCAATTGGACATTGAAGCGTTTCCAGGACTACGGCATTGATGCGCATCTCGAGACGGCGGAAATCGCGCATGCCTGGACGCGCGGTCTCGAGACCGCAGAGATCACCAGTCCCATTCAGCAACCCATCGGCATTCGCGCCTTCGGTTGGAGCAAGGCGACCAACGGCGAAATCACTGGCAATGTCATCCTTCTCAATATCCAGAAGTCTTCGGACTTCGACCAGTACAAAGGCAAGTTGAAAGGCGCCATCGTTATGATGCGCAAGCCGGCTGACCTCTCGAAAGAAGAGGCCAATCCCGAGAATGCATATGACGCTGTGATTCCGCCGCCGCGCGGAGTGCTGGACGCAACTGGTGGTTTTCGCGGCCGCATGCAATTGACGAAACAGATCGCCGCCGAGCGGCCCGCGCTAATGCTGATGGACAGCGGCAAGCCCGACAGCCTTTACAACATGACCGGGGGCTTCCGCAAATACTCTGCGAGCGAGGCGCCGATGGCGTTCCTCACTCATGAGGACTACGACCTTCTGTATCGCCTGCTTGAGGCGGGCCCGGTCAAGATGAAGGCCAACCTGCCAGAAACCTTCAGCGAAAAGCCTGTGCCAGCTTCGATTACCGTTGCCGAGATCAAAGGCAGCGAACATCCTGATGAGCGGGTCATTATCGGCGGACATCTCGACTCATGGGACCTCGGACAGGGGGCGCTCGATAATGGTACGGGTGCGATGGCCACACTCGAAGCAGCACGTGCGCTGAAGGCCCTGGGGTGGAAACCGAAGCGCACCATCACATTCATCCTGTTTACCGGTGAAGAGCAGGGCGGCATCGGTGCAGACACCTTCCTCAAGAACCACGCAGCCGAAATCCCAAAGATGGATGGCGTACTGATTCACGACACTGGCACAGGAAAAGTGTTCAGCATCTCGCTCGACAACTTGTGGGAAACTGCGTCGCTGATGCACGAAATCTATCAGCCGCTACAGGAAGTCTTCAATCTTCAGCCGCTCAGCACACGTTATTTCGGTGCGTCGGATCACGTGCCGTTTCTGAATAAGGGAGTGCCTGCATACTTTTGCATTCAGCTTCCAGCGCATTATCGCGAGGCACACCACAGCCAGACCGATACTTTCGACAAGGTGATTCCCGACCAGATTAACGAGGGAGCGGCGTTCCTCGCGGCTTGGGCATGGAACGTCTCGGAGATGCCAGAGCCGCTGCCGCACCATGACGCGCCAGCAACGCCGATGGATTGAGAAGAAGCAACCTGCAGCCATTGCCGAACGCGACAGCTGCAAGTTTGGCTGCCAGCTCATGGCTGAATGCTTCACATAGCTTCCACTTTTCCGCTCTTCACGCTGCGGAATGCGGCATCCAGTATCAGCTGATTCCTCAGTCCTTCTTCGCTGGGAATCTCAAAGTCGCGCCCTTCTTCGATGGCGGCCGCAAACGCGTCTACCTGCGCTGCATACGCGTTAGCGTTCGACACTTCCCTGCTCTCGACCACCTCGAATCCTCGCCGCAACTCGACCGTTACCGGACGTTCTATGGTCAGCGCATTCAGTGCGGACAGCACTCCGCTTTCGCCTGCCACTTGCAGGAACGTTTGATACGGGCTGCGCGCCGAAACCGAAACGGTCGCAAGCGTTCCGTTTGCGAATTCCAGAATCATCGCTGCCGAAGCTTCCATGACTCCGTGCGAGCCGTAATGCGCCCGCGCCGAAACTGTGCGCACTTCGTCGCCCAGCACAAAACGCAGCGTATCAATACAATGCACACCTATATCGCTCAGCGGCCCACCCGCCGCCAGGTTCGGATCGTTGACCCATGTTCGCGCGCTGGTCAACATTGGTGCGAAGAAGTCGGCGCGCGCCATCTGCGGGCGTCCGATGGCTCCAGCAACGACGCGCTCGCGAAAGAACTTCACGCTCTCTTCAAAGCGCATCACGTGCGCGACTCCGAGAGTCACGTCGGCTTTACGGGCCGCCTCCACCATCGTGCGCGCCTCGCCGGCGTTCATCGCCATCGGCTTCTCGCACAGCACGGGCTTGCGCTGCTGCACAGCGGTCAATACATCCGCGCAGTGCAGTGCGTCAGGACTGGCGACGAACACGGCATCAACGTCCGAACTAGCGCAGAGATCCGCCGTGGACGCGAAGGCGTGTTCGATCTGGAATTGACGCGCCGAGACCTCCGCCTGCCGCAAATCCCTGCGTGACAGAGCAACGACGCGGCAGCGCGAAGCGTGCCGGAAACCAGGCATCATTCGCTTCACCGCATGCAGACCGAATCCGACGATACCGAAACGAATCATGGCTCAGTACGCCAGCAGAATCCTCAGGTCGCGGACGTTGTTGCCCGTAGGACCGGTGACGATCGTGTCGCCGATGGCATCCAGCAACGGAAAGCTGTCGAACTGCGCCAGCGCCGTTGCTGCATCAAAACCGCGTTGCTTCGCTCGCTCAACGGTAGTACCGTCCACCAGCGCGCCCGCTGCTTGGCTGTTGCCATCAATTCCGTCGGTGCCCGCGCTCAACACAATGATGTTTTCGCCGGCGATCTGCTGTGCGCAATAGAGCGCGAAGTGTTGATTGCGCCCGCCGACGCCCGAATTCGTCCCCACCTTCACCGTGACCTCGCCGCCCGAGATAAGACAGACACGCGGTGCGTCGTGGCGCAACTCTCTCAACCGCCCCAGCAGATGATCGGCGGCCCGCTGGAAATCCCAATCGTCGCAACTGTTGTCCACCTCCACGGCAAAGTCGTCAAGCGTGGCGCACTCGACCGCGGCATTGGTGGCAGTCGCATTCGACAGCACGGTGGTGTAGTGCGAATACTGAAAGGCCAGATCGCCCTGCTTCGGTGTCTCCTGCAATAGGTCGTGCTCGAACAATCCGCTCACGCTCGCAGGAAAATGCCGTAACAACTTGTAGCGCTCGACGATGGCGCGACAGTCTGCGACCGTGGTGGTGTCCGGCATTGTAGGACCGGAAGCCAGAGCATCGGGCGAACTCTGAGGCACGTCGGAAACCAGCACGGATGCCTGATACGCCGGCGCCGCCGCGCGCGCCAGCCGTCCGCCCTTCAACGCTGACAGATGCTTGCGAACGGCATTGATCTCGGCAATGGGTGCTCCTGAATGTACCAGCGCTTTGTAGGTTTGGATGAGGCCGTCCAGCGAGATGCCGACGCTGATGGGCTTCTCGGCGATGGCCGAAGCTCCTCCGCTGATGAGAAACACCAGCAGCGTGCGACGCGACGCTCCCGCCACCAGGCGGAGGATGGCGTCGCCTGCGCGCAGCGAATTTTCATTAGGCAAAGGGTGGCCACCGAAGAAATACTGGAAGCCGGAAAGCTCTGCAGTCGGCACGATGGGACAATCGATGATGCCCGTGAGTCCGACGTCCACGATGTTGCTGAGCGCCTCGGCCATACTGTGTCCCGCTTTTCCGATGGAGACGACTAGCGTGCGCTCAAATAAGTCCAGATCATAAACATCCTTGCCGATGCGCAAATGTCTGCCGTCGCACAGGATCTGGCGCGAGAAGGCATGGGGGATGCTGCATTCCAGCAGCGCGTGGTTGAACATCTCTCGTGCGCGGACGCGCATCTCGCGGAACACACCTTGGGTCGGCCAGGACGAGTGGGGCATATTGAGAAATTATAGCCGCTGGCTAACTACCCAAAAGCTCATGCAACCAGCTCACCACCGTCAGACGCATCTCAGCGAGATGTCCCTCGAAGAAGTGGTCGCCGGGGACGAACACCAGCTTTTTCGGATCGGCAGCCTCGGCGACCACCTGTTCCAGCGCCTCGTGCGGGCCGAACTCGTCGTGGTCGCCGCTGACGAAGAGCTTGGGCTTATCACACTGGCGCAGAAACGAAAACGAATCGAGACGGCCATCGGCTGCAACGGGTGTCCCCAGCGATACCAAGGCGCGGACGTCCACGTCGGGACAGCAGGCGCGCAGCCCGGTCGCGGCACCGAAGGAGAACCCAGCAAAGATGACGGGCAGCCCGAATTCGCGTTTCAGCCACGCCAGCGCGGCTTGTACGTCGGCTACCTCGCCGCGTCCCTCGTCGTGCTGGCCAGCACTCAATCCCGTCCCGCGGAAGTTAAAACGCAGGACCGGAAAGCCGAAGGAGTGCAGCGCTTTCATCGCGTGGAAGACGACTTTATTGTGCATCGTTCCGCCGAACATGGGGTGCGGATGACAGACCAGTCCCGCGTGCGTTGCCGTAGGCGAGCCAACGTTCAGGACAGCTTCCAGCCGCCCTGCCGGGCCGTCGAGAAAGAACGATCGGATTGCGGCGCGTGTGGGTGCCAACCGTAGCCTTCTCCTGCGTGGGAGCCGTCGTCGAGCCTACACCATGTGGTTGACCGGTCCAATTCCCTTACCAAGCGGATACGCGGCGTCTACCGCCTTCCTCACATACTGCTTGGCCGCCCTGACGGCCTGCGGCAGCTTCTGGCCAAGGGCCAACTGGCACGCTATCGACATGGCAAAAGCGCATCCGGTTCCATGGGTTGAGCGTGACTCAATATGAGTACCGGAGAGAATCTCCTCCTTCACGGTCACGCTCTCACGGTAACTGAGGTAGTCGTTGGCTGGCGTCAAGTGCCCCCCAGTAATGACGACCGCTCTGCTGCCGAGACCGTGGAGCTTCGCGGTGGCCATCCGCAGCCACGGCAAGACATCCTCCCAAAGCTGGTCAACCGGTGCCGCTTCAATTCTTGCCAGCACCGCCGCCTCGTCCAAGTTCGGGGTGATAACGTCAGCCAGCGGTAGCAGCTCCTTCCGGAGCGCCTGCTGCCCAAGCTCATCCAACAGAACGGCGGCTGACGACGACCGCAGGACCGGATCCAGCACGATGTTACGCAAATCTAACGCTGCCAGCATCCTAGCCACGGTCAAGGCAACTGCTGCCGAGCCCAGCATCCCCACCCGGACGGCGGCAATTCCCAAGTCTTCGGCGAGCGCCCCCACTGCTTGCGTCACATAGTCCGGTTCGAGCGGCACAACCTCGAACACCCCTTGGCTGGATTGGACGGTCAAGGCCGTGATGCAGGTTACGGCGTAGCATCCTTGGGCAGCCGCAGTCTTGATATCGGCCGTGACCCCGGCTCCCGAGAAGGGGTCGTATCCGGCAATACTCAGTACGACTGGCGGCACTTTCATGGAATGACTGTACTGCAAAACCGTTGGCTCGGCATACTTATCTGCCAATTGGCTGGCATCTGCCAACTCGCCGCCAGCCGGGAAACCGCATTACACGCCGGTCAAAAGCCCTTAAACCTCACTTTATATGCCCCAAGTAAGGCATTGATAAATAACGGCTTAACATCATCTACGACCTTTGGGGCTTGACTCTTACTTCTTGCGGTCTATAGACTTACAAGATACCCGGGAGGACCAACTTAACGATGAGAGGTGTTTAGTGTTACGAGTACTCAGCCAGACTGCGGCGGTGCTAGTTTTCACCACCGCACTGGGTGCGGCACCCGGTAATAGCACACCGGAATCGCAACAAGGGGCCCCAGGACAGACTCAGGAAACCATTAAGGCGACCAAGACCCGAAAATCTCAGGTCGGGAAGGCTTCGTGGTACGGCCGCATCTTCCAGCACAAGAAGACTGCAAGCGGCGAGCCGTACGACATGAACCAACTCACCGCGGCGCACCGCACTTTACCACTAGGTTCCTTTGTCAAGGTTACGAATCTCAAGAACGACCGGTCAGTAGTGGTCCGCATCAATGATCGCGGGCCGATACTGAAGAACCGGATCATTGACCTGTCCTACAGTGCGGCCAAGATGCTGAGAATGGGCGGTGTTGACCGCGTCCGACTGGACGTGATTGAGACGTCCCTGATAGCCCAGAACGAGGGCCTGCAGTAATCCTGTTCTAATGCGGTAAACTGGGAGCCGATGCTGCAACCACGGGATCGGCTTATCGTGGCGCTGGATGTTCCGAGCGCCACCCAAGCCCGCCAGATCGTGCAAGCCATCGGCGAGGCCGCAACCACCTACAAGATCGGGAAACAGCTCTTCACGGCCGAAGGACCTCAGGTTGTGCGCGACCTGGTGTCCTCCGGCCGGAAGGTCTTTCTCGACCTCAAGTTCCACGACATTCCGAATACAGTCGCTGCGGCCGTCAAGGCCGCTGCCGAGCTTGGCGTCAGCATGATGACCGTCCACGCCTCTGGCGGCAGCAAGATGCTGAAGGCCGCTGCCGAGGCGGCAAGCCAGTCCTCTGCTCAGCCGCTGGTGCTCGCGGTTACCGTGCTGACGAGCCTGTCGGATGCCGACCTTCACGAGCTGGGAATCTCGGGCAACGTGCTCAACCAGGTGCTGCGTCTGGGAGCGCTGGCTCGCTCGGCCGGCTGCGGAGGCTTGGTCGCCTCCGCGCAGGAAGCCCGCGAGCTGCGGCGCACGCTGGGAGCGGGTTTCGCGATCGTCACTCCCGGAATTCGTCCAGCAGGATCCGCCGCTGGCGATCAGGCGCGCGTCGTGACGCCAAGAGACGCTATCGCTGCCGGAGCCACGCACCTCGTCGTCGGTCGTCCCATACTTGAAGCTCCAAACCCAGCTCTGGCAGCCGAGGAGATCGTGCGCGAGATTCAATCCGCCGTGAATTCCTGAGCTCTCGCTGCGCTCGAGCTGTCATGCCGAGCGCTCAGCATTCAGCCGAAACCAAACCGCAAACCGCTGACAACTGGCAATTGACTACTGACAACTGGATTTGACCTCCCCTCCCGAGGGTTTACGTAGAATCAACAGCTTAGACGAAAAATCACTGCAAGATATAGATTCTAATTAATTTACATATAAAATATAGTGATATGACAACTTAGACGCGAAACAACGCTGCTCTTCGACCAAAACTTGTCAGACGAACTAGCTAAAGTAGATGAGTTAACAACGTGGTGGCGACCAATCCCAAGAACACGGTCATCAGCATGAGTTACGGAGAGTCGGAGCCGTCGAATGGCGCGGCCAGCAATGCCGCCTACAATACGGCATACCAGACTGCTTCCCTGCAGGGCATTGCGATGTTCGTCTCCTCCGGCGACGAAGGCGCGGACAGCACCGATGCCAATGCCACGCACGCAACTCACGGTATTTCCGTCAGCGGGTTGACCTCGTCACAGTATGACGTATCGGTCGGCGGCACGGACTTCGGCGATACCTATGCAGGCACCAACTCGACTTATTGGAACAACTACAACAACATATGGTTCGAATCCGCTAAGTCTTATATCCCGGAGATTCCGTGGAACGACTCCTGCGCCGGCACGTTGCTGGCGAACTATGCCGGCTACACGTCTATCTATGGAGCCAGCAGCTACTGTAATTACCTGTTTGCAGACAATCCGAGTTATTACTACGTCACCGTAGTGTCGGGTAGCGGCGGACCCAGCGGTTGCGCCACAGGAACCCCCGCAACCAGGGGTGTCGCGGGAGGGACCTGCGCGGGATGGCCGAAACCCGATTTCCAGGCCAATAACATCGGCAAGCTTGCCGGCCTGCAGATTGACAACGTTCGCGACATTCCTGATGTGTCTCTATTCGCCGCAAACGGCGTTTGGGGCCACTACTACGCCTACTGCGATTCCGACCCAGCCGATCTGGGCGGCAACCTTGGCGGCGGGCCTATCACGGCTTGCACCGGTCCTGCACAGACTTGGCCGGGCGGGGGCGGCACGTCGTTCTCTTCGCCCATCCTGGCAGGTATCCAGGCACTGGTAAACCAGCACACCGCTACTACTTGGGGCAGACCGAACGAGCAATACTATGAACTGGCTGCCGGCGAGTATGGTCCAGGCGGCAACTCCGCCTGCAACTCCACTCTGGGCAATGCGGTTAGTAACTCCTGCGTGTTTTACGACGTCACCCAGGGAGACATCTACATCCCTTGCACGGCGCTTAGCGGAAGCACGTTCTATGACTGCTATTCGCCGTCAGGCCACTACGGAATTCTCTCCACCAGCAACAATTCACCTCAGCCAGCCTACAACACCACGATCGGCTGGGACTTCCCCACAGGCATTGGTACGGTCAATGCCTATAACCTGGTCATGAACTGGCCATCTCCGTAGGCTGATCCGAAGATGTCTGAAGCAGGGAGCGCTACGGCGCTCCCTGTTTTCTTGCCCGGAATGGTGGTCGTTCATGTTTTGCTTCTGGAGAGTGCACCGCAACTCGGGAAGGGGAGTGCCGCACCAATTGCGCGTTTTGCAGCGGAGTCGAATTCTAGGTCCAGCGGAACCAACGTAGCGCCAGCAGAAAAGATACACTACCCCAGAGAGCCAGGATGGCGATTCTGCCGGCTTGCGAGCTCAACGTCGCGCCTTGCAGAATGATGGCGCGCAGCGCATCGTTGAGCGCCGTCAGCGGTAAAGCTTTGATGGCCGGCTGCACCATCTGCGGAAAGCGCTCGTAGGAGAAGAACACTCCGGAGAAGATCCACATCGGCATCATCACCAGATTGATAAGCCCGCTTACGCTCTCGATCTTCTGCGCGCGACTCGCAGTCAGTAGCCCGATGCCCCCGAACGAAACCGCGCCGAGCGCTCCGACGAGGAGAATGGCGAGCAGCGAGCCTTCGACTCGCATACGAAAGACGAGCACGCCGAACCCCAGCAGTAATGCCACCTCGATGAGCATGAGCACCAGACGGCTGCTGCCCAACGCCAGAAGAAAATCCGTACGGCGCATGGGCGAGGCAACGAACCGCTTCAGCAGTTTGCGCTGGCGCATGTCCACTACAGCGAAGCCGATGCCCCACATGCCGGAGTTCATTAGGTTCATGCCGAGCAATCCGGGAACCAGAAAGTCGATGTAGCGCGCGCCCGGTTCGCTCGATTGCATGGCCTCAGTCTTGAGTGGGCTGTTGCGGCCGGATGCGGTTTGTAGCGCATCGTCCACTTGCGTGCGAGCCAGGACACTCTCCGGCCGGGCCGGGTCGTAACGATAGTGCAGTCCGCTGTCATCCGCAGTAACTACGAGCGCATACGTGCCCAAGCGGAAGCGATCAAAGGCAGTCGCGGCATCCAGCACGTCGGCATGAATGGCTGTCTTTGCAGGCGAACGCTGCAACAGGGCGATCACTTGTAGCGCCCGTGAATTAGCCACGACGGCGATGGTGGTTACGTCGGCAGGTTTATTACGAAACGCGATGCCGAGTCCCAAGGCCAGAAGCAAGGGGAAAATGAATACCCAGAAAATGACCTCCGGCTCCCGCCACATTTCTTTCATGCGGGCTCCGAGCAGGTGCCGGTATCCCGCCCAGCGTCCGTTCGTCGCCTCTGGTGGCGCGAGCACAGGCGTCGGTTGCCGTTCAGGATGGGCCATTATTCCTCCCGCAGATGACGGCCGGTGAGTTGCACGAACACGTCCTCGAGGCTCGCCTGACGGGTGGTGAGGTGGACGAGCCGCGCTCCCTTCTGCTGCACTGCGGAAAGCAGGGCAGGGATGGTCTCGTGAGGTTCTTCAACTTGGAGCGAGAAATGTCCGTCCTCATTGCGCACCGATTGCACGCCGGGAAGCCGACTCCATACGCCATCGCAGTCGTCGTCGATTGCGCCGCTGAGCGCAAACTCAACCACATGATGCCCGCTCAAGCGCGCGATCAATTCCGCGGGCGTGCCGGCGGAAATAATTTGTCCGTGATCGATGATGGCCAGCCGGTCGCATAGCCGTTCCGCCTCATCCATGTAGTGCGTGGTCAGCAGCACCGTACCGTTGCGCTGCTGAAACTGGCGAATGATGTCCCACAGTTGACGGCGGCTTTGCGGGTCCAATCCGGTGGTCGGCTCATCGAGGAACAGGATTTTCGGATTGCCCACCAGCGCGGTGGCAACTGCCAGTCGCTGCTTCTGTCCGCCGGAGAGCTTGCCCACCAATGCGTCGGCCTTCTCGACGAGAGACAATTCTTCGAGGATCGCCGGAACCGAGTTTGGCCGGTGGTAGAAGCTGGCAAACAGCTCCAGCGTTTCGCGAACGGTCAATTTCTCCGACAGGCGGGTTTCCTGCAGAGAGATGCCAAGCCATTCGCGCAACTCGTGCTCGTGAGCCTGCCACGTCAGTCCCAGTATTTCGATCTCGCCTGAGGTGGGCGGCAGCAGGCCTTCGAGAATTTCGATGGTCGTGGTCTTGCCGGCGCCGTTCGGGCCCAGGAGGCCGAAACATTCGCCGGCTTGAATCGCCAGGTCAAGGCCACGAACAGCCTCGACCTTCCCGTCGTAGGTCTTCCTCAAGCCTCGACAACTGACGGCAATCTCCATATCGGCAATGATACGGGACAGTGGCCTGGCCCTCCGAGCGATCACTTGGCCTGGATAGAGAGCAGCTCGACCTCGAAGATGAGTGTGGCGTTGGGCGCGATGTCAGCCCCTGCGCCGCGCTGGCCATAGGCAAGATCAGATGGAATGAAGAGTTGCCACTTCGATCCAACCGGCATCAGTTGGAGGGCCTCCGTCCATCCTTTGATGACTTGCCCTACCGTAAACGTCACCGGTTGGCCGCCATGCTTGTCGGAGCTGTCAAATTCTGTGCCGTCAATGAATGTGCCTCTGTAATTGCAGACGACGGAGTCATTGGCTGTGGGTTTCGGCCCAGTACCTGTTTTCAAAATCTTGTATTGAAGACCACTCGGCAGTGTGACCACACCCTCTTTGGTTTTGTTGGCGGCCAGAAATGCTTCGCCCTCTTTCTTGTTCGCCTCCCCGGCCTGTTGCATCTTCACTTCCTGCTTCTGGCGCAGATCGGTTTGGAGTGCCGTCATCGTGGCCTTCACTTCGTCCTCCGTCAGCAGCGTTTTGCCCCCAGCCAGCGCGTCTTTCAAACCCTGCAGGAGAAGGTTCGGGTCAACGTCTATGGAATCCCTGTGCAGGTTCTTCCCGATATTCAACCCGATAGCATAGCTGACCTTGTCTTTCTGAGTTGCGAGCACCGTACCATTCTGACTATTAGCAGCAGGTGCTTGGGAAGTCTTTGCCGAGGGGGCATTCTGGGGGTTCGTAGCCGAAGTCTGCTGTCCCATGGCATCGCCAAGGAACATTAAGCCGGCCGCCAATATCGTTACTGCCGTACTGGATAAATTTCGCATATAGGCATTCTTACATTCATCTGACAGCACCGCAAACCGGGCGCTGAAACCGAGGTTAGTCGGCGTTTTGTCATCCGGAAAAGGCTAATTGTTCCGCGTTACGTCGCTCGGGCACCGATTGCGGGGGAAATTAGCATATATCGGAAGGTATGCTCAGTATTTGCCAGGGCCGGCCTGAGTTCAAAGAGGATCATTTCAATCTTTCCCAGATCAAGGTGCGTACTGTCTTCTTGCCAGTGGCCGGGTCGTTCGATGGTTGGGTAGTGAGTGTAAGGCGGTCGCCATCCAACTTGTAAGTCCGTACATGGGATTCACCCGTGCGTGACTGATCCCAAGATACGTCGATGTGGTGGGTAACAGTCTTGGCCTCGCTATCGACCGTATATGTTCCGGCATATGCGAGCATGCTCCTGATCAGGGCTTCTGATTCCTCGGGTGTAGCAACCGGGCCCACAGGTTTCTTGCGGTCACTGCCAACGATGATCACGATCATGCGCCCGTCACGGCCGTAGTTGATGTAACCGGATGGATGGGCACCCATAACGTCAGACTTAGCGCCAGATGGAACCTCTTCGCGGACATAGGAAACCAGCTTCCACGTTCCCAAAATTTGTTGCTGGATGGAGTTTGCTTGCTCCCTCTGCGCCAAGATTCGAGAAGGTAGAACGAGAACCGATAAAACGATAAGAAGGACAGGTCCATTCATCACAGTATCTCCTTTCCACCTACGCCTAACGCCTTCTAGCTTAGTTCGTGCTGAGCGAGTGGGCGCTACATCATGTTATATGGGAGAACATTCCCCGCCGCAGCGTTACTAATTCAAGAACTCTGCGGGACCCGGCGACGAGTCAGGCCGCTGTTTGTAGCTTGCGGACAGCAACGCCAGGGCGCAGGATCCCAGGCGAGCCAGCTTGTTGTCGGACCGGCTGGCCACAATAACCGGCACTCGGGCGCCAACCACCAGGCCCGCGATGAGCGCGTCGGCCATGTATTCCAGCTGCTTGACCAGGATGGCGCCGGCTTCCAGGTCGGGAACCACAAGGATGCTGGCGTTTCCAGCCACTTCAGAGACAATGCCTTTCATCTTGGCTGCGACGTCCGATACAGCAACGTCAAACCCCAAAGGTCCGTCAAGTATGCCGCCAGTGATCTGGCCTCGGTCCGCCATCTTACACAACACCGCTGCATCGAATGACGACGCCAGCTTCGATGACACCGTCTCCTGGGCTGACAGGATCGCAACTTTGGGGCCCGGCGAACCCAGCGCGCGCACCAGGTCGATTGCGTTCTGCACGATGTCCCGTTTGTCTTCGATTGAAGGACAAATGTTCACCACCGCGTCGGTGATAAACAGCGGACGAGGAAAGCTGGGTATCTCCATCGCACAGACGTGGCTCATCCGGCGCGCTGTGCGCAAGCCTTGTGGTGTGTCCACAAAGTGCATGAGCTCGTCGGCATGAAGGCTGCCCTTCATCAGTGCTTCAACCTTGCGCTCGCGCGCCATTGCCACGGCCCGCTCTGCCGCCTGGTGGCTATGCTCGGTGTATTCCGTTTCATATTGCGAGATGTCGATCTGGCCCAGCTCCGCCGCGCGACGAATCTTGGCCTCGGGTCCCACCAGCACGGGGATAATCAGGTTCGCTTCAGCAGCCTCGATTGCGCCTAGCAGAGAATTCTTTTCTGCCGGATGTACGACGGCAGTGCGGATTGGGTACAGTCCCTGGGTCAAATCAAGGAGCCGGCGATACTGCCGTCCTTTTTCGAGAAATTTGACCTCAGGCAGCGTTACTCGCTCGCGTGAGATCTTTTCCGTCGGTGCAATCACCTCCGCGGTTCCGCTGATTACGTTGTCGCCGTTCTGGTTGATTGCCTGGCAGTCGAGCGTAATGCGATGTTTCTCTTCATCTTTTTCGGTGACTTTAACCGTTACGGTGATCTGGTCGCCCAAACCGACAGGCCGCCGAAATCGTAATGACTGGCTAAGGTAAATGGCTCCAGGACCGGGAAGTTGGGTGCCGAGCACGGTGGAGATTAGTGCGCCGCCCCACATGCCATGAGCGATGATCTTGTGGAACATGTCGCTCTTGGCGAATTCTTCGTCCACGTGAGCGGGATTCACGTCGCCGGACATGATGGCGAAAAGCTCGATGTCCTTATGAGTGAGGGTGCGGGTGATGCTGGCCGTATCGCCGACCTTCACTTCGCCGAATGTGCGGTTTTCGATGCGATCCACAGTGCGCCTCCTGCGTTAGCACTCAGTCTGGCTCTTCCCTGAGTCCACGGTTGTTCGTCAGGTAAGGCGGCGGTCGGCATACTCTGTTAGTAATTGCACCTAGCATTTCTATTTGTATTGAACCACGTTGGACTGCGCAGCGTCAGCGTTGCCTGGCTGGGCTGCGCCGGGAAGAACGGGAACGAAAAGCGTGTGTAGGCAAGTATCCCTCGGCGGCGGAGCCGAGGGGCTTTAAATTGTGAGCCGCTCAATGCGGGCTGGGCGGAGGGGCGCTAACGCGGCCCCGCAGGTCGGAGCCACGGTTCCGGTGGCCGGTTAGCGCTTTGTTCTCACAAGAGAGAAATTCCCCGATTTCGTTTGTCTAACTCAGTGGCTGGGCAACGTCCAAACGTTCAGAGTGGATTGATTATCGTCGACGGCGGCGAACCGGGAAAGCAAACCAGTAGTCAACACATTCAGTCCGAACGATCCGCCCTGCTGAGGATCCATCGAGACCTGCTTCACGAAGTGGCCAGCCAGGGTGAATTCCACGATCTCGCTCGGCTGGTTGGGATCGCCGTTGATGGCATCATTGTTGCTGACCAGCAGGTCGCCGTTAGGAGCCGCCGCCATCGCGAGGACGCCGTGCAAGTGGGTCTGATCTTTGTAGATGATCTGTCCAGTTCCGCCATCGTCGTTCCGCTCGGAGGCCTTGGAGACGGCGAAGACGGCGTTGTCGACCGTTGATGCCACGTAAAGAATGTCTTTCTTGGGATCATAGACCAACCCAGTTGGAGCATCCACAAAGGTAACCGGATCGCATTGAAACATGTAGCCGGAAGCGATCGTGGTTTTGCTTTGCACCGTTAGCGCTCCGTTGCTGATCGTCATCTCGAAGCGGGTGATGGCTCCGCTCAGGCCATTGGCTATAAAAGCATCAATCTTCCCGCCACCAAAGTCATAGACGGCCATGTCCCAGGGACCGTTTATGTAGCTCTTGTCCGCGATGGTTTGTACTTGCTGGCCAAGGCTGTTGATGACCAGCAGGGCCCCGTTTCCCGCGGTGGCGCAGGTGCCATCAGTGGAGGGGAAACTGCCAACGATCACCAACCCTTCCTGGAGGACTGCCAGTGCGGTTGATAGACCCTGCTGCTGGGGGCTCGCTGTGAAGAAAACCGAGAGCGATCCCTGTTGCGGTACGCGGACAATCGTGGTACCCGTGCCCTGCAGGTTTTGAGAGTTGTTGAAATTTGAGACCAGCACGTCGCCCGAATTCAGTACACCTCCCGGGAATCCGCTCGGTACAAAGGCGACTCCGTAAGGGTTGACATCACCGTTAGCGGGAACCGTGGATACCACTTGCATGGGGTTGGGAAGGAATCCGGTGCCGGGGTTAATCTGCGCGGTCAGCACGGAAGCGGAGATCAGCAGCAGTGCGGCGGTGCTGATCAGGATTCTGGCTGCCCTACGTTTACAGCTGAAAGTGGTGAACCGGCTGGGTGTTTGAAGATTGGAGATGTAGCTTTTCACAGTATGCTCCTTATTCAATTTGCCTCTAGGACGGACTGCTGGATAAATCGTGGAACCATCGTCGGCGACCAGAATTTTTTCACAGACTTCTTTCGACCGTGTTCCCACGTGCGCTTCTTATGATCCATTACCTACCGAACAGAACTTGCAGTCAACGGGTTGTTGACAAATCTGTGACAAGTACGCCGGAATTATCGCGTTACCCGCGCAAGCCCCGTTATCGCCGACTGGCTTGAACTACAATAACCGTGAATACGGGTTTATTTCGGAGGTGAGATGGTGGAAGAACGCTATCCTATGCCTGAATGGTTCAAGGAATGGCTGAATAGACTTGATCCGGAACCGACCGAGGAATTGCTTAACTGGATAGAGCACTCGCCCAATCCAGCAGCAGAGTTCAGGCGCTGGCTGTCTGATGCTGTTGACGGCGACATGAGCGTCTAGAGTTGTGCTGCTAGAGATTACCCGCCTAGCCGAAAAACAGCTTCCTAGCTGGACTGTGCTACCATCTCCGGTCACATCGTAATTATTTCTCAAGGAGCCCTCATGCGGAAAACCATCCTATCGCTTGCCGTTGTTATGTTCGCGCTGGTATCGACGTTCGATCTACACGCCGCCAGTCTGGCTGGGGTGACCCTGCCGGACACGGAACAGGTCGGAAATACAAAGCTAGTGCTCAATGGTCTGGGATTGCGAACCGAGTTCATGGTAAAGGTCTACGTCGCCGGACTTTATCTTCAGCAGAAGTCGTCGGATCCCAGCGCCATCATCAAGGCCGACGCACCCAATCGGATCGTCATGCAGTTTCTACACGGCGCCAGCAAGAGCCAAATGGCGGATGCCTTCACGAAGTCGTTTACCGACAATACGCCGGACGCTATGAAGACGATGAAGCCCGACATCGACCGGCTGCTCGACGCGCTCGATGCCGTCAAGGTGGGGGACCAAATGGTCTTTACTTACGTTCCGGGCACAGGCACGACCTTCGCCATCAACGGCAAGGACAAGTTGACTATTGCCGGTCCGGCTTTCGCTCCGGTGATCTTGTCAGTGTGGCTCGGGCCGAAGCCGCCCACTGCGAACGTGAAAAAGGGGATGCTCGGGCAGTAGAGCCCAGCGGCGGGAAGAAACTCCTTGTGCTTGACTGAGGGGGGACCGCGCGCATTGCGGACTTGTTCAGCTTGCCAGCTCACCCGGCGGCGAACCTGAAAAGACCAAAATTGTCCATCCAAAAGAGCGAGGCACCAAGCGCAGAAGAAAGCAAGAATTTGGCTTCTCTGTGCGCCAGTGCCTCTGTGGTGATCCAAAACCCGAGATGGCGCCTCTACTGCCCGCGGCTCGCCGGAGGAATGATGCCGTTCATCCGCAGGTATTCCACCATCTGGCCGTAGTGGTCGAAAGGGTGGGAAAGCATGATTATCGCAAGGCTCATACGCGTGACCTTGTTGGGCCCGAAGGAGCTCGGTACCAATCCGAGAACATTGGTTTCGTCGATGCTGTTGGCGGCCTTGTGGGCGTAAGCGAAGGAGTCCTTCAGGAACTTCATCACATCAGCCTTGGAGGTGATGCTGTCGGGTCCGTTTTCTCCGCCCAACTCCACGGGCGATTTTTCGGAGAGAATTGCCGCGCCGAGCATGTAGTTGACGGCGGCAATGTGCTTCGCCTGCTGGGCAAATGTCCGTACGCCTTTGAATTCACCCTGGGTTGGAGCAAAGTTGAATTTGTCTTCCGGCATGGCGTCCGCTGCCTGCACAACTTCCTTCTCCGCGTTGCTGAGGTTGCGGCCGAGGACCATGGCGAATGTCGGTTTCTGGTCGGGTTTGGCTTGCATAGCGCCTTGCGCATTGGCGGCAACCGTAGCTTCGGTCGCGCCAATCGCCAGCATCAGAATTGCCATTGCAACTTGCTTGTTCATCGAAACGGCCTCCACTGAGAATGTGCGTTCTAGATTGTAGCCGAGAGAGCGTTCGAGCATTTTAGTCCATTCCGAGGGCCGTTGGCTGGATTTGCCCCGGATGCAGCCGGAACCAAAGCGTTGCCAGAATGCCGACCACGAGTCCCAATGCCGCGTACGACAGCGAACGCGCCATCCCAAACCGCTCGGCGATTTCTCCCCACAATGCGGCGCCGCCCGCCATTCCGCCTTGCAGCACAAGCAGGTACATCGAGATCGCGCGCGCCCGCATGTGGCCCGGACACATGGTTTGGGCCGAGACGTTTAAGCAGGCGAGGATCTGGATCCATGCCACGCCTGCAACGAACATGGTTAGCGACAACATCGCGAAGGTCTGCCAGCGACCTCCCGCGAAAGTGCAGAAACCGAAGACCGCGGTCGAGATGGCGACTAATGCGTCAGCGGAAAGCGTGAGGCGGAAAAATGGAATCAGCGTAGCTCCCAGCAGCGCGCCGGCCCCAAAGAAGCCCAGCAGCAGCCCGTACCCTTGCGAGCCAAACGGATGCGCCAGCAGCGGTAACAGCGCCGGCAACGCACTGGCTGAAATGCTGAACACCGCGCTACGCACCAGTACCGCCTTCACTGCGGATGAGCGCCGCATATGCCGGAAGCCAGCAAACATTGCGCTGAGCATATGACCAACTCGCAGAGAAATGCGTCCGGGTCTGCGTCGCCACTGGTACAGGAAATAAATGACGCCGAAGAATGAGAGCGCATTCAGCAGAAACGCAATGCCCGAACTCGTCGCGGCGATCACCAATCCGCCCAGCGCCGGGCCGATGGCTCGGGCGACGTTGAATCCGGCGGAGTTGAGCGCTATACCCGCGGTAAAGTTCTGGTGCGAGACGATCTCTGGCGTGATGGCCTGCCATGCGGGATCGTTCAGCACTGCGCCAACGCCCATCAGAAGCGTGAACAACAATAGCAGTGTTGGCGTAATCCGCCCCGCGAGAGTGAGCACGCCGAGTGCAGTAGCAGCTACAACCATCCACGTCTGGGTGAAGAGCAAGAGCTTGCGGCGGTCCACCACGTCGGCCATCGCGCCCGCTGGCAGCACTACCAGGAACACAGCGATGCTTCCGGCCGCCTGCACCAGTCCGACCATCAGCGGCGACAAGGTGAGCGAAGTCATCAGCCATGCGGCGCCGACATTCTGCATCCAGGTTCCGGTATAGCTGACGACGGCGGCAATCCACAGCGTCCGGAACAGAGGCTCATGCAGAGGCCCCAAAACACTGCGGTGCCTCGGTGGTGCAATAGGCAGCTCGGGAACGGAGCCCAGTCCCGACATCGGCTCAGGCCCTTCGGTCGTCGTCGGCTGGGCAATGGGATACGCGGGACGATCTTGCCATGCTCCGCTCGTGGCCATCGGGAGTCAGACCTTGAGGCCGTACAAAGGTAAGCCGAGTTGCGCACGAATGCGCTGGCGACGGTGCAAACCGCTGGCAATTCGTGACCAATCGCGCTGCCTGGCTGACGGTCATCCCGCGGCCTCCATTGCCGAAGTTGAGGCTGAGAACGGCCACTCTCGCCGCCGCCACGAGCGGATAAAGTAGATCACTAATCCCATCGCGAGGATCACAAGGGCATAGCGGATCTCGCGCAGGAAATGTTCGCGTTCCACCAGGATGAACGTGAATCCTGCGATGGCCAGCAGCGCGGGCAGCGGATAAAGCCACATGCGAAATGGACGCGGCATATCGGGGCGCCTCTTGCGCAGCACCATCACTCCCACCGCCTGCACGATGAACTGCAACATGATACGGATGACCACCAGAGCCGCGATCACATCGGCCAGACGCAGGAAACAGAACAGCATCGCCGCTCCGCCCAGCGCCAGGAGAGACACCGTTGGAAAGCGGTGCTCAGGATGGACTCGTGCAAACGCCCGAAAATAATTGCCGTCAAGCGCAGCGGCATACGGCACGCGGGAGTAGCCCAGCAGCAGCGAGAACACCGACGCAAACGCTGTCCACATGATCAGAGCAGCGGCAATTCCCCCAGCCCAGCTGCCGTAAATCCGCTGCATGAAAACCGACATGATGTAGTTGTTCTGCGGATTCGAATACTGCGCCAGCTCCCGCCAGGGAATGACGCCGAGAACGGCGAGGTTCATCAGGATGTAGAGTGCAGCCACCGCCAGAATGGAAATGATGAGAGCGCGCGGGATGGTGCGTCCCGGATCCTTCACTTCCCCGCCGAGAAAGCACACGTTGTAGTAGCCCCAGTAATCGTAGGTGGTCAGCAGCATCGCCGCGCCCAGTCCCATGAAGAACTGGCTCGAAAGGTGAAATGCCCCGGCAGGAAAATCGAACGCCAGCGTTGGGCGGAAGTGCGTGAATCCTGCAATGAGGATCCACGTCATGGCTAACGCTCCGCCCACCCAGAGCAGTTCGGCAATCTTCGCTACAGCCGTGATCCGCCGGTACAAGAGAAACACGACGAGTGCACACGTCGCCATGGCCACGAAGGTCCCCGGGACAACAACCACGCGCGCCTGGAGAGAGCCGAGCACAGGTACTCCCAACTCGAGCGTGTGCGCGGCGAGTATGCGCTCCAGACCGGGCCAGAGATATCCTGCATAGTGCGCCAAACCGATGCAGCCCGAGGCAACCGACAGCGGTGCGCTGAACGAAAGCTGCCAGATGAAGAGGAACGACAGCATCCTTCCGAGCGTTTGCGGGCCGTAAATTTCCTTCAGGTAGCGATACGACCCGCCAGCGCTGGGCATGGCCGCGCCCAACTCGGCCCATACAAGGCCATCGCACAGCGCCAGCACGGCGCCGACAATCCAGCCGAGCATCGCCTGCGGCCCGCCGGCAGCGCTCACGATCAGCGGGATGGTGATGAATGGGCCCACGCCGATCATGTCAATCATGTTCAGGGTGGTTGCGGCCCCGAGTCCTACCCCGCGAATCAGCTCCGGCTGCTCAGCCGGACTACTTTGGCCCATGGCCCACGCTCAGCAGGTTCACATACAAGCGAATGGCGCCCGGCACGCCGAACGGTAACTGACGGAAGAATGCGTATCCGGTGTAGGCGTAGTAGCCTTTGCCGTATTGCGTCACCAGCAGCCCACCCTTCTGTGGCTCTTGCCCCGGATCGTTCGACGCCAGCAGTGGCGTGTAGTGCTGGTCCCATTGATCCATGAAGTAGAGTCCGCGCTCCTGTACCCAGGCGTCGAAGTCATGCGAAGTAATTTTGTTGGGATACTGGAAAACCACGCTATGCGGATCGAGAACCGTGACCGGCGCCTCTTCCACGGTGATGCGTTCGCGGCTGAGTTGCGCCGGATAAGGCAGGTATTTTCCAGCGTTGAAATCGGTCGGGGACGTGTTGTACTGCACCAGCAAAGTCCCGCCGTCGCGCACGTAATCCAGCAGGCGCTGATTGTTCTTCTTCACATCGTCGCGCGTGTCGTAAGCACGGATACCGAGTACGATGGTTCCGAAGCGGCTTAAATTGCCATGCTCAACGTCGTCCGGAGTGAGCAGGGTGACATCGAGGCCGAGCTGTCGCAGCACGGCTGGAATGTCGTCGCCCGCCCCCATGATGTAGCCAACCTTGAGATCTGGCGGGACTTTTACTTCGACCACGCTGGCCCGTTGCACCGCGGGCTGGTAGTAGAAGAACCCGCCAAGATCGGGACGCGCAACCAGACTGTAGCCCTCGCTGTAGTCACGCCCATTCGCGTTCAGCATTGCACGCACGCTGTAGCGCGCCTCCTTCGCACCATCGGTTAGCACCTTGAATTCGGAGGCGAGTTCGCCGGGCTTGTTGAACTCGATGGTCGCTGATTGCGGTTCCACCTTCCATCCCGAGGGAATCTCGAGGTGCACGGTTCCACGTTCACGATCTTCGGTTGAGCGAATCACTGCCCTCAACTCCGCCGAAGGATTCGCTCCAGCCGGGATGATCTGCGTGGCGGGCGAGGTCTCGACGGAAAACGGCGGCACAACCGCCAAGGGCATAGACCAGGCCTCTCCTTTGCTGTCATGCATCGGCGTGCGCGCAAAGCTGCGAATCACTCCCTCTTCGCCGTTCACGCCATAAGTGACGCGTGCTGCAACCGGCGGTGGTGGCAGAGCCAGTGTTTGATATTCAGGATCATCAATGTGATAAATCGCGTCCGTATCAGGATCGTTGCGATGGAAGTATGCCTTGGTGGGCTGCGCATCGGTAGGCGGCGTGACGCGGAAAGTGAGCGCGCACCCGTCGCCGGGAGCAAGTTGCTGGGGCACGTGGTCCATAAACAGCTCAGATTTCCAGCCCTGGGGGACGTCGAGCGTGAATTGCTTCAGGTCCACCGACGCGGAGCTGCCGTTATGGAGCTTCGCCACGAGAAGGAATGATTTGCCGGCCGTGATCACAGCCGCCAGCAGATCCCCATCTCCCGTCGAAAAGGTCTCAGCCATGGGACGGCCGTCCGGAGTCCCAGGCCCAACACCCAGGTCAAGACCAAGCGCCAGGTTGGCCGCTTGTTCGAACTGCTCCTGCTTGGCGCGCAAATCAGCGAGCAGATCCGCTCTCTCGATCGCCGACAATTCTGAACTCTGAGCCTTGTTGATGAGCTCCCGCGTGAGACTCAAGCCAAGCAGCAGTGGCTTCGCGGCCGCCTGGTCGTTGTTGTTGGCAGCTGCCGTGGCCTCCTCAATTACCTTTGTGATGGCTTCGAGTTGCGGACGCAGCCACGACGCTTTCGCTTCATCCGGGCCAAGCCGCGACGCCAGGCCGGGCAGCGAAGTGTCAATTCCGTCGAAGAAATCACTTTCGTGCGCGTCAACAGCGGGTTGCTTCGGCAAGACGGAGTCGATCAGTTTGTAGAAGCTGGTGCGACGACCTTCCGGAAGGGTCCACGAACCCGCTCCCTGCGAGAGCTGGTGTTTTAGTCCCTTCCATGCGAACTGTACGTAGGTCTCGCCCAGCAGCGGATCGTTTTGCGATGTCTCCAACTGGACAGTCCAGTCTTCGTTCGCCCTGACGTTGTCCATGTAGAGCTTCTTCGCCTGCCAGGGTTGCAATCCCTCGCGAATCTGCTCCGGGAAGCGCGCGGGATCAGCGGCTGCACGGAATGCCTCGCGCGTCAGGATCCCCGACGCCTGATGATGGCCGTGACCATCTCGCGAGCTGCCTTGAAATCGAGTGCAAATCACATCCGGACGAAAGGTGCGAATCACGCGGACCATGTCGCCCAGTGCGATATCGTGACCACCCCACTTCTGGAAAGTCTCCTCCGGGGTTTTGGAGAAGCCAAAATCGGCGACCCGCGTGAAGCGCTGGTCGACTCCGTAATACCGATCGGCAGCCAGCAGCTCCAGCGTACGGATGATGCCAAGCTCATCAAGTAGATTGCTGCCCACTTTGTTCTGTCCGCCCTCGCCGCGATTCAACGTGAGTTGCAACACACTCACGCCATGGCCGCGCGATTCGAGCGTCAGCATGCCGCCGTCCTCATCGTCGGGATGCGCGACGGTGTGCATGAGCCGAGCCGTCGTGTGCAAACGGCGCAACATTTCCTTCAGTCCAGCGGAACCGGTGTCGATGGGGAGCGGCTTGGTGTCAACCCAAGGCGATGGAACCTGCGCGAAAGCCGCCGTACATTGAAGCGTAAGAAGCAGGCAGAGGCGCGCAATTACGAGCGAACGCAGTTTTCGGCCTGCAGTGCGGTTAGGAAGAGCCATCGGCTGTCAGAAATAGATCGGAAATCCTCACGACTCAATACAGAGTACACAAACAGAGGGCGCAGCGCGATGCCAGCCGCGCCGGTCGTTGGATGGTGGAGGAACTACATGTACGACTCGTGTACATAGCACCACTTCCAATCTCCGGACTCGAAGGCTCGCATCACCGGATGTCCAGTCTCTTTGAAGTGCTTGCTGGCGTGCCGGCCGGGGGAGGAGTCGCAACAGCCAACATTTGCGCAGATGAGACACTGGCGCAGCTCCACCCAGCGCTGTCCGGCATCGATACATCCCTGGCACACATCGCCGCTGGGCTGCACCTTAGTATTTATCTGTTTCAAGTGTTCACATTTCGCCATGATGGCTCCTCGCAACACAGCCTTGGATGACCGTGTTCGGGGTTGGGATTCGCGAGGTCAGCTCTGGTTATCAGGGTCGCGGATCACACCGGCTGCGCGGTCGCTTGTCTATAATCAAATTATCGCGACGCATTCATCTCTTGCGAGCTGCTACCCTCCGCCAGCGCGCAACTCGAAGCCTTGCGCCGGATTCATTCATGATTCAGACCTTATTTGGCAGCACCGAAGAAAAACCCAGTTTTCTGCAACGCATGAAAGAGGCGGTCACGCGTACGCGCGAGACCCTCAGCGAGCGGATCGAAGATGTTGTTGCTCTTCGTAAAGAGATCGACCGGGAGACTCTTGACGATCTCGAAGCCACGTTGCTCGCGGCCGATCTTGGCACTGCGACCACATCGACGGTGTTGGAGTCGTTGCGTGAGAAGGTGGACCGCAAGCAGGTGGAGAATGTTGAGGAACTGAAGCGCGTCCTGAAGGACGAACTTCTGGCCATCCTGGATGCCGCCGAGAAAAATCCCGTGCAGAAAGTTGACGGCGAGCCGGAAGTCATACTGGTCGTCGGTGTCAACGGCTCTGGCAAGACGACCACCATCGGCAAGCTAGCGCACACCTTGCGTGCGCAGGGCAAGACGGTGCTGCTGGCGGCAGCCGATACGTTTCGCGCCGCAGCCATCGAGCAACTGGAGGTCTGGGGCAACCGCACCGGAACGGAAGTGATCAAGAACAAGCCGGGCGGTGATCCCGCCGCGGTGCTCTTTGATGCTCTGCAGGCAGCCAAGGCTCGCAAGACCGACTACGTTATTGTAGACACGGCCGGCCGGCTGCATACAAAGACCAGTTTGATGGAGGAGCTGGCAAAGATGCGGCGCACCGCTCAACGCTTCAGCGCCACGGCCCCTCACGAAACGCTGCTGGTGATGGACGCGACCACTGGGCAGAACGGTCTTCAACAGGCGCGGCTGTTTACGCAATCCGCTGGCGTGACGGGCATCGTGCTTACCAAACTTGACGGAACCGCCAAGGGCGGCGTGGTCGTTGCTATCTGCAAAGAACTGGGATTGCCGGTGCGTTACGTTGGCGTGGGCGAGAAGGTCGGCGACCTGCTCCCATTCAACCCGCAGGACTTCGTGAACTCGCTGTTCGACTGAAATGAGCAACCGCCCAACTGACGAGCAGTTCATGCAGCAAGCACTGGAACTCGCCCGACAAGGCGTGGCGCTGACTTCGCCAAACCCTTGTGTAGGTGCGCTATTGGTCTCCGATAAAGGCGAGATCGTCGGTCAGGGCGCGCACACCTACGAAAAGCATAAGCACGCAGAAGTGCTGGCGCTGGAAGAAGCCGGCAAGCGAGCGCGCGGCGCCACGCTGTACCTGAATCTCGAACCCTGCACGCATATCGGACGCACTGGTCCATGCGCCGACGCGGTGATCGCCGCTGGTGTAAAGCGGGTCTTCTCGGCCATACGCGATCCTAACCCGCTGGTCGCTGGCCGCGGCCTGACAAAGTTGCGCGCCGCGGGAACTGAGGTTTATGAGGGGCTCTGCGAAACCGAGGCCAGGAAACTCAACGAGGCATTCGCCAAGTACATTCGACGTAAAACCCCTTTTGTGACGCTGAAGACGGCGATGACGCTGGATGGAAAGATTGCTCCGCCCCCTGAAGACGCTGCTACGTCCGGTGAATTCGCAGCGAGCGGCGGCTGGATTACAAGCGAAGAGGCTCGTGCCCACGTGCACGAGATGCGCCACGCCAACGACGCCATCATGGTCGGCGTAGGCACCGTCATCGCGGATGATCCGCTGCTTACCGACCGGACCGGGCTTCCCCGTCGCAGGCCGCTGCTGCGCGTTATTCTTGACTCCAAGCTGCGCCTGCCGCTCGATTCGCGGGTGGTCAAGACCGCGCGGGACGATCTCATCGTTTTTTGTTGCTTCGCCGAGGAAAACAAGAAGCGGGAATTGGAATCACTGGGCGTCACCGTGGAGCAAGTTCCGATGCGACGCCCGCCTGAAGATGGAACGCTCGTCTTCCCAGGGAGTTCGCCGGCATCAGATGGCCGTCCTGATCTCGAACGGGTGATGGCCAACCTCGGCGAACGGGAGATCATGAGCCTGATCATCGAAGGCGGGGCCATGGTCAACTGGGCTGCGCTTGCGGCGGGCATCGTGGACAAAATTTTCTTTTACTATGCGCCGAAGATTCTCGCAGGCGTGGGGTCCATTCCGTTCGCCCTGGGCGCGGGGTATCGGCGCATCAGCGAAGCCGCTTATGTGAAATCGCTCACGTTGCGCCGCTTCGGGGAAGATTTCGCTGTGGAAGGCTATCTCCGCGACCCTTATGCGGACGACATACACCTGGTGCCGTTACCGGGCCAAACTTCATAGGTTGCAACGAGGCTATTATCATGTTCACCGGACTAGTTGAAGAAGTGGGAACCGTCGCCAGCATCGTGGAACGCGGGGGCAATCACCGCATCACCATCAACGCGGCAAATACCTCGAAAGAGTTGAGGCCAGGAAACAGCGTCGCTGTGAGCGGCGTATGCCTTACCGCGCTCGACACCAAGCCCGAGTCCTTCTGCGCCGATCTTGCCGCGGAAACCTGGACGCGCACATCGTTCTCCCGAATCACCGAGGGCGCGCAGGTCAACCTCGAGTTGCCCCTGAAGGCTGATGGTCGGATGGGCGGGCACATGGTTCAGGGACATGTCGACGGAACTGGGCGCTTGACCGCTCTTGAGCCCATTCCGAATGCTGACGATTGCTGGCTGCTCATCGACATTCCGGAAGAGCTCGAGAAATATGTAGTCTTCAAGGGCTCGATCTCGATTGAGGGCATCAGTCTTACGGTCGCTAAGCTGGAAGGGTTGCGTCTGACGATTGCCATTATTCCGCACACCATCAAGATGACAAACCTGGGTTCGCTCAAGCCGGGCGATCCCGTCAACATCGAGACTGACATCGTTGCAAAATATCTGGAGAAGTGGACCAGGCGTGATGAGCAGACCGGCTCGCTGACCGTCGAACGTCTGGTCGCGCAAGGATTCTAGGCGCTCATACGCGCGGCTCATGGGCTGGGCGTTGTGCGCCGAAGTAGCGTTCGAAGTCCATCGAGTCGAGTTCGAGGAACTCTTGCAGGATCGGCTCCTTACACGTGGCCATCTCAGCGAAAGTCCCGAAGAAGATGGCCTTTGCTTCGTACAGAAACATCACGCGGTCAGCCAGCTTCTTGGCCAGCGCCATGTCGTGGGTGACGACAATGCTTGTCAGCTTGAGCTGCTGCTTGAGCTTCTTAATCAAGTCGCCCAGCAAGTGCGCCATCAGCGGATCGACCATGGTTGTAGGCTCGTCATAGAGCACGGCGTCGGGCTGAGCGGCTAGGGCGCGGGCGATTGCGACGGAACGCTTCATTCCGGTGGATAGGTCCGATGGCAGCAAGTCGCGGAACTCGCGCACTCCCACCATGTCGAGCAATCCATCAATGATCTGGTAAATCTGCTCTTCCTCGAGTCCGCCACGTTCGCGCAACGGAAATGCCACATTTTCCCCGACCGTAAGTGAGTCAAACAACGCACCGTTCTGGAAGACCATGGTCACCTTCTTACGGATGCGTTCCATGTCTTCCTCGCCATATTTGGTGATGTCTTCGTAGGCGACGTCAATCCTCCCGCGGTCGGCCCTAAGGAAGCCCATGATGAGGTGCAGTGATACCGATTTCCCGACGCCGCTTCGCCCCAGAACGCAGACTGTCTCGCCGGGCATCACATCGAAGCTCACGCCGTCGAGGACGACATTGCTGCCGAATGCCTTGTGCACGTCACGGAACTCGATATAGGGCTTCCGCTCGTTCATCTGCGTGTCCTTTCCCTTCCCTTCGCCAATGCTGCACCCTCATCCCTCACCAGAGCTTCGTACTCCTCGGCAGTATTCACGTTTCGGAAGATTTCCGGCGAAAAGCCTGCTTCGCAAATTTCTGCCTCCGGGATGTAGCGGGTCGGCACGAGTGGAAACAGGTGTCCGATTTTGTAGTCCCCGCTCTTCAGCGCCTGCTCTGCAACCGCAAGCAGGGGACGGCGATAGACTGCGCACAGCGGTTGCTGCCCGCCGAGCGCGTCCGGAACCAATATCAGCTCACTGGCGCTCCGCGCCTGCTCAAGCAACCATCCGAGAAATTCCGTGGTCATCAGCGGCATATCCACCGACAGGATGAGGTTCAGATCAGTTTCAGTGGCGTACAAGGCTGCGTGGATGCCGCTGAGCGGACCGCAACCTGCATAGACGTCTTCCACAACGTCGCCGTACAGGGCGTACCGCTCTCGCGGACCGACAATAAAAACTTTCCCGGCAACAGCGGCCACCATCTCCAGCGCACGCGCAAGCAATGTCTGACTCCGAAATGACAGCAGCGCTTTGTCGAAGCCCATTCGCGAGCTGCGACCGCCTGCGATGATAAATGCAGTTACACTCCCCACGCGGACATGATACCTGACTGGCCGGAGTTAGGACGGTTGAGTGCTCTATGCGCGACCGGGGCAGAAGGTGCTGGTCTTGGGAATGCAGCCGTTGATTTCGATGGCGACGATGCGCCCGGCCTGGTCGAGCTCGAGCGTCGCAGGAGCGTTGAACACGGCATCGCCGCTCAACCCAGGCAGCGCGACAAACACTCGGTTCTCTACACAGGCCGAGGACGGATCCCGCTTAAGGTAGGAGAGCGAATGATCGTTGCGGCATATCTTCGGCAGCATGAAACTTAGATCGGCGACATCTCCGGTCTCCGAGACGGAAACCGCTGCCTCGACCGAGATCCGTGACCGTATCTCGTCACCGTCGACCTCGATCGCAGGTTTGAAGCAGATGTAGTACTCGAATCCAGCTTCTGGATCGAACTGGCTCCGATCTACCTGAAAAGCCATATGCGCGCCCTCCTCGCGTGCTTGGCAGCCAAGGGAAGCATGGTAACTCAGGCGCCTACAGGACGCCAAGTATGGAATCGCGTAGTCACTGATCGATCAGGCGACCTGCTGTGTTTGCCTTCCCAACCTTCTGCTGTGTGCTCAGTCAGCCGAAGCCGCTGCGGACGTAGTGCTCGGGTGTTTCTCCGGCCAAGGTGGCAGGAGCTTCAACAACACCCAGAGTATGACGAAGGGAAGGACGGTCAGAACGATCGCGGTCAACAATCCTTCGCGCGCCACAAACCCCATCTTGTAAGTTGTGTATCCCAGAAAGCTCTTGGAGAATAGCTGTCCACCAATGACAACGTTCCAGCGCATCGCGAAAATGCCTACCAGGGTCAAACACCCCGCGACTCCATAAATTCGTTTGCGCTGCATGTCCGCCAGCTTGAGCACTTGCGTCAGTGCCAGCAATCCGATCGGCGCTACAGTACCCACCAGGATTTGAATGACAACCTGCGACAGGAACAACCGTGTATGCACCATGAAATCCAGGCTGCGGAAGGACTCGTCGGCCTCGTAGATGCGGTGAATCAGATCGAGCATCTCCAGGCTGAAGTCAATGATGAAAGTGTAGAAAAGATACTTTGCGACTGTGTCCGCGCAGCGCATGTCAATCGCCTCTCGGCGGATCCAGCACATCAACATGTAGAGCAGCATTACGATCGCGATGCCCGAGACCATGGCCGAGAAGATAAATACCACTGGCATCAGAGGCGAGGACCACCACGGATTCGCCTTGACCGATCCGAAGATAAAGCCGACATAGCCGTGCAGCAGGAACGCAGAAGGAATGCCGATGACCGTGATTAGCCAACCCACTCGCTCGTCGATGTGCAGCGATCGTTCGCTGATGTTGGTTGAGCCGAGCGTCAGGGTGCGATACAGCAGCCGCTTCCAACCCGTGGTGGATTGGGACATGGCAACGATGTCGCGGCGGTAATCCAGCCAGATTTCCAGCACCAGGACGCCCAGCAAATACCATAGATACACGAATCCGAACATGGCCATGGCCGATGAGCCGTGCGGTGTCAGATACATCTCGAACGAGCGTTCCGGGTGCCCCAGATGCAGTTGTAGCGGCAGCGGAGCAACCATCAAGAACGCAAGTGCGGTCAGCAGCGCCAGCCGGTATGTGGGCTTTACCGCCTCGACTTGGAACACCCGCTCAAGCGATGCCAGAATGAACGCGCCAGCCACCAGTCCGGTGAGGAACGGGTAAAGCACGATGAGGACGCTCCATTGGAGTTCCACTTCGTTGGGGTACATGAAGCCTTCAACCGGAATCTGCACTCAGGAGTCTCCTTATCGAACCGAGCCATCCAAGCCGTAGTAAAACACCTTGGCGCGGGTGGCCAAGTGGGGTTTCAAAACCTGCACGCTATGGGTCCTCAAGAATTCATGGATCGGATCCTTGGGGTTTTTCAGATCGGCAAGCTGCCGCGTGCCGGTCGGGCACACCTCGCAACACGCCGTCGTGAGTCCTTTTGTAATCCGGTGATAACAAAGAGTGCATTTGTTCGCCGTTTCTGTCTTCGGATTGATGAAGCGGCACCCATAGGGACACGCCTGCACGCAATAGCGACAGCCTAAGCAGTATTTCTGGTCCACCAGCACGACACCATCCGGACTCACGAACGTCGCGCCCACCGGACAGACTTGCGTACAGGGCGAATCCGCGCAGTGGTTGCACAACTTGGGAACGAAGAAGTTCTTGCCGCCCTCTTCCTTGGCTATCGGGAATCCGCCCTTGCCACCGTCGGGTGAATCCACCTTGGGATACTCAAGCTCCCAGTCCGCTACGTGGTAACGCTCGACCCAGGTGCGGAAATAGCCGTCGGGGACCTGGTTTTCCAACTGGCAACCCCGGACGCAACTACCGCAGCCAATGCACTTGGTGATGTCGATCAACATGCCCCACCAGTGGTCGGTCATGTTGTAGTTTGGCGAAGCTTCGGGTGTTCCGGCGAGGATGTGGTCCCATGCAACCGCAGCCGCCGGCAACAAGATGAGCATTTGACGGCGAGTAATGTTCATTGGCTGCCTCCAGCAACTATTGCTGGACTATGCGGCTGGTGGCAGCTTTCGCAGGCAGCGCCACCTGAGTGTTCCTCCGCCACAACCTGCGGGAAGTTCTTCGGCTTGGCAATATTCGCCTCGTGGCAACGGACGCACAGCTTGGCGGTATCTAACTTCGCGGGCTGGACCGATGCCGGATCGTCGGCATGCTTGGCGAGCGGCCCGTGGCACGACTCGCAGGCAACTCCCTTGTGTACGCCTTTGCTCTTTACGTCGAAAACATCGGTATGGCAACCCTCGCAGACTTGGTGGCCGGCGTAGGAAATCGGCAGTGCCGCGATCTCTGCGATTGCCTTGCCGCGATAATGTCCGTACTGCCCAAAACTGCGCGGGACAAATGCGGCACGCAACACTACGAAGGCGATGACACCCACCAGGAACACGGCCGCCATCCGGAAGAGGTGTCCCGCATCTTTGAATTTTTTCATGACAGAAAATTTTTCGAGCTATTTTGTAGATATAAGAGCGAGGTCTCACCATGCCGTGTTCCAGGTCACTAGGGCACGTGACCGCGCTCACAAAGGCGTGGGTTGGACCAGCGCCGCTTGCTGTTGGCCAACGCTTGCCGTCTAATTCTGTGGGCGGCAGAATCCTATTCGCCAGCGTCCAGTCTGGCTCTCCCGGTGGAAGTAACGCGGGCTTCTTGGTGCGCTCTGATATATTTTCCGTTCCACCGTTTTTGGAACCAGGATGCCCTTTTTCTCGCTGACCGATCTCGCTAAAGAAAACGTCCAGGCAGTGCAGGATTACTCCCTGCTCGCCGGCCGGTCGCTCACCAACATCTTCCAACGGCCCCGCTACTATGCTGACACGCTGTTACAAGCCGACTCGGTCGGCGTTGGTTCATTGCCCATCGTGATCCTCACCGGTTTCTTCACCGGCGCGGTGCTGGCATTGCAGACCTCCAGCACTCTGCAACAGTTCGGTTCTCTGTCGCTGACGGGCAAGTTGGTTTCGCTGTCCATGGTCAGAGAACTCGGTCCGGTGCTGACCGGATTGATGGTGGCCGGCCGCAACGCCACTGGAATGGCCAGTGAACTTGGCTCCATGAAGGTGAGCGAGCAGATCGACGCCATGCGTGCGATGGGAGTGGATCCCACCAAGAAGCTGGTGACACCGCGCGTGGTAGCCAGCGTAGTGATGATGTTCTTTCTCAGCATTATCTCGGACCTGGTGGGGCTGGCTGGCGGTTTTGTTATCTCGTACTTTCTCCTCGGGCTTGACGCCAACCAATACTGGACGACTGCCTACCAAGCGCTCCGTTTTGGAGACGTGTTCATGGGGTTGTGTAAACCCGTAATGTTCGGATTCATCATCGCCAGCATTGGCTGCTACTACGGCATGTCGGCCAAAGGTGGCACGCAAGGCGTGGGCCGCGCCACCAAACAATCGATGGTCGCTGCCTCGGTGCTGCTCATCGTCAGTGATTTCTTCATGACGCGCCTGCTGATGGGATTCTTCCAATACTAGCTATGTCTACCCTCGCACCTCCGGTCGAGCAACCGCAACCGTCTGCCCCTCCTCCGGGCGAGTGCGTTTGTTTCAAGAATGTCGAGATTGCTTTTGACAATCCGGTGCTGGAGGGAATCTCTTTTCAGCTCCTCCGAGGCGAAACCAAGATCTTGTTAGGTGCGGCAGGCACGGGAAAAACCCTGATTCTGAAGCTGGTGCTGGGATTGATCAAGCCTGATGCCGGTCAGATTACGGTCCTCGGAGAGGAAGTCACGCAGATGCGCGAGCAGGACCTGTTTGAGCTGCGCCGCAACATCGGCATGGTTTTTCAGGAGAGCGCGCTTTTTGATTCTATGACGGTCGAGGAGAACGTGGCTTACCGTCTGATAGAGGAAACGGGAAGAATCACAGACGAAATCCACTCTCGCGTCCTGGAAGCCTTACGGTTCGTCGAGCTGGAGCACACGGTCAACCTTTTCCCCGCCGAACTTTCAGGAGGCATGCGCCGAAGAGTGGCAATCGCGCGCGCAATTATCACTCACCCTGAGATCCTGCTGTACGATTCGCCCACTGGCGGACTCGACCCTGTCACCTCAAACACCATCATCGAGCTGGTGGTGAAGCAGCGCGATGTGTATCAGACCAGTTCTCTGCTGGTGACGCACCGCCTGCAGGACGCCTTCACCATGGCCAGCCATTATTTCGATCGCCAGCAGAACAAAATGGTGCCGGCGACAGACGGCAATGTCCGCGACCTTCATACCAAGTTCTTGATCCTCCGCGACGGAAAGATCATCTTCGAGGGTACGGCTGCGGAGTTGCTACGCTGTACCGATCCCTACATTCGCGAATACCTGAGTTGAGGCGTTTTGCGATCGAGATCCCCATCGCGCGCTGCTCCTGCGCGTGATGGGGGTGACAGGGCTGCAACCGAAATCCCCGCCGAGCCGACAGACCGGCTACGCTCCCACTTTGGCGCCTTCAGCACGCATTGCGGCGAAGCGCTGCTGGAAGCTTGCGACGCGGGCCCGCGCTTCCGGTGAGCTCTCGACGAACTTCTGCATGTTCGCACCGAAAATATCCATGCCCGTCCGTTTGCGGATTTCCGCCAGAAAAGGCTCGAACTTGGCATAGACGAAAAGTAGCTCGCTAAAGTTATCGCGCGCGAGATCTTCGTTGAGTGCGCCGCGAAGCACCAGGGACGCCGCCATGCCCCAGTATCCAAAGACCTGCCGCATGTAGGCGTTCTCTTTGCTTGAAAAGTCCCCCAGCACCGCCATCACGTCATCGATGGATTGTGGGGCAAACTCGAAGACATACTTGCGCGCCTCGCGCATGACTGATTCGCGCCGAAGATCGTAGAGCTTCAGAATCAACTCGGCATCTGCTGGTGTTGCTTGTGAATTGCTCATTTGTCCCCCTTGTGACACTTGGTTGGGAAAGCGCACCCGCGGCTCCGACAGCTCTCCGAAGTGCGCTTCCAGTCTCTCGGTTTTTGTATCGTTCAGATTTGTCAGCTCTTCGCCATATGAGAAAAGGCCTCGCGGGCGCGGCGCTCCATCTCCTCAGGCGCAACATCCTCGACGTGCTGTCCCAGAGCCCAAATGTGGCCGAAAGGGTCCTTGATCTGACCGTAACGGTCACCCCAGAACTGATTTCCCAGCGGCATGGTCACGGTCGCACCCGCGCTCACCGCCTGCTCGAACAGCTTGTCGATCCCGTCCACATAGAGGTTTAGTAGCACACAGCTGCCGCCCGCCGTCTTGGGCGAGGGAGAGCCCATGCCCGGAAACTCGTCGGCCAGAAACAACTTGGAGTCTCCAATCTTGAGTTCCGCGTGCATGACTTTTCCGTCCGGAGTTTTGTGAACCCCGCCGATCTGTGCGCCGAATGCCTTTCTGTAAAACTCCAGCGCCTCGGAAGCGCCGTTCACCACCAAGTGAGGGGTAATCGTATGCAGACCCTCAGGAACCGCTTTCACTGCCATATCGTCATTCTCCTTCACTGAGAAATGCCCGGCTTCAAGGGCCGGGCTCTGTGCTGCGGGAAACGCTGTCCATTATGCAACAGCCACCGGCTTTATTTCCCGCGAGTAATCACATTTAACCGTACTTTCATCCCCAGCTTTCTTCTTCCCACGGCTCTTGGCCTCGTCCGGTTCGGTGCGCTTGTTATTCGGACACACAATGAACGTGCCCGACTTCAGGTTCTTCTCCAGCAGATACGAACTGCCGCACTCCGGACAGGTTTCATCGATGGGTCTATACGCTGAAGTGAACCGGCACTTCGGATAATTGGAGCAACCGTAGAAGAAATTCCCGCGACGCGCCTTTTTCTCGGCGAGGTCGCCAGTCTTGCACTCCGGGCACTTCACACCAATATAGTTCTGCTTGACCCACTTGCATTCGGGATAGCCACTGCACGAGATGAATTCTCCGTAGCGGCCATGGCGCAGCAAGAGGTTACGCCCGCATTGCGGGCACTTCTCGTCAAGCGGAATGTCGGGTACTTTTTTCGACTGGTCCAGGCGGCGGGTGGTCTTGCAGTCCGGATATCCGGTGCAGGCCATGAACTGGCCGAACCGCCCGCGCTTCAGCACCATGGGCCGTCCGCAGTTCTCGCAGTACTCTTCCTGAGTCGTCTCCTGCAGATCGGCAGAGTCGAGGTCAGGCAGGTCGATCGGATTTTCCTTCGTGAAGGTACAACTGTTGGGATCGGCCTTGTCATACGCGCTGCACGCGTAGAACGACCCGTGCTTGCCCCACTTGATGACCAGCGGTGAGCCGCACCGTTCGCACTTCTCGTCGGTGGGCTTCTCCATCCGCTTGATGTTCTCCATGTGCTTTTCGGCGTAATGGAGGTCCTTTTCGAATTTCTTGTAAAACTCGGCCAAGGCGTCAGTCCAGCGCTCTTTGCCGTCTTCGATCTCGTCGAGTTCCTCTTCCAGCCGCGCCGTGTACTGGGGATCGAAGATGTCTTTAAAGTTCTCCACCAACAGGTCAGTCACGACAAAGCCAATTTCGGTGGGGATGAACTTGCCGCCGAGCTTCTGTACGTACTGCCGTTCCTGAATGGTGCTGATGATGGCGGCATACGTCGAAGGCCGGCCAATTCCGCGCTCTTCCAGTTCTTTCACCAGCGACGCTTCATTGAAGCGCGGCGGAGGCTCGGTGAAGTGCTGTTCGGGCTTCAGTTCCTTCAGCGCGAGCTTCTGGCCCTCGACGAGCACCGGCAGCTTGTGCTTGAGTGCCTCGTCCTCTTCGTCCTTGCTGTCCTTCGATTCCTCGTACACCTTCAGGAAACCTTCGAACTTGAGCACCGAACCCGTGACGCGGAAGCGGTAGGTTTCGTTGGCGTTCTTCGCGTCGATCTCAACTGTCGTCTGGTCGAACACGGCCGGGTTCATCTGCGAGGCCACAAAGCGCTGCCAGATAAGCTTGTAGACCTTGAACTCGTCTTCCTGCAGATATTTCTTAACTGAGTCGGGATTGCGCTGAGCTGAGGTCGGACGAATGGCTTCGTGCGCATCCTGCGTGTCTTTCTTCGACTTGTAGGTGTTCGGGGATTCAGGCAGGAACTGGGGCCCGAAACTGCTTGCGATCAGCTCACGGACTTCGGCCACCGCGTCATTCGAAACGCGGGTCGAGTCTGTACGCATATAGGTAATCAGGCCGACCGTGCCTTCGTCACCCAGGTCAATGCCTTCGTACAGACGCTGCGCGATCATCATGGCGCGTTTCACGCTGAAGCGCAGCTTGCGCGAGGCATCCTGCTGGAACTTGCTGGTGGTAAAGGGCGCTGCCGGGCTGCGACGGCGCTCACGCTTGTCAATGGAGCGGACCGACCAATCAGCAGTTTCAAGCGCAGCCCTGATTTTCTCGGCGTCTTCGACATTCGTGATCGGCGTCTTCTCATCGCCGATGCCGATAAACCTGGCATCGAAGGCCGGCGGCTTGGCCGCTGACAAATGAGCGTCGATCGTCCAATACTCTTCCTTGACGAACGCCTTGATATCGCGTTCGCGTTCGACGATGAGCCGCAGCGCAACCGTTTGCACACGGCCTGCGGAGAGTCCGCGGCGGACCTTGTCCCACAGCAGCGGCGAAATCTGGTAGCCCACCAGGCGGTCAAGCACGCGGCGTGTCTGCTGCGCGTCCACCAAATTGCGGTCAATATCGTGAGGGTGCTGGAATGCCTCCTGAACCGCGCGCTTAGTGATTTCGTTAAAGGTGACGCGGCGGATATTCGCCGGCCCCTTCTTCCGCTTCTTGCCATCCACTCGGTCGCCGCCAAGTTCTTCGGCGAGGTGAGCCGCAATGGCTTCTCCTTCACGGTCCGGGTCAGGCGCCAGATAGATGGTCTCCGCCGACTTCGCCAGCTTCTTGAGCCTGGCAACGACCTTTTCTTTGCCCGGGATAACCACGTACTCGGTCGAGAAGTCGTTGTCGAGATCGACCCCGAGCGACTTCTTGGGCAGATCCTTTATGTGGCCGAGCGAGGCTTCCACCTCGTAGCCAGCGCCTAAATATTTTTGGATCGTCTTGGCCTTGGTCGGCGACTCGACGATGACTAAACCTTTTGACAATGGAACCTCAGAGATATGAAACTAGCACGATTAATAGGAAACTCGAAACGGAGGCGTCAGCCATCAGCCATCAGCCTTCAGCTAAAACTCATCGTTACAGTCGCTTAGACTGTTGCGCCGAGGCGGCTTGCGAGCCGCGCGCGTCGCTCTGAATCGTCCGCAGCACGGAATGCATCATTCGCTTAATCTCGACTACGTCAGATTTGAGGCGCTCGTAGCCGTCATCATCGAGAAGGTCCAAATCATGAGCCAGCAAGAGTTCATATTCCACCTCACTGCCCGACCCGAACGCAATCTGTACAAATCTCGCGAATTCCAGCTGCGTACGCCCGCATCCCTCGGCCAGGTTAATCGCAATAGATGAGGATGCCCGCCGCAACTGGCTTGTCAGGCCGAACATTCTCGGTTCGCGGAAAACGCTCTGTGCTTTGGTAGACCTCCACCGTAAAATGGCGCGCCTTTCCCCAGACGGACAAATTTCGAAAGTTCTGCATGAATCCTCCCATCGCGGTCTGACTGACGGCTGATAGCTGACGGCTACATGACTCGCACGTAGTACTTCCCCGGCAACTGCCGAACGCGGCCGCTCAGCTCCAGCTCAAACAATGCACTGAAGATTTCCGAAGAAGAGAGATACGAACTCAGGCGCTCCACCAGTTGATCGATGTAGGTGGATTCATCCGACCGCAACAGTGCAAAGACCTTCTTCTCAGTCGGCGGCAGGTCCCCCGTCTCAAACAGTGATGCTGGAGCACCGCCCTCCGATTCAGGCTGCTCCGGCGGCATCAGCGCCAGACGGGTGTCCGCCGGCAGCGCTTCCCAGACGTCTTCCCACGTGGCGACCAGCGCAGAGCCCTGCTTTATCAACGTATTCGGGCCCCAGGAAAGTTTGTTGGTAACGTTGCCCGGGACGGCGAAGACTTCACGGCCCTGCTCCAGCGCGCATCGTGCCGTTACCCGTGTGCCACTGGACTCTCCGGCTTCGATCACCAGGACGCCGATCGCGATACCGCTGATGATCCGGTTGCGAATGGGAAAATTCTGCGGCGCCGGAAACGTACCGAGTGGGAATTCGGTCAGGATTGCCCCGCCCGAGGCAAGAATCTGGTCTGAGATCTTCTGGTTCTCTCCCGGATAAACTTCGTCGATCCCCGTGCCCCAAATGGCGACGGTACGACCGCGGCCGTTTAATGCGCCGCGATGTGCGGCGGTATCGATACCACGCGCCATCCCACTAAACCTGAAATCCGAAGTTGAGTCTTGCGATTGCTCGTTTCTTGGTACTTGGGATCGGGGTTAAAGCAACGGTTTCGTTTCAGGTAGCTACGGCAGACTCCAACTTCGGCGAAGTTGGAAT
>Ga0181532_10000327_pt1 | contig 49980 bp, 34 predicted proteins | sample PEATcosm2014_Bin_33_FD_119768 | JGI IMG/M metagenome (GOLD analysis project Ga0181532, IMG submission 119768) | Peatland microbial communities from MTU Mesocosm Facility, Houghton, MI, USA - PEATcosm2014_Bin11_30_metaG | ecosystem: Environmental > Terrestrial > Soil > Wetlands > Peat | place... | reverse complement strand
CCTGGGCAATCGCAGCATTCTGGCCGATCCCCGCAGCCCCAAGATGAAGGACATCGTCAACACCAAGATCAAGTTCCGCGAGCCCTACCGGCCGTTCGCGCCCTCGGTGCTGGGGGAATGTGCGGAGGTGTACTTCAATTTACCCAATGCGGTGCACCATTATCCGGCACGCTACATGCTATACGTGGTGCCGGTGCGGCCCAGCAAACAGAGCCTGCTGCCCGCTATCACTCACGTGGACGGGACGGGTCGCCTGCAAACAGTATTTCGCGATTCTAATCCCCGCTACTACCAGCTGATCGAACGGTTTGGGCAGGCTACCGGGGTGCCGGCGGTGCTCAACACCTCGTTCAATCTCAAAGGGGAACCGATCGTGACTACCCCCGCTAATGCTTTCAATACCTTCTCCAAGAGCGAGATGGACACACTCGTGCTGGGAAACTTTATCGTCGAAAAACATCCCTAACTTGCTTGAAACTACCGAACGGCGTTTGCACGAGTAAGTACACGAGCAGGCTCAACAGGAGCCGGAATGGCCAATCCATTGATGGCGTGAACCATAAAACCGCACACATCGCGCCACCGCCGAGCAGTGGTCCCCACAGCGGCGGAAACGCATCGCTCGACAGCACCGCACGGCGAAAATAGTAGTAGGACATGACGAACCAAACGAGATCGGCAAACACTGTGGCGGAAGCCGCGCCGATCATCCCGAAGCGCGGAATCAACAGAACATTCAGCGCGACGTTGAGGCTGGCCGAGGTGATGGCGCAGCGCAGATCAAGGGCTTGGTGGCCGGTGGCCCGCAGCGAGTCCATGTATACCCAGCGCAGCATCACGAGCGCCGCCGACCACAGCAAAATCCGAAACGGTGCTGCCGAGTTGGCATATGCCGCGCCGTACAGCAGGCGAATGACCGGTCCGGCGAGGAACGTCCCCGCCACCACCAGCGGCACCACGAACACCAGCCACAGCTCGGCGGTATGCCGGACGAGCAGACCAAATTCCTTGCGGTTTTCCACGTAGAGGCGCGACAAGGCGGGGAAAAGTCCGGCAAAGTACGCCAGCGCAGCGCTTAGCCCGACCAGCAGCAACTTATACGCCGCGTTGTACCAGCCGACGACGGTCGGCCCTTTCAGGAAGCCCAGCAGCACGGCGTCAAAGTTGTAGTTCAGCAGGCCCATGGCCAGCGAGAAACCGATGGTGAAGGCCGGCTTCAGAATCGCTCTTGCGCCGCGCAGCGACATGTTGAGCGCAACGCCATAGGTTCGCGCAAACCAGCGCGCGAAGTACAAGGCCGTTACCAATTCACCCAGCAGTTTGAACGCCGGGACCCACACCAATCCAACTGGATTGTGGATAAACCCCACCACCAGCGCAGCAAAAACAAACTGCCCAATCACCAGCCCGCGGGCCACGCCCGACATCTGCTGCTGTCCCATGAACACCCACTTCAGGCTCGCTGCCTGGGCGAAGACGGTCAGCCCGTAGATGATCAGCACGGCGCGCAGGCTTGGATAATGCGGAAACAGCGGCAGGACGGCCAGCAGAAGTGCGAAGCTGACGGAGGCCAGCAACAGGCGGACCGGCACCACACGCGCGGCCAGCGCCGGAATGTCGCGGCTGTTGGCGGCCTCGCGCGTGCCCCACATTTCGAAACCGCAGTCGGCAATGAGCAGCAGGTAGGCGAGCACCGAGCCGGCGAACTCCAGCACGCCGAAGTTGGCCACGCCCAGAATTCGCGCCAGATACACGAACGCGAAGAAGCTGGTCGCCTTGGCAACCAGATCGCCGGTCGCCAGACGAATGATGTTGCGGAATGAACCGGCCAGCTTCGCGCTATCCCGCGCTTCGGAATCGATCACGCCATCCCCGGGAACCTGATTTGACTGACTTTCACACTCCGCCAGGAACACCAAGTGCTATAGTATTCGGAACTATGGCGGCAACTCTCGCCTCGGCGCCATTTGCCACTGAGAACCAATGAACACGATTGAACGTATCGTCCGGCACGGTAAGCTTACTTGGAAGAACCTTGCTTTTCCAAGCGTCGGAACGCCGCCTTTCCTGATTCTGTTCATCAACTCCATTTGCAACCTGACCTGCGAGCACTGTTTCTACTGGCGAAACCTCAATCAGCGCGACGACCTGAAGGTCGAGGAGATTTTCGCCCTCGCCCGCGATCTGGGGCGCATCGAGAACCTCAATCTCTCCGGCGGCGAGCCTTTTCTGCGCCCGGAATTCGCCGAGATCTGCCGCTTCTTCATCCAGAACAACGGGGTCGAGCAGATTTATGTGCCCACCAATGGATATTTCACCGAGCGCACCATCAAAGCGCTGCACAGCATCTTCGAGGAAAAGACCCTCAAGCTCTTCGTCTGTGAACTCTCTATCGACGGCATGCCCGAGTATCACGACCGCTTCCGCGGCAACTCGAAGTCGTTTGCCAAGCTGCTGGAAACCTATGAGGCACTGGCGGAATTGCAGGTCACCGAACCGCGGCTGCGCATCCATTCCATTTCAACCGTAACCTCGGAGAACCTTGACGAGATCAAGCGCCTGACCACGTACCTGTACGAGCGCTGCCCCGGCATGGATCATCACAACCTGGCGCTTATTCGCGGCGAGCGCAAGAACCAGTCCCTCGTGCTCCCCGACCTGGCGGCGTACGAGGAGCTGTATCAGTACGCCCGGCGATTGTGGGCGCCGCGCGAGGAAAAACGCTATGGCTCGCTGGTCGAGCCCATGCTGCAGTGGGCCAAGGTGAAGACCGCACAGCAGCAGACGCAGGTCGTTCCCTGCCGCGCAGGCATCATGAGCGGCGTGGTCTATGCCAACGGCGACGTCAGCTTCTGCGAGATGCACCCCGCCATCGGCAACCTGCGCCAGAGGACTTTCCGCGAGATCTGGCACTCGCCCCAGGCCGAAGCTCTTCGCCGCAGCGTTCACGCCAAAGAATGCTGGTGCACCAACGAAGTCTTTCTCTGGCCGAGCATCAACTACCAGCCGCTGCACCTTGCCAAAACACTGCTCGGCTCGCGCGCCTGGGCCAAGGCCGGTGTCCTCGACGACGCCGAACGGAACGCCGTGTTTGCCGCCAAGCCGGTGCCGCCCTCGCATCCGGAATTGAAGATCCTGCGTTAGTCGCCCGTCCTTGATGACGCTCAAAGCAAGCACCTTCCCCCGGCTCACCCTTGCTGGACTGGCCTTGCTGGTCATCCTCGGCGGCTTCCTTCGCCTCCACCATCTCGGCGAACCAACCGTCACCCATGTCGAGATGTACGTGCCGGGCATCCATCTGCCACACGGAGTTTCCTACCCGGAACAGCGCCTGACCTTTGTCAAGGTGCTGACCAGCACCCTGAATTCCGACACCCATCCCCCGGCCTTCTACCTGCTGATGTGGGTCTGGACCAAGTGCTTCGGCACCAGCACCGGGGCGATGCGCCTGCCCTCGGCCCTTTTAGGTACGGCCTGCATCCCGCTCGTCTTCTGGTTGGGAGTGCTCACGCGTCAGCCTGCCGCCGGATGGATTGCCGCCGCCCTCGTCGCCGTCAACGGCCACCTCATCTTCTGGAGCCGGATCGCCCGCATGTTTACCTTGGCCTGCTGCCTCGGACTGCTGGCGACGATTCTGCTGCTTAAGATCGCGCAGCACGATCACGCGTCCACCACTTTGAAATTTCTCTATGCAGCCATCATGTTGCTTGGTCTCTGCACTCACATCTTCTTCTGGCTCATCCTGGCGGCGCACATGCTCTGGACCCTGGCGACTGCATGGAGCCGCAAGCAACTGCTGCCCGGCTCGGCCAAGCTTCAGTTCCTGGTCCTGATTCTCGGCAGCCCGCTGCTCGCTTCCTCCGCCTACCAGAACGGAAACACGCTTGCCGCGCTCAGCAGCAACGTCCTCGTCTATGCGCGCGAATACCTCCAGTTCGGATTCGTCTTCCCGCTCATGGGATATTCCTCCGGCGTATTCCCCGACCATGGCCCGATTCCAACGACCGATGACCCACATCTTTCGCTGCTGCGCTGGGTATTCCTTCTGGTCTGCCTGGTATTGTTCGTCATCGGCGCGTCTTCCATTCGCCCATCAGAAGACAAGCTGCTCACCGGCCAGGCTGGCCCTTCCACAAAGGGATGGCTGTTCGCAGCGGTATTGGCAGCCCTCGCCATTCTGTTCTTTGTTTTCGTCGTAAAAACCTATGCGAAGCCGCCGAATCCCACGCTGCGCTCGTCGGAGGCGATGATCATCGTGCCGTTTCTGATTGCGTTGGCCGCGATTGTCCTTCAGCAAATCTGGCCCGCTCTCGTTTCCCGGCGCTCGCTGCCCTTTAATCGGCTGGCTGGCGATCAGGCGCTGATCCTGGTCCTCGCAGTCGTTCCCTTCGCCATGCTCGCTGTCGTTTCGCTGTTCAAGCCCATCTTCAACGCTCGCGGCCTGATTCTGGTCGTGCCTTACCTTCTGCTCGTGCTGGCGGCCGGCATCGTGCGCCTCTTCCGCTACCCTGTTCTGGCCGTTGTGGTGTTGCTGGCTATAGGCGCTGTGGACTACTCCGGCCTGCGGGCTTATAGTCACGTATCGGCCGGCCGCGCAGACTACAAATCCTTTGCCGCAGCACTCGTACCCCAGATCGAATCAACCGACCTGGTTTTCCTTACTCCCGAATTCTTTTCGACTCCGCTCCTCTACTACATGACCTCCGATTGGAACCGGATAGTCGGCCGTAACTACGAAGCTGCTTGCCGCGATAATCCGCACTCGCGGATCTGGGCGTTATGGTTTTATAACTACGAACCAGAGCCTCGGGAGCCGATAGAAGAGGCCCTGTCAAATTATCACGCTGTTCGCACCGTTGAGGCCCCGGGTGTACAAGCCAGCCTTTACGTTCCGAACAGCTTTTAGACGCCGCTGAAAAAATCCTTGGGGAGCGGGTTTGGCTAAAGAGAGTGTTTTCGCGACCCAAAAGCGTGATCTCGTGGTGGAACCAAAACCGCTAAGATGTAGTCCACTCGGCCGCGGAGCGGTGGCACCGGCTGCGACACAGTTTCTGAAAGCCCGCACTACCGGAATATTATCCAGCGCCACTTTTTCAGCGCCTTGCAGATTTCCGGGTTCTGTGCAGGAATCTGAACAGACCCGCATTTTTGCTGACTGTCGCTTCCCGGGGGTTCCGGAACCGTGTCGCGCATCTAAGACCTAGAAGCAGCTTAACTCCAATGATAATCGGCCTTCAAGTTGGATCTTAGCCAATCAGGGCACGCCAGGGCACGCAGTAATTCCTTAGCAGATCCAGGCTCGACACCCCGACTTGGACCAGCCTGAGTGGTAAGCCAACAGCGCTTCGTCGAACTTTGCGTGGGTTTTGAGTTACAGTTTCGAGCGCCCTAGTAATCGTGCTGCGCAGCATCAAAGGCTGTTAACCCCTCATTGAATCAGCAGATTACGTGCCGATGCTCCCAGGCCGAGTCCGCCACTCACAAGATGCCTCTTCGGACAGCGGGTAAGTTGACCCATCAAAGTGCCACTCGAAGAGCGAGGCTTCCAGGCTTTGACATCCCCGGAGGGAATTTGCAAAAAGCCGCCTAAAATGCACACCTCTTCAGATTCTCGCGCAGAGCCGATTTCCGTCAGTTCTCCTGTATCCTGATTTAGCAGCGGACGTCAAGGTGTCGCTGCAGACAATACTTCCTTAGGCCCAACTTGTCGATGATGCCGAGCGAAGCGCACCCAACGTCTCAGTTGCAGCCACAGCACAGAGCCGTACCTGCCCCAGATTCCTGGCGGGGTTTGGTTGTGGCAATTGCCATCTTCGTGCTTGTCGGGATCAGTGTAGCGCGAATCGTTTCAACCTATCATGTCTTTAGCCAAACGACGGACGAGCCGGACCATGTGGCCCCAGGTATGGAATGGCTTCAGTGGGGAACCTATACGTTTGAGCCGCTCCATCCGCCGCTGGCGCGCGTTGCCGTGGCGTTGGGTCCCTACCTGTCTGGACTGCGGTTGAAGGATCACAGGAATTTCTGGATTGAAGGTAATGAACTTCTCCTCGCCCGAGGCCAATACCTGCATAATCTTGCTTTGGCGAGAGTCGGCATCCTCCCATTCTTTCTTCTCGCCACTTTCCTGGTTTGGTACTGGGCTCGTAAGCGATACGGCGATGGCCCCGCCCTGGTGGCCACGTTCCTATTTACAACCTCTCCGGTGGTTCTGGCCCATGCGGGAGTGGCAACTACCGACATGCCGGTCACTGCTCTTTTGACAGCCGCGTTCATGGCTTACATCAAGCCGTTGGAGAGACCAAGCTATGCTCGGTCGGCCGTCTTTGCTGCAGCAGCGGCACTGTCTATCATTTCGAAATTTAGCGCCCTGGTTTTCTTGCCGGCTTGTGGTTTCACTCTGTTACTTACCCGATGGCTTATGCGCCACCCTACGAAAGGAAATGCTGTAGCGAGCCGCGGGACACCTTGGGGTCGAATGATTGCCCTCGCCGCCTTGGTCATGTTTCTGGTGGTGTGGGCAGGGTACCGCTTCTCGGTAAGTTCTGCAACCCCTCCGTCCCAGCGGCCGCACTACACAATTGATCAACTAGTCGGCAAAAGCGGGACACTCCATAATTTGGCCTATGCTGCAGCCGAATATCCGTTCATTCCTGCGCCCGGCTTCTTCCAGGGAATGGCCAAGATCCGTTTTAAGGAAAGCACAGGGCATAAAAGCTATCTGCTTGGTGAAGTGCGGCAGAGAGGCTGGTGGTACTTCTTCCCGGTCGCATTGGGCGTGAAGTCCACTATTCCCTTCCTCATCCTGGCAATCATAGGAAGCGTTTATCTTGTCAGGTCGGCTTGGGCGGGGCACGAGACTTGGATTACGCTCGCGCCTCTGGTAGCGGCTCTGACCATCTTTCTAGTCGTCTTGCCCAGCCACATCAATATCGGTGTGCGCCATATTCTTCCCATGTTTCCTCTGCTAGCCATCGTCGCAGGAGTCGGCGCCTGCCGGTTTTGGGAGGGCGCAAAACCAAAATATGCCGGACCTGTCATAATCCTTGCTCTCCTGGCTTGGCAGCTTGTCTCATCCATCCGCGCACACCCAGACTACTTGGCCTATTTCAACGAATTTGCTGGCCAACATCCGGAAAATATCCTCCTGGACAGTGATCTGGACTGGGGGCAGGACTTGCTGCGTCTGTCCGCAGCTTTGCAACAAAGACGTATTGACCAAGTATCGATTGGTTACTTTGGCAGTTCGAAAATGGACCTGAGCAAATTTGGGCTGCCGCCTTTCCGTGAACTTCAACCCCATCAACCGGCGACTGGTTGGATTGCGATAAGCCTTTGGCAACTAAAAGTTGGAGGGCTCGGCCTTCCTGATGACAGCTTCTCCTGGCTCGAGGCTTATCAACCCGTGGGTCTGGTGGGAAGGTCGATCCGGCTGTACTATATAGCGGAGCCGGATCATGGCGAAAAGGAACACCCAGCCTTGGAGTCTTCGGGAGCTCGTTAAGTTGCCGATTCCGCCACCCTTGGAGACAGTAACTCACTAATGCCCCGACTCGCCTGTAGCTCCGCCTGTGGCACCAACGTCGGCTAGAATCGCCTCCCGCAGTTGCGCGGCAATCAAGGTATTGGCTTTGCCGCTCGGATGGTCGTCCAGCGGCGTGACCCACAGGGTTTCCTCCGGACCGTGTCCCTTCAGGCCGTCGATTAAGTCCAGCACGGGTACTCCTGTCGGCGCCACCACATCTTTGATTTTCTGGTGCTGAGCGGTGAAAGGATAGCCGTTGTTGATTTCGTGCAACTCGGGAAGCAGAGCGACAATCAGCTTGGTGTTGTTTTCGCGCGTAGTCTCCGCCAAGTCCAGCAACGCCGCCTTGCAGGCCTGGAAACCGGGCTGGTTATCATTGTATAGAGACGCGTAATATTCTTTCCAGCCGGGGCGCGCTCCCGTCTTGCGCAGTACGCCGTCAAGGCGGTTGGTGAGGAAAGCGACAAGGTAGGAGCGGTCGATCAGCCAGATACTCTTCTGCCGTGGGACCAGCTCCGGGTCATTGATGAAGTACACCAGGATGACCATGTCGGGATTGAGTTCCCGTCCCCGCGTCTTATAGTAGGTTACCTCCTGGACAGTGTCGTAGTTACCTACGCCGGCATTAATGACCTCAAAGCGTTCATATCCAGGAATGTGCTGTGCATTCAGCTCTCGCTCCAGTATCTTCGACGCGGTGTTGTCGAGGGAAACTCCCCAGCCAAACGTCGTTGAGTCCCCCAGCACCAGAACGCGATACACCCCCGGCGACTTTGTCGGCGACAATTCGCGGTCACGGAGCCCGAGTGAATTTATGCTTACGTCCTGTCCCATAAGGAAAGCGTGGGTGTTGGGTTCATGTACGAAGCTCAGGTTCGGATCGGGGACAGCACGTTTCATGGCTACAGCGTACTTCCACATCTCCATGGAGAAGTCCAGGCTGTGGTAATAAGCCACCCGCAGGAAGACCTCCAGCAGCAGCGCTACCAGAAGCAAAGAAAACGCAACCAGTGCCAACTTGTTCAGTACGTTCCGGATCAACCGCCAACCTCCCTGTGGGCAGACTTCGCCGACGCCAACGAGTTTAGGTGAAACGGCAATCTTACACGCTGAGCTTGCGCCAACAAAGAGTCCGTAAGAAATCTTAATAATGCTGGCGTTGTCGTTAACGGGGATGGAATACGAAGAACAGGGGCAGGCCTTTCGTGCGATGAAAGGCCAGTCGGCCTCGCCGGGATCCCCGGGAACTAGCACCTAAGTGGTTAATTCTCTCCGGTTACGAGTTTCGAACTCACTCGGAAGGGCCGTCCGGAATCCAGTTGTAAGCTGTTGATTACTATAGACTAGCGACAGGATCATTGCCCCTCATCGTGAAGCCCTTGGCTACAGAAACGCTGCCAGGCATCGAGTCAGGTCGCGGCACCACGCCGTCCGCCGCCCCGTGGACGATCCTTGTGGCCACAGGCGTGGCCGCCTTCTATCTCGCCACCAGCATTTACATCTCAGCGCACCGCCTCTACTGGTTCGATGAGATCTTCATCGTCCGCATTGCCAAACTCCCAGACGTCGCCACCATGTGGAGGGCCCTCGCCTCCGCTGCCGACACCATGCCTCCCGGCTATCACCTGACGATGAGGCTATGGTGCAGGCTCTTCGGCTACAGCGAAGTCGCTACCAGGCTGCCGTCGGCTCTGGCCATGGTTGCCGGATTACTCATCACCTTCGATTGCGCCCGCCGCCTCACCGACGCTCTCCATGGCCTGATAGCGTTATCGCTGCTGACCTGTTCCCTACTCCCCTACTACGGCTACGAGGCCAGGCCGTATGCGTTCTTCTTCATGCTGTCGGCGCTAGCGTTCTGGATCTGGGCCTGTACTCGCGATGACAGTAAGCTGTCGGCGATCTCCTTTGGCGTGGTGCTTGGCCTTGCCGTAATCATGCACTACTACGCTGTCCTCAACATCGTTCCCTACGCTGTATGGGAGCTCTCTCGATGGGAACCTTGGCGGCGGCCTTCTCCCAAGCTGATTGCCGGCCTTGCCGGAGTAGCTGTTCCCATGGCGGTAATGTGGCCGCTGGCGATAGCGTTCTCGCGGCAGTTCTCATCGAACTTCTGGGCGCACCCGTCGTTTTACGAGCTGAGGACAGTGTTTTCCGAAATATTCCCTCAGGGCTTGTTCCTGCTGGCGATGATAGTGATCTGGGTCGTCATGATGAGGCTGGCTGACAGCGAAGCCGCCGTCGAAGGGGTACGGCCTGCCGAAACCGTGGGCTGGCTCTGTCTCTGTATCCCACTGCTTGGCTTCGCTGTAGCTGAGCTGAAGACCAAAGCCTTTCTCGCTCGCTACTTCATCGGCGCGCTGCCCGGTATTGCGGTCGCATTTGCCTGCTGGACGTGCCGTCACTTCCACGACGCCCGCCGCGCTTCCGCGGGAATCCTGCTGCTTCTTGTAGGCTGGGGCGCCGCCAACCAGTGGCTGACGGTTCGCCATCCGGAGACGATTGATCCCTTCGGACAGCAGACGGCACTCAGGCACTATCTGGGTTTGGAAGCTTCTCTCGACAGGGACGGCAAGCGCTTCCTTTTGTTCAATAACCCTATGCTTCACCTGGAAGCGAAACACTACTCCCGCCATCCCGAGGAAGTCATTCTGCTGGTTTTTCCTGAAGGCAAGGACGAGATTCCCACCGCCCGTGTCCAGCAGAATTTAGGGCAGTATTCTCCTCTGCAGTTCTGGAAGATTGACGACCTGAAGAAGCACGCCCGGGACACAGCGCTCATCGATCCTACGCCGGAGACTCTGGAGGCCTTGAAGCAGGCTGGCATTCAGGTGGACGTCCGATACTCGAAGCCGCTGCAAGTGGTGTATGTGCGGTGAAAAGTCGCATATTTTCCCCCGGTGACGTGCGAACTACCAGTTTTGGCGCTTTGGCAGTTATCATGCAGTAGGGTTCAAATAGGAGGTCTTGCTTGCGAATTTCGATTCTCGGGTGCGGTTATGTCGGTCTGGTGACAGGGGCGTGTCTGGCCGAAATGGGCCACGAGGTGGTGTGCACGGACAACGACGCCGACAAGATTGAGACACTCAATCGCGGTGAGCTGCCCATCTATGAGCTGAACCTGGGTGAAATTGTTGCGCGGAACGGGGCCGCCAAACGGCTCGTGTTCACGGCCGACCTGGGTGAGGCGGTACGGTGCGGCGAAGCCATCTTCATCTGCGTGGGCACGCCGCCCATGCAAGACGGTGATGCCGATCTCAGCTCCATTGACAGCGCGGCGCGGATGATCGCAGCCGAGGCGCGCAGCGCGAAGCTGGTGGTGGAGAAGAGCACCGTGCCCATGCAAACCGGGCAGAAGTTGAAGCGCGCTCTGGGCATTTACGCGCGCAACTCGGGCAACAGCTTCTCCGTCGCCTCCAATCCTGAGTTTCTCCGCGAAGGCACGGCAGTGGAGGATTTCTTGCACCCCGACCGCATCGTCATCGGCGTAGGTGACGCGCAGAGCGAGGCCCAGCTTCGCGAAATCTATCGCCCGCTGGTCGAGCAGAGCATTACCTGTCCTGTCCACAAGGGAGATTGTCCCCCTAAAAATCCGCCGCGGCTGCTGGTTACCAGCATCAACAGCGCCGAACTGATCAAGCACGCGTCCAACTGCTTTCTCGCGATGAAGATTTCCTACGCCAACCTGATTGCGGACATCTGCGAGAACATGGGCGCGGACGTGGACGAAGTAGTGGAGGCCATCGGGCTGGATTCGCGCATCGGTCCGCAGTTCCTTCGCCCCGGCCTGGGCTTCGGAGGGTTTTGCCTGCCCAAGGACGTGCAGGCATTCATTCGGCTGGGCGAAAGGGCCGGCGCAGACGTGTCGCTGTTGAAGGATGCCGAGAGCATCAACAAGAAACGTATCGACAATTTCCTCGCCAAGGCACGGCACGCGCTGTGGGTGCTGAAGGACAAGCGTATCGGCATCCTGGGACTGGCGTTCAAGCCGGGGACCGATGATATCCGCTTTGCCCCCGCGTTGGATCTGATCAGCCGGCTGCTTCTGGAAAATGCCCGGATCCAGGTTTTCGATCCGCAGGCCATGGAGAAGACCAAGCCTCTGTTTCCTTCCATTCGCTATTGTGATGACCCTCATGAAGTCGCCGAGAACGCGGAAGCGATCATGATTGTGACCGAGTGGGAAGTTTTCAAGACGCTGGACTGGCAGCGGGTCAGAGACTCAATGTTGCGCCCGCTGATCCTGGACGGCCGTAATCTGCTGAAGGGCGAAGAGATGGCAGCCCTGGGATTCGAGTATCAAGGCATCGGAAAGGCAGTCAACGAGCCTTTATCAGCCAATTCCGCGACGTCAGGCTAGGATCTCCCCCACCCTGGCAGATCCCTCGGCGGCTGAAGCCCCCTCGTGATGACCAATTCGTGTTGCGACTGTGATCTACAAAACTGAATAACAACCTTCGAGGTTTTGTCCTGCTTGGATCCCGAACTTAACAGTCCAACCGAGATCGCCACCGAAGCGGCGCTGACGGCTGCGCCGCCGCAGAAGGCGAAGCCCGCGGACCACACCATTGTTCGGGCTTTCGCGTGGACAGGCGCAGGCCGATGGGCCACCCAACTGCTGACTTGGGTAACGACCATCGTGGTGGCGCGTATCCTGGCGCCTTCGGACTACGGACTCATCGGCATGGCCACCATCTATCTCGGGTTGGTGGCGTTGATCAGCGAGTTTGGCCTGGGCCAGGCGGTAATAACCATGCGCGAAATGTCGGGCCGGCAGATCGCGCAGCTCAATTCCCTGTCGATTGCCTCTGGCGTATTGCTGTTTGGCATCTCCGGGGTGGCGGCCGGGCCGTTAGGAAAATTTTTTCACAATCCGAAACTCCCGCAGGTTGTTATAGTTATGAGCCTCAGCTTCCTGATCTCCGGGGCCCAGGTGGTGCCGGATGCGCTATTGCAGGGGGATCTCCGGTTCAAGCTGCTGGCGTCGTTCGACACTGCGCGCGCCCTGATACAGGCGCTTACAACGGTCGTGCTGGCGTTGCTTGGGTTCGGCTACTGGAGCCTTGCCCTCGGTCCGCTGGCTGCATCCGTAGCGGCGGCGGCGATGGCGCTGATTGCGCGGCCTCATTCTCTGGCGTGGCCTAAATGGGAGGAGATCAAACATGCCTTGCGGTTCAGCGGCGATGTCCTGGGCTCTCGCGTGGCCTGGTATGCCTACTCCAACTCCGACTTCCTGGTTGCCGGACGCGTGCTCGGGCAAGCCCCTTTGGGAACCTACACGCTGGCGTGGACCATCGCTTCCACGCCGGTGGAGAAAATCACGAACGTGATCACGCGAGTTACCCCGGCCTTCTTCTCCGCAGTTCAGGGTGATAAGCCGCATCTCCGCCGCTACCTGCTGGGAATCACCAACGGCCTGTCGCTGCTGACCTTGCCGGCGAGCCTCGGCTTGGCATTGGTTGCAGACCAATTTGTGCTGGTGGTGCTGGGTCCGAAATGGGCTCCTGCCATCATGCCGCTGCGGCTGTTGGCGGTGTACGCGGCGTTACGCTCCATCACCACGGTTTTTCCCAACATGTTGTTCGCCATGCGCCACTCGCGCTTCGTGATGTGGATGAGCGTTGTGTCTGCTGTGGTCTTCCCGGCCGCGTTTTACTTCAGCAGTCGCTGGGGAACCACGGGAATCGCTGTGACCTGGATCCTGCTGTACCCAGTTATCACGGCCCCGTACGTCTGGCGCATCTTGGCGGCGACGGAGCTGTCATTGGGCACATACCTTCACTCCATGCTGCCCGCGCTGAAGGGATCCGTTGTTATGATAATCATGGTTCTGGCCGTACGCGCAGCTACGCCGGGCAATTGGGCGCCTATCGGGTGCTTTGCCATTTCGGTCCTTGCAGGAGCGCTTTCCTATGCAGGGGTCTTACTCATTGCAGAACGGGAGCGCATGCGAGATCTTTACCGGTTGGTGCGCGGCGGGGAGGCGGAGGCATAGATGAATTTGGCTTTGTGGCTACTCGGAAGGCGTGATTCCGGTGGATGAACAGGCGTTTTACGATCTGCGCTGGAACACCGAGTCTGTCGTTACAGACCGAGAGCGGAATCGGGTGTCGGCTACGGCAGATGCCGTCCCGGATGATTGTGAGTCGGTGCTTGACGTAGGCGCTGGCAACGGCATGCTTTCGCTGGCGGTCGCCCAGAAAGGCAAGTCGGTAACAGCCGTAGATTTCAGCGAAGTGGCTTTGTCGAAAGTGCCGCTGCCCACCCTTTGCCGAACCGCAGATAACCTCGCCGGCGTTGAGGACCGCTCGTATGACCTGGTTCTTTCGACGGAAATGCTGGAACACCTGGACGAAGCCACCTATCGGGGAGCGTTGCGGGAGTTTAATCGAGTGGCCCGGCTGGCAATCTTGATTACCGTTCCCAATCGAGAACTCATGCGCGAACACCTCGGGATGTGCGGGGATTGTGGCCAGCAGTTCCACATTTGGGGACATCAACGGCGTTTCACGCTGGGCGATCTCCGTTCCCTATTCCCGGATTTTGCGCCTGTCTCGATTGTCTCGTTTGGTGACAGACTGCCGAAATACAACCGGCCTCTGCTGTGGATTCGCACTGGTATAGCCAAAGCCTGGTTTGTAGATGATCGGAGTCCGTGTCCGAATTGCCACTCCTTCCGCCCGGCGCCGCCGCGGTATCCCCGGCTGGCGCAAATTTGCGACCTGATAAATGCAAACCTTCCGAAGACTCGATATGAACCGTGGCTGATGGCTCTTTACCGGAGACGTTAAGCTAAAGCGTTGTAGCAAAGGTAGGTTGACGGCCTCGTCCTTGATAAGACGAGGCCTTTTGTTTGGCTGAGTTATTATCCGGCGTCCCTGACTGTCGTGCGCGCTAGCGCCCATTCCAGGGTCAACAGCCGACGCCATTCGCTGTCCCGCGAGAATCCGGGTTGGCAGGAATTTTCCAGGAACGCCGCCACGGCTGCGGGATCCAGGACAGCCACTGACTTCATCGTGGCAGGTTGCAGCAACGTCCTGACTTCATCCGTTTGCCAGAGCTGCAAACGGGGACTTGGCGCCTGCGCCGGCTGCTTGCGAAGTATCTTGCGCTCCAGTCTCTGCATGACCTTGCCGCCGTAGTACGGAACCAGAGGCCAAAACTTTGGGATCGTTTTCCATGTTGCCGGCAATGCTGGGTTCCCATGCTCCAAGGGGTACGTCGCCAGACGCGGCTGGTACTTGGCCAGCATTAGCCGAACCAGCAGGCTGCGCTCGCGAACGGCGAAACGGGTCTGCAGCATGGCTTCCAGGACGGGGCGAAACATGAATGGCGAAAAACAGGGCCAGATGCGGTTGGTGCTGCTGGCTATGCGGCCCTGCCAGCGCTGCATGCGCATGCGGAGGTAAGCAACGTCCATCTGGAAGGTATTGGGATAAGTCTCAAACCCGGCAATGGCACGGTCAACTACGCCCTTTATGTGCTCCACAAGATCGACTTGATGCTTGACTTGGAATAGAACGCTGGCCGAGCTCAAGGCGTAGCGTTGGGCTGCAACCTTGTGGGAATCCAGCTTAGAACGCGCTCCGGTATGGGGCAAAAGTAGTTCCCACCAATAGCCCCGTGCAACCTCGCCAAACGAACCATTGATGCTGATCTGAAATCGTTGACTTAAGTCATGGTGGATGCGAGCGACGGCTACATACTCGAGAAGGTCACACTCGCCATCCGTCAGGCCCAGGGCGGCATCGAGATCGTTGCAGGTAATTGGATTTGTGACTGGCGGATAATGAATGTGCTCCAATCCAAGCATTTCCGCGAGCCCGCGCGACACCCTGACATCTCCGATGTTGGGCGGGCCGGAAACGACGGTAGAAAACGTCTTTTGGCCATGCAGGAATGCCGCCGCTATCGCCCGCGAGTCGTAGCCTCCCGTCAGGTCGCAAACGATCGAGTCGAAGTGCCGATTGATGGTGGCAACTGTCGAAGTCAGGTTCTCCCACAGTGCCTCGGTAGCCTGCGTCGCAGTGAGTGATTCCGGAGCCAGAGCGTCAAGATTCCAGTATTGGCGGTGGCCCACCTTGCGACCATTTGCAAATCTAGTTATGGCAGCGGGCGGCAGTTTCTTTACTTCGCTATACAAGGTACGATCTTCGTAAATCACGCCCGTGCCTAGAAATTCCTGACAGCCACTGGCGTCCAGCGAAACTGCATCGAGTTGAGCAAGTACCAGCGACGACGTGGAAAGCGCCACGCCCGAGCTGAATTGGCGATAGTAAAAGTGAAGACTTCCCACGATGTCGGTCATCACCACGACCTCGCCTGAGGCGGCATGGCCGCCAATAATCACGAAGAAACCGTCGAGATCATTGACCAGCCCTTCGGCGCCCAGCGCAAGGTATTGCTCGAGCAGATGTTCGGGGCGATTGTTTCCGGAGCGGTGGAAGTACGTGCCCAGAGCAGCTATCCAGCTTCCGGTTCTAGCATCGGCAACAATGGAGGCGCCTGAGCCGTTCAGACGGGGGTACGACGCAGCGAACGACCACCCATTGGAAAGAGTGGAATCCGGATCGCGCCGATTCGTTTCCCGGATCACGCAGCTTGCGCGCAGGAAGAGACTCGCGGCTTCTACAGCGGATTCGTGACCGGGAACAACCGCAATAAAAGTGCCGCCAGCGGAGCCAGGTATCATAGCTCCATCACTTGGTTACATCGCCCTGGCCGACTTTGCCCTCGACGGCGATGCCGGAGACCGGCAACTCGACTCTCAGAACATTCTTCCCCGGTGAAAGGGGAGCCAGGTTTTCATAGATCTCCAGCGTGGTGCCGTTGTGTTCGCGGTTGTTCACGGTGGAAATCGTATTGAGCAGCTTAAACTGGTCCTGATGCAGGGTCTGTACCAACATCTGCATGGATTGCAAATCGTTCCAGAAATTCGGCTCTATGACGATGTAGTGCACCCCAAAGTGCCCCAGCATCTCTTTAAGCTTGGTCTCGGCGACGCCAAGTTCCTTCACGCCAAACAGATCACGATGAATCGCAACCTTCAGTAATAGCTTGTCAGCCCGGATGACGGTGAGATTCTTGCACTGCGGCAGGGCCCTTACGTTGAACACGAACGAGCCGTCGCGCCAGCCGGAAAACATGACCACACTGTTCTGCGGCGCCATGGAGCAGACATACTGGGCAGCATCGCGGTATCCGGTTATACAGGGAACATGGCGCTTCGCGAGAGTATAGCCAAGACTTGAGATGGCAAACACTAAGGCAACGTACACAGCTATTCTCGCAGGCAGCGCGCGGACGATCGCGAGAATGGCAAAGAGCACAAAAGGGAAGATAAGAAATATCGTATAGCGCTGCGAGGTGACGGCAATAACAGTAAAGAAAATGTAGCCCGAAAGCACCCACACTACAAGGAAGAACAGCACCGGATTAGGCAGCCGCCACTCTTTCTTGAAAATACATCCTACGCAGTATGCTGCAGCGAGGCACAGCACAACCCATCCCATTTGCAGTGGCCACTCATAGGAGGCGACATAGGACCAGGTCGACGCACTCAGCCGCGAGTGCTGCACCCAGCCTCCTCCCACCGCCTGCTGTACGTTGGCGCGCCCCCACAGCCACGTGTAAATTGCCAAAGGCGTAAGCACAGCTGCAAACAAGGCGCCCGACCACCAGACCTCCTTGCGGCGAAACAAACTATTCCTATAAACAAAATACAGCGTCAACAGGTAGGGCAATACAATGAAAACTGCTGGCTGCTTGGTGTATGCCGCTCCCAGGACGACAAGAACGGCGAAGTACAGGTACCGGGGTCTGTCCGAATCCAGATAAAGGAAGAAGAAGTACGCACTCCATAGCAGGAAGGCGAAGGTTGGCACCTCGAGCATCACCTGCCGTCCCCATAGCGCTATAGCTGGAGTGCTGGCAAACAGCAGCGCCGCCGCCAGAGCACCGATGCGGCTCAGCCAGCGTCGTGCGAGGAAGTACGCCCCCCATGCAGCTGCCAGATAAAAAGCGCTGACCGTCAGTTGTGCGGTAGCGTGCGAGACTCCAAACAGCGCGAAAAATACAGCTTCCACCAGGGCGAACAGCGGCGGATAGGTTAGAACCGTAACGGCGGGATACTGAAGATAGTAGTTAATGGCCCACTGCTTCGCGTGGCTAATGGGCATAGCCCGGACCATGTCGTAGTAGAAGACACCGTCCATGGCATGGCGCGGGGCATCGCTCCACCAGAAATCGCCCTGGGTCGGGGAGGTCTTAAAAAGAAGCAACACTGCGACAGCGAGAAGCGCGAGACAGGCAATATCCTGCCATCCCGTACTTAATGACCGGATGCTAGACGAATGGTGCATTGTCGAACTTCTCTGCCTTGCCTGAGTCAGGACTCCCGTTGGAGGAGCCACTGATAAACGAAAGCAAGCCTCTTCTTGCCCTAGCAGTACTTCCCTACTTCAGAGTCAAACTCTCGCCGACACCTGACTACTGCGGCGGACTGGTGGCGACTGTCGCTCCAGGCATGTGCTCAGCAACCAGGGTTAGGAAACGCGGTGAACTCAACAAAGCATCGGTCACGCGCCTCGCCATAGCAGTACTTCCCGCGTCGGTGAAATGCACGGAATCCTTGTAGTGCGCCGCATCGGCCGGTATTGCGTCCTCATTGCCGACAAGCAAAGTGCCCTCTTCTCCCGCCACGCTGCGCATCACCTCGTTGTAATGCTGAAATCCTTGCAGAATTTCCTCAGGCGTCATATAAGGCATGTAGTAAAGACTGGTGATTGCCGCCTCCCGCAGCTCCGCCGGCGATTGATCGGCGCGAAGCCGCGGCGCAAACGTTACCGTGACGACCAGATCCGCAACTTTCTTGCTGGCCTCCACCAGGGCCGTAAGGTCCCTACGGTACACATCGTCAAGCCTCGCTTGATCGATTACAACCTTCGGTTGCGCGTGGTCACCCAACAACGGATGCTGCTGAAGCAACACTGTCAGGTTCTTCTCAACAAGATAGACGAGCAGGGAGTGCTGTGCGAGCCAGCCCATCGATTTCTCCTGCCGAGTCGTCACCCCCTGCTGCCGCGCCAGGAGAAAACTGTTTACCGATAAATCGTTGGTCGCTTCATAAATGACGATCACATCCGGATGGAAAGGCGCGACCTGCCTTTCGAGATATGGCTTTAGGGTGTTGGTCGTGTAACCCGGGACACCGCCGTTGATGAAGTCGATGTCCAAGCCAGGGTAGCGATCTCTTATCGCCGCCACCACCAGATACGGCCAGGTCATCTGGTCGCTGCTGACCTCCCCGCAGTAAGTGGTCGAGCCACCGATGAAGGCAATACGGAGCCGCCCGGGGGGTTTTTCGAGTGGGAGCTCAGGGCTGCGAAAGCCGTGTGAATTGATGTGCACAGGACCGAAATGACCATTCGGGATAAGGATCCGCAGGCCTGTCTGTGGGTCTGTCATGTAAGTCCGGTCGGTGCCCCAAAACTCATTGCCCCAGAAAACTCCTGTTTTGATCCAAGGCCGGACCCGTACGGCTGCTTCGGAGAGGAATGCCAGGGCACCTATGGCGCAAATAACGGACAGCAAAAGCAACAACGCTCGCTGCCATCCGGGAAGCTGCTCGAGCCGGGTTCTTTGCATCTGTCGCGTCCAAGCCTCAGCGAAGATAACAGTCCGCGCCAGGATGCAAGGCGCGTAATCTTCTGATCCTTATTTCAAACTATGGTTCTCGCAATTTGCTGGGTGAGAGGGCGCTAACAGTTTACACTATCCCGCTTTCCCATTAATCCTAAGGCAAAAGCGCTTTGTCGTCGGCATTCTAAGTCTCCTATGGAGTTTCCGTCTTACTCCCCTGGTTGTCGACTATGCCGCCCTGCTGCAGAGTCGAAACTAGAGCGCGCGTGAAGACCCGAGAACCTCGATAATTCAGGTGAAAACCATCGGGAGCGAAGAGATTCACAGGCAATTGCTGCGGCTGGATGGGAACCAGAACCGGCACGCCGCTGGCGGCCCCCGCCCTCTGAATGGCGCTCGAGCCATCTTGTGCCATGGCGCTCGGCGGCACGACAAAAGTAAAGAGCGCTCCGTACTTAGCGCACAGACTTGACATTCTCTTCAGTCGCTCGGCGGCTTCTCGATCGACTTCGCCCTCGGTCTCCACACGTGCGCTCGGCGGCGGACGGAGTTTGGCAGCAAAATCCGGGAAGTCGGGCATCAGGCACACGAGGAACCACTTATGTATCTCGCTGCGCAGTCCGTAAAACCGGCTGAAGTTGGCAAAAAGCAGATTGCTGGTGGACGTGTTGTCGATCCCGAGACTTCGCTTGACGCTAAGCAGATCGCGATGATCCATCAACACATGAGCGAATAAATCGCCGCGCGTTTCCGGGGCCACTAGTTGGTGGGCATTGAGTACCAGAACCACCATTTTCGGCCGGGCTCCTTCGCGGAATAGCCGGCTCAGCCCGTAGTACCAGTCAAGGTAACGTGTGTCCTCCACAACAAATCGCGTCACGGCAAAGTCGGGGTACAGCTTTTCGTTAAGGAGCTTGAAGTCAATGGCCTTCTGCATCAGGGAATTCCCGACGATTAGAATCGGGAGGGGTTTACCGGGCACAGGTCTGAGTTCGTCGGCCAGGGCATGCTCTCTGTCAATACGTGCATCAATTGACCTGATCCGGGGCAGCCCATAGCGGACGCTGAGCTCCAGCCCGGCACAGAAGAGTGCACACAGTGTCAGCAGAATCAGGCTATAGCGACGCAACGGACCCTCTTTAGAACTGAAAATAGATGAAAGTACTGGCCTGGTTGGCGGCAAAAAATGCGACCGCCACCAGCGCAGAAAATCCTAACCCGGTGCGAATCCACGGTGACGCATTCTGGAAGATGTACTCTTCCCGGTATTTCTCCATCCGCAGATCCATCAGGAACATCGGGACCGAGAACAGGACCAGAAATTTGCACGCCGTAAGATACTCGGGCCGCCACTCCCACCTGCCCAGACCGCCCAGGAAAATTAACGCTTCATGAATGGAGGTCGCACGGAAAAAAATCCATGTCAGGCAGACAAGATTGAACAGGAAAATCCGCTTGCCCCAAGTGACCGCCGTACTTGACTTTACTTCCTCTTGGCCCGGCAATCCGAGCAACCGCTCCAGCGCCAAACCTGCTCCGTGAATGCCACCCCACACAACGAATGTCCAGTTAGCCCCGTGCCACAGGCCGCCCAGCAGCATGGTAGTGAGAAGGTTGCCGTAGGTCTTGCCCTCACCTTTCCGGTTTCCGCCTAGCGGAATGTAAAGATAATCGCGCAGCCACGAACTCAAACTGATGTGCCAGCGCCGCCAGAAATCCTGTAGTGTCGTTGCAAGGTACGGTTGCCGAAAGTTCACCATGAAGTGGAACCCAAGCAGCTGCGCAGCTCCACGGGCAATATTGCTATATCCGGCAAAATCGCCGTAAATCTGCCAGGCGAATGCGTAGGTGCCCAGCAATACAACCGGCAGGGTGGTCGCGCCAAAATTACCGTTGAATGCGGAGTTTGCAATGTAGGCACAGTTGTCGGCGATGACGCATTTCTGGAAGAAGCCGAACAGAACCATCATTAAACCATCGAAGAACTTGTCCCAGTTCATCGTCCGCTCCCGCTGCACTTGCGGCAGTAAATGGCTGGGGCGTTGAATCGGTCCCGCGATCAGATGAGGAAAGAGGCTAATGAACAAGGCATAGTCGACAATTGAGTCAGCCGGTTCCAGCTTACCCTTGTATACGTCCACGATGTAGGCGACTTCCTGGAACGTGTAGAACGAAATGCCCGGCGGAAGCAGGATCCGCAGGAACGATGTGGAAACAGTATGAAAGCCCAGCGACGACAGCAGTGTGACCAATGACCCGGTGAAGAAATTGAAATACTTGAAGAATCCCAGGAAGCTGAAGTTGACAACCAGAGACAAGATCAGAAGGGCTCGCCGATGCCGCGGATTGCGCAAGGTGGCGAGCTTCTTTGCCACCACGTAATCGATGCAGGTGGAGGCTGCCATCAGAAGCAGGAATCGCCAATCCCACCAGCCGTAAAAGAAATAGCTGGCAGCGAGCAGGAAGACATTCTGAGCCCGCCAGCTCAGCCTCCAATAGAGCAGGACAACCAGACTGAGAAACACGACAAAGACGGGAGAATCAAAGAGCATAACGGCTCATTATAACGGGGCGCACCCCTTTTTCTATCGTGTGGAATACACAGTGCATTTCCAAAGGATTGGACGAAAACCAACCTCGTGTGAAGCAGCAATTAGTCTGCCAATAAGCGATCGGGTTTTCTACGAGATAGCTTCCAGCGAACCTCGGAAAATTGAAGCTCTTGCGCCGCCTCTGACTCGAACTTGAAGCGGTTTCCGGGTTTGTCCAACGAACGAAGGAACTCAGTTGGCCTGGTTCGTACATGAAGCAAAAGCTGAAAACGGAAGCGGGACGGGAGCTGTACCGGGCGATCGTGGAACCGGTGTTCGGGCAGATCAAAGAGTGGCGCGGGTTTCGACGGTTCCTGCTGCGCGGCTTGCAGAAGGTGAGAGCGGAATGGAAACTGATCTGCCTCACCCACAATTTGCTCAAGCTGTTCCGCTCCGGGAGAGCCCTGCAAATGTCCTAAGGAACCAAGAGGGAAAAGCCCTGCATCGGCTGCGAAAAAAAGGCCTTGCGGGCGTACGGAGGCAACCAAGGAGGTAAGACCGCTTTCGCACTTCCAGTTTTGACGCTGCTCAATGTACCTCCAACCGCAAGGGCAATCTTGTGCTTACGTATTCCCGACAAACTCCTAGCTCTAAAGCAAAAGGAAGGGATCTAAAACCCTTCCTTTTAAGTGCCTCTGATATTTCTTTGAAAAGCGAACTCAAGCCGGTTTTCGAGCTAGTATTCTCCGGCGCAGTCCAGTGCCGGAAGTAAATAGCCCTACGCCAAGCACGGAAAGAGCCGCCGGCTCAGGGATGGTCTGAAAACTCGTATCGGATTGGACAATCTGTCCCGTGCACAACCCGCCAGTAGAGCAGCTCGGACTGACATTGAAGCTTATATCGTCGTTGCTGGCGCCACTGTATTTGTAGAGTCCCAGCGCCGGATTTAGGGTAATGCTGGCCAAATTAATAGCAGCGACGATTGAGGCCACGCTTCCAGACCCCGAAAAACTTCCACCCGTGAAATTTGCGGTGAACAGCAACGTCGAGGTGTTGATTCCAAGTAACGGAACCGCCCCGAAGATGTTAATGGTTCCACCAGCTCCGAAGATGTAGGAGTAAACGCCGCCGCTCACAGAACCGCTGGTCTGGCCACCCGTGGTGAGGGTCATGTAGCCGCCTACGATCTGGCAATCACCCCCACAGATCGCACCGCCCCCTGTTGTAAGGAAATCAGTTATCAGGGCTCCGTTTACACCGCCGCCGGCGCTAATGGTCAGCGCATCGCCCACGCCTGGCGTGAAGCTCAAGTTGCCCTGCGGGTCACCGAAACTGTTCCCGTGGAATTGAAGGCTACTACCGGCCCAGGCAGAACCTGCAAAGGCCAAGCACGCTACCAGCGCGACGCATAAGATGACTCTCCGAACAGTCATTGTCTTCTCCCAGTCCCCGTTGCCGAGTTGGTTCTCTAGCACAAAATGCCCTCTTACCGGGCCGCCGGACGACACGCGTGTGCACCTGTCTACATGCAGTTTCGATGCCAAAGCATGCAACATCTATGTCTATGAAAACAAACAGCTATATGCAACATTGCAGCAGCGTGACTGGCAAATGCGCAAACTCCTACTCATAAAAAGGGAATACAGTTTCCCAACCCAAGCTCGCATGTCACCAGGTCGTTTCTATACCTGCACCAGAAATAGTGCAAATCAATGCACATTCTCGCCGGGGCCGGAAAAAGCCATGCCCCGCACGAAGCTTTGCAGGTCGTCCGTTGCCTGCTCAGAGCCGGACATCGCCGAAACCGCAAACAGGGATACAATTTCAGGGCGTCCAGCCAAACGGGATTCCGCCTGCGTCAGCTTGACCACATAAGGCTTGGCCGTCAGCTGGTCGCCGGCCCGGTACCACATCCAGATGATGCGGCGTTGGCCGCCGAGGGCGATCGAGTATTCGGCGACGTTGACTGGCTTGCCAGCCATCGTAACTTCCCGGTGACCACTGTCTAACAATTCCCAAGAACCCGACACTTCCATATTGGAAGGGTTGACGAGTTCAACGCCACGCCTGGTTGCAGGATAGGTGGCAATATACAGAGAGACCTCGCGCGGCCCGTTGGTGAAGGTCTGGGACATCTCCGATTGGACACTCTCAAAGTGCGGGGCCCAGTCATGGTCAGGATCGTCCGCAGCGAGCCAATCCGCCGGAGCTGTCCAGAGTTTCTCAATCGGCTGAGCGGGCGCAGTGCGGGACCACAGGAAGTCCGCGGTGTAGCTCGCAGACAGCCCGATTAACACAGCGACGGCAAGCAGCCACCAGGCCGGTCGCGATACGCGGGCCGGAGCACCCGCTACAGGCGTCGGCGTAGGGGCAGGTGCGGCATTCGAAACTTCCGGCTCGCGCCATCGCAGCGCAAATCCGATCAGCAGCGCCGTTACCAGCGAAAAGAAAACCCATCCGTACATGACGTGGTCCACGCCGGTGGCGAGGCGATTGTTGCTCAAATAGGCGAGAAGAATGATGAGGTAGGCTCTCACGGCATTGGCGAGCACGGGAACCAGGGCCGACACCACGATGAGAGCGACGCGCCGTTTCCAATTGCGAAATGCAATGCCCGCAAACAGAACTCCAACCAGAAGCGAGGAGGTCAGGTATCGAATCCCGCTGCACGCCTCAGCAATTCTCCATTGTCCGGAGGGAGTCGATATGACTAGCCCGTTCTGCACCGCTGGAATTCCCGAGAAACGAACCGCATTCACCGCAAACGCTGCTGTGAGCCGTTGTAGCGGCCCAACCAGACTTTGCCCGGCCGGAACGGCAAAAAAGAGAAACAACAACGGAAATCGCAGGGTGCGTACGGCTGCCGTTCCGAGAAATGCCCAGACCAGCGCCTCAAGCAAACCAACGAAGGCGAATTGCTGAACGACCTGCACATCGGCAACATTGCCGGCGACCCAGATCACGGCACAAAGCAACACCAATGCCAGCCCGAACAGCGAAGGGGCGGGATGCAGGATCTTGACCCGTTTGCTGCACCGCCAGGCTAGGTAGGCAGCGATCGGAATCACCACGAAGCCGTAGGAATACGTGCTGCTGCCATACCAGATCTTGACCATGGAAGCGGCGGTGGAACGCAACAGGAAGAGGGTGGCGAGGTCAGCCAGCGCGAGGCCAGCCAGCGACTGGATCCACATGGTCGCACTCTGCCGCTGTGATGCCAGCGTGGGTTCGGCGTCGCACACAGGCGCGGAGGAGGTGAGATTCATCAATTACGACCCCCTACGACACTGCGAAGCACGAATTGTAATTTCCACTGTGCTCTCATCAACAGCGTTACACCCGCTCCACGTTTAAGGCCCTACGTATCAGCCAAAGCTCGCTCAACTGCGAGCAAAACCACAACCAGTCCTATACCAACTTCACAAGCTCCGCACCTAGCCGTCCCTGGGAAAGGCTGGCTGCGGAATGCATTCTGGTCGCCGTGCTCAGGCAAAGCAGGTTATAAACTACGACTTTCAGCACTTCTGACAGGATCAACTTCCGCGCTTTTGGCTCTTGCCACCAATGCGCACGCAAGTATCGGCCCTCATCAGGAACGGCCACAAAACTCAGCCTCGTACCGTTCGGCAGAAGCCGCTGGCAGCACATGCGCACTCGCTTGAGATGGAAGCCGCTGCTGACCATCGTGACCGACCGAATGCCGCGCTTCTCCCGGAGCCACTCGGAGAACGCCAGAATTTCCCTTAACGTTCCGAATGGAGTTAAAGCGATGCTCCGCGCCGATGTGGTCCCGGATCCGAAAGTCACAAAGTAGTGCCGCCGCCGAGGCTCGGTCGCAGAGGCGAGAGCGAGCAGATCCAGCGATGTGGGCAGTTCGAGGTTGGAGAAACGCCGGATCTCGAAGCGGCCGACGCTGAGCAGCAACGTGGGCGCCCAGCCCTCCTGAAACAATCTGACTGCGAAATGTTTGCGGCTCTCCCGACCCGCAAGCACGAAAATGACGTCCGCTTTCTGACACCGATCAGACTCGGCAAGCCTATCGTACAGTCTGCTCGCAAGGCCAGCTATGGACATCATGCGACCCAGATTTAGCCTCCTGCTAGGTGTTGCAAGGACCCGCCACCGACTGCGCCATGAGCTTGGCGGCGCTTCCGCGCTGCTTTGAGACGAAGTCGTAAATTGCCTCATAACGGCGCGCCAGCACCTTCCAGTCCTTGTCCCGCAAAATCATTTCACGACCGCGTTCACCGAGTTGATGTCGAAGCTCGGGCTGGGAGATGAGACGCTCGGCCTGGGCACAAAAATCTGCAACGTCCCCCGAGCGGAACAGCAAACCGGTATGGTTGTGTTCAACCAGCTCACGATGACCGCCAACGTCACTCGCGAGGACGGCCTTCTTGAGCGACATCGCCTCCAGCGGCTTCAGGGGCGTGACCAGCTCCGTCAATCGAACCCGCAGCCGGGGGAACATCATAACATCCACGACCGAGTAGTAGCGCGTTATCTCCTCGTGCGGGACGCGATCGAGGATGCGAGTGTACCCCTCAGCGCCGTATTCGCCAATGGCATTGCGTACCGCCGCTGCGTCCTCACCGCTGCCGATGATCAGCAACTGAAATCGGCTTCCACGGGAGTATAGTTCAGCCGCCGCACGAATCAACCAGGCGACCCCCTCGTAGCGGTACAAAGAGCCGAAAAAACCAAACACTGGCCTGCTATCCAGACCCAGTTCCCGGGCCACCTGCTCGTCGCGGGCCAGCGGGGAAAGCCGATCGGCATCCACACCATTGGGCACGTGAAACAGCTTCTCTGCAGGGACGCCGCGCTCACGAAGCTCGGCCAGCATGGGTTGCGCGATTGCCGAAACCGCGTCCGCTCTACTGGCAACATAGCCTTCCAGCGCCCGGGCAAGACGGTATCGCGGCGATGTCGTCCGCGTGCGCTTCTGGTCAACCGCCGCGTCCTCCCAGAAGGCGCGAATTTCGTACACAAAGGGTAGGCGCCGTCTGCGCGCCGCTTGCAGGCCAGCCAGCCCGCAGAGGGCCGGCGAATGGGCGTAGATGATGGATACCGCCTGAGTGTCGATCAATTCCAGAATGCGGTTGCGAAGGCACCGGATAGCCACCCACTCACGCACACCCGGCCACCGCCGCTTGAGTGCAGAACGCGCCATGGCGCCGGCGACGGTTGTGCGCCGGTAATCGACTCCATCGAGGACGATGTCGGTATCGTCAGGATCGTCAAGTTGATGCAAAGGTCCTGTGACCACAACTATGGACTGACCGAGACGATGCTGGGCCGTAATCAGGTTTCGGCTGCGTATGCTGTACCCGCTCAAAACCGGCCAAGAGTGGTCCAGGACATGGAGCACCGTGCCAGTTGACGTCCCGGAAAAAGCCGATGCGACCAAGTCTCCTCCTCGACCGCAGAATGATTCAATTCGTGGGTTCCTTCTTGTTCACAGGGGCACTGGAATTAGGTTTGCCGGTAGCAATTTTGACGAAGCCGTCTTCCGGATCAGGATAGCTGATGTATAGGGTGTCCTTAGGTCCGATTGCCGCGTCAACATTGTTATATTGTTGCACCGCGCCGGAAACTACCGTCTCGATCTGCCATTTCTTGCCATCCCAAAACGCATGCTTAACGGCGCCAAAATCGCCATAGACAATGTGCGGGTTGCCTTTACTATCGAGAAGAACCCTCGTGCTACCACCATAGTAGTCAAAGCCGGACGAGACCGCGTCGACCTTTTCTATGATCCATTTTCCGCGCTCCCCCTGGTGGGCGTACTTTAATGTTCTTCCATCAAAATAGCTGATATGCGCCCGACCGTCCGGCGAGAGGGCGAGGCTGTTATCGAAGCCCCTCAAGCTCTTCGCGTTCTCGGATGAATCAACGGTCGTTAGGTTCCAACTACTACCATCCCATTCCGCATAGCCTAAGTCCCCGCCGTGAGCGAATTGCGTATAGGTCGCATGCGGGATCCCTTTTGAATCGACCGCCATCGAACTCCACTTGCCGGAGATACCGCCATCGACCGAACGTACCACCCACACACCATTCTCCAGGTCGGCATGCCTGAAGTGGCTATATTGGGTTCCTCCCGGTAGAAATTCGTGATACCAGCCGACGTGCGGCTGGCCATCCGGAGTAACTGCTATCGAACAGTGATAAGAGATAGTCCCAGAGCCAGGATCAATCTGCTGCCTTACCCATTGATGGTTGGATAGTGTGATATATGTCAATACGCCAAATGAGACGCATATGTGCGGTGTATCATGCTTGTCCACGGCCACCTGCGGGTAGACGTTAACATTGGCATGGGTGGAGTCGACCACCATGATCGTGAACCACTTTGAGGCGCCGGCTGGCTTCAAGCCGTAGTACACCTTCGCATCCTTTGTCAAGTAGGTAACATGAAGGTTCTGGTCGGCGTCCAAAGCAATCGAACTGCTTGAGCCTCTGGCTACTTTGTCAGTTGTCCAAATCCAAGTCTGTGCGAAGCCTTGTGCGCCCAGCAACATCAAGAGCGCCAACATGACCGGCAAGCCCTGCTGCCTCGTCATTCGGACAACTTCCTTACAAGATGCGTGAAACCGGATCGACATGCCAAAGGTCCTCAGGATTTTCGATGTATCTTACGCTGCCACCGCTTCCATCACTTCCGCAGGCTGTGCGTCCGATACGCCCGCCTCAAGCTCCCGTGCGATCAGTATTCTTACAATGATGACTAAGGCAACAATCTGATAGAGGAAGTCGAAATATGCTCTTCCCAGCGTCGCGCCATTGACCATAAAAGCCAGTATCGAGACCTCAAACATCTGTGTATAGGGCTCAACCCATTCCAACTTCCCGTTGCTCCTCGCTTGTTTACGAAGCTTGCGCAAGCTGGTAAAGCACGACCCCAAAAGCCAGAGAAACAATCCCAGGCCAACAAATCCCTGCTCGCCTAACAACTCGAAATAAACACTATGAGAACTATGCAAACCACCCGACAGACCATACAACCTGCTTCTTAGATTCCGAGGAACAAACGAGGGAAATATAGCCGCGTCGGTGTACACGTCGAAGCCGCCTCCGGTTATTGGATACTCCATGGCCAGGTTCCACCCGCCGCCCCAGGCGACTAGGCGGGAGTTTTCTGAAGAATCCAGATTGCCTTGCAGAAAATCCCCCATTCGGTCCTGCCACGTCCTGGTGGTGAGGGTAACAAGACACACGAGAGCAATTGCAACCAGAATGAAGCTCAGGATCTTGTACCGCGATTTCGCGACAATTGCCAAGGTTATTGCAGAAAGGCCAAGTAGTCCGCCGCGCGAGTATGTCCCTACTATGCAGATGATGGCGCATAGCATCAGACCTCGCAGGACGACTCGCATCCACGTGCTTGATTCCGATCGGGCCATGAAAAAGAACATGGGAATGGTCATGTTCATGGCCAGAGCGAAATCGTTGTTGTCGTAGATAAATGAGCCCTCCGGACCCCAAATCTGGAACTGCCCTCCGGTTTTGAGATAAAACACAGCTGCAAACAATGCTTTGAGGCCGAAGCTAGCCAAAATGACAAGTACCAGAATTCGAAGCTTCTTCTTCGAAGTGACCAGCAGAATGGTGACGAACGTCATCAGCAATATCTTGCTGACCTCCTGCAGGTGCACGCCGGCGTCTGTTACATGGTTGGCAAAGTCGGGAACGAAACGAATATAAAATGTTGTGAATGCAAACCAGAACCACAACGACGCGAGGAGGATCGTTTCGCGTAAAAAAATTCGGGTGTTTTTCTGTGCGAAAAGCGTGCCGATCAAAGTCGGAACGGCAATCAGCAGGGCGGGTTGGAAAAATCCGTATCTAGCAATACCCCATGCGTAGCGATGCGGATTGAAGTACGCAATCCAGGTCCACATCAAAACACCAAAGTAACCGTTGACCAGCGCTACTGGCGCTGCTAACAGACAGATAATTATTACGAATGCATCACGAAGTGCCATAAGTTAAGACCGCAGGGCGCTATATGTCAGCGGCTGCAAGGGTTACCCAACTCCTCGTCGACGGGCCGAAAAAACAACCGCTGCAAACGATAAGCAAAAATCGCGATGGAACGTTCCTCTCCCTGAACCATCCGCCGCAGTCGGAATTTGTCCTGCCCCGGTTCGTTGATGCCCAGAATCGTGGTCATCGCCGTACGGAGTCCCACGATGGATAGCTCCGCAGATCCAAGCGAGCCGCAATCTTTGGGCTTGCCAAAGGGAAACGCGAAAGCGTCAACTTCGATGTCCAGGCGATTCTCTATCAACCATTTTGATTCGGCAATTTCCTGCTGCAAAGCGGCAGGGGTAAGACGACTGAGAACCGGATGGGTCATCGTGTGACATCCGAACGAAATCCCTGCGCGGCACATTTTCCGGGCTTGGTCCCAATTCATCATGGAGCCACGCAGCTCATCATTCCGCAAAGGTATCGTCTTCTCGAACGACTCACACCACCGCTGGCGTTCGGTGTCGGGCAGAGTCCGCAGATACATGACAACCGCCGTAGCCGCATCCACACGACTGGTAAAGTCCGTCAATCGGAAGGTCGTCGGGACGTCTAAAGTCACTCTTAGTTCCGATGGGGCATGCTGAAAGCGCAAAAAAATCTTGTCATACCATGCAAGCTCGCCACTTTCCACAGCGCCGGACGTTAAGTACACAGTCGCGGGAATGGCATAATCCTTCAGCACCGGAAAGGCGTCGGTGTAGGTCCCTAGGTAACCATCATCGAAGGTCACCACTACACTTTGGTCCTGTGCCTTCGGGTCCTCAAGCTCCTCCGTCATCTGCCGAAGGGAGACGACTCGATAATGACGTTTGATGTAGCTCATTTGCTCTGCGAAGACCTGCCTAGGCAGCCTGCAATACAGCGGAAAGCCGCGAGTTCCCACGCTGTGGTATCCCAGCACCACATATTTTGGTTTCCGGACCCTCTGAAGATGCACGCCCCTGCCATTATCGGAAACATACTCACAGCGGCGTGAAAATGCCTGAAAAGCCCGCAGCAGCCCAGATTCGTACAGGCCATCGGCGACCATCTGTCGCCAGCCACGAGTTTCGAGTCGCTTCTGGTCCTCACCTTGCATTTGCCGTTCCAATTCCGCAGGGCGTAGCTTCTCCGGTGAGGAAATCCCGACGCCGACGGTGCCATAGCTCCAAAACGAGCATTACCCACAGCACTTCGCCAAAGTAGGCGGGATGAGTGTGGTTTAGCTCTTTGATCCGCGACAGAAACTCCGGCCGAAAATAACCGCGCTGGCGAGTTTGCGGCTCGTCGAGAACCGAGGCGATAGACTTCATCCCCTCATTGTTAACCATCCAGTATCCGACCGGGACGCCAAACCCATGCTTTTTCTTATAGAGTATTCGGTTGGGAAGGACATGCTTCATCGCCTGCTTGAAGACGTAGCGCTTCTCGAATCCCCTTAGCTTAAGATTCGATGGAATGCGACCGGAAAGCTCGGCCAAACGGCGGTCCAACAATGGATACCGGACCCGGACCCCTGCCAGTTCAGCGGTTCCCGTAACTTTCCTGAGGTCGTTATCCGCCAGCGTCATCTTAACGTCCAGATACAGCAGGCGATTCAGCTCAGAGGTAGCGTGCGGCGCCGAATCAAAGTGCGCCTGGGCGATGCCAGCGGCGCTTTCGGGTTTGGCCTGCTCCATAAAATCGGGTTCGAAGACGGCTCCGTCAGCCTCGGTAAGGAAGAAGTTGTACGACAACATCCGTTGAGGATTAGGGATCTCCGCCCGGCGAATGTAACGAGCTGGGTAGGAAAGTGGCCCGCTCTTGGGCAAGAGGCCCGCGCCCGGCTTCAATATTCCGTTACGCACAGGGTTCGGGATTGAATGGTAGGCCGCGAATTTCTTGTCGGTTGCGTAACGCTCGTTTCCGGCGAACAGCTCATCACCGCCATCGCCGGCCAGCAGCAAATCGACGCCATTCTCGCGTGCCAGTTGCGCACAATAATACGACCCGATCGCCGAAGAATTGGCAAAGGGCTCCTCGTAATATTCAACCAGTTTGAGAGTCGCTTGCGCAGCATCGCTCGCTTGCAGGCACTTCTCGTGATGTCGAGTGTGGAAGTGTTGAGCAGCCAGGCGCGAGAAACCAGCCTCATCGTAGCGCGGATTCTCGAAGTAAATAGAGAATGTATTAAACGGGGAATGTACTTCGCTCGCGAATGCAGCAATGCTGCTGCTGTCGGTTCCTCCACTCAGATATGCCCCGGTCTGCTCAGGCCGGCAGTCTGCCAGGTGCGAATGCACCGCCTGTCGCATACATTCCCGAAGCTCCTTCGACCATTCGCGAATGTCCGAGTTACGTGACTCCTCATAGTTCAGGTCCCAATATCGGGTCTTTCGAGTCTGCTGCCGCTCGTAAACCAACATGGTCCCCGGCTCGAGCCGTTCGACGCCCTTGTATATCGTGAGGGGGGCAGGCACGACGGTGTGGACCAGGAACTGCATCACTGCGGCTGGGTCAACCTCCAGCCGCTCTTTCGTATTCGCCACGGCATCCAGGCGCGAGGAGAATAAGATTCTCCCCCGCTCCAGTGACCAGTAGAGCGTCTTGAACCCAAATCGATCGATGGCGAGTACCAGCCGCTGATGTGGGGCATCCCAAAGCACCAACGAAAACGCGCCCTCCAGTCTCTCGATAAAATTGATCCCATGCCGCACATATAAGACTGCAACCAGATCCTCCGCAGAACTTAGCGCGCTGCCGTTCGGTCTTTGGTATTCCGCCAGGAGCGCATGGTAGTTTGTAAAATCAGCATCCACTGCCACATACAGACCATGCTCCATCACCAGTGGCGCAGCACTTAAGCGGTGCCCGGCTCCCAGAAGCGCTCCATTTCCACCGATCGGGGATTCTCTCCGATCCCTCTTCAGTCCGGCGGCCAAGCACATCGTTGCCAACTCGTCAGTCTGGAGTTGAGCGCCGGGTTCGCAGATGCCGTAAATCTGGTCCATGAGTCTTTGCTAGGCTCGAAATACCTGCTGCCACTTACGAAACATCAGGACAGTCCACAAGTAGGCGGACCGGTCAAACGTGCCGGCCTGATGCTGCTTCCAGATCTTGGAAAGGTAATTGCCATCAAGAATACCATCCTTGTTGCCCGACCCGACGAGGTCGTAGCCCAGATCCTTCAACTCCTTCCGGAACCAGCGGTTAAGCGGGATGGCGAATCCCTGTTTGGAACGGTATAGGATGTCGTGCGGCAATAGCGGTTCCATGGCTTTCTTGAATATGTATTTCCCGGTCCTGGCGTGCAACTTCAGGTCGGAGGGGATGGAAGCCACAAGTTCCATGAATTGATGGTCGAGTATGGGAGCCCGCAATTCCAGGGAAACCGCCATACTGGCACGGTCCACTTTGGCCAGAATGTCGTCGGGCAAATAGGTCTTGATATCGACGTACTGGATGCGAGACAAGGGATCCGTCGTGTCCGCCTCGTCGTAGTGCTTCCTCAACACATCAAGAGAATCGTAATCAGCAAGCTGCTGCTGGAAATCCCCGGTGAATAAGTGCGCCTTTTCGTCGGGTCTGAATACCGATACGGAATTGAAATAACCCTCCAACGGCGATCGGGAAAGGGATTGCAGCGTTGCCTTGGCACGGAGGGGACGCGGCGCCCAAGCCAGTCCTGGATACCACCGGCCCAACGGCCCGAAAACGGTCCGTCGTATCGATGCCGGCACAAAGCTGCGCATCTGGTTTTCCATCCGATCGAAGACGTAGCGCCGGTAACCGGCAAAGTTCTCGTCTCCGCCATCTCCGCCTAGGGCCACGGTGACCTGACGGCGCGCTATCTTGGAAACGTAGTAAGTCGGCACAGCGCTTGAATCAGCGAACGGCTCATCGTAATGCCACGCAAGCTTATCGATCACATCCAGTGCCTCGACCTCTACCACGTCTTCGTAGTGGTCGGACTTGAATTGGGAAGCGACTTGTCGCGCGAATTTTGACTCGTCGTACTCTTGGGCGCTGAAGCCGATCGAACAGGTGGTTACAGGACGGTCCATCAATCGGCTCATCATGGCGACGATGGAGGAAGAGTCAACACCGCCGCTCAGGAAGGCCCCCAGCGGCACTTCGCTCATCAGGCGTATCCGCGTGGCTTCGCAAAGCTGCTCGCGAATGAGCTCACACCACTCCGCTTCAGTATGATTTTGGACTTTGGAGAAGGACAGTCGCCAATATGGCGCCTCACGCAGACCAGCTGCACTTACGACAAGGTAGTGGGCAGGCTGCAGCTTGCGCACGCTCTTGTAAATCGTTCTTGGAGCCGGGATATAGGACAACGAAAAGTAGTCGCAGACGGCCAACGGGTCAACGGTACGCGGAATGCCATCGGCAGCGAGAATCGCCTTTAGTTCAGAGCCAAAGATGATGCGATTGCGGTCGGCGTAGTAGTAAAGCGGCTTCTTGCCGACGCGGTCACGCGCCAGCAGCAAACGGCGCTGGTTGCTGTCCCAGATGACAATCGCGAACATGCCTCGCAGCCTGGCGAAGCACTCTTCTCCATAGTCTTCGTACAAGTGGACGATAGCTTCGGTATCCGAGCGGGTAGTAAACTTGTGTCCTTTGCAGAGCAGTTCCTGGCGAAGCTCAGCATAGTTATAGATTTCGCCGTTGCACATGACCCAGATGGTGCCGTCCTCGTTGCCGATCGGCTGATGACCTCCGGCAACATCGATGATGCTGAGCCGCCGATGCCCCAGTCCAATACCGGGACCAACAAAAATGCCTTCATCATCGGGTCCGCGGTGACGCAAGGACTCGTTCATCCGGTGCACAGTCTCCCGCTCCAGGGTCCGGGCCTGATCGAATTCGAAGATGCCACTAATTCCGCACATATGCCGTCGCAGCCAGCGCCGCCGGTCGGCGCATGGCCAAATCAAGATATAGATCGCGGTAACGCCTCAGCATCTGCTCAAGGCTGAAGTTCTGCAGTGCGCGCTCGCGCGCTGCTTTGCCGAAGTCGGCTCGCCGTCGCGAATCCCTTAACAGCGTTCGGAGTTGGCTGACAAGCTCCGGTACATCCTGCGGAGCAAACAGATATCCGCACTCTCCCTCCGCGACAACCTCCGGGTTACCCCCCACTCGAGTGGCCACAGCGGGAAGACCAACCGCCAGTGCTTCCAGCAATGTATTGGACATACCTTCCATTAGCGTGGGAAGAACAAAAATGTCCATGGCATTGAGCAGATCGGCCACGCCTTCTGCCGCCCCGGTAAAGGTGACTCGTCCTGCTAACGGAGACGAATTAGTGGCGTAGCTTTGTAGGCGTGCAAGTTCCGGACCCGCTCCCACCAGCAGCACGCGCAGATTCGGCGCTTCGGGTGCGAGCGCCTCCGCGGCTTTCAATAAAGTTGAGAAGTCCTTGAGAATTGTCAGTCGCCCAACGGAGCCGAGGACGAGGGCGTCCGAGGGAATGCCGTACTTTCGCCGCACGCCATCGCGTACCTCCGGGTGGGGGCAGAATTCCTGCCCGTCAACTCCGTTGTACAGAACTTTAATCGCATCTGGTTCCCACCAAGCCTGCGCGGCGTGGTAGTTGCGCAGGTCGTTGGTCACTACGGCCACCGCGCTGGCGGCGCGGTACACAACATGCCTTATCAGGCGCCGCCGGAGCGGCAATCCTGACGTCATCTCCAGCTCATAGCCATGTTCACTATGGATCGCAACCGGGATGCCGGCAAGCCGGGCAGCCACGATCGCCTCAATTCCTCCCCAGTTGCGGGAATGCACGATCGCGGGACAGAGTTTCCTCATAGCCCTCGCGAGGCGAAGAACATTAAATTGAAATGCCGCTCCCTCTCGTCCAACGTGCAGTACAGTAACGCCCGATGCCCATTCGCCGGGCGTGACAGCGGTGGTACGCAGCGGGCAAATGTAGTGCTCGAACAATTCGGGTTCAAGACCGCGCACGAGCTTCATCACCGCTTTCTCAGTTCCGCCCAAGTCCAGTCGATCCAAGACATGCATGATGCGCAACGGCCGCGGCAAACCGTATGGCTGGCTTCCCTCGGCCTTTCCAGAGGAGGGGGAGACACAACCTCCGCGCGTAGGATCTCCTGTCGCAACCGATAGAGCTGACCTCGTCATTGCCTTAGTGTCCCACGACCAACTCACGCGAGCGACGAGGCGACTTAACGGCTGCCACTTCGATGATTAATTGTTCCATTCTCGATAGGGGAATATCCCAGCTCAATCGCTGACGGACTGAAGATGCTCCCTCGCGGAGCGCGCGCCGCAAGCACGAATCGGCCAGCACGCGACTGACCTCGCCAGCAAAGCTCTCGGCGGTATCTGCAACGAAAAGCCCTTCGCGTTCCGACAGACCGATTCCCGCCATCGCCCGGCTCGTGGTGATGACTGGGGTTCCAACCGCCAACGATTCGGCGATTTTGTTGTGGAAGCCCTGCGAGATTCTGAAGGGAGCAACGGAGACGTCGGCATTGCGAAAGTATTGAAAGACGTCCGGGACCGCGCCAGCAACCACAACGCCTGGAATGTTCGACAACTGTCGAACTTGGCGATCCGGGTGCCGGCCAACAATTACAAATTTCAGGCCCGGGTAGGTTTTGCGAACCCGCGGAAAAATTTCCCGTGCGAAGTAATTGGCCGCGTCGGAATTCGGCGGGTAGTTCATGGTTCCGACGAACAGGGCAAAGGGCTTTAGCTCGCGCAATTCATCTTGATCCTGTACATCAGGAGCATCAGGGAGTTGGACGCCGTTGGGCACTACTTCAACCCTGAATTTTGGATCGCTCGTCAAAAGCTCCCTGGCGTCGTGCTCGGTCACGGCAAACGAAAGTGCTGCCAGGTGTCCAAGCGATTGCTCGGCGGCGGCGACGGTGCTGGCCTCGCGAGCATACAGCCAGCGGCGAAGCGAGCCGGATCTGGCGGCATACTGCCTGAATTTTTGGGAATCGGCATCTACAAAATCGACCACCAGCGGAGCGGGAGCGGGATCCGGGATGGCATATCCCATCGAGGAGCAATAAACAAAAATCAGGTCGTAGTCTCGTTCGTACAGAGCCTGTCGTACTCTAGCCTCGAACTTGCGAGACCGGAAAAATCCGAATGAGAGAGGCCGCCCGGTGAAGAAGTTACCGGCGGCCCGCAGGAGTCTGATCGGCCTTTTCGGGACCTCCACATAAATGCTCCGGCAGATACCTTCAAGACCCTGCCGGTTTTCAGCCGATTCCTGTGAGTCAGCAAAACAAAAAAGGTCAACTTCATGCCGCTCGGCCAAGTACCGCAGTTCATGAAACGCACGAATTCTCTCGCCCTTGTCAGGCGGGTATGGAAGGCGGTGCGTGAGGAAGAGAATCTGCATACTCTCCGAGAGCGACACTGGTGCGCATTTATGGAAACCAACGTACAACTCGTGGGCCCAACCAAGTGGTGGCTTTCAGTGGCATCCGGCTCCATAGGTTGGCGGCCAGCGCAAACCTGGGATTCGCCGGAGAAAAATCCGGAGGATTCTTCCGCTCAATCATGCATATCTGATACTCAAGCGGATTCACCTGCATGTTCCAAGCGGATTTGAATTGGTAGGCCCCGGTGTTTTTCTTGCTTCGGCCGAAGTCAAACCGTCTCACCCCCCGATTGATCGCCTTCCTCATCAGCTCCCAATAAATGAAATTATTCGCCGCCATGACATTCGCGTCCGGGGCTGCACCGGAATAGTGCGGATATAAGGTATTGTGGAATAAGAACGAAAGAACGCCCGCCACCGGCCTGTCGTTGGCACGAGCCATGTCCAGGATGGCGCCATCCTGGAACTCATCAACCAGAGTTTCTAGCCATTGCCGCGAGAAAACGGGGGTTCCGAGTCGACGCCAATTCAGGATAAACAAGTTGTAAAACTCCGGCAGTTGGTCGACACCCGACCGGAGTTGCAGCCCTGCCTTCTCTCCTTTGCGAACCATATAACGCGTATCTCTGGGAAGGCGCTTCAATTGCACATCCGGTTCGGCAGCCAACTCCGTTGCGAAAGACACATAAAGGTCCTTGACGTAGAATCCAGGACGCGACTTTGCGGTCCTGTGTCGCAATTCGAGAAAATCCGCTTTCTCAGCCACGCCCATTTCCACGGCGTGCGCAACCAAGGCGCCTGCCGATTCTTCATCCTCGGCGCAAACACCTCCGTAATCGGCAAAGGGAGTGGAGACCAGGCAGCGCCCAATAATCCAGTTCGAAACCATGAACAGGGGCAGCACGCCGGTGATTCTTCCGTTCCGCTTGACGTAAAGGGACCTGTTTTCGTAGTCAAAGGTCTTCTGAAGCGACCGCATCCACGCGGTCGAATGAAAAGGAGTAGCTTGCGGATTGGAGGCGATGAAAAGGTCCCATTCGTCTGCGATTTCGGAACAGAAGTCCTTGATCGAGACTGTCCCGGATTCAAGTTCCGGGGCTACCGCCGGGCTTCTAACCGCTGCCATTTCTATCTCCGCGCATGCTGGCAGACATCGCCGACTGGGGGGCAGAAACGTTTTCGTACCGTTCAAACAACCATGACTCATCCACGTTCAAGTAAGCCGCAAGCAGGTGTCGTTCGTCCGCGGAGGGCTCGCGGTAACCGTGAATGATCTTGCTAAGCTGGCTTTCACAGAGCTTCAAATCCTTGGCGATCTGGTTTTGCCGGATACCCGATTTAAAGATCTGCAGCTTGATATTCGGATACATAGTCATTCATCCTGAATCGTGCGCAACGACTCCCAACGCCCACCCAGCACCGTAATCGCCGGGGAGACGCCATCATTTGTGCCCGGTTTTGGAGTAGTAGTATCCATAGCGAGCTTTGTGGTGCGGGCCCTCCTGCCCGTTCAAGAGCACTCCCAGCAGTTTCTTACCTTGCAGCCTAGGACGAAGATTCGCCAGGACCTCGCGTTTTGTTCTCTGTGCGCGGACCACAACCAGTACCCCGTCGCAGGCGCTACTGGCTAAGTCGAAGTCTGCCAAGCCTATCATCGGGGGGCAATCAACGAAAACCATAGTAAACACTTCGTTGCACCATCCAATGAACTCTTTGAACCTGGAACCGGCGAATAGATCGGCCGGAGGCCTTTTAGCTTCCCCGGCCCCGACGATATAGAGATTCTCGATGTTGGTCGATACCGCAACGGATTCAAACGTCGCTTCGCCGGCTAGAGCTTCCGCCAGCCCCGGTGTTTCCACCGCTCCGGTTATGGCGCTGAGACCACCGGTCCGCAGGTCTGCATCGACGAGCAGGACGCGCTGGCTCGGAAGCTGCGCTGTGCACATCGCCAGGTTCAAAGCAGAGACCGTCTTGCCCTCGCCCGTCTCTCCACTGCTTATAACTACCGAGCGTATCCCTTCTGAGGACTGAAACCGAACCAGCTTGGTTCGGAGTGCACGATAGGCTTCAAACGCGCCGTGGGTAGAAGATGTCTCGTCATCGGCCGTCAGAATCGGACGTTCCATAGGAAGCATTTGCAGCTGACGACACCCTTGCAGGACGGCCGAGGTCGCCTCACGAGCGGCCTCGGCATCTGCGTCTACCGATTCGAGCAGCTGCGCCAATGCCGGACTGTGCTCCGAACGCCCCGCAGAGTGTCGGGCTGCATCCTGCATGTCGTGGAAAAGTTTGCTCACAGCTCTCCCCGACCGGTAGCTTCAGCTACCTGCATAGAGTCCCCAAAAAGTCGAACGACATTCAGTTCGGCGTTTTTCTTGAGCTTCAAATCACTGCCAGCATGGTCCCCGGGGGCTGGTGCAACAGCTGCCAACTCGTGGCGCGCCGCAGCCTCCTCCACAACGTCGTCGCCAATTTCCATGCGTTTGGTTTCGCAACCAATCCCAAGGCATGTGTCGCAAACAATATTTACGAGACGTGGAACACCGCCGGTGCACTCGTAGATCCTATCGAACGACGATGGGCTGAACGGCATGGCTTGCTCAAATCCCGCAATTCGCAGGCGTTCACAGATGTACATCCGCATTTCGCTCGGACTCAAGGCTCGCAAAGCTGCTCTCTCCGCGACTCTTTGTCGCAAAGCCTTTACGGCGGGATCACTCAGTAGTCGAATGAGTTCCGGCTGGCCGCACAGAATGACTTGCAAAAGCTTCTCACGATAGGAATCGGTGTTCATCAAGAGTCGAATTTCTTCCAAGACATCCGTGGACAACAGATGCGCCTCATCAACGATCAACAAGCAGGTCCCGCCATTGCGGAAGGCGCTGAACAACAGTCCCTGTAGCGCTGCGAGCCTGGACGGCCTCGAGGTAGCTCCGCAAGGCACTTCAAACTCGAACAGCAGGGCTTCCAACAATTCCTCGCTGGTGAGCCGAGGATTGACAACCAGCGCTGTGGGCAGTTGTTTAGCACGATAACGACGCGCAAGCACGCTCAGCAGGCCATTGAGAATCGTAGTCTTTCCCGTACCGATGGGTCCACTTAACAGCATCAGGCCCTTGCGTCCGATGACGCCATGCGCCAGCTTCGTCAGCGCATCGCGGTGCGGCTCCGGCAGCTGCAGGAACTTCGGATCCGGCGTCAGCCTGAACGGTTGCTCCCTTAGATGGTAGAAGGATAAGTACATGTCAGAATATCCGCTCACTGATATACGCAAGTTGCAATCCGACCCCAACCGCGACCAGGACCGTCACTACCGCAACCCCGCCTATCTTCCATACGCTCTGCAGCATCTGCTGGACCGTTAGTATCTCCGGGACTCCCGTAAGAACGGGCGCACCCAGTATCTGCTCCGCTTCCCGCTCGTTGCGGACGGAATCGTCCAGCACTTCCCTTCCCAGTGCGATTCCCAGACCCACCAGTGAGCCCAATAGCGCACCACCGATCATCAGCAAAGGACGATTCGGGGAGTATGGCCGCTCCGGTATTTGCGCAGAATCGAGAATCACAAACCGCTCGCTTTTCTCTCTGCTTTCCAAAGAAGTGGCGGTTTCGGCTGCCATCTTCTTATCCAGCAATGACCTATAACGCCCCTGCAAGGCATCATCGTCCCGCTGAATGTCTGCTATCTTCTCCTTGTACGCCGGCATGCCCTGCAGACTGGATAATTGTTGTTTCATGTCGCTTTGCAGCTGCGCCTGTCGCTCTTTCTGCTTCTCTAAATCCTGATCGAGTTGTTCCAACTGGGCCTCGATCACCGGATTGTGTATCTTGCGCGGTACGGGCGACGCTGCCTTCGGAGCCGGTGTATCAGCTTCATTCGCCTTTTCATTCGCCTTGGCCTGATCCAATTCGGCTTGCAGTTTCCGTACATCGGGATGGTTTGGTCCGTACCGGCTTCGCAGCGAATTCAGCTTTGTCTGCAACTCTTCCGTCTGCGACGCCCCGCCCGACAAGCTGGAACCCAGATCAAGATCGACCGTGGGAGCAGTCGTTCCCGCCAGAGCTTGCAAATCCGCTTCCTGCTGTTGGTCCTGGGCTATTTTCTCCTGGGTAGCGTGTAATTGCTGTCCGAGTGCCGCAGCCTCCTGCAGGTGAAACTGTCCGGATTCCGGCAGCTCCTGGCCATATCGAGCCCGAATTTCGTCCAGTTCCCTGTCCTTCTCCTCGAGTTGCTGTTCAACTTTCTTTAACTCGCCGTCGATAAAATCGGACGTCCCATAGGACTGCTCTTCGCGCACCTTGAGATTTTCTTCGATGAACATCGCGGTGAGTTGGTTGGTCACCTGCGCGACTTGAGCGGGATTCCTGCCTTTATACGAAATTCGAAATGCGGGTGCATTGGCCCCCATTGCGGTGACCTGTTCCACGTTGATGGCCTTCGTCATTACCATGATGGCCTCTTGTTCTCCATCCCGCCGCCTGATATCGGGATAAAGCCCCGCGCTGTCGATGATGCGCTTGAGCCGGGACGGAGCTACGACCTGCTGGTAAATCGTGGCGATTCGGTCCGACATCCCCGTCGTCACCGTGGATTGGATAAAACTGGCCGGCACTTTTTGCGGTTGGACCAGAATGATGGCCTCACAACGGTAGATATTGGGCAGTCTCCAGGCCATGACGGCGCTTGCAACCACCACCGCCACAGCCGGGAAGATAAACCAGAATTTCCGGCGCTTCATCAAAGCGATATAGTCGCTAAGACTCATCTCGCCGAGTTTCTGACCACTCGCTCCTGTCGGTGTGCTACTCATATCAACGCCCTGGTGTTAGCCGGATGGTGCCCAGCCAAACCTCAACTCCTAGTGTAAGCAGATTTACTTCCAAACTTAAGCCGCCCACGAGCCTCTGCAGGCGGCAGCCAACATTTTCCAGTTGTTCGGAATCCTGATACAACATAAAGAGGATACCCCGTTACGAACCAGAGCGAGACCCCAGAAACCAAGTCACCCCTAAGTTGAGGGAGTTGGTGTTACCGAGAAAGGGCAAAAAGGTCGCCGTCGACATGCCGTTTTGGTGCGCAAAGTTGTACCCGGCATTGAAGCTAAGGCGGGACGAGTACTGGTAATTGACGCCTCCTCCAACCGTTTTCCCGTTTTGGCTACTCCCCGTATTGATCGTCCGGTACATACCCACTCCGACATTAAAGGACAGTTTTCGGTCGATGTTCTGGCTGTAGGAAATATTCCCCTGGTCAAAGTAGCCGCTTGACAGGATGATGCTGCCAGCCTCAGAGCGAGTGTAGGCGGCCGCAATGGAGGATCGGCTGAAACGGTTGAATCTCTTCATCACCTTGAGGCTACCCGTGGGTGTCAGCGTCCAAATGTTCGCGACTAATTGCCCACCTGCGGAAAGAGCACCCGCGACGGACCATGATGGCCGGTTGTAAAGCAAACTGACCCCCCAATTCTCACTGTTCCAACCGGGAGCATCGGAAACCCCCGAAGTCGCAGAATGCGAGAGGTTATAGAAAGCACCCAAGGTGAGATTGGAAGTGACCTCATGAGTCACCCCTACCGCACCTCCGAACTGATGAGTATTAACCCAGCCTTGTTGTGGTATGTAAGAAAAAGCCCCCCCCAGGATTGGACTCAACGTGATCTGAGTCCGCCCAGTCAGTGAATAACTCAGCCCAATGTTGTTGGATTCGTACATCGTGTAATTGCGCTGCTGCACGAAAAGCGTTTGCTGAAGCTGTCCGGCATTCTGGTATGACAACAGGTACTGGGGGTTGGCCAAAATGGAATTTTGGAAGTACGTCAAGTTCGCGCTCGCAGTTAAGGACCAGCGCTCACTCAACTGCTTAGTGAAATCGAAGGCCGCAGACTGATTCAAATACGGTTGCACCGAATTCAGAAACGAAAACTGTTCCCGTGCCTGAAACGCGAGGACGCCATTGTTTAGCATTTTCGTAGCTACAATATTGGCCGTTATTGAGTTCCCCGCGAAACTCTGCGTGGGTTGTCCGGGTTCGCTGTTGGCTGCATACCAGAACGAATCTGAGATGCTGGGGATGTAAAATGGCCCGATCTTTAACCCCTGGGCCTGCAACTGCAACGGGAAAGGCGTTCCAAGCTGCCGCACGGTATTGTTGTCCGAAACTGTTGACGTCGTGTTGCTGTCAACATTGCCAGGTGGGTTGGCAGCCTGAGCTCCGCCGGGGTTATCGGCAGGCGTGTCGGAAGAGCTTTCAGCGTTCGCCTCCGCTGAATCGGTAGTAGGCACAGGCACAGGCGCAGGTACAGTAGATTGAGGAGGGTTGTCCGTGTTGCCAAGATCGGGTTGAATGGGACCGCCCCAGGCGATCATGTTTTGGGCTGGGAATGGAGACATCTGGCTCGGGGACATCTGGCTCGAAGCCACTCCGGCAGCGACGACCAGAAACAGACTTCCCAAGAAGAACCCACGCCATACGAGACTCTTGCACATACCCGCCTCCTAACGCGCGATCACGGGACAACGATTATGTCACCAATTTCCAATTCCAAATCCGGTTCAGAGCCCGCCAAGACTTTCTTATAATTAAACTGAATACGCTTCTGATGATCTCCGACTGTGCGCAAAACGTACATCTTCTGCAGCTTGGCGAATTGTGCCGGACCACCCGCATCTGCCAGTATTTGTAAGACCGTCTCATGACCACCAAGGGAAATTGCGCCGGGCCGGCCCACCTTACCTACCAAGTAAACCTTGCGGCTCTTGATGTCGCGCACAATCACCGTTACCTGCGGTTCCGTTACAACCCCCTTTAGCTTCTCCGTCAACAGTTCCTGCACTTGTGTAGTGGTCATGCCTGCCACATGAACATCACCCACTACGGGCACGGTAATTATTCCGTCAGGTCGCACAACCACCGGGCCCGAAAAATCCGGCTCTTTCCATACTGAGATAAGCAGACTATCCGCCACGCCAACGATGTAGGATTCGTCAGTGACCTTCCCTTTCGAAGCCGTCGATACCTTCGAATCCTGGTAAGAGTTGTTGTCCGCGGCGGGCACATCCGGTGACGACGGAGCGGCCTTGGCACCGGCCGATGACGATTCCCCAGACGAAGCTGCTTCTGAAGCCGACTTGGTACTGCTCGACGTCAAGGGAAGATTGGAGCCAACCGCCTTAGATGTCGACGGTGTTTGAACCTGAGCCGAAACCCCGCACACCAATCCGGCTATCGCGGCAACCAGCACCGCGCTCAGGGCCCCGCCGCCCAGCCGCACACTCATGTCGCCTCCAGGCACAAATATACCTCCCGGATTCTGTAATGCAAGCAAGCTGCCAATCGCCAAGTCTCCGGCGAGAAGCAAGTATACCGCCCATAAGCGCAGCAGCACCAGGCTTTTTTGGGAAATTTATTTCCACATGACCCGAAAACGCTTTCACAACACAACTTGGTCCGTCCATTTATGCCACGTTTAGGCCATTCAACGTCACCTGGGTCTCTCAATTCTGGTAAGCGGTATGATACAGAATTTCGGACTGTAATTCGAGCAAGCGCGCAAGTGCGGGCGGTTTGCGTAAAACCATTGCCACGTTTCCCTTCCGCTGTAGCCGTCAATACTGAACCCAGTCATGTAGCTCAGCGCACTCATCGCTATCAAGCCGTATGCATTGTCAGCATCCTCTCGCGACTCATATACATGCCAACCACCCGGCTGATGCCCGTATAGCTTTTGATATACGTCCCAGTCCTTCACCCATCCCGACGAAGTTCGAGTTGGATAAACATATTGCTCGATGAGGTAATGGTTGAACTTAGGGTCGGACAAGACGTGCAAGTAGCGCTTCGCCGTGAACTGCAATAAGGGTGTGGTATCGGCGATGCCTAGTTGGTTCACCAGACCCAAAGTAACTAATAGGAAACCTTCCATAAAGGTAGCTTCGGCCCCATAGGCAGCGGCCGTCATATTATTAGCAGCTGAAGCATAGCAGCCGACCTGATGCCACGGGGTCGGTCCAGCGCAATCGTCGGCGCGCCATGCTCCCAACGGTGAAGGATTCGACGCTTGTGTGAACACGTCAACCTTCCCATAGTTATAGGCGGCAGTACGATCGGCAGAGTCCTTGACCGATAGTGCCACTCCGTGCTCACCTTCCAACATCGCTACGTTGTTGCGCACTTTATCAGCGAAGTACGGCCCTTCGGGCTCACCGTCCGGAGAAACAAACGCGGCATATGCCATGGTCCGAATGGCCCAGGCTGCCAAGCGGCTGACATTTGGTATTACTCCAAGAGGACCCTGCCGATAGTAACTTTCCGCCTCAGGGTTCGGAACGAAACAGCCCACATAAGCGCCGACCGACCACGCGGCATCCATCTGCAGTTGCTCCAGGTAATAGTACTTCCCTGTCAAGGTGTATGGAATATAACCGTAATCCGGCGCATGACTCGTGTCCAGTGAGGCTCCCCAGCCGCGAAGGTTCGGCAAGCCGGGAAAGTTAATTGCATCCTTCTCTTCCCCCGCACACCCCGGGCGCCAATTGTTAAGATTCAAGGTTACTTGCTGGCGGGCGTTGACGGATATAACTCTGCCATAACTGTCGATGGTGCCGGAGTTGGGACGATCAAAGTACCGACCCGAACCCGCATTGTGGTCTGCCTCTCGATACCAGATCGGAAATCGGCCGGCCAGATCGGCGTTGGTGATCATCATCTGTCCCATAGCCGGATCCCCAGTCAGCAGGTACATGATGTCCCAGGTAGTAGCAGGCCCGATCCAGTCGGCTTGACCGCCCGCATTGAGCGCCTGATCATATCGCCCGATGCCGCCCAAACCTTTGCCCTTGGACGCAGAGTAATCGTCATACCCAGGTATGGTAAACCGCGCCGGATTCAGTCTGGCGTCTGCTGCTTTCTCGCTGGAGAGCGCGCTTGCACTGGGCAAAGCGTCGGTGTCCCAGTTCGGATACGCGCCGGTCTGCAACAGGTATCTCGGGCTCCAATTGATGCGTATCGCTGCCGGATCCGACCCAATCCAGAATGCCCGGCGCCATCGAGTAAACACGAACTGCGTAAACGTCGATTGCTTCAGCCGAACCGCCGGCGCGGCATGGCCCGTGGAAAGCGTTAGTTCCAGCTCCTGATTACGGGCGCTCTTCGCGGGTGTCGAAGAAGCCCATGAATTCTCTACAGTAAAGCCGATTTCGACCTTATGCGATATGGGATAGAACCAGGACTCAAAAATCGGATGGAGCGGATTACCGGCTTCCCCGTCCGTGTTTACGTCCGCGCTGCGTCCACCGCGGTCTTCGATGATGACCGCTGTCACGATGGGTCCGCGTAGCCAGTACCGGAAGTGACCCCCTTGCAACAGGGAACGCGCACTGATCAAGTGACTCACTTTCCCGGTGAGCTGAATCGTGCCGTCGAAGTCGTAAGCTTCGTCGAGCATGTCTTTCTGGCCTAGATATCCTTCATTGTTGCCCTTAGGTTGGTTCTGGAATTTGACTTCGGTGCTGTGTGAACCAAGCTTGGGAACGATGAAGCTGATAATCGCGAATTTAAGCGATCCGTCAGGCCAACGATTCTTCGTGTCGCATTGAGTCAGCAGCGGCGTTCCATTCACTACTGCCTGCGCGAAGTTCGGAATGTCTCCCTGCCTGAAGAAGCGCGGCACCGAAACGAAGCGATTTTCCTGTGAAGCTCCGGAGATCGTCACTCCATTGCTCACACCGCTGGAAGTGGGTGAGCTAGCTGGCGGAGGACTTGGGGTTTCTTGAGAAGTCGCCTGGCTGGCAGTGGTTGCTGTGGTCTCAATCGCAGCGTCAGCGATGACTGAAGTATCTGCGGCATGGGCGGTCGAAGCGGTTGCATGTTGGGCGGGATTGTCGAGCCAACCGGCCACAACGGCGAGACAGAGGCAAATCGAAATCCAGAACCGCATAGTGACGTCGCATTCTCAATCGAGCGCGAATACTTCCCCTTCTTGTCACATCAAGAACGGCTTGCGATCGCCAGGCAATCTTAAGCCGAAGCTGCTTTCGGGAAAGTTGGGCAGTGGCCGGTTCGATTATATCCGGCCGTCGTGTCCGATGCAGGAGTGGGCTGTAGCCTGAGAGAAAGCAACCCCCCCATGCCCGATTGAATGGAGCACGGGGAGTTGCGTTCCGGTTTTCATAGATCGCAGTCGAATCCTCTCACTGCCCAGGTGAGATGCTCGGCCGGTTGTAGCCATTCGCCGTGAGGTTTGTCACAAAGCTCATGGGAGAATGCACCATTGTGGCTCACCGAAGCACAGGCCCGGCAAGTACGTATTCGCGGCCTTATAAGTGTTGTAGGCATTCAAGCCGCTGTAGCCGTCCACCGTGATATTGGTCATGAAGGACAGCTCGCCCAACGCTTGCGCTCCATAATCCGAACCTGTTGCACTTGTTGAATAATTCATTGGTTGTGTCAGAAAACCAGTTTGCCAAGTCGTGTAGTTTGCGAACCACGAGCAGTTGTTGCCGATTGGAAGGTTGCCCGTACAGCCTCCGCCGACCGCAACTGTGGGGTAGACGTATTGGTCCTGCAGGTAATGGTTCACGCTCGGGTCAAGCGCGACATGGATCGGCAAGTGCGCGTTGTGTGTCAGCATCGCGGTAGTATTGACCAACCCAAGCTGGTTCACCATACCCAGCGACAGATTCACGAAGTGCGTCATAAACCAACTTTGCGCACCAAGCACTATGCTGGAATTGAGGTTATTTGCTGCCCCTGCGCCACCAGACACGTAGCATGTAAATGTCCCATCTGCACAATCGCCGTAACGCCAGAGTTCCATTGGGTCCTGCGAGACGTTGTGTGCTTGGGAGAATATGTACGGACTCTGCCCCCAAGTCCAGGCCCACGTCGTATCGATGTTGCTCACATCGAGCGACATGTTGTGCTCGCCTTCGGTCATCGCGATGTTGTTCTGGAGCTTTTCGAGAAAGTAGGGGCCTTGCGGTTGTCCATCAACGCTAATGAAAGCAGCATAAGCCAGCGTGCGGATGGCCCAGGCGTAGGCCCGCGAAACTCCGTAAACGAGTCCATAATGACCTTGTCGAAGGGCGCTACACGCCTGCGAATAGCAACCATTGACGTTACCAACATCAAACCCAGCCAGTAGTTGCTCATGCTCAAGGTAGTAATACTTACCCGTCAGCGTGTAGGGCACATACGCTAAATCCCAAATATGACTCGTATCCTGAGGCTCTTGATACCACTGACTCCCGTCGGTCGGTGGATTGTAAGCGATGGATTCCGTGCCGACACCGCGGCAGCTAGCCCAGTTATAAAGATTCAGCGTGGCCTGTTGGCGAGCATTGATGCTGACATTGAAGCCCTGCGGAGCAACTGTGCCATTCGTGCAGTTCCCTGTGCCACTGTTCACTGCGGTGCAATCGTAGTGGGAATTAACTCCGATCGAGCTGTCGGCCTCCCGGAAGAAGATCGGGAACCTGCCGGACAGGTCAGCATTGTTCGTGCTCATCCGGGTGAGCGTTGGGTCTATATCGCCATTGACCAATCTTACGACATCCCACTGCGGAAATAGTCCAATCCATGGACTATATCCCGCAGTATTGACTGCTTCATTGTAATCAGCGACTCCTCCATTGCCGCTGGGATCGTCGATGCCCGGGATTGTCAGCCTGCCAGCATTGGCTCCTCCGGTATCGTCGGCATAGAGCGCATCCATGCAACCAATTGCCGTGCCGCTACCGCCGATTGGCCCACAGCTTTGCACCGTGTTGTTACCAGCATAAGTGGGATCAAAGTTTGGATACGCGCCGGTCGTGGCCAGGTAATTCCAGCCATAGTTAATAGCTAGATCACACAGCACATCAGTGCATCCGGCCACAGGCGGATTGATGAAGTATGCCCTGCGCCAGCGAGTAAAACCATACTGCGTGAACGCCGCCTGGCTGAGTTGCACAACTGGATTCGATTCTCCCGTGCTCAACGTCAGCGCGAATGTTTGATCGCGTGCCCCATTCGAGGCAACGTGGGACGCCCAGGTGTTTTCCAGTGTGAAATCGACTTCAACGCTATTGTTTTGCGGATAGAACCATGCCTCATAAATCGGGTGCAGCGGATTGCCTGCACCGCCATCCGTGTTGACATCGTAACTGCGATTGGCACGGTCTTCGATGATGACCGCGGTCACAACTGGTCCTTGGAGCCAGTAAGTAAATGCGCCATTGGAGAGCATGTTGCGTGCCGAAATGGTAGGACTCGCTCCGGTGCCTGACAGTGCCATTGCGCCCTCAAAGTTGAAGCCCGCGGCCAGCATGTCAGCTTCTTGGAGAAAGCCACTATTGTTGCCCGTGGCCTGGTTTTCGAAGGTGACAGATACTCCGGCAGTCGGCAGGCTTGGAAGAACGAAACTAACAATCGCGAACTTGAGCGAGCCATCAGGCCAGCGGTTCTTCATATCGCATTGGGTTAGGATCGGTGATCCTCCCACCACCGCTTGTGCGAAGTTAGGAATATCTCCGTCCTTAAAGAACCGTCCTATAGAGACGGGGCGGTTCGTCTGCGTCGATCCGGAAGTGGAATACACAATTATTCCGTTTCCGCCACCACCACCTCCTCCGCCTGAAGGCGTGACCGTCAGCGTTACCGTGGTGTTCTGCTGGATGCCACCGCCGTTGCCCGTCACCGTGATCGGATACGTCCCGGTCGGCGTGCTCGCGCCCACCGTGATGGTCATGGTTGAGTTGCCTGAGCCCGGGGCAGGAATCGTGCTCGGGTTGAAGCTCACCGTCGTCCCCGAAGGCATGCCCGAGGCCGACAGACTGATCGCACTGTTGAAGCCACCAATGACGGTCGTGGTGATCGTCGAGGTCCCCTGATTACCTTGTTGAACACTGAGCGAAGCTGGCGAGGCGGAAAGCGTAAAGTT
>Ga0181532_10000324_pt1 | contig 50244 bp, 45 predicted proteins | sample PEATcosm2014_Bin_33_FD_119768 | JGI IMG/M metagenome (GOLD analysis project Ga0181532, IMG submission 119768) | Peatland microbial communities from MTU Mesocosm Facility, Houghton, MI, USA - PEATcosm2014_Bin11_30_metaG | ecosystem: Environmental > Terrestrial > Soil > Wetlands > Peat | place... | reverse complement strand
CGCGTGGTGTCGCGCAACAATGCGGCGAACTCCTCACCGCCCAGACGCCCGACCAGGTCGATGCGCCGCACGCAGCCGCTGGCCACGTCGGCAAAAATCTCCAGCACGCGATCGCCGATCGCGTGACCGAAGCGATCATTGATCGATTTGAAGTTGTCGAGGTCGAGCAGCATCACCGCGGTCGGCCGCGGATTGGCCGCCTGCCGCTTGAGCTGGGCTTGGCAGTCCTGCAGGAATGCGCGGCGGTTGGCGATGCCGGTCAGCGGATCGATCAGCGCCGCTGTCTTGTGGCGATACTCTGTGCGCTCTTTCGCCATCGCCAGCAGGATGAAGGCGATCGAGATCGTAAACAGCAGCCCCTCGAAGCTGAGCACGGTCAGCCAGGCGCTCTCGAACACTTCGCTGTTGGCCGGCAACCACGGCAGCATGGCCCCGAACGGCGTCCGCAACAGATACAGCGAGCCGTGCGCGAACAACATGAAAATCGCCGGCCAGCGCGAAACCAGGGGCTCGCTGCGTCCGCGCCAGAACTCGTAGGCCGTCGCCCAGGTGTAGGTGGTGATGATGCCCGAACTCAACAGCACGCGTAGACTGAAGGAGTCGGCAAACGCCGGGATGCGGTTCGCAATCAGCCATAGGATGGCGCCGCCGAACAGCAGGACCGGTTGCGGGCGGCGATGGTCGAACACGCGCGCTCCCGTCCAAGTCAAAGCAAAGGCCGTGAACAGTACTGCGTTGGCGAGATCGATCGAGATCAGATCGGACACCGCGCCGTACCAGCCGAACAGCATCACCGAGCCGGCGCGCAACAGGTGCGCGAAGCCCCACCACGCCACCGCCGTAATCGCGGAATTTTGCATCCAGGCGAATAGCAACAGCAATCCGAGGATCGCTTCAACGTAGATGGTGACGAGAAAGAGTGTGTTGACGTCCAGGTCCATTGCGCTCAACCAGATTGGCCCGACACGGGTAAGCGACCGCTGGGAAAACCCATCGTTGTCCGCATATCGTCATGGCCGAAAACCATCAGTGAACACACGTAGATCGCTTCCGGTTATGCGCAGGCTATGGTTTCGACAATCTTGCAAGCCTTGGCGGCAATTGATGCGGTGCGACGGCTGCGCTGGATGGTTAATTCGCCAGTAGCGCTTTTAATTGCCAAGCTTACATCAGACCGGTTGCGCCATCAGTTTGCGAAGTCCGGAACGCGGACATTAGCCTTGTTTCCAATGGCTTAGTCATTTAGGGTCGGCGCCCCCGCGGGACATTGTGACGATGCAATTCAGTAACGGAATCGTCGAGGCGATCGGCAACACTCCCTTGATCAAGCTCGAGCGCGTCTCCGCGGCGACGGGTTGTACCATTCTGGGCAAGGCCGAATTCATGAATCCCGGCCAGTCGGTCAAGGATCGCGCGGCCTTGTTCATCATCGAGGACGCGGTGAAAAAGGGCGAGCTCCGGCCCGGCGGCGTGATCGTGGAGGGCACCGCGGGCAATACCGGCATCGGGCTTGCGCTGGTCGGCAATGCCATGGGATTTCGCTCCGTGATCGTCATCCCGGAAACCCAGAGCCAGGAGAAGAAGGACACGCTGCGGCTGTGCGGCGCCGAGCTGGTCGAGGTGCCGGCCGTCCCCTATTCCAACCCCAACAATTACGTGAAGCTCTCGGGCCGGCTCGCCGAGCAATTGGCGAAAACCGAAAAGAACGGCGCGATCTGGGCGAACCAGTTCGACAATGTCGCCAATCGCCAGGGCCACGTCGAGACCACCGGACCGGAAATCTGGCGGCAGACCGACGGCAAGGTCGACGGCTTTACCTGCGCTGTCGGCACCGGCGGCACGCTCGCCGGCGTCGCCATGGCGCTCAAGTCGCGCAATGCCGCCGTGCGCATCGCGCTCGCCGACCCGATGGGCGCGGCGCTCTACAGCTACTACACGAACGGTATCCTGAAATCCGAAGGATCGTCGATCACCGAAGGCATCGGCCAGGGCCGCATCACCAAGAACCTCGAAGGCGCGCCGATCGACGTCGCCTTTCAGATTCCCGACGTAGAAGCGGTGCCGATCATCTTCGCCCTGCTGGAGCACGAAGGCCTCTGCCTCGGCGGCTCCTCCGGCATCAACATTGCCGGCGCCGTTCGCCTGGCGAAGGACCTCGGTCCCGGGCACACCATCGTCACAATCCTCGCCGATTACGGCACGCGTTACCAATCGAAGCTGTTCAATCCGCAGTTTCTGCGCGAAAAGAAGCTGCCGGTGCCGCACTGGCTCGAGCGCCGCTCGCCGATCAAGGTTCCGTACGCCTGAACATTGCGGCCACGCGCGCGTTGTCATGAGATGATCACCATGCTGAGAACCGACGACACCCCGGCCCCATCGCCCACGAGTCGCTGGCTGGTATCGACCGAATGGCTCGCCGAGCACTTGCGCGATCGCAATTTGGTCGTGGTCGATGGTTCGTATTTCTTGCCGACGCAGCAGCGCGACGCGCACGCCGAGTACCGCAGCGGCCATATCCCCGGCGCCGTGTTCTTCGACATCGAGGCGATCAGCGATCATTCGACCGACCTGCCGCACATGCTGCCGGGCATCACGCATTTCAGCGAAGCGGCCGGCGCGCTCGGCATCGGCGACGGCGACACCGTCGTCGTTTACGACAGCACCGGTCTTTTTTCGGCGCCACGCGTATGGTGGACGTTCCGAATATTCGGCGCGAAGAACGTCTACATCCTCGACGGCGGGTTGCCGCGATGGAAATCCGAGGGCCGTCCGCTGGAGAAGGGCGATGCCGCCCGTGCCCAGAAAACATTCACCGCCGAGATGAATGTCGGCGCGGTCGCGATGCTCGCCGACGTGCGCATGGCGCTGACCGACGAAAGCGCGCAGATCGTCGACGCCCGCCCGCCGGAGCGGTTCAACGGCAAGGCGCCGGAACCGCGTCCCGGGCTGCATTCCGGCCACATGCCCGGCTCGTTCAACGTGCCCTATAGCCGATTGATCGAGAACGGCCGTCTCGTTCCGCGCGCCCGCATCGAAGCGGCGTTCGCGGAGGCCGGCGTCGATCTCGACAAACCGATCATCACCTCGTGCGGCTCGGGAGTCAGCGCCGCGATTCTCACGCTGGCGATGAAATCGATCGGCCGGGAGCCAAAGGGCCTCTACGACGGTTCGTGGGCGGAGTGGGGCTCGCGCCCCGACCTTCCCGTCGAACGCGGCTGACATCATGAGCCCGGCCAGAACGCGCCCCGTCGCCCTGGTGACTGGAGGCGCCAACAGCATTGGCCGCGCCATCGCCCGCCATCTCCTTGCCGACGGCTGGCGTCTCGGCATCGTCGATCTGCACCACAACGCGATGCACCGCGCTTTTCCGTTAGCCACCCGCAACGTCGTGCTCATCGAAGGCGACGTCGGCGTCGAGGAAACGGCGCCGCGCGCGGTCGGTGCCCTGCTCGATCGATACGGCTGGCTCGATGCGCTGGTCTCCTCCAATGCCGGCATCATGATCCGCAAGCCGCTGCGGCGGCTGACGCTCGCCGAATGGTATCAAGTCATCGATGCCAATCTGACGGCCGCCCTTCCTGTTCGCGCGCGCTGCGGAAAAGCCGCTGCGCAAAGCGCGCGGCGCCATCGTCACCATCGCTTCGACCCGCGCGACGATGTCGGAGCCGAACACCGAATCCTACGCGGCGAGCGAGGGCGGGATTGTCGCGCTGACCCACGCGCTGGCGGTCAGCCTCGGTCCGGATATCCGCGCCAATTGCGTTAGCCCCGACTGGATCGAAACCAAGGATTACAGCGCCTTGCGCCGCAAGGATCATGCGCAACATCCCGCCGGCCGCGTCGGCAAGCCGCATGACATCGCCGAGATCGTCGTCTGGCTGCTCGACCGCGAACGCTTCGGCTTTGTCACCGGCGCCAACTTCGTCATCGACGACGGCATGACCCGCAAGATGATCTACGAAGAGTGAGGGCTCAGTGGCCCAAAAATGCGAAAACCGCAGGAGCGTATCCTGCGGCCTTCGCTTTGGCGCCCGCTGCGGGGAGGCTAATCAGCGGACACCGGCAAAATCGCTGCGACTAGAGCTGCGACTCCTCTTCGTCACTGCTCATCGTGTGGTGCATCCCGCCGCTGGAACCCTCGTCTTGTCCGAACCGGCCACCTTGGTGTCCCCACCAATGACCGCCTTGATGTCCCCACGAATGACCGCCGCCACCCTCTAAGCCGGCATGCATGTGGTGATGATGCGGCAGCAGCAAGTGCGCCAGCATCTTGAAGCGGTGCTTCTGGGCGTCGTCGAGGCTTTGATAAAGCGGCGCGCCAGTGTCGGCGATACGCTTCAGCGCGGTGCCGGCCTTGGACAGGTTATCGGCTCGCTTGGCCAGCCGTTCGAACGGCGTGGCCGGCGGCTGGCTCTGCTGCTGTTTGGCCGCTTCCCGGGCCTTCCGCCGCTCCATCCTCAGCTGCGCCATGTCGCGCAGGGTCTGCTCGAACGCCGGCCAGTTTTTCGCCTGATCGGGCGTCAGTTCAAGGCCGGCCTTGAGCGCGGCGATGCGCGCATCGGTGAACGCTGCCCTGTCTTCGGTGCTGAGCCGATGATGATGCTCGAAGCGGGGACCGCCGTCATGATAGCCACCCGGTCCGCCGAAATGCTGTTGCGCGTACACGATCGAAGAGCCGCCGATGGCAAGTGCTGCCGCCGCGACGACCATGGGCTTGAACATGTTCTCCTCCAAGAGCGATGCAATGTACGCGAAGTAAACGGCCGTTGCCGCCGGGACTCAAGTTAAAGTTTTGTCAGGTCAGGCATAGGCGGCTTAAAGCCCACTAATCTAGGCTTTTGCATTTGCGCAGATGAACATTTGTATATCTGTGCGACGCAATTATGCCGCCTTGTGCAACATTTTCGTTGTCACGACGGTTGCTCGCCCACGGGCGGTTGCAACGCGCCGCTGTCCCCGGCGAGATGAAGAATCTGCTTGAGAAAGAGCCGTGTACGCTCGTGTTGGGGGTGACTGAAGAACTCCTTCGGCTTGTTGACTTCGACAATTTGCCCTTCGTCCATGAAAATCACGCGGTCGGCAACCTGCCGCGCGAAGCCCATCTCGTGGGAGACCACCAGCATGGTGATGCCGTCGCCGGCCAGCTCCACCATGGTGTCGAGCACCTCCTTGACCATCTCCGGGTCGAGCGCCGAGGTCGGCTCGTCGAACAGCATGATGTTCGGGCTCATGCACAGCGCGCGGGCGATGGCCACGCGCTGCTGTTGGCCGCCGGACAGGCGTGCCGGATATTTGTTCGCCTGGTCCGGTATTTTCACGCGATCGAGATAGGTCATGGCGAGCGCCTCGGCTTCCCGCTTCGGCATGTGCCGCACCCAGATCGGCGCCAGGGTGCAGTTTTCCAGCACGGTGAGGTGGGGAAACAGATTGAACTGCTGAAACACCATGCCGACGTCGCGGCGCACCGCAAGGATGCGCTTGGGGTCCTCCGTCAACTCGATACCGTCGACGACGATGCGACCGCGCTGCCAGTCCTCCAGCCGGTTGATGCAGCGCAATAGCGTCGACTTGCCGCCGCCCGACGGCCCGCAGATGACGATGCGCTCGCCGCGTAAAACGTTCAGGTTGATGTCATGCAGCACGTGGAAGTCGCCGTACCATTTGTGCAAGCCCGCGACTTCGACCGCCAGCTCCTGCCGCGGGGCCGCCGTGCTGGGATCGTCCGGACGCTCAACCATCGCAACCCCTTTTACCGCCGACCGGAGCGGGTCAAGCGCGCTTCGACGTTTCGCGCGTAGCGCGACATGCCATAGCAGCAGACGAAGTAGAACAGCCCGGCGAAAACGTAGCCGGTGACGGTGGTGGTCGGCGCGGCCCATTTCGGATCGGCGCGCGCCGCCTCGATCGCATGCAGGAAATCGAAGATGCCGACGACAAACACCAGCGTGGTGTCCTTGAACAGGCCGATGAAGGTGTTGACGATGTTCGGCAAGGTCACGCGCAGCGCCTGCGGCAGGATGACAAGCCCCGTCATGCGCCAATAGCCGAGCCCGAGCGCGCGGGCGGCTTCGTATTGCCCGCGCGGCACCGCGATCAGGCCGCCGCGCACCACCTCCGCCATATAGGCCGACGCGAACAGCGCAACCCCGATCAGCGCGCGAATGAGCTTGTCTGGCGCCAAATGCTCGGGGACGAACAGCGGCAGCATCACGCTCGCCATGAACAAGACGGTGATCAACGGCACGCCGCGGACAAATTCGATGAAGATGACCGCGAACAACCTGACGACGGGCATCTCCGAGCAGCGTCCCAAAGCGAGCAGGATGCCGAGCGGCAGCGAGAACACCATGCCGATCGTGGCGACGACGACGGTCACGAGGATGCCGCCCCACAGCGCCGTCGGTACGACGCTAAGCCCGATCAACGGCGCGCCGTGAAGCAACACGAATGACAGGATCGGCAGCACGATAAAGAAATAGCAGGCGCTGATGTCGCGGCGCGGCGCCGATAGCCGCAGCAGCCACACGATGCCGAACGCCAAGGTCAGGAAGAACAGATCAACCCGCCATCGCTGGCCGATCGGGTAGAAGCCGTAGACGAAATACGAGGACCAGACGCGCACGAACGCCCAGCAGGCGCCGGGCTGCGGTTGCGCCGGCGAAGCAAGGCAAGCGTCGCCATCGGCGCCGGACCAGACCGCGTCGATCAGGAAAAACCGCAGCAGCGGCGGCACCGCCCAGACGATGAACAGCACGCAGAGCAGCGTGAGCGTAATGTTGGCCGGGCTCGAAAAAAGATTGGTCCGCAACCAGCCCAACACGCCGGCGCGCGCCGCCGGCGGCGGCAGCCGATCCGCCGGTACGCCGCGGACATAGAGGAACTGGTCGCCGATGGCGCTCATCCCGTCAGCGCTCCACAATTGCGGTCGTGCGCGCGTAAAGGTTCATGAGCAGCGACATGAACAGGCTGATGCTGAGATAGACCGCCATGGTGATGGCGATCACCTCCACCGCCTGGCCGGTGATATTGAGCACGCTGCCGGCGAAGACCTGGACCAGATCGGGATAACCGATGGCGACGGCGAGCGAAGAGTTCTTGATCAGGTTGAGGTATTGGCTGGTCAGCGGCGGAATGATGACCCGCATCGCTTGCGGGACGACGACGAGACGGAGCGTGGCGGCGGAGCGCAGGCCGAGCGCCTGGGCGGCCTCGGTCTGGCCGGCGTGCACGGCAAGCACGCCGGCGCGCACCACTTCGGCGATAAAGGCAGCGGTGTAGATCGTCAGCACCAGAACGAGCGCGGCGAATTCCGGCAGGATTTCGACGCCGCCGCTGACGTTGAAGCGGCCCATATGCGGAACGCTGAAGCTGAGCGGAAAGCCCGCCAACGCCAAGGCGGCGAGCGGCAATCCGCAGAGGAGGCCGAGCACAGGCCAAAAAATGCGAATTAGCCTGCCGGTGCGCTCGCGCCGCCGGCGCGACCAGTCTCGCAGAACGATCGCGGCGGCAATGGCAACGAACAATGCGATCAGCACGGCGCTAAAATGCGGGGCGAATTCCGCCCGCGGCAGGAACAGGCCGCGATTGTTGAGGATACCGCCGCCGGGAAGCGTGACGCTGCCGTGCAATTGCGGCAGCGATTTGAGCACGGCGTTGTACCAGAAAAAAAGTTGCAGCAAGAGCGGCACGTTGCGGATCAGCTCTACGTAGCCGCCGGCCAGCCGCGCCACCAGCCAATTGCGCGACAGCCGCGCGATGCCGACGACGAAACCGAGCACGGTAGCGAGCACGATAGCGATCGCGGCGACCAGAAGCGTGTTGAGCAAGCCGACCCAGAATGCGCGGCCGAAGCTCGACGTACTCGCCGAATAGCTGATCAGGGTCTGGCTGATGTCGAAGCCGGCCGTGTTGTTCCAGAAGCCGAAACCGGAAGCGATGTGGGCGCGGGCGAGATTCTGCGCCACGTTGACGATGGCGCCGTAGGCAAGCCCGGCGATGACAAGGATGAGGGCGATCTGCAGGGCGATGCCGCCGAAGCGGCGCGGCCGGCGCGGCAGGTCTTGCGGCAGCAAGTCTTGAATTTTCTCAATCATCGCCCGGCCCGCGGCGAAACAACGGGCATGCAACAGGCGGTTCAGCGAATCGGCGGCCCGTATTGCAAACCACCCTTGGTCCAAAGCGCGTTGAGACCGCGCACGATCTTCAACGGCGATCCCTGGCCGACATTGCGCTCGAAACTTTCGCCGTAATTGCCGACGTGCTTGATGATGCGGTAAGCCCAATCGTTGGTGAGGCCGAGCGCTTCACCATATTGGCCCTCGCTGCCGAGCAGCCGCCGCGTTTCCGGATCGCTGGATTTTAGTTTTTCGTCGACATTGGTCTTGGTAACTCCGAGTTCCTCGGCGTCGATCATGGCGAAATGCGTCCAGCGCACGATGTCGCTCCACTGATTGTCGCCATGGCGGACGGCCGGACTGAGCGGCTCCTTGGAAATGATTTCCGGCAGCACGATGTGCTGGCTCGGCTCGGCGAGCTGCTGCCGCTCGCCGTAAAGGCCCGACGAATCGGTGGTGTAGGCATCGCAGCGGCCCGATTCATAGGCCTTGAGCGCCTCGTCCGCCGTGGCAAACGTCACGGTCTTGAGGCCCATATGGTTGGTCCGGAAATAATCGGTTAGGTTGAGCTCGCTGGTCGTGCCTTGCTGCACGCACACCGCGGCATCGTTGAGCTCCAGCGCCGAGCTCACCTTCAGCGACTTATGCACCATGAAGCCCTGACCGTCGTAGAAGTTGACGGCCGTGAAATCGAGCCCGAGCGAGGTGTCGCGTGACAGCGTCCAGGAGGTATTGCGCGACAACACGTCGACCTCGCCGGATTGCAGCGCAGTGAAGCGATCCTTCGAGGTTAGCGGCACGAACTTGACCTTGGTCGGATCGTTGAATATCGCCGCCGCGATGGCGCGGCAAAAATCGACGTCGAAGCCGGTCCAATTGCCCTGCGGATCGGGCAGGCCAAAGCCCGCCAGCGTACCGTTCGCGCCGCAGATCAGCTCACCGCGATCCTTGATGCTACCGAGCGTCTGTGACCAGGCCGCTTGTGGCCCGAATATAGCCACCGTTGCCAGAGCCATTGCCGTAGTAGCGAGGCGTTTCATGATTAGGCCTTTCAGGATGGGCGGCCGCGTCAAAGCCAGGCTGTTCTGGCACGCTCACGGCTATTCCCCCGCCGGCCGCATCTGAGAACGATCGCCCTGCAAGGTCAAGGGTTGACGGGGAGGTACGATGCCGAAGTAATGGCGCCGAGGAGCGCATCGAGCGCCCGGCGCGGCACGCGAGAGGCCATGGCCATGAACGAGGGCAGCAATGACGGCCGCTCCCGGACGCGCCATCCGGATACGCGCGTGGTCACGGCTGGGCGCGATCCCGCCTCCTACCATGGCTTCGTCAACCCGCCGGTCTATCATGCCTCAACGGTGCTCTATCCCAGCGCCGAGGATTTCGTCGCGCACCGCGCGCGCTATCAGTACGGGCGCCGCGGCACGCCGACAACGGAAGCGCTTGAACTGGCTTTGCAGGAGCTCGAAGGCCCGCAATGCGCCGGCGTGGCGCTGCTGCCCTCGGGGCTGGCGGCGATTTCGGCGGCTTTGCTGTCGGTCATGCAGGCCGGCGATCATCTTCTAGTCACCGACAGCGCCTACGGCCCGACCCGCAATTTTTGCAACCAGATCCTCACTCGGCTCGGCGTCACGATTACCTATTACGATCCGCTCGTCGGCGCCGCGATCTCCGGACTCATGCAGGCGAATACCCGCGCCGTTTTCCTCGAATCGCCGGGCTCGCTGAGCTTCGAGATGCAGGATGTTGCGGCCATTGCCGTGGCGGCGCATGCCAGGGGTGCGCTCGTGTTGATGGACAATACCTGGGCGAGCCCGCTCTATTTCCGGGCGCTCGATCACGGCGTCGACCTCTCGATCCAAGCCGGCACCAAATATATCGGCGGCCATTCCGATGTGATGCTCGGCGCGGTTTCAGCCAATGAGGCGACCGCGGCGCGGCTGAAGAATACGGTCGGCTCGAGCGGCTGGTGCGTCGGCCCCGACGACGTCTATCTCGGCCTGCGCGGGCTGCGCACGCTGGCAGTGCGGCTCGATCGCCATTGGCGATCGGGGCTTGCCGTGGCGCGCTGGCTGGAGCAACGCCCGGAAGTGCAGCGCCTGCTGCACCCGGCGATGGAGAGCCATCCCGGCCACGCGCTGTGGAAGCGCGATTTCACCGGGGCGTCGGGATTGTTCAGCGCCGTGCTCAAGCCGGTGGAGCAGAAGGCGGTGTACGCGTTTCTCGATACGCTCGAGCTGTTCGGCATCGGTGCGTCGTGGGGCGGCTACGAGAGCCTCGCTATTCCGTTCGACTGCACCGCGGTGCGCACCGCGACGCGCTGGCAGCCGGTCGGCCCGACGGTGCGTTTTCATATCGGGCTCGAAGCCGTCGAGGATCTGTTGGCCGATCTCGATCGCGGCTTTGCCGCGCTCGCCGCCGCGGCGAGCGGTGGAGGCGCTCAGACAGTGCAACGGCCTAGCGGCCGACGGTCCTGATCCGCCGCCACGACGGTCCCGGAAACGGCCGCAAGTCAGTTGCGGAAAATACCAGACACCGCGCGGCAAACCAGCGGCGGACCATGAGCGCGCCGACGGTACCGACGACCGCACCGGCGATCACATCGCTCGGATGATGGGCAAGCACCACGACCCGGCTGAACATGATCATCAGCGCATAAAGCCACATCACCCCGCGAGCGCGCGGCCAGAGAGCGCCGATGGCAATTGCCGCCGCGGCCGCCGTCGTGGCGTGTCCGGACGGCATGGCGGCGTAGGCGGGCCGCCAGATAAACGGCATATAGAGGAACGGATCGTCGTGACCACCGACAAAAGGGCGCGCCCGGCCGATCATTCGCTTGACGATGGTGACGAACAGGCCAGGCATGGCAATCGCCACGAACAGAAATCCGACGCGGGCGGCAAGCAGCGCCAGCACGCCCTGCCTCATACGGGGGAGCGCCGTGGACGTAATGGCCGCGAGACTGACTATGATGAATCCGAGCGGATAGAGAAACCAGCCGGACAGACCGAAATCGGTGATCTGGCCGAAAATTTCGCTAAACCGAGGCGGCAAATGCCGCGCCCATTCGCTCGCGGTCGCGTCGATGAGAAACATCGACGCGACCGACGCCACAAGCGTGAGCGCAACCGCCGCGATAGTTTCGGCACGCGGCGGCGGCGGCTTCGCCCGCGGCGCGCGTACCAGTACGCGGTACCATCGCAAGAGATTGATCGCGATGCGTTGCGGGAACGGCTCCGCCGCCGGCGCGGAGCGCGTCGATTGCGCTTCAGTCACGGCATGCCCGCGACCGCAGAGATGGTATGGTCGCTCTACTGTTCGTACTCATGCCGCTCCCGAGCGTGCAAAATGCGCGCCGACCATAGTGAAAACACTTGCGTCAGGGAAGGATGGGTTGCGGATGGCCGCATGGCGTGACTGGGCAGACCACGGCTATGGTCCGCACCGCTGACATCGCCGACGCGCCGTCCTCGACTCGCACGACGACGCTGTCCGCGGCTCCCGAAGCGTCGATCACCGTCAAACGCGCGAACCCCGGCCCCGCGGGCTGAAAGAACAGCGAACCCCGCGGTTGATCCCGGGCCGGGACACCATTGACGAGGACGGTGAGCGGGGCAATTGCGGCGGTGACTTTGAGCGGCACGGGATCCGGCTTGTTGTCGGTTGTGCGCAGCTCCAGCCGCGCGCCATCCGGCGGAAACAGGATGTGGAGCCTCGCCGGCGCGGCCGCGCCGACACGATCGCCGGGCTGAAAGCGCTTGAGCGGCGGCGGCAGCCTGGCGCCCGTTGTCACCAGCACCCCCACGGGCGCTCGCGGCAGCGCAGCCGGCGGCGTCGGTAACCGGGCGAAGGCATCGAACAGGATCGGTGCAGCCGCGACGCGCCCGACCAGACCCGGCACCGGCGCGCCATCGGGGCGGCCGACCCAGACGCCGATCGTGTGCTTGCCGTCGAAGCCGATCGACCAGGCGTCGCGGTAGCCGTAGCTGGTGCCCGTCTTGAACGCGATGCGGCCGGGGGCGCCATTGTCCGGCGGCGGCGTGCCGAGCAGCACGTTACTCACGTACCATGCCGCAACGGGCTCCATTAATCGGCTCCCCTCGCCGTTGCCTGCCATGCGCTCGGTGAGCGGCAACACGGTGCCCAGGCGCGCCATCCCGGCATACAGCATCACCAGATCGGAGAGCCGGATGCCGACGCCGCCGAGACCGACGGCCAGGCCCGGAGCCTCGCCCTCCGGCAGCACCAGCGTAGCGCCGGCCTGCGCGAGGCGTGCCGCGAGCCGTCTTGCTCCCACTTGGTCGAGCACGGCGAGCGCCGGCACGTTGAGCGAGAGCTGCAGCGCCTTGCGGACCGACACCGTGCCCTGGAAGGTGAAATCGAAATTTTGCGGCGCGTAGGTCCCGTAACGTACCGGCCGATCCTCGATCAATGTCTCGGGGTGAATGAAGCCGTCCTCAAAGCCCAGTCCGTAGATGAAGGGTTTTAGCGTCGAGCCAGGCGAGCGCAGCGCTTGCGTCATGTCCATCTGGCCGGCGCGGCGCTCATCGAAATAGTCGGGCGAGCCGACGCGCGCTGTGACCTCGCCGGTCGCATTGTCGACCACCAGCATAGCAAGCGAGATATCGGGCCCGAGCGTCAGCGCCAGCGCGCGGACGCGCTCGCGCGAGAGCTCTTCCAGATTTTTCTGCAAATCGGCCTCGATGGTGAGCCGAACCGCGCTGCCCGGCGGAGACTGAGCGATCGCCCGATCGGCCGCGTGCGGCGCGAGCATCGGCATCGGGCGGCGTGCTGTCGGCACCGGTTCGACCTTGGCCAGCGCGATCTCGTCAGCCGGCACATTGTTTTGCGCAGCGAAGCGGTCGAGCACACGATTTCGCGCTTGGCGCGCCGCCTCGGCCGATCGGTCTGGTCTTCGCAGCTCCGGGGATTGCGGCAACGCCACCAGCAGCGCCGCTTCGCCGAGCGAGAGACGGCGCGGTTCCTTGCCGAAATAGGTAAGAGAAGCGGCGCGGATGCCTTCGACATTGCCGCCATAAGGCGCCAGGTCGAGATAGAGCGAGAGCACCTCGTCCTTGGTCAACACCCGCTCGATCTCGAGTGCACGCACGATCTGGCGGAGCTTGGCAACAAAACTTCGGCCGCTGCGCGGCTCCAGGAGCCGCGCCACCTGCATGGTCAGCGTCGAGCCGCCGGAAAGAATGCGCCCGCTGCCTGCAAGCTGCAACGCGGCGCGCAAAAGCGCCAGCGGATCGACGCCGCTATGGACACGGAATCGCTTGTCCTCATAGGCGAACAGCACATCGAACAGGCGCGGATCGACATCGGCGAGCTGCGCCGGCAAACGCCAACGGCCCTCGCCGGTGGCATAGGCCCGCAGCAAGCGGCCGTCGCGATCGACCACGCGCGTCGAGAATTCGATATCCTTGCCGAGCGGCGCCGGACCGAGTGCGGCGATCCACCAAACAGCAGCGGCGGAAAGCGCCGCAACACAAATAAGCGATGCGGCGAGGAGAGCCTTCCGCAAGCGGAGACGACCGCCCTTATCCGCTCGTCCCCGCGGAAGCAGGGCCCCAGATTCTACCGCAGCAGCGCGATGGCCGTCTGGATTCCCGCTTGCGCGGGAATGAGCGGAGCAAACTCCGGAAGGGCCGTGCGTCGAGACGGTCATTTCCCAGCCGTGACTTCGACATTCTCGCTCGCCGTGCGGCCGAAGCGGTCGGGCCGGTACATGTCTTCGACGCTCGCCTGCGGCCGCACGTATTTGCCGGGCGCGACCGCGCGCACGACATAGGCCACCGTGAACACGGGCGGGTTGTCCTTCTCGCGCTCGAAGGCGGCGGTGAAGCGATCGTCACGGAACTCGGCATTGGCCGGCTCCACAGCATCCGTAATCCACGCCAGCGTGCCGGTATCGCCCGAGGAAACGAGGTGCGGGTTGTCGATCTCGAATCCCGCCGGCAGATAATCGGCGACGAGGACGCGACCGAATTGCGGTTGCGCTTCGGTGATCTTCAGCACCACCACCAGGCGCGCGTTCTGCTTGACCGCCTTCGGATCGACCGGATCGCCGCCGAGCGTGTAATTGAGACGCTCGATCTTGAAGCCTTTCTCCGCCGCGGGCTCCGGCGTGAGCGGCGCGCCGGCGACTGTTACCACTGCCTCGACGTCATCCTCGCCGGTATTGCCAATGCGCAGCGGGTCTTTCAGGTCGCCGGCGCGGATGGTGCGGTAGAGCGGGTGCTGCGCTGGCTCGCCGCCGACGTCGAGCGACACCTTGTTGCCGGCGTCCTTGGCCATGGCGCTGGCAGCAAGCAGCAGCCAGGCATCCTCCTGCGTCGACGTCGGACGCAGAGACGCGCGCGCGGCTTCGACGCGCTGGACGGCGGCCTGCACGGTGGCGCGCGTCGCGCCGCCTTCGCTGGCCAGCGCGACCAGCGCCGCGGCGTCGCGCAAGGTCGAGCCGTAATCCTCGCGGCTGAGAAGATCAGGCTGCGGCACGCGCGCGATCGCGGCGAGCGCCGCCGCATAGACCCGTTCGGCCCGCGCGCGGTCGCCGACCATGGCGAGCGCCGCGGCGATTTGCGCCTTGGCGATCGGCGTCGACAGCGCATCAAGCTTGGCGTCGGCGAGGTAGCGCAGGTCGCCGATCGGAGCCGCGCCATTGCGCGCCAGCACATAGAGCGCGTAGGCGAGATCGGTGCCGCCGTTCTTGCCCGGATCGGTGGTGTTGGCGACCACGTTGCGCAGCCGATCGAGCGCCAGCCTGAAGGCCGCTTCCGGCACCGCGACTTTGCGCTCGCGGGCCCGGGTGAGGAAATCGGTGACATAGGAATCGAGCCAGACATCGTCGCCGCCAACGCCCCAAAGGCCAAACGAGCCGTTGGAATCCTGGCGCGTGAGCAGCGCCTCGATGGCGTCGCGAATCCGCTGATCCGTCTTGGTGTCAAGCGCGAGATGCGCATCCTTGGCGAGCTCGCTGACGTAAAGGAGCGGCAGCGCCCGGCTCGTGATCTGCTCCGAGCAGCGGTACGGATAGCGATCCAATGCCGCGAGCAAGCTCGCCGCATCCAAGGCCGCCGAAGCGCCGACCGAGATCGAGACCGAGCCGGTGCCGGGAACGAGGTCGGCAAAGAGACCGCTTGACAGCGTCAAGCTTTCGCCCTTGGCGACCGGCTTGACCGTGCGCCGCGCCAGGATCTGGGCCGGCGGTCGCACGGCGAGCGCGAAACTTCTTTCCAGCGCGAAACCGGACGGCCCGGTCACGCTCACCCGAACGGTGCCGCTGCCCGCGGCAGTGGCGGTGACCGGAACCGAAACCGCACCACGCTCCTTCGCGCGCAAGGCGAGCTTCTGCGTTGCGCCGGCCCCGCCGCCGACGCTGACCGCATCCGCACTCGTCACGGCGATCGCGTAGTCGCCAGCTTGCCCCTCGACATTGTCGAGATCGAGATGAAGGCTGGAGCGGTCGCCGGGCAGCAGGAAGCGCGGCAGCGTTGCCGTGAGTACGACCGGATCGCGCACGACGACGTCGGAAGTGGCGTGGCCGACCTTGTCCTTGCTCCACACCACCGCCATGACGCGGATCGTGCCGGTGAAGTCGGGCACGTCGAACGCCACCTCGGCGTTGCCGTCGGCGCCGACCGTCACGATGCCGGAATAGAGCGCCAGCGGGGGTCCGGTGGGCGGGCTGCCCTGCAGCTGGGCGCCTTGGTCGCCACCGCTGCGGATCTGGCCGCGCGTGCCCTGCATGCCGTCGATCAAGTCGCCGTAGAGGTCGCGGATATCGGCGGCAAGCGCCCGCTGGCCGAGATAGTAATCGTCGGGGGATGGCGGCTTGTAGTTCGTCAGATTAAGAACGCCGACATCGACCGCGGCGACCACGATTTTGGCATCCTCGCCGGCGGCGAGCCCGGCAATCTTCACCGGAATCCGCAACGTCGAATTCGGCCGCAACAGCGACGGCGCCTTGATCTCGACGCCGAGCGTTTTCGCCGCGCGATCGATGGCGAACCATTGCACCCCGATGGCACGGCCCGGCATGCGTTGCGCCGGCGCGTCGAGCGGCCGCCGCAGTGTCGCGACCAGATAGGCGCCGGTGCCCCAGTCGCGGCCGACCGGAACTTGCACCTGCGCCACGCCGGGCTTGACGTCGGTGATCTGGGTCGCCAGCAGCCGATCGCCGACGACATTGAGGGTGAGGCGGCCGGCGCTGCGCGCGGTCACCGCGACCGTCATGGTGTCGCCCGGCCCGTACTCGCCTTTATCGAGCGCGACTTCGAGCATGTCGGGCGTATCGGCGTTCGACTCGACATAAAAGCCGGCGTCGAAAGCCACCGACGTCACCGGACCGTTGGGATCGCCGGTCGAGACTTCGAGCCGGTAGCGGCCGAACGTCACCGGCAGCGCAATGTGGCCGGCTTTGTCGAGCGTGGTATCAACCGTTCCGTCGGCGACGCGCTTGGTGGTCTTGACCGGTTCGTAGTTCCAGCTGCCGTCGCGCTTATAGAACTGATAATGGGTATCGATGCGCAGAAGCTCGTAGTGCAGGCCGCGCTGGGCGACCGCAGTGCCGTCGGGCGCGACGACGACAACATCGAACGCGGCGCTGGCGCCATCGGCCAGCGAGCGGCCCGAGAACTCAGGCTTGACGCCGATCATGTTGCTGCTTGCCGTCACCGGCACCGTCACCTTGTGCTCGACGGCGCGGCCGCCGGGCTCGGCCATGCGCACGGCGATCTTCGCTTCGAGCGGACGCGTGCTCGGCGGCAGCTTGTCGAGATTGACGGAAAAACTCGCCTTGCCGACAGTATCGGTCGCCGGCAGGTCGTCGAGCGGCTCACTAATGGCTTCGACCTCTTCATCGGCCAAGCCGAACTGATAGCCGGCAAAGCCGGTCCGTTCTTTTGCCGCCGCGATCGTCAGGTCGCCTTCGAGATCGAGATTCGCCGCCGGCGCACCGTAGAGAAAGCGTCCGGCGACATCGACCTTGGCCGGGACTTTTTGCGAGATGTGACCGCTCGGCGAGATTAGATCGAACTCGATCCGGTCGGGGATGTAATCCTCGACCAGGAAAGTCGTTTCGCCGACCGGCGGCCGCTTCGGATCGGTGAAGGCGCGCACATGCCATGTCCCCGTCGGTGCCGAGGCCGGCAGCGCCAAAGGTAGGCCGTGGCCGCCCAGTCCCTGGTCCGCCACCGCAACGCGGCGAAATTCGACGCCGTCGGGTCGTTCGACGACAAGCGTCAGCGGCACGCCCAGCGCCGCTGAGCCCTGCGCATCGCGCAACAGCGCAGTCAGGTAGGCGGTCTCACCAGAGCGGTAGACGCCGCGCTCGGCATAGATGAAAGCATCGAGACCCTTCGGCGCCGGCCGGCCGCCGACGCCGCGGTCGGTGAGATCGAAGGCCGGCGCTTTGAGACTGAGGAAGGTATAGTCGCCCTGCAAATCGGTGGTCGCGAGCACGGCGGGAGCAGAGCCGCCCTCCCCGCTCGCCAGACCCGCCTCGAACTGCGCGTGCCCGCTCGCATCGGTGCGGCGCGTGGCCAACACCTCGTTGCCGCGCGAAATCAGCCGCACCTCGACGCCGCTCTTACTCTCGGCCGTCGCCAGCGAATTGACAAAGACATGGATGCCGTCATTGCCGGAGAACGCGGTCAGGCCGAGATCGGAGACGATGAACCATTGGGTCGCCAGCGAACCGTAATCGTTGTCGACGTTCTTCAGCTCCTGCGGCTGCGCCACCATGACGTAAACGCCGGGCTTGAGCTCGCCGACCGCCTGATCGACCGGGAAGGCGGTGGTGACGTCGGCATTGAGCGGCGCCTGCTCGACCGCGAGCTCGCCCTTCCACACCGAAACCCCGCGTCCGTCGCGCAGCTGCTCGATCTCGTAGCGGCCGAGACTGCGCTGGAAATCGCCGCGCCCGTTGTCGTCGCCGCCGATGGCGCCGACCAGACTACGGTCGCCGAGGCGGTAGATCTCGACGGCGATCGCCCGCGTGTTGGTGCTGATCACCGGAATGCCGCGCTGGCCGACGCGCGGCAGCACATAGGCATTGGTCGAAAAATGCACGAAAGGTTTGCGGTCGCGCACATAGATCGCGAAGTCCGCCGACTTCGACAAGCTCTCGTGCACCACCGAGGGCAGACCGGCGCGCAAGATGACGGTGTAGCTCTCGCCGTGTTGCAAGCCCTCGACGCAGAGCTGCTTGTCGGCGGCGGTCAGCGCCGGCTTGTCGGTGCTGGCCACCACCACGAACGGCGAGAAATCGGTGCGCAACGGCAAGCCTTCCGAAAACTGGAAGCAGGCGCGCGGCGAGGCGGTATCGGCGTCGACGCTGTAATCGAGCACGCGGAAGCCGTGCTGCTCGCGCAGCTTTTCGTATTGGCCGCGGATATCGGCGAGCTCGCGCAGCTCGAGCGACAGCCGCAGCGCGTCGAGCGCCGGCCGCCACACCTGGCGTTGGCCGAGCGCATTGCCGAGAAAGGCGAGGCTGTCCGCCTCCTCGGCGCGGCTGCTGGTCCGCTCATAAGCGATATAGGCGGCGGTCGAGGCGCGCTCGAGCAGGAGCTTGCGCTCCTCGTCGTTGGCGGGACGGACCTGCAGGATCGTCCGTGCCAAGCGCAGCCACGTGGCGCTGTCGGTCGGCGCCCCCGCAACGATCTGGCCCAGCAACGCCATGCCGGAGCGGAAATCGTTTTTCGCAAACGCTGCGTCGGCATCGCGCCGGATTTGCGCCACCGGCTTGGTCGGGGCTCCCGCATCCGACTTGATCTGCGCCTCCAGCTTGATCGCGCTGTCGGCGAGGTCGGTGTTCTGGAACGGCTTGTCGGCGGCATTCGCGGCCAGCGGCGCAAGGGCAAACAGCGCGGCGGTAACGCCGGCGCGAACGAGCGATGTCATAAGGGGACTCCTCCCGAAGGGTGCGCAATTTGAGGCAACGATCGTGTCGAGGTCGTGACCGGGGGACCTATTTACCAGGCGTTTCGGCCTGCGATGCTATATATGTCTGGCGCCATGGGGCCCCGTAGCTCAGGGGATAGAGCAACAGCCTTCTAAGCGAATTTTCCGCCTCTCGTTCACTAAGAATTCCAACATTTTCGACAGAAACCCTTGCAAGATCGCTGAAAACAAACGATGTACGGATGCGTATTTGCGCGGGTAAAAAGCGGCTATTTCATTATGGTGTATCGGAGACGTAAAACACGGCCTCGTCCGCCGGTAGGTCGTCCGTATCTTCGGGTGGATGCTCAAGGCAGGGCCTTCGCACGGCTGGTCAAGGAGCGCCGGGCGCTCACTGACGATTTCCTAGAGAAGATGCTCGCGTTTCCGCGTTACACGACATTCCTCTTTCTCGACACCGAAACGAATGGCCTCCAATGCCGTTTGGGACGCCACAGAGCAACGTGGCTATTCTACCATGATGATCGCCGCCATCGCCGCCGCAAGATCACCAGCAAGCGCCTCGGCTTCTTTCCGGGCACATCCACGGCGCAAGCTCGGGACGCCGCGCGCATCGAGCGCGGCAGGGTCGCGGCCGGTGAAATCGGCCCCGGCAAACGCGAGTCCGTCAAGGTCGAAACGTCCCTTGCCGAGTATACGGCCTATCTGGAACGCAAGAGCGCGGCCAAGGGCAAGGAAGCTCGTTGGGCCAAGAACGTCCGTCACCTCGTCAAGAAACACATCGGGCCACGGTGGGGGTCATGGTCCCTCGCCGACATAGCGACGCATCCCGGCGCTCTCGCCGACTGGCACCACGACGTGACGGAGGCTAACGGCCCGGTGGTCGCCAATCATTGCTGCCGGGTGCTGCGCGCGGCGTACAAGAGGAGCGCCAAGCGTGACGTGTCGTTACCGCAACGCGATCCCTGTAGTGCGGTCGAATACAACTCCGAGGAACCGGCCCAGACCGCCCTGCCCTTCCGGGACTTCCCGAAGTGGCTTGCCGCTTTGGAAAAGGTTGAAATCGGCTACAAGGCTCCGGCGCGGAAGGAGTATCACCTGTTCGGGCTTTTCACCGGCGTTCGGCCGGGAGAAGCGGCTCGACTCCGGTGGCAGGATGTGAAGCCCGCGCAACGGATCGTGCTGATACCGGCCGCCAAGGCGGGCAACACTATTCGGATCGTCATGAGCGCGCCAATCGCCCGCCTGCTGAAACGCGCCCGCGACCTTGGAAAGCCCAAGAGCGGTGAAGATTTCGTATTCGCGTACTGCAAACAACATGCGCGTGATGACCTGCCCGCACGGGGTCATGCGCTTCGTCATACCTACAGGACCATCACTGCCGATCTTGGGATTGACGAGGTGATCGCTCATATCCTCCAAGGGTGGGCACCGAAGAACATATCTCAGAAGTACATCACGCAGCTTGTCATGGCGGCGGGCACCGGCATCCGCGCTTCTCAGCGCAAGGTATCGAAGCGCATCATTGCGAATTTAGGACGCGATCCTACTCAATGAAACCAGATCAACTTCCCGAAGTGCGCGCCATCGCATATCGAATGCTCGCAAATCTGCGTGCGAAAATCGGCGACGACGATTTTCTAAAGCAGATTGCCGCGCCACGTTCGCTGGCGGTATGCCATGAGGCGGGCCACGCGATTATGTTTACAGTTGACGGCGTGCCCGTTGAGAGCATCAAGGTGTTTTTGTCACCCGATCCTCGCACGCCCGGCGATCATTGGCATGGCTTCACAGCCGTTGAGGGTTCGCCGCCGTTCTCAATTCGGCGAGATGACCCGCCCAAGAAACTTCGTCAGGAAATCCGGTATCAAATCGCCGGATATGCCGGAGAGCTTGAACTATACGATGGCACGGTGCCGCCAACCTCTTCAATCGATGAGCGTGCGCTCGGCGTGTACGTCCTTGAGATGTGTCCGCAATTGATCCCCAGCGATAGGAAGCGCGTCAATCCAAAGAAAGCATCAGAACGCACGCTCGATGATATTGTGGAAGAATGTCGAAAAATCATTCGCCAGCAGGCGGCGGCGGGACGAGCAATCATTACGGCGATGGCTGACAAAGACTGCCTAGACGGCGCTGAACTTCGCGCCATCCTCGATCCGATCAATCGTTAGTAGAGCGGGGCCATGCAACTAGACCCTTTCAGCTGATCGGGATTTGCCATTTCGCTTTTTCCTTTTCGCAGAAAACTTGTGGACTATCTGCGCTCGTTTCGGTTAATAATAAGTCGCAAGCGGAAATTGCCTTTACGCCGCGTCTTTGTCCCCACAATCTATGCCGTCACACGCGACGCGATTACACTAGGAAAATTGCACAGACAGTGGTACGAAGAGGGGCTATCGAAGCCTCTTGCGCGAAGACAAACTCAGGGAGTCGATTATGGCCGCCGCGACAATCCAAATTAGACGAGCAAACGTTAAAAAAGGTGACGCCAAACACCCTAAAGCGCCTGCCGCCCCTCAGGTCGTCTACTGCAATTTGCTTTCGCAAATAAGTGATGATGGACAGAACGCCTATTACCAAGCATTGAGCAACGGTTGCATTACGGTCAATCTGTTTAACCCCGACGGCTCCTTTGCAGCTTCGACGCCGCAAGATGTTGTAAAGGGCCAGATTTTAGAAGTTGAGGATCCTCACAGCTTTTCTTGCGGCTGTTAGTGGCCTTGATGGCTCAGCAGTGAGCGTTTCGTCCTGCGTAGATTGCGGGGTCAACCACGATCTCGATCCCGGAGAGTTTGTTGTTTGGATCAGTGAAATCGAATTTTGAAATGCCAGGGAACGACCCTGTCGCCGTCGGGTACGGGTAAGTGAATTGTGTGGGCGGCCCATAATAGCATCTTCCGAGATTGAGCTGAATTCCTCCTGTGGAAACACGGCTATCGCCGTTGACAAAATCGTTTGCTTTTCCTCCGTTTGCCAATAATCCGTTGATGTGAAATCCGTCAGTGTCCTTTTGATAGCCAATTCCGGTGTATAGGCCGAAGTACACGCGATAATTCGTTCGAGGTTGGTTGATTACCGTTATACGAAGCATGGTGAGGGATATGCCCGAGACAAAACCGGCGCATCCGAGGCCGTTCGCCGCTTCAAAGTAATACTGGCCTGGTGCTGTGCAATCCATCTCCGGTTCATTATTCGAATTCGTGAAATATGAACACGTTGGAACCGGGTTCGAGGGCGGTGGCGGGCAGTGCTTGATCGGAGGGAATTTTGAGGCGCTGAGAGCTAGGCTAATGGAAAAGCAGAAGGCGGAAAGCAGACAAAGAATAACAAAAAATCTTCGTGACATCATTCCCCTCCACGAGTTTATGGGTCTTCCAGAGCTGGGGCCTAGCTTGCTGTCGACACTATCCTATCTGCATCCTATCTGCATCCTATCTGCACGGCCAGAGGAATTTCTAGTGGCTTTCCCTGCTATGCTATTGGCGCGCTTTACGACCGGCTGCATCCGGGCTACCGCGAGGACATGGCACGTCCCCGACCGAACCTTTCACCCGAACAGGAGAAGGCGCTCGTAGAAAGGCTTAACGCAATGGTGGACGCGCCGCCCCCCAGTTCCGATGCCGATCTTTCGCAGGAAGACAAGGCGGTAACTTTTAAACGAACGGTGCCGGGGCGCAGGGGCCGCTTCCCCTTTCTTCCCAGAAGCCTCGTAGAAAAGAAAAAGACGTAGCTGAAAACGAAAAGGCCACGCGCCGCTCGCCGCGCGGCCCCTCAGTCATCAAATTGTTTGATAACGCCGCTCGCCACATCGCAAAGGTGCGCCAACGCTGCCACAACTGGTCGTCGTCCGACATACACTTGTTCATCTAACCCCACGTAGAATTTCGAGCGCACCAAGTTCGCATCCACACCCTTTTTGAGCAGCCCGATCACCGTTTCTTCATTGACGTGAATTTCAGTTGGCAGTGGTTTGAAATCGTCCGGCTTCAATGTCCCGTGTAGCGATATGCTGATAGGTCGCAGTACCGCAGTGAGTAGTCGCCGATGCTTCCGCACAATATCTAAGTGATGCAAGGTCCAGAGTCCGGCGCTTCCTCCCTGATAAGGTTTCAGCGTCTCGATGATCTCACGGTCCCTCGCCGGTAGCACTTCTAAAAATTGTCGGCCCTGCCAACTCCTGTTACGGAATGTTTCCTCGCTCCGCGCTATCGGAAACATCACGCGGTCTTCCGGGGTATCGAGGCTGTAGCGCCGCACCAACGCGAACGCCAAAATATCAAGGCCGCTGCGGATGGCATTGATGTAGGCCCCCACTTCAACGTTGAACGAAAGTGGCAGTAATTCCTTTTCAACGGCAACTATCGGGTTGTACTCTGCCGGAGGCGGTACATTGCGTGTCTCTATAATGACGCTGCTGTTAAGCCACGCTTCGAGCCGTCGCGCCCAAGTCGGGTAATTTCCCGAACGCCCATTCGACGCTCGCGAACGCTTCCAGTAAATCGGGGCGCATCACCGGGCCGATACAGCGCGTGGCGGCGGTTCAAACATCACCACCATGCGCCTGTTACCGCAGCGCGGGCATCGCAATCGGCTTTCGAGGCTCGACAACGCAAATGCCCGGCCGCGCGTGCAGACAAGCGTTTCCAAATCCAATTCCCGTCGATAAGTGCACTCCCGACTGGACCGCGATGCGGGGCCATCCTCGCGGCCCCTAACGCACCGCGCCACTACGCGCCAGCCGAGCGAAAGCGCCTCGCCGATAGTCTCTATGCCCATGAGAACAAATCATGTACGCTAACGCCTGCCTAGTCAAGAGGACCGCTACAGTGCACGGCGTATCGGACCGTTTTTTCTATCACAGCTTTCCACGCCGTGGCCGGGACACTGACCGCGAAGTGGAAATTGGCTGCAAAATGCTGGCGTTGATGTGCAACGGTTTAGTGCTCACACCCGAAGTCGTGAAATGGGAATACCCGCACGCTGACGGGAGTCCACCGCGAAAAATGGACATTCAACAAAAGCGAGTTTGCTTCACCGAACTATCGCCGGACGAATTGCCGCGCCACGCAGACGAGTTTGGACATTTCGCACTGGAATTCGAAATTGATGTTTTGAAGGGCTTGGGTGCTATTCCGGTATTCTACATTCCAAAAGGCACGGGCAGGACGGGCGAAGTCACCGCATTGGGTTCCGTCTTAGTAATTCAACTTATCGACGCGATGGTTCTTGCGATGCGGCTGGCAGGCGTGAAGAAGAATTTGGATGATGCGCCTTTTGCGACGGGACAATTTCCCTGCACCTTCGGCTTCACGGAAACCAAACTGCAAACTTTCAATCTCGATGTTTTGGAAACACGCAAGTATATTGAGGCGTTCACGTATTCGCTTACGCCGCCGGATATGCTTGAACACTCCCTGACAGCACTTCTTAGCTTTTTCTATCCAGCCGACGACATCGAGCGGAATAAGGCGCTCGCGTATTATCGACAACGGGAGTGGAGGATCGTAGGCAATCTCGCCATTCGCGGCGAAGAACTTATGCGCAGACCGAGCACGGAATTCATTGGACGCCTACTTGAAATCGACTCAGAATTCTTTGGACGTGAATTGGCATCAGGCAACCGGCGTGCTGACGAGTGTTACGTTTATCCGGGCATTGGCGAAAAGCGGCTAATCGAGATGGTGCGCCGGATAATCGTTCCCGATGCTGCGGTCGAAAGGGCAAAGTCCATAGTCAATTGCGTCGGCCAGCCGCCGCCAATCATTGCCTTTAGCGCCATCGAACGACAGCGGGACGAAAATGGGCGGGTTAATTGACAAAATCGGAGATTTGATCTTGCGCCTATGGGAGCGCGGGCAGAATTTCCTGTGGGCCGTTGCATCGGCCGGTGCGGCGATCTTCGTCATCCTCGCGGTAGGCTGGTGGTTTGGCCTTGGCAACGGTCCTGATCTGTTCAGAGGCTACGGCTTCCCGGCACTGCTGGTGGCCGTTGGTGGCGCGATATTCGGTATTTGGCGAAAGCTGGAAGATCGTCCAAAACGCACTGTTTTCTTGATCGCTGACGAAGCCCAAAGCTTCTGGGGTCAATCACGCCAGAGAGATGGAACCGTGACAACGCAATTCTGCTGTCGCATGCAGGCGACAAACCTAACGGACCAGCAGATTAGACTTTCGACATTGAGGCTCATTAAGCCGAGGATCAAACACGCGGACAACGAACTAGCGCGACACGTTCTCACAAGACATCCGACGGACAATACCTATGGCTTCGAATTTCCCATCATGCCGAACGCGGTTTCCAAGGCAAGTTGCGATGTCATAGTAGACAGGCCGATTGGCAGACCGGGCGATAGGATTACTGCTGTTGTGGCGGTCTCCGATCAGCGGGGCATTTGGCATAAAGTGAAATTCGAAAAACTTCGATGCGCGAACACGGGGCCGGTGTAGAGAATTTTTACGAATGCTCACCTAGCCAACTTTCGGAGGACGCTTGTGATCGAAGCTCCAAAGCCAAGTGAAATAGGCAATGTATTCGGCCTGCACCAGCCCCATCACATGCTCTCAAAACTGCTATGGGAGATTTATGAGCTTACAAATTCGATGTCGGTTTGGGAAGAAAGCGGAAGCTGGCCAGTTCCGATGTTTCAAGCCTTTAATACAGCGGTTACGGCTTGGCATATCACTGACTGGTTATGGCAATCCAACTTGGAAACGCGCACCGCACTACGAAAACGGTACGGCATCTTTGAAGATGAAACGCAGAAGGGTTTGCGAAAAGGTCTAGAGGCATTTCAAAACGCCGTCGCAAAGGAAAATCGTAGCCTCTACATCTGCCGAGAAATCGCGAACGGCTCGAAGCACATGCGCACTACCAAGCGGGATGGAAAGATTAGAGCAATGGCGAAATGGGACCCCGTTGTTGACGGCGCTGGATTGGTCAAGCCCGGCGATTTGGTTATGAGCCTGCGTGTTGCCGATGGCGACGCGGAGACAGATGCCGAAATGTGCTTTATCAACGCCCTCGGTTATTGGGAGAGGCTTTTTAATGACGAAAAACTCTTGGTTGGCAAAGCGAGGTTGCCCGATAAGATAATCAAAGCTTCCGAGCCATCTGCTGCAAAGGCCTTTTAGCTGTCAGACTATTTTGCTTTTCCGGACGAGACAGGGCGCGCGACTCCGCGCAATGGTTAAGACGCGGGCGGCTCGGTCTCGACTTTCGTTTCTTTCACCGCAACCTTAGTGCCAGCTTTGAGCAACAAGACGACGGTCACCCTAACGCGATCATCGACAGTTACAGTGACCGGAAATTCGCGGGGCGCGCCGTCGGGCGCAACGGCCTTCGCATCGGCGTCGGACATGGTGGTGCGCTCCAAAGTTAACTAAGTCCTAAAGACCACGATGACAGCGCGACGTGATCCGGGCAAAGGAAAAGGCGCGCCGCTTGCCAGCTGACGCGCCTTTTCACTTCCTACCCGAACGCGAGCCGGTGACCGAAGGCACCGCACCCGCCGACAATCGGGGGATTGCCCCGACCGTACCGCCGCCGATCTAAGAGCCAGCTAAGCCAATCCATTGCATTTTAATGGCTAAGCGCCGCGCATTTTAAAGACTCGGCGCTACTGTCGCGGCCATGATTTGTTGCTCGAAATGCGGAGCCAAAGCCAAGCCCGGCTGCAACTGCGGCGTGGCGTATCTGCCAGCGCATGTGTTCGCCGCCAAGGCGGTTGCCGCGCATCCCGAGAAGTCCGACCGCACCATAGCGAAAGAAATTGGCGTCAGCGACAAGACCGTCGCCAAGGCTCGCAAGGCAACTGCGGAAAAGTCCGCAGTTGCGAAGCGCGTCGGCCGCGACGGCAAGGCGCGCAAGCTGCCATCCCGACGGATGACTCCCGAACTGGCAAACGCCATGCGCGCCCGCGCCGAAGCCGTCGCGCGGCTTTTTCCGCCTGCGGTCAAGACAATTCCAGAAGCGGCCCGCGTCGAGCTTATCGCAGCGTTGCGGATGCTGGCAAAGAGTCGCGACACGGCAGCTCTGCTTGTCGAGCGACAACGCGCCCGACTCAATCTCGATTGGTCGGACTTATTGGTGCCGTCAGATGAAAACGAAAGCACGCTTCGCGTCGCGCCCGCTCAACGGCCGATCCGCGTCGCTTCCGCCGCCTGACCATCCCGCCATTCTGGAGGGGAGAACGATCTATCCGAGCACGGTTGTCTCGCCGCGCGACCATTGGGCGCTTAAGAGCGGCGCGAATTGGCGCAAGATCGGCGGAGAAATTCTCAAAGGTCGCTGGCGCGGCTTCCCGGTCTACGTTCTGAATTTGGAGGAAAGGCGCACCTGCCCGACCGCGTGTCGGCACTGGCGTAGCTGTTACGCGAACCACATGCAGTTTTTGCAACGCATGGAAGCCGGGCCGAGCCTTGAATGGAAGCTAGAACGCGAAGTGGCGTTGATCGCAATCGACCATCCGAATTTTTGCGTGAGGCTTCATGGCGCGGGCGACTTCTATTCGACGGACTACGTTCACTTGTGGCGCACCCTGTTAGAGCGTCATCCGGGATTGAACGTATTCGGCTTCACGGCGAGAACGGACATTGACAACGATCCGATTGCCGCCGCGCTCGCCGCGCTGGCGGCCGACATAGGATGGTCAAGGTTTGCCATGCGGTTCTCCAACGCGGCGTTCACGCTGCGCTCCACAGTGACCATTGAAAGCGTGCGACAGAAGCCGCCGGGCGCGATCATCTGCCCCGAGCAAGTCGGGCGCACGGAAAGCTGTTCGACATGTGGCTTGTGCTGGCAAAGCGAGAAGCGCGTTGCGTTCCTCCAACACTGAGATTGCTGCGCGATGGCGCGCTCTGCGCTTTCGTCCGGGGTGCCGAAAAAACTACGGAGGGTTCGGCTTAATGGCGCACCGTTTCGGCTGTTCGAGGCGCTCGGGAGACGTTCGTCTAACTGACTCGGGCACAACGAAAAACGGCCTGGCGAGCCTATGCGTCGTCGTCGCCGGACTCGGCGAATTGAGCGAGGCGCGTGTGCGCGTCGCGGCAATACCTAAGCCAGCGGGCGATTTGCTCGGGCGTCTTAAGCCACATCTCAGGATCGTACAGCACGCGCCGGAGCGTGATTTCGTAGTCGCTCAATCTCATGCCGACTTCTTTAGCCTCGGGTCCGCCGTTCGTCCACGACGGCGCTGAGTGTAGCCAGATGTCCGGCGATCAGTAACCGGCTTCTTTGTAGGCTTCTTTGTAGGCTTCTTTGTAGGCTTCTTTGTAGGCTTCTTTGTGGGCTTCTTTGTAGGCTTCTTTGTAGGCTTCTTTAGTGCCGTCGATTGGCCGCCGTTCCGACAAGTTCGGATTGCTCGCCTGACACTTCGCGCCGCTTACTGGTCGCTCCTATACCGTGTCCGTTTCTTGATCGCCTTTGGCTCTCAGCGCCTCGTAGAGCTGCGCCGGTCCCAACAGAACGTCCTTCAAGCCTTCCCGCACTTTTTCTGAGTCGATAGCTTGCTTGCTCATCGTGGTGTGCGCTTCGAGCGCGTCCATGACCGCGTTCATGATTTCCTTGGACAGCGTCGGCGAGTTGGCAAATTGGGCCTTGGTGTTGTTGCTGGCCTGCGTGACCAACTCTTGCGACTCCAGCAACTTTCCTTTGATCACGCTGTTGACATAGATCAAACGGTCATCATCGGTGAGATCGCCCTCGAAGAGATCATTTACCTTCGCAATGATCTCCTCTAGTCGAGCTTTCTCCTTCTCTTGAACGGAGCCCGCGCCTGCTTCTGTGAGCGGTTGGAGTTTAGGCGACTCGCCCTCTCCAAGGATGAGTGGGCGCTTGCCCTGATCCCTGAGACTATGATGGGTGAGGATCACCTTCGACAGGTCGATGCCCTCTCGTTCGCGCCCAAACTCCAGCAACGGCAAGAGCCTCTTGTAGAAGATGAAACGCTTCTCGATGGCCGTGTTGTCATAGTCGAATATTTGCGACAGGAAGCTATACATACGCTGGAATGCGCCAAGGTCCGCCTTGAACAGCACCAGCGTATTGATTTCGCCCTTCGCTTCGTCAGCAGCTTTGGCGTCTTCCTTGGCCTGCGCGATGCGGAGCTTCTCCTGAGCCTGCTTAAATCGCTTCAAGAGACGATCCGCCACCGGCTCTAATGCCGCGATGAGATCGCCCTGTTTGGCCTTCGGGTCCATCTCCACGGCCACCACACGATCCACCTCGTAGTCATCATAGTGACCCGATCCATCGAGTTTGGCTCTTAGATCGTAGACGAGATTTGGGTCTGTCACGCCTTCAAGTTCGGCGGTTTCATAGAAGGTCTTGAAGGCTGCAAGGATTTCCTCGGAGCTGTTCACGAAGTCGAGAATGTATGTCGTATCCTTGCCCGGATGCGCTCGATTAAGCCGCGATAGCGTCTGCACGGCCTGTATACCAGCAAGGCGGCGATCCACATACATGCCGCACAAGAGCGGCTCATCGAAACCTGTCTGGAACTTGTTTGCGACCAGCAGGATTTGATAGTCGGTTCCTTTGAAAGCATCGCGGATGGATCGACCTTTAAGGTTCGGGTTCAGCGCCTTGCTATTCTCCGTGAACGTATCCGGCCCACTCCCCTTGTCGCTGACTTCGCCGGAGAAGGCGACCAGCGTCCCGATCTTGTACCCATTCGACTTGATGTATTTGTCGATGGCGAGCTGCCACCGAACGGCCTCGACGCGGCTTCCCAACACCACCATCGCCTTTGCGCGGCCGTCAAGTAACGGGACAACATTCTCCCTGAAATGCTCGACGATGATCTGAACCTTTTGGCTGATATTGTAGGGGTGTAATCGCACCCACCGCATGATCTGTTTTAGCGCCGCATCGCGTTCGACTTCCTTGTCGTCCCATTCCTTGCCGTTGTTAGCGAGCCGGAACGCCAGCCTGTATGGGGTGTAGTTTTTGAGCACGTCGAGAATGAAGCCCTCCTCGATGGCCTGCCGCATCGAATAGACGTGAAACGCAACGGGCAGATTGTTCGGCCCGGCAGGCTGATCGGGCTTTGGGCGGCGACCAAATATTTCAACTGTCTTGGCCTTCGGCGTGGCGGTGAAGGCGACATAGGTAATACCCTTGTCGCTGGCGCGGGCCGCCATCTGAGCGGCCAATACATCTTCCGTGCTGACTTCCCCACCGTCGCCAAGGTCGGCGATCTCTTCCGGCGAAAGGACCTGTCTAAGTTTCGCTGCTGCTTCGCCGGTCTGTGAGGAATGGGCCTCGTCAGCGATTACAGCAAACCTCTTTCCTTCCGTGGCCGCTAGCTTCCGAACTTCTTCAAGCGCGAACGGAAATGTCTGGATCGTACAGACAACGATCTTCTTGCCCGCCGCGAGAGCCTCCGCAAGTTGCCCGCTTTTGCTCGCGCCTTCCGATTTTATCGTTGCAACCACCCCGGTGGTGCGCTGGAAGTCGAACAGCGCGTCTTGGAGCTGCTGATCAATCACGTTACGGTCAGAAATTACAATAACTGTGTCGAACAGTTTTTGGTCCTTGGCGTCGTGAAGGTCCGCGAGGAAGTGCGCCGACCACGCGATAGAGTTGGTCTTTCCCGAACCCGCCGAGTGTTGGATGAGGAACTTGCCGCCCGCGCCCTCTTCAAAAACTTTCGCTTGCAGCTTACGTGTAGCGTCGAGTTGGTGATAGCGTGGGAAAATAATACTCTTTATTTTTTTCTTCTCGTCGCGTGGAGTGACAAGGTAGCGGCCAATGATCTCCAACCAGCTTTCGCGTTGCCACGTCTCCTCCCAAAGATAGCTAGTGCGGTGACCGCGTGGATTGGGTGGATTGCCCTTCGCGCCGTGATCACCCTTGTTGAAGGGCAGAAAGGTCGTCGCAGGTCCGGCAAGCTGCGTGGTCATGTGGACTTCACTATTGCTCACCGCAAAGTGGACCACCGCCCCGCTCGGAAACGTCAGTAGCGGTTCGGCAGATTGCCCCTTCGGGCGAGGGTTCCGGTCAAAACGGTACTGGTCAATGGCGTCCTCGACGCTCTGTGTGAAGTCCGTTTTCAGTTCAGCCGTAGCGACTGGCAACCCATTGAGAAACAGAACTAGGTCGATGCAGTTCTCGTTTGCCGACGAATAGCGCACCTGCCGGACGATGCGTAACCGATTGGCGGCATAGCGAGCTATAATGTCGGGGTTCATCGCCATGGCTGGCTTGAACTGAGCGAGCGCAATGGGGTGGCGAAGCCCGATCAGCTCCACGCCGTGGCGCAATACGTCGAGCGCGCCCCGGTCGTCGAGCTGTTTGCGGATGCGGTCCAGCAGCATTGCTTCTGCGGCAGCGCCGTGGTTCTTGACGAGCGTTTCCCATGCCTTGGGTTGCGTTGCCTGCACCCACGTAATCAGGTCGGAAGGAAAGAGAGCGCGAGCACGGTCATAGCGGACTGCGTCGCCGTCCGCATAGAGCCAGCCATTGGCGGCGAGATAACCGCATATCTCGTCCTCAAAGCTAATTTCCTTTTGGAGGTTCATGCCGCCTCCGCTGCGGATGGAATGAGACCGCGCACGTCGATCTTGCCGGTGACGGCGGCGGAAATGATGGCGTTGCGACGCTCTTGGAGAAGACCAATGGCGGTGTCAGCCTCCTTGACAAGATTATCGAATTTACCGACGAGTTCACTCAGGTAAGCCGCAATTTTCGCTTGCTCATGTAGAGGTGGAAACACTCCAAACACGCGGAGAAGGTTCCGAATTGAAAGTCTTGGAAGCCCGGCACCCTTGACATAACTGTCTACTTGGCTGCGAACGAATGCTGATTGACACAGATAATGGAGGAAACGCGGATCGAGCTGATCAGTGTCTGGTCGAATAATAATCAGAGATGATGCGATAACGAACTCACGTTCATCAGTAACGACAACTGTGCGACCAATTGTACCATCCTTGCTAAAGAGAATGTCGCCGACGAGGGGGCGACACCCCGTACGGACCAAATATTCATAGCTTACCGTGGACGTGCGAAGACACCCATCAAAATCAATGCCCTCCTCTGTCACATCCTTTGTTGAAACAAAGCAATAAACTCCATTTTCCGTTTCCGGGGATACGTGCGCGCCGTCAGTTATTTTTGAGCACAGCCTCTTAATGCCAACCACTTTCCAATGTTTAGGTACCTCGCCGAGCCATTCCACGCCAGATTTCTTCATCGGCGCGTTCGCATCGAGGCCCTTAGTTATTAATACGGCATGGGAGATGACGGCTTGCCGCTTCTCCACCAACAGTGTGATTAGCTCCTTCTGCTCCTCAACCAATGCATCGATTTTAGCACCCTCTCTGTCGGCAAATTTGGCAATGGCGACTTGATCATCAAGGGGCGGAACTGCAACACAAAAATTCTGAATTAGTGGTCTCCGTAGCGAGTCCACTGTAGATTTAGCTCCTCCTTCAAGTGCGACCTTGTAGAAATTTTCCTTGAGATAATGGAAAAGAAATCGACCTATAACGCCGCGAAAGTGGATAAATGCATACACCCGTTGATGGAAATCAAACGGACCACTGTAATAATGAAAAACTTTGCCTACTCCTACGCCATCGCCAGCAGTTAGGACCGCCTCACAGTTATGAGTAGAAGAGTTAATCCGCTCCACAGTTTGTGACCGCACAAAAAACGGAAACTCACCATCTTCGACCGCATCGACTGTGTCTCTTTCTCCTGTGATGATGTCACACAAAAATCTTAGGCGCACTACCTGCCAATGTTTCGGCACCATTCCGAGCCACTCTACCGCAGAAATTTTATAGCTCTCGTAGCGCGGGAAACTCATGCAGCCAGTCCTTCGATCATGGCCTTAATGCGGTCCGTTACTAGCAACAGATCGGCATCGATCTCATCGAGGGAACGCGGTGGCTCGAACACGTAGAAATGGCGGTTGAAGGGAATTTCATAACCGACCTTTGTCTTCTCTTCATCGATCCAAGCATCAGACACATGCGGCAGTACCTCTCGGCGGAAAAAGGTATCCACCTCCTCCGATAGCGGCACGTTCTCGGTGTCACGTAGCGATGTATCCGGCTGCGGTTTACCCTTCTGCTTGCCTTTAGCGCCAAGCACGATTTCACCCCTCTCGTCGCGCAGCGGGCGCTCCACCGTTATGGTGCGATAGCCGAAAGCCTCGTTCGAGAAGATGCGGGAGAGTGGCGGGAGCTTTACCTTGCCGCCTGTGGGCGCGTTGGGTACTTTTGCACCTTCGCTCACAACTTCCTTCGCAAATTCTTTTCCCTCAGCGTCAAAAATCGTAGCGAGCCGAGCTTCGATGAAGCCGCCAAACAGCTTCGTGATGGTTGCAATGTCTTCCTCGCTCAACTCTTTGCGCTTGGAGCCGAGGCTTTTACGCATCTTGCGCCAAAAGCTGCAACCATCAATCAGCTGAACCTTGCCTTTGCGGCGCGCAGGCTTCCGGTTCGACACGATCCAGACATAAGTCAAAATGCCGGTATTGTAAAACATATCGATTGGCAGGCCGATGATGGCCTCCAACAGATCATTTTCCAGAACGTAGCGGCGGATTTCGCTCTCGCCCGAACCGGCACCGCCCGTGAACAGCGGCGAGCCATTGAGCACGATGCCGAAGCGACTGCCACCATCCTGCGCCGGACGCATCTTTGAGATGAGATGCATGAGGAAGAGAAGTGAGCCATCTGATACACGCGGCAGGCCGGGGCCGAAGCGACCGTTGAAGCCTTCGCTTTCGTGCTCTTTGCGAACTTCCTTTTCAATCTTTTTCCATTCGACGCCGAATGGCGGATTGGACAGCATGTAATCGAATTGCTTATGACGGTGACCATCCTCCGACAATGTGTTGCCAGCAACAATATTGGCGACATCCTGCCCCTTGATCAGCATGTCCGCCTTGCAGATCGCGTAGGACTCATCGTTTAGTTCCTGCCCGAACATCGTAAGGCGAGCTTTCGGGTTCAGCTTCGCCAGATATTCGTCTGCGACAGACAGCATTCCACCCGTGCCCGCCGCCGGATCATAGATGGTGCGGACAACGCCCGGCTTAGACAGCACATCGTCATCCTCGACGAACAGAAGATTGACCATGAGGCGGATCACTTCGCGCGGCGTAAAATGCTCACCAGCCGTTTCGTTCGATAGTTCCGCAAACTTCCGGATCAGCTCCTCAAAGGCAAGCCCCATCTGGCTGTTGCTGACAACATCAGGGTGCAGGTCAATCCCCGCAAATTTCTCAGTGACCTGATAGAGCAGATTACATTTGGACAGTTTCTCAATCTGAGTGGCGAAATCAAATCGCTCGAAGATGTCGCGGGCGGCTGGTGAAAACCCCTGCACGTAGGCAAACAGGTTTTCGCGGATGTGGTCCTGATCCCCCATCAGCTTGCCCATATCCATGGGCGACGTGTTGTAGAAGCTCTGCCGGGAGGCGCGAAGCAGGAACGGGTCTGGGTTCAGCTTCTCTTTCTTCTTGGCAGCGAACTCGGCCAACACCTTGGCCTTGGTCGCTTCAAGGACGCAATCGAGACGCCTGAGCACCGTAAAAGGCAGAATGACCTTGCCATAGTCGGACTGCTTGTAGTCGCCGCGCAGCAGGTCGGCGACTGACCAGATGAAAGACGAAAGAGCCTGATGGTTCACGATTGAAGTTCCCCCTTGATGCACCAGCCGCTCGCCCCGCGCGGTTTGATTGCCGACGACGGGCGCGACCCCCCGCAGTTCGCCTTCCACGCACCGACACGAGCGCCAGAGCATAGCCCTTAGGATAGCTCTGCGCTCGCACAAAAACGGGCCACCTGTGTGGCGTCATGAACTACGCGGCGGAAGCGGTCGGTCGATGTGGCCGGAGCCGCACCGTGCCGGTGTTGCCACGGTCAAAGAAGAACACGGTCGCAAGCTGGAAGGACAATTTGCGTCCGAACTTATTTTTGGTCCTCACCTTTCGATTTCAGAGCATCCCGCAACTCATCTTTCGTCACTGGCATTTCGTATGGAATACCGACCAAATGGCGCGCAACTCGGTCAAATAGTTCGGCCAAGGCTCTTTCCCGGATAGCATCAGGAATTACTTCGTGTTGGGCCACTCCATATTTTCCGAATACTGAGTCCGATAGACGCCCAACTTCCTTGGGACGGAAGATGGCTTCATAGACCTTCTGCACCTCGCAAAAGCGGTCTCTGGCCGCCGTGGTGTTGTATTCTGGTTGCACGAGCCACTCAAAGGGTATGTCGAAGACTTCGGCAACGTTGTCGGACCAGTCGCCCGGATTAAGCGGATTTGAAACCAGAGCGGTGGCTTGACGCGGAGTTCCTCCGGCTTCGGCAAGTACAACTTGATGTCCAAGGATGTTGTAGATCGTGAAATGCCCGACGACTCTCCCTGCATCGTCGCTGCGCACATAAATCAGATTGAACAGCGGACCATACTGCTCTTTCACTTTTTTCGCGCCTTCGAGGACCCGCGTATCGAGCCTTGTCCGGGTGCGAATGTAGTTCGGATCATCGTTCAGGATGTAATTCCGTATCCCAGCATAAGCCTCTCCCTGCAACTCTTCATTGCCTACCTTCAAGGCCCAAAGCACTAAGCATGCTTTGGCAACTGAACGCAGGGCATCCGGCCCACCGAGGGTCATGGCAAAGCGCACGTTAGGTGGCCGCCATTCCACCATACTCGCTCGGCCCTGTGCGAGTTGCTCGCGAGCCTGTGTTTCGCTGATGCCAAGCGATGCCGCAATGTTAGGAATGTACCGTTGCATTTCTTCGAGCGTGCTGGCGATCACGCGTAGGGTCAAATCGTCCCTCAGGATGTTTCGTGATAGTGAACGGTTTAGCGACCAGCTCAAGATTGCCGTCGCCGTGTACATTTATTGTTTGTGAGCCAGCCTTGACCTTGCGCAGCATGGGAGCTGTCCGGCCGGAACCAGATTTCATTTGGAAAAGGTTGCGTATAGCCTCAAACTGCGTCGTCAGAACTTTATCTATGCCGCCGCCGAATGTGTTGTTACAGCCTGAGCAGACCACGCGACGCGTCTTCTTCCGACCGCCGAACGCGTCGTGCAGGATATGCTCCGGCTTGGTCTTCTCATCCAGAAGGTGGTCGCCAAAAATGCACCGAGTCATGCTACGACATGTCCTTGCACGAGATTGAATACAGCCATACCGGCCTCGGCGGTGAATTAAGGGCGGATTGGGCCGAAAAAATGGGAGAGCGAGTGCGGGTCCTCGATATGAGGCGGACGATAAAGGGATTTAGTCAAAGAGTCTGACAACAGCACTTGCGCGAGTTAGCACTTCCTGCACTTTTCCGGTATAGCGGCTTTCCGTCCTCCCGGGCCCACCACTAAACAAAATCAATGACTTAGCCGGTATATTGGCGGCAGTGGGCGACAGTCATTGGCGACAGGTTGGCGGCTCATTTTTGCAGCCAAACGGCGAACGGCGAGGCTAACCGTCCCACGGCCAAGATTTGATAACCCCCCGACCGCGCATCGCGCGTTCGCCGAACAGGATAGGCAGAGTCGCTGGCCAGAAGCGATCTAGCACCTTGCGGTCGCCATCCTTGACATAGCAGCCAAGGTCCAACGAACCGGACGACACTTCCTCCAATGCGTCGAACCAAAATCCGGTCGTTGATCGTTTTATGTCTCCGGTGACTTCGCTCAATCCGCCGTCGAGCTTGTCGAACCTCAATCCGTCCATCGAATAGGTGCGGGCTTGATGGTCCCTCGACGTTCCATCGCCAGACTTGCCCTCGCGCGCCCTGTTCACGAAGATCATGTAACGTGCGTCGTGATCCTTACAGAACAGTTGCACAGCGTCGGGCCGCGCGGCATTCGAGTTGACGACCCAAACGGTGTGCTTCGCCCGGCCAATGTCCGCGCTCTTTCTGGCGATGATCTTGTGCCACGCCTGTTTGGCGTGAGAACCGGCGTTCGCGAGGATCAGATGATCCGCCGCCAATGCGCTCCCTAGGATCGACGCCATCACAAGCTCCCTCACCGATCAGCGGTGATCCTAGCTTGCCCGGGGCTGTTGACCAAGGCGTTCGCAACCGGAAGGAAACGCCGCTATAATCGCGGTTGGGAGGGCTTCCGGTCGTGGCTGCCAGCGATTTCATAAAATCGCGCATTGAACCAGCGATGCGGCAGGCGCTCGCCGAGCTTTGCGCCGGTATAGACTTCCGTCAGCGCACGATGCCGATACGCTGGAAAGGCGAGGGGACCGGCTCATTTGAATTTGACGCTGTGAGCGCGGACGGCCGCATAATCGCTTGTCTGAGCACCGCACGAAACTTAAATCCCGGCCAGCGGCACAAGCTAATGAGAGATGCGACTTTCATGTGGCTTGTCCCGGATGTACAACGACGCATTCTTGCAGTCGTCGAACCCATAGTTGCCGCTGCGCTCGCCGGAGAGCTTCGCCGGGGAAGGCTTCCACCAGACACCGAAATTCACATCATCGAACTTGCCCCCGAAATTCGACAAGAGCTTGAACGCTTCCGAGAGAAGGCGGTCATTGAGGTAGGAGGGCGCTGGATGGTGAAGGTCTATCGGTTCAAAGCCTTTGATGGTCGGACAGGCGAGTACGTCGCATCAACACGAATGGCTACCCGCGATAAAATCGAGTCGTCAAAGACGTTCGTCCTAATCGAAGGTACTGAGGCTGAGATTGACAGCGCGCGTCTAATTCCCGGCGAAGATTGGACGGCGGAGAATTTCACGCCCTAATCGAAGATCACGGAAGGGGCAATGGACGAGCCAGTTCGATCATTCCTGAACCAGCATGGCACGGCCGCGCGCTGGCTTGACGATATTATTGATGCGCTGATTGAGCGTCGCGGCACTGCGCACGTCCGAGACATTGCCCGCGACGTTGCAAAGGCCAACGATGCGAGAGACAAGGATACGGTCGAGCAAATCGTTACGCGGCGGCTCAATGATTTTTGTTCGGACGCGGCGGATTTCACCAAGCAGGCGGCTTACGATCTTTTTGAGCGCGTTGAACCTGCGATTTATAGGTTGCGCTCCTACCCGGAACGGCCGAACGTAATCGAATTGGTGCGGATCGAGTTTGACGACATTGCGATGCAGTCCATGTGGGACACTTTTAGGAACATCGTGCGCCAAAGGCACGCACAACAATGGCGGGAAGCCAACAACGAGAAAAAGCTAGCAGCTTTCGTCAAATGGATGGCGAAGGATGAGCGCCGCGCTGATTATGAGCGCCGTAAGGCGCAATACTCTATGCCGGGCGATGGTCTGGATGCGTTGTTTGACTAATGAGGGCCGCGCTATGGTGGCGGCCGGGGGAAGGAGGGGCAGATGACGACCGTTCAAACGCGGGTCCGCGAAATCTCCAATAGGGAAGGTTTCGATATTATCGTCACCCGGAATAGCAGGCCGGTGAAGGTGACGCGGAACGGTGTCCTTGGTCCGTGGCCTCACCGAAATAAGACCAAGGACACACGAACCGTTACGGACTTTCGCAAAAAGTTTCAGGACGCTTACCCCGGACACTCATGCGACGTGCAGGACGGCAACGGTGCTAAAGCGCACGGAAACATGCTGCTGAAACAGGTGCGCGCAACCTACTAGCCATCCAGCAGGCAATGGACGAGCATCAGACTGACTAAATCGTTTTGTCGCGCAAAACGTCAGAAAGCCCCGCCACGCTGGCCTTTTTGTTTGCCTGCGCGTAATAAACGCTTTACACCCGATCCCCAATTAATGCCCGAACACAAAACAAAACAGTAGCCCAAAATTCCTTGGGGAAACGAAGCGGCAGAAAGTCAATGTCGAGCTTCAAACAGGTGTTCGTCGATTGCGTGCGCAACGGACAGGTGCTCGCCTTCTATCAATTCGGCTACGGCGAGACTCTGGCCCCGACTGCGCGGCCTGAGCATCAATCTCTGATGGCTCAAGCCAAAACTAATCTGACCAATGAGCGCATCGCCTTTCCGCCCTACACCGGGATTGAATTCAAGGTCCGGTGGCAACGCTGATGGAAAGCCGAGGCAATGCCGTTTCGTCACAACCATTATGTGCCGATTTCCTACCAGCGGCGTTTCATGCTTGGGCAAGGGAAGTATTATCGGCTTGATCTAAAACCGGAGACTGCTTCGAGCGGTAGCGTCAAGTACACGCGCGGGGATTTGCACCATTGGGGACCTGACAAAATCTTCGCGGAAGAAGACCTGTATGCGACGAAGTGGGGTCGGGTCCTTAACACAGATATTGAGCAGTTCTTCTTTGGTCGATTGGACCACGAAGGTCCGGCTGCAATCGACTTCTTCTCCTCTTTCGATCACGAAGCCCAACAATTTGACTCCGACCAGTTCGCGGCTTTCGTGAGATATATGAGCGTGCAAAAGCTGCGCACTCCGAAGGGCCTCGCGTCATTCACGGCTGGCGGTAAAATTACAGATAAAAACGAGGCGCTTATTTCGCTACAGGGAATTCAAAACATCTATTGCGCGACGTGGACGGAATGCATCTGGCAAATAGCCGATGCTTCCGAGTCTTCAACGAAGTTCATTATCTCCGATCATCCGGTAACGGTTTATAATCGGGCGTGCCCTCACCTTTCAAAATATTGTCAGGCCGCGAATGATCCGGACATCAGGCTGCACGCAACTCATACGTATTTTCCGCTGTCGATTGAAAAAGTGCTCATACTGACAAATCTGAGTTGGGTGCGTAACCCGTATCAAAATGAATTAGGGATGCGCCCGAACCCAACTTTATTTCGCACTGCGATGTTCAACTTCCTTTCAATTCAAGTAGGACGAAAGCTATCGGAAGACGAAGTGTTGCAAATAAACTTGATAACGAAGCGGCGTGCCTATCGCTATATCGCTGGTGCCGAAAAAGAGTGGCTTTATCCTGAGCGCCACGTCTCCACCGATCACTGGAAGAAATTGGGTGATGGCTGGCTATTGATGCCGGAGCCGCGACTGGAACACATGGGGGGAGAGATTATGATTGGGTTTAAGGGAGGCGGCGCAACGAGCTTTAGCCCCTATGGTCACAGGCCGGGGCAGCCGGGCTATGAAGACGAAACACGGGAACGTCGCGAAAGCGATGCACTTGAGAGGTTTAAGGCGGAATGGGCGATGAAGTACGGTCCTAAGTACACCGCCTACAACAATGAATTTTCTGGACGGCTACGGGAAGACAGCGAGGAAATGACGGCCGAGCGCCAAAATGTGTTTGACCGATACCACCGAAAAAGGCACTGAAAGGCGAGCAGTGGGGATGTTGCCATGCGCTTCAAGCTTGGGGAAGTGTGGATCAACACGGCCGGGCGTCGCGCCGTGGTGGTCAAAATCGCCGATGAGAATGATCGCCGCAAGGGAACGCTTTTCTTTGCTGATACTGGCGAGGAGGAGTCCTTCCTATGGGCGCAGCTAACGCAACACGGGCAATAGCAAGTGGATAAGTCCCTGCGACCAACAAAAACCGCGAGCGAATTGGAAGGTTTGATACTTCAAAAAATCGCCCGGCACCCTGTTTGCCCGGACGGCATGGGGGTTCAAATCAGAGGCGAAGGCGGCGGGAATTGGGTAGCAGATAGGGTGCCGCCGGTCGGTCAATCAATCGCATATGCGGACTGCGCTCACTACATCGGATACGTGGCGCGAGCTTACGGACTGCTTTACGATTTGAAGTAGGCTCACTTCGGCGGCCCGGCGCGCGCGCTCGCGCACGATTTCGGTTCCCGGCCGCACCACGAAGGTGACCGTTACGCGCACGCGGTTCACCGTTACCTCAACCGGGACTGCGCGGCACATTGAAAGTCGCTCTGAATGCGCGGGGTGAGAAGACATGAAGGAGTGGGAGAAGTACAAAATAAAAGGCGACGTAGCTAAAGCGGGCGCAGAACTGGTTACTGTGCGACACATCACGCATGTGCCCACCGCGCGCAGGATCGTCGAGGACCGGAAAATAAAGGCTGGCTTGGTTTACGATGAAAGCCGTTTAAACAAATCAAGGATCAGCGTCACTTGGCTCTCTGCGAACACATGGGCGTTTGGCTCAATCTATGGAACAGTCGAATTTCAATTTGATTGGAAGACCCTTGTTGAAGGCAATAAGGTCTACTGGGTCGAGGCTATGACCCAGTACAACCCCACCGCATATCGATTTCTTCTTAGCTCGCGCGATCCAGCAGAATTCGGCTCTGGCCCTATCGAACCTTATGACCCAACTAAGGACGATGGACCGCTTCGTAAATCGGGCGACAAGTGGTACTGGAACTGGAACTTCACATCAGAATTCATGATCGAAGATGATCTTTATATAAGAGAGGCGACCGGACTCGACTTCATCTCGCATCATCCGCAATTCTGTGGCATAGATGGCAGTGCTTGCGCGGAACGCAGGGAAAATCCAACATGGGATGAAACCGGCGGCCGAATATTGGCGTACCTTCTTGCGCGTGAAATCAATATTCTGAACAAACATTTGAAGCCGGAGGGAAGCAAACGAAATCAATTATTGGATACAGCTTTCGGCGGGCTACACACCGCTCTCTCAAAAGCTGATTTTAGCGACGGTCTCCACCTCCCAGCATCTTGCGATAAGTTGGTAACCGGCGCACTGGCTCTATACGGCATGGACCAGTTGGGTTCGACGCTTGAACTGCTCACACTTTTGAAATCCGCCGATGGGTTCAACAAAGCGTTGGTAGCAATCGTTCAAAGGCATTTCGGCGTACCGGATTGGGTCGCTCCGTTCTAAGTACTCCTGAAAGCGATGCGCAGCGCGGAGCGTGGGCGGAGCAAGGGCGGAATATCCGGTTTCTCTTTTTAGTGATGCCTCAATGACCGCTCCCCCGGCGGTAGCTTTACGTGGCAACCTTCCGGGCCACTTCTTCGATCTTGTCGTCCATGTTGTTCTCCGTTCGTTAGCACACCTGCCGTGTTGTTCTCCGTTCGTTAGCACACCTGCCGTCTCGATGTCGAGATATGCGGTTCAAACGACTTGCCAAGGATGTAGCGCGCAACATCCGGAAGATGATCCTCAGCGCGCGACGGGCAGTCATCCGGCTTCTTTGGATCGCGCGGCAAGCCCTGCAACGTCCGTAGAAGCTCAGGACAATTCCGTGTGATGAACAGACCCGGCCGCTCGCGCGGCGGGATCGTTGCCATCATCCGGCTACGGATTGTCGCCCATCCTCGCTTACGAGAGCCGGGCGATTTGTCGGCCTCCTCGAACAAGAAGCCGCGATGTAGAACACCGTTGAGCCGCACCGCCTTGGCGAACTCGTCGGCTTGTGACTCCGCAGCGTCGCCACGGTTCGATTGCGGTACAAAGATCGCATCGTCGGCGACGCCACGGCGCGGGATCACGATCCACTTGCCGTTGATGTCCTGATACCGCAGCCCGAGCCGTATCTCGTTCTCGATGGCCTCGACCTTGATTTCGTGGATGGTCGCACCCGTGCCGGTGTTCGGCATTCCGGGCTGGCACGTATACAGTTCGGAGAAGATGATGAAGTCACCACGGATGAACGGAAGCCGCTTGCCGTTAGGGAACGTGATCTGTGTGCCATCGCTGACAGCAGCCCATAGAAGTCCACTAGGAGAAGCCTCGCCCCAATCGAAGCCGCGAATGATCGCATAGGTCGGCGGGATGCACTGCGGCGGTATCTCGTCGAGGATCAAGTGTTCGCTCGATGCGTACCACGCGGCTTCGAGGAGTCCTCCGGCCTGCACGTTCCAGCTTCCAGTTGTCCATGCCTCAAGCTGACCCGCGTCGATGGCCGATGCGGCGATGGTCGATTTGTAGTTAGGCATCGCCAGCAGGAACCGCTGATTTTCTTCGAGCGTGGAAGTGATCGCGCGGCGCGTCGGTGCGTTGTTCGGCGGCTCGATGCGGTGGCCGATGATGTACCCGAACTTCGGCTCCGGCGGCGGATCAAACCGGCGACGCACCCATTCGTGTCCGGGACCGCCGGGGTTAGTGGTCGCTCGAACCATGACCGGCAAGCCCGGATAGTCGCTGCGGTTCGTGGCGAGCATCTGTTTGTAGAACTTGTCATCGGGGAACTGCGTCAACTCCTCCCATCCGATCCACGGCCACGACTGACCGATCCAAGTTTGGTAGTCCGACATGTCGCCGAAGAAGCCGAGTCTCAGTTGCTCACCCGTTGGCCATGCATAGGTCGAGTTGTTGATATTGATCTTCACCGCGTCGCGCCAGATCGGCAGGATGGTTGCTTCGAGGAGTGCCTTCGCCTCGACGTGGCCGGTCATCGAGTGCCGAAGCCATATGCCTTTCCACGATGCGCCGTAGCCGGTGCCGACGTGCTGCAAATAGGTGGCTGCGGCTGTGACCGTTTTGCCGGTGCCGCGTGGACCTGAGAACAGACCCTCTTGCTCGGGCAAGGCGAGCCATGCCTCTTGTGCCCCCGGCTGTGCGACAAGCTGCACCTGTCGGCCATCGTGCAGGAAGGGTGTCCACACGTTGCCCATCTTTTTGTAGCTGTGTGCTCGTACTCGCATCATAGGGGTCGTCCTTTTAGTTCTTTTTTTTTTGCTTCGCCTCGAACCTTCATCCTCTGGCGGGTGAGCTGCGAAGTAGCACTCAGCCCCGCTGGCGCGCCGTGGCCGCGCAGGCCCCTCCCCGTACCTCGTCCTCGCGCTCCTCGATCACCACCCCACCTCCTTAATTGGAGATTGACCATGCACCGCAGGCAAATCGTGCACCAGCCGCCATCTTAACCAACTAAGTGTTTGTTTGCTTGTTGTTCGCTCGGCCAGAACGACAGCTTGCGAGGCTTATTTGGTCCCGAGTATGTCCTTTCGCGTTATAACGGTTTAGTGAATTACTGACCGGCCGCCCGGTGGTGGTCGCCCGTAGCCTATTTGCTCGCCGCCGTCGATCTTGTTGACTGTGCTGTCTTGTCGTCGAGGAGGATATGGAGGATCGACATAGTAGGCGTGCGGATGGTTGCGAACGTCCGATGGCTGAGGTTCCGTCGCCGGTTCGTCAGAGGGGTGTCCGACGCGCGGTGGAAGATGCGTTGGCAGGGGATGTTTCACACCAACCTTCAGCTTCGCGCGTAAGTCCTTGACCAACTCGCTCTCCGCAGGCGATGCCAACTTCAACAGGAACTCATTGACGTAGCCTTGTCTGATTAGCTCGCTTGCCGCTGTCGTCGCGTGCTCGATGCCAGCTTCGTTATAGAGCTTGTCAATCTCCGAACCTTTCACGATCACGATGCCATCGAGTGGCGGCAATAGCCTTCCATTCTCGTCGTAGAACAGCACAGCCTCGACGAGTCGTCGGCCGCCGAATGTTTCCTCAAATTCCGCTACCGACTTCGGAGCCTCGGCTACTGCCAAGACGTTGGTTTGCTCTGGCACTTGAACGTCATCGACGGTGATGAAGCTCACATCGACCGGCGGCGGCAATGTCGTTGGCGCTGATGAGCCAATGCGAAGGACACCGCCGATCTGGACTTCATGCCGGACAGTTTCGCCATAGGTCGCGCTGAGCAACGACGCCGCTGCCTTCATCAGCAGCGCGGGATTTGGCGGAATTTCTTTCGTCGCTTGGATCAGCGCACCATTCTCATCACGCTTGTAGATGTCGGACTTGTCGCGGTCTAATCCGTAGATGAAATGCCAGCTATCGTCATCGAGGAGTTTCGCGTCCGATGCGATCTTCAAATCGACTTCATAAAAAGGCGTTCCAGTCTGCGGATTGTACAATGGCTCTAGTCGCGAAACTGTCGCGGCCTCGATGATCCTAGAGTCAATTGACGCGATTTGGACGGCCCGGCAGAACTGACAATGCCGGTGAAACCACGACACGTTGCCGAGCCACTCAACGAGCCATGGCGACTCGGTGCGACCCTCCTTCTCATGCTGTGCGCTCTCGCGCTGCCAGTTATAGAAGGTCGCGGGACTGACATGATGTTTGCGCGCGATCTTCTTTGGCCCGGTGTGCGGTTCGCGCACCGACGCATCGAGGAGTTCGCGAAGAAGATCGGGCGTGTGTTTGATCGGACGGCCCATTGTGGCCTCCATTGACTGGCAAAGGGTGGCTCGTTTTTGAGCAAACGCGATATGGTTTAACGCGGATGCTTTAACGACCTGTCGGGGGACGACTGAGGCCAATTTCAAGGGGATCGTAGTGACTTAGTGGTTATTGGACTCCCCGTCAACCCGGTTTTCGTCAGTCCAAAAACTCCAACAGGTTGTCCTTGACCATGGGGAAGGTTGGGGAAGGTTGGGGAAGGTTTTGCCTCCAACAAAATGCCTCGAAAAATCTTTTTTGCTAAAACGAACAAAATATATTTGGAATTTTTAGGAGGGCAAAAACAGGCCACCCTTCCCCAACCTTCCCCATGGTTCAGGCTCCGAAATCCTCCTCCGCTTGGACTGGATCGGCGCTGAAATCCTCGGCCGCGTCCGGTTCAGGGGCGAGCGGCGCGGTGTGCTCGCTGACCGTCGCCAACCGCCAGCGCGTCGGATTGTGATGGTCGCCCTTGATCCTCTCCGCTCGCAGACCGAGGCGGACGACACCCTCCAAGGTGCGAATGAACGGCTCAGCCTTCTGCCAACTCAGCTTGTCCTTGGGGACATTGACCGCGCCAGCGATCAGCGCACCGACTGTATCCCGGCTAATCAGTTCTGGCACCGTGATCCACCTCTCGCCGAAAGCGGCGGCCCAGGCGCGCACCACACTATTCTGCAACTCGCGCTCCGGGTCGGTGCCTTGCGACCGCTGCTCGGCAAGGCAGGGATCGGGCAGACCGAGCCACGCCACTGAGGCGGCGACCAGGTCGCCCCACTCCCGCAGGCGGAACTTGGTCGGCTCTCGCTTGTCCTTGGCGGCAACATAGCCACGCAGGATCGTCAGCAGGCCAGCGACCAACTGCGGCCGGTGCTGAAGTACATGATCGAGGAGGTTGCGATACAGGAATGATCGTTGCGCTAGCGGACGGTCCGGAACGATCTTAGAAATCAGGACGCGGCCCTCTGCCATGTCACCTTGGACAACGAGATGATTGCCGGTGCCGATCAACAACGCGTTGGTCGGCACGTATATTTCGTCCTTGCCGGTGTTGCTCCCCAGGCGGCGGGTTTTCAGAAACTCTGAGGTGATGGCGAGATTGAAGGTGTCGCCTTCCAGCGGTGCGCTAGGTCCGAGATTGTCGAACAGCAAAACTGGATCGCCGGTTTCAAGTGCCATCGCCAGCGCGTGGTGGCGCTGGTACTCGTCGGTCTGCCATGACCGTGCCGCGATTTTGCGGCCAACCGCGAGCGCGCCGCAGATCATGCCCAACAGCGTCTTGCCGGATTGCGCCTCGAAGGCATCAATGCAGAACATCGGTGCATACGGCAGGCAGCGCCTGGCAACCGAAGTCAGCAACATGGCGACCGCGACCGCTAGACTCAGACCCTTGGGTTCGCCCGGCGCATCGGTGAACGGGAAGTCGTGCAGGATGCCGCGCGGGCCGGTGAACAATTCCAATGCCGCTCGCGCCTGCCCCTTGGTCGGCTTGTCCGGGATTTCCGGGAAGGTCGTGTGCCCTGGATCGTAGAATAGCCCACTCTTTTTGTCGTAGCCCGGCGTGACCAACAAGGAATGATCGCGGCGAAGCGTTGGCGCTTCCACGGTGCCGGTCAGTTTGGGGAAGTCCTGCTTGGTGATGATTTCGGTGACGCGCATCATCAGTTTGTCGGGGGCGTCGATAGGAACGAAAATCGTCTTGCCATCCTTGTCCTCGTCGAGCACGCAAAAGTAGATGGCACGTTCGGCACGATCCCCGAGCCAGTGTTTGGTAGCATTGCGGACCAGCAAGTCGTCGACGACATGGAACTCCTCGTCGTGGCCTCTGTCCTGATCTTCTTCCGAAAGGGCATTGCGGCTCAGATGCGCTACCAGGGTGCCGCGTCGGAACAGCATGTCTGATGCCGCGCAATCCGGCTTTTGGGAGTCCTCGATTAGCAGCTTCTTGGTTTTGCGCGCAGCCTTTGGCAGATTGCCACGGCTGACGACCACCATCGGGCGTTTGCCGCGCACGACCATAGCGTCGTTCTTCTCGCGAATTTTCTCTTGCTCGCGCTTCTCTTCTTTGGTGGGCTGCGGCTCCGGGTCCGCGCCGAAGTCCGCTTCCGCAGTGTTGATGCCGGGAGGGTTGTCGCGGCAATACAGATAGGCGTTGTGAACTTTTACGAACAAGTTGTCCTTGGGGTCGCAATCGCCGAGTTGCCACGGCGGCTCACATCTCGCGTTCCAAATCTCCGCCATCAATTCCCCGCACAGTTCTTCGCTGATCGCCATGTCCTTGCCAATCACGGCGACCTGTAGGAGGTTGGCGTCTCCGCCAGCACCTTGCTTCGACGGCTTTGCATCGTTGGCGAGAAAATCACGGAAACGCTCAACGTTTACCGGCTCGTCCCATTCGACGAGCGGCTCTTGCGGTGCAGGCCCGTTGTCGATGCTCGCGCCGCACGTCTCGACGACCCATTGGTCAATGTCCGCGACCGGCAGATCGTTGATCCACTCGTACAAGCCTTCGGGTCTGCGCGACGGCGTGAGAACCACATAGCCGCCGTTGCCGCTGCCGACACCGCGTGTATCGACGTTGGGACCGATCTTGCCGACCGTGGTAGCGACTCGGCCGCGATAGAAATAATGATTGCCGCCGCGCGGCGACTTCGCCATCAAGGTGTCCGTCAGCCGCTTGCCTTCAAAATTTTCAAGGTTGCGAAGCGTCTCCTCACCGTGAAGCGCGTCTTGTTCGTCCGGCGGGTCGCTCTCGACGACGCCGATCCCGGACAGCATACAAGCGAGTCCGATGTTCGCATCGGGCCATTTGGTCCACCATTTGGTGATCTGGTCCGCGTCGCTCGACGCGCGGACGCCCCACTGCCTTATCAGCGGCTGATCCTTGGTACCTTCGAGGATCGGAAAGATTTTCCATCCCCTTCGACCATAGTCGAGTGCGGCCTTGAGCAGGGGGTTGTTCTTAGTCATCAGCCGCCTCCGAAGAACCTTCGCGAAATCGCGTCGTCCCAATCGTCGCCTTGGCCCTCTATGGCCTTTTCGATGGCGGCCTTGAGCGCAAGACGCTTCGCTGCCTCCATTGTTTTATAAAGGCGAGAGGAGCGCACCCACTTCGGTGTCCGGACCGTCGGTTTCCAGCCCGCAGTAAACTGGTATCTGGCCCGGTAGCCGTCGCCATCTTTGTACGCGCCGACTCTCCACATCATTCCGGGCCCTGCGGAGGGGTAAGCCAATTCCTGGATTATCGCGTCGCCTTCCCACCAATCCGAAAGATGTTTGATCGTCTCTATGATAAGTTCTTCGCGCCGCGAAAGGCGCTTCGGGACATTGATTACGTTGCCCATGTTCGTCATCTCCTTATGCTGAAGCTGTCTTCAAAGATCGAGAACTCAGGGTGAGCATCGAGGAACTCGTAAGGAGGCAGGACTCGCTTTAGTCGGTCGCTCATGACTTCACCATCTTGCGCAGCTTCTTAATTTCGTCTGCTTCGGTCGCCTGCTTGGACTCCAACAGCTTCGCCGCAGCGGAGAGCGCCTTGCGTTCGCCGCGCTCGCCGGTCAACGCCTTGGCAACCGCCACATCGACCAAGCGGCGAAGATCGTCGGGGTGCAGCGCGTCGATTTCGCACGACTCTGCGCCGTTGCCGAAACGCTCGAAAAACGCCGGGATATGCTTGTTCGTCAGATTGCCGTCTTTGTCTCGCTTGACCGTGGTTTCCCGGAAGGCCGACGCGATACCAAGCTGGCGCACCTGTTCGTGGTCGCTGAGCGCGACATGCTGGACGGTGATGGCCGGTGCTGCACCATCACTGTGAACCTGTACGCGCTCTTGCAGCCGCCGCTCGATGTTCTGCACGGCGAGGTAGCCGGTCGGATCAAGATCGCCGAAAATCAGCACCTTGCAATCGCGTTCCTCGGCGGCGATCTGCTTCGCCGCCTTATCGAGGAATGACATTGACGACATGCCGCGAAAGCCGAACAGCGGCACGCGATACTTGCCCCAGGTGATGCCCTGCACCGTCCCGGCGAGACCATCCTTGTCGAGCCACACTTGCACGGAATGCGAATGGTCGTGCCAATAGTCGAGCTTGAAGGTTGCGATTGCAGCCTCGACGCGATCCCTGTGGTCTCGAAAGGTGGCGTACTGGAACACCGTCCGCTGGCCGTCCTCGATCAGGTCCCAATCGAATTCGGGATCATCTTCGCGCAGCGCCTTGATGTCGCGGCACACCGTCTTGTAGCCGTTGTCGTCCTTGGCGATCAGATCGGCATAATGCGTGACCATGTAATAGTACATCTGGCGCACACCGACCGAAGGGTCCGCCAATTCGTACACCGAGGCCTTGAGGATCGCGCGTCGGGCTTGCCAGATCGTCGGACTGTTGCTAGCGCGCAGCGTCTTGCCTAGCGACCCAGCGTCGACGGCACGTTTCAGACGTTGACGCTCGGCGTCAGCCGCGAGCTTGTCGGGCGTCCGCATACAAGCAACGCACCGTCCGGTGCCTCCGGAATAGCGCAGCGTGCCGCCGCAGCGGCGGCAGGGCATCTTCGGATTGTCCAATGGCCCGCTCAGGCTGCCGTGGCCTCTGGCATCCTTCAACACCACCTCTTGAGGCGGGAGCGTAGGTCCGGTAGCAGATGACTGTCGCATAACTCATTCCTCTGCGGCCGTGGCCCGTGGTCCTGGACAGACCGACGAGTCGGAAATGATCGAGCGCCGCTCCGGCCGGGGCGGCGTTCGGCATTCTGTGGTCGCGGGAAAATCACTTTCTGCGCGGCCGTCCCGGTGCGGGTCCGGGTTGGCGTTTTGTCGGTTCTAGTGCCGAGGTTGGCCTGCTCCTACCACGTAACCCCTTGAAGGTCAATAGAGATTTGTTAACCGTAACCAGGAGGGACCCATCGCCTGGGTCAACTTGCGCATCGCTCCGGGCGGCTTGAGTCTCCTTTTTAGAGAAAACCTACAAATGACCGCTGGTGCGTCTTTGCCCGGCGGCTACGAAACATCGACTTTGCGAAAATAACGAATGGGCGCGCCCGCTGCGGGCCATTTCGCGACGCCCATGCCTCGCGAAGCTTTCTATTAATCAGTCCATAAATAGACCGACTTATTTCTTGACACGTCGAATCAGAATTGATTCTGTGGGGGCATGAGAAACAATGACGGGCGCAAACTGAGTCACGACACGCTCGAGGAAATG
>Ga0181532_10000323_pt1 | contig 50368 bp, 39 predicted proteins | sample PEATcosm2014_Bin_33_FD_119768 | JGI IMG/M metagenome (GOLD analysis project Ga0181532, IMG submission 119768) | Peatland microbial communities from MTU Mesocosm Facility, Houghton, MI, USA - PEATcosm2014_Bin11_30_metaG | ecosystem: Environmental > Terrestrial > Soil > Wetlands > Peat | place... | reverse complement strand
TGGCGCAGCTCTTGATCATTTGGATACTGGTCCTTCCGCTTTTGTCATTCGACAATTCCCCCCATGGATTGAGGTTTGGCCTCTGTCAGTGTTGACCAGAGTGTCCAGAAACCGGGATGCGCCTCTTAGCCCAAGGCGCTAAAAATGCCCTTTGACAACCCGTTTGGCTTCCCGTAAAAATCCTCCATTGCATCGGTCACGAATCAATTCTATGAAAAAAGGGATTCTCATCTTCATCGGTTTCTGCGCCTTTATCGGTTCCCAATCTCTTCTTTGCGCGGAGGACCAGTCAGCCGGCGGCTTAAGTGTTTCGCTGGATGATATTTGCCGGCTTTACAGCGTCCGGACGCGCTCGATCAGCCCGGAGAATTTCACCGGCGAAAAGGGCCGCGGCGGCATGGCGACCCAGGGCACCGGCCAGGGCGCATCGCGCGAATTGGGCCAGGGTTGGAAGGTTTCCCCTTCCATTAATATCAACGCCAAAAGCATTTTCACCCTCGCTGAAATCACGGGTCCGGGCAGCATCCGCAGCATCTGGATGACTCCCACCGGCAACTGGCGCTGGTCAGTCCTGCGCGTTTATTGGGACGACGAAACCGACCCTTCGGTCGAAGTGCCGGTGGCTGATTTTTTTGCCAGCGGCTGGGCCAGGTGGGACCGTTGTCCATTGATTAATTCCGCGCCGGTTTGCGTCAATCCCCGATGCGGCTTCAATTGCTATTGGCCGATGCCGTTTCGGAAAAAATGCCGCATCACGATGGAAAATCTGGCCGATGAAAAGATGGTCCTGTATTACCAAATCAACTACGCCCTGGCGGAGGTTCCAACCAATGCCGCTTATTTCCACGCCCGGTTCTGGCGCGAGAATCCGTTGCAGGTCAGGGGTGTTTACACCATCCTCGACGGGGTCGAAGGCAGCGGCCAATACGTCGGCACCTATCTGGCTTACGGCACACACAACACCGGATGGTGGGGTGAGGGCGAAGTGAAGTTTTTCATCGACGGCGATGAGCAGTTTCCGACCATTTGCGGCACGGGGACGGAGGATTATTTCTGCGGCTCTTACGATTTCGAAGGTAATGGGCCGGATGGCAAGGTGAGCTATACGGAATTTACCCATCCTTATTCCGGCCTGCCCCAAGTCATCCGGCCGGATGGAATGTACGATTCGCAGCAGCGCTTCAGCCTTTATCGCTGGCACATTCCCGACCCCGTCCGATTCGAGCATGATCTCAAGGTCACCATCCAGGCTCTCGGCTGGCAATCGGGCGGGCGATACCTCCCGTTGCAGGATGACGTCGCTTCCGTGGCTTTCTGGTACCAAACCGAACCGCACAAAAAATTCCCCAAGTTCCCCTCCCGCGACGAACTGGAGCTTCATTGAATGAAAACACCGGATTCGAACGAAAAATCACGGATGCCGCGCCGGGAGTTTCTCAAACTTTCCGCCGCCACGGCCAGCGCGGTGGGCGCGACGGGCGGTTTCGGGGCGGGTTGCGCGTCCCCGGCTGAACCCGGCGTCGCGCGGAAAGCAGGCATCGTGCGCGGCCAGCGGGATTACGATGGCCGCTACGCCGGGGAATATATAAACCAGGTGGCGTACCCAATGGGCGGAATCGGCGCGGGCATGATATGCCTCGAAGGCACCGGCGCGCTGTCGCATGTCTCGCTGCGCAATCATCCCGATGTTTTCAACGAACCGTGCCTGTTCGCCGCCCTGGCTTTGCCGGGGGCGCAGCCGGCGGCGCGCGTGCTCGAAGGGCCTGTGCCAGCGCGGAAAATTTTCGGTCTGCCCGGCTCCGGCCTCGGCTTTGGTGGAACAACTTACGGCCTGCCGCGTTTTAGAAAAGTCTCGTTCAATGCCCGCTTTCCCTTTGGCACGATTCACCTTGCCGATGATGAGTGGCCGGTTGAGGTCGAACTCACGGGCTGGAGCCCATTCGAACCGGGCGATGCCGACAACGCGTGCCTGCCCGCCGCCGCGCTGGAATATCGATTTGCCAATCGCGCCGGCATCCGGCAAGACGCGGTCTTTTCGTTCAATTCCAAAAACTTCATGGCCATTGGCGGCAACTCCCAGGCGGTGCGGCCGGTTGAAGGAGGTTTTATCCTGTGGTGTGGAAGCCCTGCGGAACGGCCTTGGGAAGAAGGCGCGTTTTCCGCGGCGGTTTCCGAACCGGCTGTCAAGGTGAACCACGCCTGGTTTCGCGGCGGCTGGTGGGACCCTTTGACCATGGCCTGGCGCGACGTCGCCAGGGGCGCTTGCTTTGAATCGCCGCCTCCCGCCAACGGCACTTTCAGCCCCGGCGCAACTTTGTTCGTCCCGTTCCAACTTGCGCCGGGCGAATCCAGGACCATCGTAGTGCGTCTGGCCTGGTTTGTCGGCCAGACCGATATGCGGGAGGGCAAAGACCCTGCCGGCGCCGCGCCGCCGCCGGCTGGATACTTCCGCCCGTGGTATGCGGGGCGCTTTGCCGGCATTGGCGAAGTCACGGCGTATTGGCGGGATCATTACGATGAATTGCGCCGCAACACCCGCCGGTTCAGCGATTGCTTTTATGATTCCACTCTGCCGCCCGAAGTGCTGGAGGCGGTCGGCGCGAATCTTTGTATCCTCAAATCACCGACGGTCCTCCGGCAGACGGACGGGAAATTGTGGGGGTGGGAAGGTTGCGGCGACGGGGTCGGCTGTTGCAGCGGCTCCTGCACGCACGTCTGGAATTACGCCCAGGCCATGGCCCATCTCTTCCCTGATCTGGAACGCACCTTGCGGGAAACCGAATTTGGCCCATCCCAAAATGAAGCCGGTCATCAGACTTTTCGCAGCGCGCTGCCCATTCGTCCGGTGGAGCATGGCTTTCACGCCGCAGCCGACGGCCAGCTCGGCGGCATTATGAAAGTGTTTCGCGATTGGCGCGTCAGCGGCGACACCGCATGGCTGCGTTCCCTCTGGCCCAGGGTCAAACGGAGTCTTGACTACTGCATCGAAACCTGGGACCCGCGCCACGAAGGCATGGTCGAAGAGCCGCATCACAATACTTACGACATCGAGTTTTGGGGGCCGGACGGCATGTGTTCCAGTTTTTATCTGGGCGCGTTGCAGGCCGCCGTCATGATGGGCAAAGCGCTCGGCGACGAGATTCCTCTTTACTCCGAACTTCTGCGGGCTGGCACGCGGCATGCGCAGGAAAAACTTTTCGACGGAGAATATTTTGTGCAGCGCATCCAGTGGACAGGCCTGCGCGCCCAAAACCCAACGATCGAGCCGAGCTTTGGCGGCGGCTATTCGCCGGAAGCGCTCGCCATTCTTGCGCAGGAAGGGCCCAAGTATCAATACGGCGTCGGCTGTCTTTCCGATGGCGTGCTGGGTTCGTGGCTGGCCCTGGTCTGCGGCGTCGGCCAGGTGCTGGATGCGGCGATGGTGACAAGCCATTTGCGCGCCGTCCATCGTTACAACTTGAAACAAGACCTTTCTGACTTCGCCGATCCCCAACGCCCTTCCTACGCCTGCGGCGCTGAAGGAGGGTTGCTCCTTTGCACCTGGCCCAAAGGCGGCCAGCTTTCCCTGCCATTTCCGTACTCCAATGAAGTTTGGACCGGGATTGAATACCAGTCCGCTTCCCACATGATGCGGATGGGCATGGTCAACGAAGGCCTCGCCGTCGTGCGGGCGTGCCGCGACCGCTATGACGGGCGCGTGCGCAATCCTTTTGACGAATACGAATGCGGCCACTGGTATGCCCGGGCCATGTCTTCCTACGCGCTCTTGTTCGGCTTGAGCGGCGCGCGTTACGACGCGGTGGAGAGGGTCCTTTACCTCCATCCGTCCATTAAGGGCGATTTCCGCTGCTTCTTTTCCACTGCCGCGAGTTACGGGACGGTCGGAGTCCGGGGCGGCAAACCGTTTTACGAACCAAAGACGGGCACGCTCGACATTCGCGAGATCAAATACACGTAATCCATTCGCCTCGTCCTCCAATCCACCGGCCTGCCATCATTCGGTCATGCCACGGCCAGGTCTGCCAGGCCTGGAATCCCGCTGTCGTCTCGGTTGCGGAGTCGCGCTGGGAGGAAAGGCGGTTTCGAAGTCGCCCGGGCTTAGAACTTTGTTCATCTCAATGTTCTCGTAGGTTTCAATAAAATTCCCTTTCAATTTCGACGCCTTTTCCATTTGGGCTTTTTGCACAAGAGTGAGACCGGCCATCGCCGCCTCATCAACTTTGCCACCCAAAATGAGTTCGGCCTGGGCGATCAGGGAATCCGACTTGCGGACCCAGAACAGCAATTTCTGGGAACCGATCTGGCCGGTCAAAACGTAGCATTTCTGGCCGTTGAGGGTTTCGTTGTTCGTCTTCGCGTAGTTCTTGAGCACGGCGGCCAGGCTGTTGGTCTCGTCAAAAAACAACGCCGCGATGAAAATTCCGAGGGTGCCGGAAGAGGCCGCTGCCGCGTTCAAGGCCGCTTGCCGGTCCTTCACTTTGGTGGTGACAGTCGCCGGGTGGACAAAATCCCCTTTGCCGGCCGCCCAGACGGCGCCTTTGATGTGTTGCGTCCCAGCCTCCCGCTCCCACTCCACTCGATAAAGGTCCGGCCTCCCCAGTCGAAGCGAGAGTTTCGTCGTCACCGACTGGAGCCCTTTGACCGCGGGGTTGACTTGCGACACATCAATGGTGCCAATCGTCACGCCTTGCACGCTGTAACTGGTCAACTTTTTGTAAGTTGCGCCAACCTTTTTTAAAATCTCGTCCGCCGTCAGCTCGGGGGGTGGCTTCGGGGGGGCGTTGGTCGCCGCTTGTTCGGCCGCAATCGCCTCTTTATGCTCGTGGTATTTGTCGAGCAGTTTGGGCACGAGAATGATCGCCGCCACCGCCACAACAACCCCCACGCCCAACCCGATGTACAAGCCGACGCGCGGCTTCCTGGCCTTTCGGGCCATTGCTGCCGCCATCACGGGGGTGGTGGCGGCGTAATGCACCGTCGAAGGCGCTTTGGTCAGCTTGCCCGGCCGCGGGACGTGGGCGGCCGAGGCTTCCGGCACGACAATGGTTGCCTGGCAACTTGGGCAATTGATTTGAACGCCGACGTATTCGGGTGTTGCCTCAATGTTTTGATGGCAGTGAGGACAGGAGAATTTGAATTCATTCATAGTGCAATCGCCCAAGCCTGTGGAATCTCTGGCGGGGTGTCGAGTTGTTTATGTCGCTTGTCTTTCCTTGATCGACTGTAAAATGGCGGCGATGGCTTCGCCTTTGGGCTTCGCTCCTTGATGGCCTTTGCCGTGGAGGCGGACGCTGACGTTGTTGGCTTCCATGTCGCGCGGGCCGATGACCAGCATGGTATGCACCCTGGCCTCCTCAGCGCGCAGGACTTTTCCGTTGATTTTGTCCGTGCCAAAATCCGCCTCGGCGCGCACTTGATGGGCGCGCAGTTCCGCCAGGATGGGCTTGGCGTAATTAACCAGTTTTTCATCGTCGCCAATGGTCAGGATGCGCACCTGGTCCGGCGCCAGCCACAAGGGGAAATTTCCCGCGTAATGCTCGATCAGAAAGCCAATGAAACGTTCATGAGTCCCAAGCGGCGCGCGATGAATGCACAACGGCGTCTTGTCGGTGTTGTCCTTGTCGCGATAGACGAGGCCAAACCTGGCGGGCACGGCGAAATCGACCTGGTTGGTCGCCAAAGTGAATTCGCGGCCGATGACGCTCCAGACCTGCACATCAATCTTGGGGCCGTAAAACGCCGCCTCGTTCGGCACCTCGACGTAATTGATGCCGCTGTTCTTGAGGACCTCGCGCACCATGTTTTCGGTTTGAATCCAGAGGGCCGGTTCGTTGACGAATTTCTGCCCAAGTTTGGCCGGGTCGTGCGTGCTGAAGCGCATGACATGTTTCTCGATGCCGAAAATCTTGAAATACTTCAGATACATTTCGTTGACCGCGTTGAACTCCTGCGCGAATTGTTCCGGCGCGCAATAAATGTGCGCATCGTTCATGTTGAGCGAGCGGACGCGCATGAGGCCGAAGAGTTCGCCTGATTGTTCGTAGCGATAGTTGGCGCCGTATTCGGCGAGGCGCAGCGGGAGATCGCGGTAACTGCGCGGTTCCGCCGCAAAAATGCGGTGGTGATGCGGACAGTTCATGGCTTTAAGATAGTAGTGTTCCGGGCGTAACGCTTGCTTCGCTAAACGTAAAGTAGTCCACGCTGCATCGACTTGTTCTACTAAACTAGGCGGAATTTCGTACTCACATTTTTGAGAAATCTCCGCTAAACCATCTTTATCCACTTCACCGATGTGAATATCCATGACAGTCTCTTTGAAATCTGGATGCGTCTTCACCTTATGCTCGATCAAGTCATCATATGCGGCTTTGGCTCGATCATAAGCTTTCTGTAATCGCTCAAAAATGTCAGGGTCAAGCGGAAGCTTCATCGGCGGAAACATCGAATCCTTGTAAAGCAACGGCAGATGTCCCGAAGTGAGATACAGCTTCTCCTTCGCTATGTGCGGGGTCTTCACCCGCACATACCCGGCGGCAAACTCCGTTTCCTTGGCGAGCTTTTCCAATTCCTCCAAAATCGCGGTGCCTTTGGGGAGCCAGAGCGGGAGACCGGGGCCGACGTATTCCGTATCCATCGCGTATAGGTGCATCTCCGCGCCGATTTTGCGGTGGTCGCGTTTTTTGGCTTCCTCCACCATGTTGAAGTAAGCCTCCATCTCGGTCTTGTTCTTGAAGGCGGTGCCGTAGATGCGTTGCAGTTGCGGGTTCTTTTCGTCGCCTTTGTAGTAGGCGCTGGCCACGGTGGTGAGCTTGAACGCGCCAATGTTCCCGGTGCGCATGACGTGCGGCCCGGCGCAAAGATCAATGAAATCGCCGTTCTTGAAATAGGTGATTTGCTCCCCTTCGGGAATGTCGGCCAGGTTGCCGATTTTGAATCTGCTGGGGTTGCCGGGTCGTTCGGCCAATGCGCCCAACCGACCGCTTTCGGCGTCTTTCATCGCCTGTTCCCGGGTGACGACCAGTTTTTCGAAAGTGTGGTTGGCCTTGATTTCCTTTTTCATCTCCGCTTCGATATTCCCGAAATCCTCCGGCGAGATGCGATGCCCCAGCTCGACATCGTAATAAAAACCGTTCTCGACCGGCGGCCCGGCGGCGAATTGGGCGTCGGGCCAAAGGCGCAGGATGGCCGTGGCCATGACATGGGCGCAGGAATGCCGGATGCGCTCCAAGTCGGTCATTTTTTGCCGGTCATCCAGCGTTTTGCGTTCGTTTTCCATAATAATGTTTAAGCACGGATGGAGGCGGAGACGCCCTTCATTGTCCCCCCAACATCAATACTTTGCTGTGTCCGTTCCATTCCACCGTCACTTCATCCTTCTCAATTTTTTTCAGGACCACACCTTGGATTTCGTCCCCGACCCCATAAAGGTTTCCGTTGATGAGAACCCGCGGGTTTGTCTTGCTGAAGAAGATTGCGCTGAGCGTCATATTGACGGGCCAGGCAACCGGGTTGTCCCTGGCCACACTTGGTGCCGCGGCTGGCGGCGCGATTGGCGGGGCCACGACCGGCGTCACGGCGACAGGCGAAGCCGCCATCGGCGGCGCAGCAACTGGCGGGATCACTACCGGCGGCGCGGAAACAACGACCGGAGCAGGAGCGGGATTCGCTGGCGCGGCTGGAGTGACCGGGGCCGGTTTTGCCGCCACCACCGACGGCGGAATGACATGAGGTGTCACTGGCGCGGCAATATTGGCCAGCACCACGGCGCTGCCGGGGTTGTTGCGCGCATTCCACAACTGCCAAAACAACCAACCCGCCAGCAGCAGCGCGACCAACCCGGCCGCGGCCAAAAGCACAGAAAGGCTCGAGCTTCTGGCTGTCGGCGCGGGTTCCATGCCCATCGGCGTCGCAGCCCGGTGCGGGCGGTTTCTTTCCGTCTGGCTGGCGCGTCTGAGGGCGTCATTGATGAGGCTCATAATTCAATGTGCCCTTCCAACTCGCGCATGGCGCGGCGCACCATTTGGAAATTGATCTTGTCGCGCTGCTGGACAAAGCCGGCCAGCAGGCATTTATCGCAGACGGCATTGATCAGGCGCGGGATGCCGCGGCTGTAGCGGTAAATAAGCCAGACGGCCGGGGTGGTAAAATAAGGCGCGCCGTTGGCGCCGGACACTTGAAGGCGATGATGGATGTATTGGCTGACCTCGGAGCCTTTGAGTGGATTCAAATGAAAACGCACCGTGATGCGCTGGCGCAGTTGGCGCAGGGAATGATCGTTGAGCCGGTCGCGCAATTCCGGCTGGCCCATGAGGATGATTTGCAGAAGCTTTCGCTCGTCGGTTTCCAAATTGGACAACAGCCGCACCTGCTCCAGCAATTCGCGCGTCAAATCCTGGGCCTCGTCAATAATCAGAACGGTGTCCTTGTGGTGTTCGACCTGCTGCAGCAGGAAGCGGTTGATCTCCGCCAGCGTTTCCAACCGGTCCAGCCCCTTGACCTGCAAATTCAATTCCATGGCGATGGCCTTGATCAATTGCTCGGCGTCGAGCACCGGGTTAAGAATCAAGGCGGTGGAAAACTCCGGCCCCAATTGTTCGAGCAAGGCGCGGCACAGGGTGGTTTTGCCCGCGCCCACCTCCCCGGTCAACTGCACGAACCCCTTGCGCTCGCGAATCCCGTAAAGCAGATGATTAAAGGCTTCACGATGCTTGGCGCTGTAGAACAGGAACCGCGGATTAGGCGTAAGGTTGAAGGGCGGTTCTTTCAGTCCGTAATATTCCAAGTACACCCCTTTGAATTACCTTCACCTGGGCGATTATTCAAGCCCGTTTCGTCCGGGCGTCGCACAAATATGTTGCGCAATCGCGCTTCGGCATGTCTATTTAGCGTGATTTTCGCGAATTGCGAATTGCCGTTTCGATACTATGATGAGCACTGCACCGTTGCCGCCCGAAGAACTGACAAAAATCATCGCCAGCCTCAACCGCCTTGCCCACAACTTGTGGTGGACATGGAACCAGGGGGCGCAGGAAATCTTTTCTGAACTTTCCCCCCGCTGCTGGCAAAACCTTTACCATAATGCCGTCGCTGTCCTGCACGAGGTTTCCGATTATGAACTGCGCGTCCGCCTGCAAGACACTGAGTTCGCCCGCCGCGTCCAGCAAGTGCTGGGCGATTTCGAGACCTACCTCAACGACAAAGAGACTTGGGGCCGCCAGAATGCCGCCGCCCTCCTGCAAAATCCGGTCGCGTATTTTTCGGCGGAATTCGGCTTTCACGAAACCCTGCCCATCGCCGCCGGCGGCCTGGGCATTTTGGCGGGCGATCACGCCAAATCGGCCAGCGACCTCAACATCGGTTTTGTTGGCATCAGCCTGTTTTACCGCGAAGGCTACTTCCAACAGCAGTTTAACGCGGACAACTGGCAGACGGAATATTACACCTTGCTCAACCCGGACAATCTTCCGCTCGAACCGGTGCTCGACGCCAAAGGCCAGCCGCTGGTCTGCTCGGTGGAAATCGAATTGACGGATGTCTATTTCCAAGCCTGGCGCGCCAACGTGGGCCGCGTCCCCGTCTATCTTCTCGATGCCAACCGCCCCGAGAATGCCCAGCATCACCGGGATTTGACCCGGCGCGTCTATGGCGGCGACCAGACGATGCGCATCATGCAGGAAGTGCTGCTGGGCGTCGGCGGCGTGCGATTGCTCCGCGCCCTGGGCGTTGCGCCTTCAGTTTTCCACATGAATGAGGGTCATGCCGCCTTTTTGACCCTGGAATTGCTCCGCGAAAAACTGGCGGCCGGCCTTGCTTTCGGCGACGCACAGGCCCAAACCAAACAACAATGCGTCTTTACCACGCATACGCCGGTCGAGGCCGGACATGATCGCTTCAACAGCGACCTGGTCCTCTATGCGCTGCGTAAAATGATGGGCCAGCTCAAATTATCCCTCGACGGCTTGATGGCCCTGGGCCGGGTTGATCCGCGGGACGCGCATGAATTCTTCTGCATGACAGTCCTGGGGCTGAAACTCTCCCGCGCCGCCAACGGCGTCAGTGAATTGCACGGCAAGGTCAGCCGCCAAATGTGGCACCCCCTCTGGCCGGACAAGCCGTTGGAGGAGGTGCCGATCGGGCATATCACCAATGGCATTCATCTCATGGGCTGGATGAAAGGGCCGGTGCGGAAATTTTGGCAGCGAAAACTTTCCGGGGCCGGCGCGCTCCACGATCGGGCCGAGGGCGAGACGACGACCTTCTGGCACCGCCGCCATGCCATTTCCCTGGAAAAAGAGGTCAATTCCAAAGAGTTCTGGCAAAAAATGGAGGATCACAACTTCATTTCCGATGAAGAACTGTGGGCTTTGCGCTTTAGACTGCGCCGGGAATTGATCGAATTTGCGCGACGCCGGCTCGGACTGGGTCTTTCCCAATCCGACTTCATCTCCTTTGATCAACTGCTGAGCGTCGATGCGCTGACCATCGGATTTGCCCGGCGCTTCGCCACCTACAAGCGCGCGCCTCTGATTTTTGACCGATTGGAGGATGTCATCAAACTGGTCAAGGACCGCCAGAGGCCGGTGCAATTCATTTTCGCCGGCAAAGCCCATCCGCGCGATGACGAGGGAAAGAAGTTCATCCAGCGCATCATCCATCTGAGCAAGTACAGCGAATTGAAGGGGCACCTGGTTTTCATTGAAAACTATGACGTCCATGTGGCCCGCTCAATGGTCTCCGGCTGCGATGTTTGGCTGAATAATCCGCGCCGGCCCCTGGAGGCCTCCGGCACCAGCGGCCAGAAAGCCGGCTGTCATGGCTGCCTGAATCTCAGCATCATGGACGGCTGGTGGCGCGAGGGCTACGATGGCACCAACGGTTTTGCCATCGGCGGCGATGAGCATCCCGCGTCGGTCGAGGCGCAGGACAAACTGGACAGCGCCAATCTTTACAAGGCCCTGACCGAGGAGGTCATTCCCGCCTTTTACAATCGGGACGACCGCGGTGTGCCGCGCCAGTGGATTCAAAGAATCCGCCGCGCCATGGTCACATTGGTCCCGCGCTTCGACACTTGGCGCATGGTTCAGGATTACACCCGCCTCTATTATCAGCCGAAATGAATTACGAAGCGGTTATCGGGCTTGAAACCCATGTCCAGCTCAAAACCAAATCGAAAATGTGGTGCGGTTGCGCCAATCTATTCGGCGCCCCGCCCAACACCCATGTTTGCCCGGTTTGCCTCGGGTTGCCCGGCGTTTTGCCGGTGGCCAACGAAGAAGCCTTGCGCCTGACCGCCCTGACCGGCCTGTTGCTCAACTGCGCCATCGCTCCCTACGCCAAATTCGACCGGAAGAATTATTTCTATCCGGACATGCCCAAGAATTACCAGATTACACAATACGACAAACCTTCGACGTTGAACGGGCACATTGATTTTGAATTCAACGGCGGCATTTCGCGCGTCCACATCACCCGCGCCCACCTGGAGGAGGACGTGGGCAAGAACTTTCATTTCGAGCGCAACAGCGGGGTTGATTTCAACCGGGCCGGTGTGCCGCTGCTGGAAATTGTTTCCGAGCCGGAAATCACCAGCGCCGCCATGGCTTATGAATATCTCAACGCCCTCAAGGACATCCTGGTCTATGGCGGCGTCAGCGATGCCGACATGGAAAAGGGCATGGTCCGCTGCGATGTCAACGTGAGCGTCCGCCCCGCCGGCTCCAGGGAGCTGGGCAGGAAAATAGAAATCAAAAACATGAACAGCTTCAGCGGCGCGCGGCGGGCGTTGGAGTATGAAATCCCCCGGCAAATCGAGGTGCTCAACCAAGGCGGCCAATTGAGCCAGGAAACGCGTCGTTGGGATGATGCGGCCGGAATTACTGAAACAATGCGGAGCAAGGAGATGGCCCATGATTACCGCTACTTTCCCGAACCGGACCTGATGCCCTTTGAACCGACGGATGCATGGCTCGCCGACGTTCGCAAGCGCGTCGTTGAACTGCCGCTGGCCAAAAAGCAGCGGTTCGTGCGCGAATATCAATTGCCGCCGTCCGACGCCCAGACATTTGTGTGGGACGTGCCGCTCGGTTCGTATTTCGAATCCCTTGCCAAAAAGTGCAAGAGTCCCAAAGCGGCAGCCAATTGGGTCATCAACAATCTCCGCGCCAAATTGACCGAAACGCACACGACACTGGCAGATTTAAAATTCGAGCCAGCACACATTCTCGAACTGATCGAATTGGTGGAGAGCAAAAAAATCAGCAACTCCATCGGGCAGCAGGTTTTTGTTGAGATGTTCGCCAGCGGCGAATCGCCGGGCGCCATCGTCGAGAAGAAGGGGCTGGCCCAGGTGAGCGACGCGGGGGCCATCGAAGGCTATTGCGATCAAGCCATCGCCGCCAATCCGGGGCCGGCGGCGGATTACAAAGCGGGCAAAGTGGCCGCGTTGAATTTCCTCAAAGGCCAGGTGATGAAACTGAGCAAAGGCAAAGCCAACCCAAACCTCATCGGCGAAATGTTGGAGCGGAAGCTGAAGTGAGACGAGAAGTAAGAATTGAGAAGGCAGAATTAAGAAGTCGGAGGGATCGAGTCAGTGTTTTCTTAATTCATAATTCATACTTCTTAATTCCCTTCGCGACGGGTGACGGAGTTCGGCGAAAAACCAGGATGAATCAATTATACTTATACTTTTGACAACCATTTGCAAAAGTGCCGGACACGAATAACTTTAAGGACATGGCAGAATCCAAGAAGAAGCCGGCACCAGGGAGTTCTCCGAACAAGGCCCGTCCCATCGATGCTCCCGTCACGCCGCCGCATGAACCCGCCGTTCTTTCCCGCGAACAGCTTGATCTCCTCTCTCTGTTGCAGTTGGTCGATTTGATCGCCGCCAAATTGCCTCCGCGCCACCATTCCCTCATGGACATGGTTTATCTGCGTGACCGCATCATGGAGGTCGAGGAAATCAACGATCAAGCGCGCCAAACCATCGAAAAGCTGGATGCCATTGTCGAAAAACTGCGTTCGCCCGCCTACCGGGTCGGCACCTTCCTGATGCCGCTGGAGCCGGACAAAGGACACGTTTGCGTGGGCGGCACGGATTACGTTTGCCGGCTGGATCCGCAAATGCCGCTGGCCAGCCTGCAAGTCGGCCAGCGCGTGCTTTTGAATGAAGCCTTTGCCATCGTGCAAGGTCTGGGCTTCGACCGCAACGGCCCGATTGTGCGGATTGATGAATTGCTCTCCAACGGCCGTTTGCGCATCGGCCAGGAGTCGGGCTTGCTGTGCTCGGTCTTGCTGCGTTCGTCGCTTCTGGCCAAGGAAAAACTCAAGGCCGGCATGGAAGTGCGTCTGGATGTCAATCAGCGCGTCGCTTTGGAAGTGATCGGCGTCGGCCGCCGCATCGAACGTTCCCTGGAAACCGTGGCGGCCATTCCGTGGGAGGCCGTCGGCGGTCAGGCCGAGGCGGTGCAGGCGATTCGGGACACGATCGAATTGCCGTTTTTGCATCGGGAATTGTTCAAGCGCTTCGAACACAACGTGCCCAAGGGCTTTTTGCTGCACGGGCCGCCTGGTTGCGGCAAGACCCTCCTCGGCAAGGCCACGGCCCACAATCTCCGCCAGCAAATCCGCGCCGAGACGGGGGTCGATCACCCGGAGTTTTTCCTGCACGTCAAAGGCCCGGAGATTCTCAACATGTGGGTCGGAGAATCCGAAAGGCAGGTGCGTGATTTGTTTGCCCAATGCCGCGAGCGGGCGGCGGATGGTTCGCTGGCCTTTCTGTTCATTGACGAGGCGGAATCCATTTTGGGCACGCGCCGGGCCGGCCGTTACAGCAGCATTTTGAGCACATTGGTCCCGATGTTCTGCTCGGAAATGGACGGACTGGAACCGCTGCAAAATGTCGTCGTTATTCTGGCTTCAAACCGGGCGGACCTGATTGATCCGGCCATCCTGCGCCCGGGGCGCATCGACCGGAAAATCAAAGTCAACCGGCCCGACCAGGAAGGCGCGCAACGGATTTACGAGATTTATCTCAAGGACTCCCTGCCCCTGGATGAACCGAAGGAAGCGCTGGCTGCGGCCATGGCCGGGGCGCATTACGCGCACACGCCGGAGAACCAGTTTTTGGAAGTGACCTATCGCAGCGGCAAACGGGATTTTCTTTATCGCGGCGATCTGGCTAGCGGAGCGATCATTGCCGCGATAGTGGAGCGGGCAAAAAGCCTGGCCATCAAGCGCTCCATCCAGACAAAACTGGACACGCAATTGTCTCGCGCCGACCTCTTGCTCGCCTTGCAAAAGGAGTACGCCGAAAACGATCTGTTTCCTCCGACCGACATCACGGAAGACTGGCTCAAGCTGACCGACTTCGACCCCGACAACGTGATCAAGCTGGCGCCGATTCGGCCGCGCAAGAAGGATTTGCCCGGAACGGGGGTTGTCTAAATTGGGCGGCCAGCGGCATTATGAAGACCCAGGCGGAAAACGAGTTTGTCAGCAAGGGCGGATTGGCCCCGGACACCAACAAGGACAAAATGGTTATCCAGTTTGGCACCGAGACAGAGATCGGCATCGCCAGGGACACGGAGGAGAATCTGGACGTGGTGGCCGAGTCCATGGCCTTGGTGCGCAGCGCCACCAAATCCGGCGTCCTCATGCGCTGGGATTACGAGTGCGAGGACCCGCACGCCGACATGCGCGGATTTCACGTCGAGCAATTGCGGCAGGACACCGATGAGGCTTCTTATTTCGCCCAGGACGCGGCGCGGGAACTGAGCTTTGTCGAAATCAAGAGTGATCTTGTCCTGGGCAATGGCGCCCGTTATTACAACGATCATGCCCATCCGGAATATTGCACGCCGGAGTGCAGCACGCTGGAGGAGTTGATTGTCCATGATCGTGCCGGCGAACGCATCATGATGCGATGCGCGCGCAAGCTCTCCGAGGAGCGCGGCTCCACGGTTCGCCTTTACAAAAACAACACTGATTTTCGCGGACACAGCTACGGCTGCCATGAAAATTACCTGCTGCCCCGTTCCTTGTCGTGGGAAAAGCTGGCCGCCGGCATCCAGGCCTTCCTGGTCACGCGCCAGATCATTGCCGGCGCGGGGAAATTTGCCATCGAGGAGGAGGACAAATTCATTTCCTCCGGCTTCCAGATCTCGCAGCGAAGCGACTTTTTCAGCGAATTGCAAAGCGTGGACACCATGCAGCGCCGGCCCATTGTCAATACTCGGGATGAACCGCACGCCAACCCCAATCTTTTCCGCCGCTTTCACGTCATACTGGGCGACGCCAACATGTCGCCGTTTTCGACGCGGTTGAAGATTGGCACGACCGCCCTGGTGCTGGAAGCGCTGGCCCGAAATCCCAAACGTTCCCATCCCGCGCTGGCCGACCCGCTGCGGGCTTTGACCGCCATTTCCCGCGACCCGAAATTCCATTGGGAAGTGGCGTTGCGGGATGACAAATGTTCCAACGCCCTGGCCTTGCAGCGCGAATACTGGCAGGCCGTCAACGAATTGTGCGATCTGACCGACCCGGCCAAGGCTTCCCTCGTGGCCGATTGGGACAACGTTCTGCTGGACTTGGAGGCCGATCCGATGCGGTGCCGGGACCGCTTGGATTGGGTGGCGAAGCTGGCTTTGGTCCAGGAATTCCGTCAAGCCCAGAACCTCAGCAGCACAGACCCCTGGCTGCAAAGCCTGGACTTGGAATATCATCGTCTGGATCGCCAGGCCGGGCTTTACTACGCGCTCGAACAGGCCGGCTCGATCATGGGCGTCCCGGACGAGGCGGCAGTCTTCCGCGCCATTTCCGAACCGCCCCGGACCACCCGCGCTTATATCCGTGGTCGCTGCATCCAAAAATTTTCCTCCTCGGTCGTGTCCGCGCAATGGGACCATATCACCCTGCAAGGCCGCTGCGGACCGCTCAAGATCTCCCTGCTGGACGTTTTCACCGCCGATGAGGTCGCGGCGTTCGCCAGGGTGGTGGATTCCGCAAAATGCCCCGACGATCTGCGGTCCATAACCGAGGATGCCTCCGCCTCTTTCAACTAGGCTCCGGCAGGGAAAATTTCACGCAAATTTGGGGAAGTTTTTACGCTTTCAGCCTCAAATCGGCCCTCAGTTGGTCGTTGTTTTTTCGTCTGCAATTCATTGAAAAGGACATAATTCATTGATTCTGAATGTGTTATAATATGAGCGTTACCCTTTTCCAGCCGTTATTGGCATTCTTAATGCTACAATTAAACTCGATATGAAGCAAAACGCTGAGAATTCACCGGTCGAAGTCGCCGACCAGGATCCTGAGTTGCATGTAGTCGAAACACCATGCGCGGGAGGCAACGCAATAACGTTGATTCCCCGTTCGGTGCGTCATGCGCGCCAGTCCCGGCCGGAAGTTGCCGTTCTGGGCTGGAAAGAACGATTCTACCGGTTGGCCCTTCGCGAGAGCAAAGCTTAAAGCTGCGCCTCGTCTGTGGCAGTGTCGCGGATTTTGAGCTGCCGCGAACCGCGGTTATTGGCACGGCGTTTGCCCCTTGATTCAGTTTGATCCCTCTTTGATTCACATTGATCCACCTTGATGTCTTGATGGTTCTGCAGTGTCCTGATATTAGACAAAACAGTATCGTTTGGGGAGTGTGTCTTGGTTTCCCAGTCTATGCACTCAAAGAGAACTTTCAATGCCCTGATTTACGCCTTGATGTGCGTGGCGCTTATCGGGTTTTTCATTTGGGTCTGGTGGCCGCCCGAACCGGTCAGCCGGCCTGTTTCGGTGCCTGTCGCAACGCCCGCCAACCCTCCGGCAAGCATCAGCGTCGCGGTGCCGCGGATGGATATCCGCGCCCTGGAGTCCTCCGGCATCCGTCCGGTCGAAACCACTCTGGAAGCGCAGATTGCCCTGGCGCGACTGGGTATTTCCCCTGGCTCAATCGACGGTGTTCTCGGGCCTCAGACTCGTTCGGCCTTGATTGCCTTTCAAAAGAAACAGGGCATCTCTCCCAGCGGTTTGCTCGATGCCAACACCAAGCCCGCTCTCCTCATCTCCCTGCCAGCGACGACGGAGTACACGGTCACCACCGATGATTTGGCGCGGCTGCGGCCGGTTTCCACGACCTGGCTCGGCAAATCCGAACAGCCGCGCCTGGACTTCGAGAACATTGTCGAATTGCTTGGCGAAAAGGCCTTTTCCCATCCGCAACTCATTCGCGCGCTCAATCCAAACGTTAATTGGGACGATTTGCCGGGAGGCACGCCAGTGGTGATACCGCAAGTTCAATACCCGTCCGTTGCCGGCAAAGCGGCCGTGGTGAAAATTTCGTTGCAGGAATGTGTCCTCGAAGCTTTCGATTCCGAAAGCAACCTGCTCGTCCATTTCCCGTGCAGCATCGGGCGGCTGGCGGAGAAGCGGCCCGCCGGAGAATTGCGCGTCGCCACGATTGCCCTCAATCCCGATTACACTTTTGACCCGGCCGTCTTTCCGGAATCTCCCGAGGCTCAGGCGGTGGGCCGAAAGTTAATGATTCCCCCCGGGCCAAACAATCCCGTGGGCGTGGCTTGGATTGGGCTGGACCGGCCCGGTTACGGCATTCACGGAACGCCCGCGCCGGAGCTGGTTGGCCGCACCGAATCCCACGGCTGCTTTCGCCTGGCCAACTGGAACGCCGATTACCTGGCCAGGCTGGTCTGGATTGGCATGCCGGTGGTGGTTGAATAAGGGCTGTCTTGAACTGGAAGGGCTTGCGTGAACCGCCTTTTCAATTCTACACTTGGCCCATGCTGCCAACTGAATTCAAAGGTGTGACTGCTGTCACCAAAGCGAACATCTATTTTGACGGCCGGGTCGTCAGCCATTCCCTTGTCTTTGCCGATCAAAGCAAAAAGACGCTGGGCCTGATTTATCCCGGCCAATTCCATTTCGGCACCGACAAAGCCGAGCGGATGGAGATTATGGCCGGTCAATGCGCCGTGAAACTTGATGGACAAACCGCTGTCAAGACTTATGGCGCGGGCGACACCTTTGAAGTCCCGGCCAAATCCGGCTTCGACATAAGCGTCAAGTCCGGCCTCTGCGAATACATCTGCTCCTTTCTATAGCCCCAATTTCCTCGATTTTTCCGTCGCGGCCCGAACGGCGTTGATCAGGACGCCGCGGACTTTGCCCTTTTCCAATTCGTGCAAGCCCTCGATCGTGGTGCCGCCGGGACTGGTCACCATGTCTTTCAATGCTCCCGGATGCTGGCCGGTCTCCAGCACCATTTTCGCGCTGCCATAAACCGTCTGCGCCGCCAGTCGGGTCGCCATCTCGCGCGGCAAGCCCGACGCCACGCCCCCGTCGCTCAGCGCTTCGATGATCAAATAAACGTAGGCCGGTCCGCTGCCGCTCAGTCCCGTCACGGCGTCGAGCAGCGATTCCTTGACTTGAAAGGCCAGCCCGACGGCTGAAAAGAGCCGTTGCGCCAGCGCGGCGTCCGCGGCGGTGGCGGCCTTGCCCAGCGCGTAGGCGCTGGCCGAAGCGCTGACAAGGGCAGGGGTGTTCGGCATGACGCGGATGACTCGAGCGTCCGCGCCCAATCCATTTTCCAATCTGGCAATCGGCACGCCCGCGGCGATGGATATGACCAAATGCCGCGCGGTCAGCGCCGGGCGGATTTCCTCCAGCAATTCGCCGACCTGCGCCGGTTTGACCGCCAGGATGACAACGTTCGCGAACCGAACCACATCAATGTTGGAAACGGTCGTTTTGGCGCCGGTTTCTTTGGCGAACGAGGCCCGGGCGCCTGGCGTCGGGTCGCTGGCCCGAATTTGAGCGGGCTTCACCAACCCGGCCGAGGCGACTCCTTTGGCCAATGCCGTCGCCATTTTGCCCGCGCCGAGAAATCCAATGGTAAGTTTTGCAGCCATGCCAGCGTTTCTAACAGTTCAGCCCCGAGTGCGAAAGGGATTTGTTTGGAAAAATGCTTTTCTTGGCTCCCGACTTCGGATAAAACCCGAAGGCATGAAACGGATCGGCATTCTAACGGCCGGCGGCGATACTCCGGCCCTTAACGCCACGATTTACGGCGCGGTGGTGCGGGCAAACCGTCTGAAGATTGAGATTTACGGCCTGATCAAGGGGTTCAATTCCATCTTTAATCCGCAGGTCCCGCATATCCATCTCAACCCGCTTTACCAGTCCATTCCCGAACTGGATCCAACCAAGGGCGGCACTCTCATCGGCTCGTCGCGAGACTTCGTCGATCCAAACAAAAAGGAGGAGTTGGACCTGGCTGACGCCCGCATCCGCAAGCTGGGCCTGGAGGGGCTGATCTGCATCGGCGGCGATGGGACCCTCAATGGCCTGCAACCTCTGGCGGAACGATTGCCGGTCGTGCTCGCGCCGAAAACGATCGACAACGACCTTGGCCTCAATTACGCGAACGAACCGGATGAATGGGTGCGGTCGCAGGATGCGGCGGCCCCGCATGGCTTTCGCTACAAACGCGTGGCGTCCAATGCCACTTTCGACCTCAATCATATTGTCAACTACGCCACTCCGGGCTACGCCACCGCCGTCTTTGTCTCCGCCACCGGCGTCGAGCGGATTCGCACCACGGCGGAAAGCCATCGCCGCATTGCCATCATCGAGGTCATGGGGCGGCATTCGGGTTACATTGCCATGGGCACGGCCTACGGACGGCCGGACATTATTTTGATCCCGGAGCACGCGCCGGACCTCGAAGTTTTGGCCGAGCGCATCAAGCACCTGTATGATTTGCAAAAGAACGTCGTCATCGTCTGCGGGGAAGGCATCGTGGATGAGAAGGGGGAGGAACTGGGAGCGGTCCGCAACACGAGCGACCCGTCGGGGAACATTGTGCTGAGCGGAGCGGCGGAGGCCCTGCGCGCCCGCTTGATCCCCATGATTGGTGATCGCTACTTTCAGCTTTATCGCCGCAGCGAATCAGCCGCCGAAGCCATCTTCACCAGAAAAGTCGGTCATACGCAGCGCGGCGGACGCCCAATCCTGTTCGACCGGTTCTATGCGGCGGAACTGGGGGCGCACGCGGTGGACCTGCTGCTGGAAGGCCGGAACAACTGCGTTTCGGTCCTGCAATTCAACGTCGGCAAAGGCTTCCACGTCGAGGGCTATGACGCCAATCGTTTTCGCGATCGCTGGGGCCACATCCATGCGCGGCTCATGCACCCGGACCTCTATGATCCCGTCCTCTACAAGCCCTCGCGCCTGGGGGTGGAATATTTGCTGCCGATCTTCACCGATGCCATTGGCTGGGATGATATGGAACACACGCGGCAGACCTGCTTCGCCGCCGGCAACCTGCGCGAGCCGTATCACTCCATCAATACCGACATCACCAAACGCATCCGTTACCAGGAAAAAGAAGCCTAGATTCTCCGGCGATCCGTCAACGCCAGCGCAAGCGGCGGGGATTGAGAGCTGGAAATGGACAGATGAAGAAATTCTCTCGGATAGTGCAAACAACGCTATGGTGAAAACCTTGACGGCCTTGGTGAGATCAACGAGTTTACTGGTCAGCCCAATAAGCTGGAGCGTTTGGTTTTCGAGCTTATTCACCGTATTCGACTGATCCTCAGCAATAAGAGCCAAAATCCTGGCCATAAGCGGTAATTGGCGGGTGTGGGCCATTATATCTATCGCATTGTTGGAGGCGAGTTTTTCTAGTTCGCCGATGAGTTTTGGGATGTCGGGGTTCATAAAAACCAGTTTTCATTCGGCGGAAGTAGGAAGTCGAGAGCGAAATCAACAACACGGAAGCGCACCATAACTCAAATGTTAGCCGAATCAACCATGTAACACCCTCAGAAAAATCACGAACAAAACCAAAACACCGATATTCCAAACCAGCACGGCGAACCGATGACGCCGCAACATTGTCACCAGAACAGGCGAACCCGCAATCCAAGCTGGCGTCCGAAAAAGCCACTCGAACGATAGCCGTGCGCCCGCAAGTTGACTCGCAACCAAACCACACTCCTGAGCGCGCCAGAAAAACCCCGCTGGTCTGCCATCCGTCTCCCATGCCGACCGATGGTGCTCATACTCTGCACGGAGTAGTCTGTCGAAAAGAACAAACGCATACAACAGCACTACGAACAAGGGCAGGAAAAAAATGGCAACCAAGTATGGCATACGCGCCCGACAGAGCTAATAATTGATATTCAACTGAAATTCACACAAATTTGCTGTCCTCGTTTTTATTTACCGCTTTGAAGGATCGGAAGCAAGTAAAATGAACACCGATTGGTCGGATTAAGCCTGAAACTCTTTTCCGCATTCTTCCCCCGAACACTTTCGGGGTTCCCCTGCCAAATCTTCTTCGCGTTCTTAAGCCCTTGCCGCGCAATGCCTTAACGCTGTTTTATAAAAAATCACAGTTTTCTTAAAAATTCTTTCAAAAATCAGTTGACGATTGGATATGTTAATTGTATGGTCTGTTTAACGAATGACCAGTTAAGGCCATGAAGCACTTGTCGCGCCATAGCCGTAGCGGCGAAGGCGGAAAGACAGAATTATGAAGGATGAATTAAGGAGTGAATCGCAGCCGGAAATATGCAGAGGCAGAAAAATCACTAAAAGCCCATTTTTCTGCCCAACTCATTTTTCTGCCATCCTTCCGCCAGTTTCGCCTTTATCGTTATAGTCCAATGGTCAAACCGTGGTAAACTTAGTTAAATCCAGTGAAACCGATCCAGCGGGCCAAGTTGCCCACAAATATTATGCAAATTCCTTACCATGAATAACTTGCAACCTGAATCCTGTCAAAGCCAGTCAAAGTCAATCAAAGTGAATCAAAGTAGTCTCACCCGCATTCTGGCCTCGTCTTTCTTTTTGCCTTCAGCATTCGGCCTTCAGCCTTTAGCCTTTCCCTCAACGGGGTTCGTGACTATGCTCCGTTCGGGTGTCATTTAAACAATGGACTGCGCGCACATAAGAAATTTTAGCATTATTGCCCACATCGATCATGGGAAGACGACGCTTTCGGACCGGCTGCTGCATCGCACCGGCACCGTCGCCACCCGCGAAATGGAGGAGCAGTTGCTCGATTCCATGGACTTGGAACGCGAACGCGGCATCACCATCAAGGCCCATCCGGTGACGATGACTTACACGGCCAAAAACGGCGAGGTTTACGAATTGAACCTGATCGACACCCCCGGCCATGTCGATTTTACGTACGAGGTCTCCCGCAGCCTGAGTGCGTGCGAAGGGGCGTTGTTGATTATTGATGCCGCCCAGGGTGTTGAGGCGCAAACCGTGGCCAACGTCCATCTCGCCACCAAACAGAATCTGACCATTGTCCCCATCATCAACAAAATCGATCTGCCGCACGCCAACATCGCGCTGACCAAAACGCAGATGGAAGACATCCTGGCCATCCCGGCCGATACGGCCCTCCTCGCCAGCGCCAAGGAGGGCATCGGCATCGACGATATTCTGGAGGCCGTCGTCCATCGGATTCCGGCGCCGAAACCGACCGGCGCCCCGACTCTTCAGGCGCTGGGCTTTGATTCTTATTTTGACACTTATAAAGGCGTCGTCACGCATGTGCGCGTTTTCAACGGCGAACTGCGCGCCGGCATGCATGTCCAGTTGCTTCATTCCGGCAAAGGGGTCGAAGTCAAGGAAGTCGGCAGCTTCAATCCCAAGCCCTACGTGCGCGAAAGACTGCAAACGGGCGAAACCGGGTACATGACGGCCAACATCAAAAGCCCCAAAGACGTCAAAATGGGGGACACCATCACGGACGCCAAAAACCCGTCGCCGGTGTTGCCCGGGTTCAAGGAGATTCATCCGATGGTTTTCAGCGGCCTCTATCCGATCAACACGGGGGATTACGAGCATCTCAAGGCCAACCTGGGCAAGCTGCAATTGAACGACTCCGCCTTTGTCTTCCAGCCGGAAAGTTCCGTCGCGCTCGGCTTTGGTTTTCGCTGCGGCTTCCTGGGGTTGCTCCACCTGGAAATCGTCCAGGAGCGGTTGCGCCGCGAATACAACATGGACATCATCGCCACTTATCCAAGCGTGGTCTATCATGTCGTGATGACGGATGGAACGGTCAAAATCATCGACAACCCGGCCTTTCTGCCCGAGCCTAATTACATCGAAAAAATCGAGGAGCCGATGGTCTTTGCCTTCGTCATCAGCCCCAACGAATACATCGGCGACATGATGTCGTTGCTGGCCGAAAAGCGCGGGCTGATCGATCACACCGAAACACTGGACACGCGGCGGGTCATCCTGACCAGCACGCTGCCGCTGGGAGAAATTCTAATTGACTTTCACGACCGCATCAAGAGCATCACGCGCGGCTTCGGCTCCATGGACTACGAACACGCCGGTTACCAGCAGTCCGACATGGTCAAGCTGGACATGCTGGTCAATGGCGAGTCGGTGGACGCCTTTTCCTGCATCGTCCATCGCTCCAAGGCGGAGGGCAGGGGGCGCGTCCTGGCCGCGAAGTTGAAGGAAGTCATTCCCCGCCAGCAATACCAGGTCGCCATCCAGGCCGCCATCGGCGGAAAAATCATCGCCCGCGAAACGGTCGGCGCCATGCGCAAAGACGTCACCGCCAAATGCTACGGCGGCGACATCACCCGCAAACGCAAATTGCTCGAGAAACAGAAGGAAGGCAAAAAGCGCATGAAATCGTTCGGTTCAGTCAACATTCCACAGGAAGCATTCATCGAGGTGCTCAAAGCCTGATCCAACTATGAAATTACGATGGTTCTTTTCCGGCACGGTCCGGCAAGCCACTGAGATGTGCCAGCATGTCCGGAAATTGCTCAATGCCCAGCGCGACGTGTTGTTGCCCCAGGCGCTGGAGGCGGTCACCGCCGCCTTGTGCCAAACCCAGGCCGCCATCGCCGCCGACGCCGACGACGCGGCCTTGGGCAAACACATGGCTCAACTGGAGGAAATGGCCGGCAAATGGATCAAACCGTATCCTTACGCCGATTGGCGCGAGAACATCGAAGTTTTCCTGGTCGCCATCGTCGTGGCCATGGCCATCCGGACGTTCTTTCTCCAACCCTTCAAAATTCCCACCGGCTCGATGGAGCCGACCCTGTTTGGCATTGAATGCACGGACCTGCGCGATCAGGCGGACTTTAAAATGCCCGGCCCGCTGGTCCGGTTCTGGGACGTGATTTATGACGGGACCATCTGGCACGAATTCATTGCCCCCGAGGACGGCGAGGTTGTCCGTATCGGGCCGCTGGAGCATGTGTTGCGCTTCATCAACAAGCAAACCCTCTGGGTGCAGTACCGCGGCCAGGACCGCCAGGTTCCCTTCACCATTTGGTGCGGCCCGGATGAACATTTGGAGCACGCCATCGGCCTGGACAGGCGGTTTGTTTTCAGCAAAGGCGAACCGATCGTCCGTTTCAAGGAAGTCACCGGGGACCATCTCTTCGTTGATCGTGTCACATATAATTTCCGGCGGCCCCGGCGCGGCGACATCGTGGTTTTCAAGACCAAAGGCATCGTGGGAATTCCGAACCAGGACCAATTCTACATCAAACGTCTGGTCGGCTTGCCGGGCGAAAGCGTTTCCATCGGCGAGGACCAGCATGCGCGGATCAACGGACAACGCCTCGACGCCTCGACGCCGCATTTCGAGAACGTTTACGCCTTCGACCCGAACGCGCCCCGGCGCGAGGGCAAAACCGGGCAATACAACGGCCACGTCCTCCAACCCGCCAGCACACTGCGCTTTCCGGGCGACACCATCGAAATTCCTGCCAGGCAATTCGTGGTCTTTGGCGACAACACCCTCAACAGTCTGGATTCGCGCTACTGGGGTCCGTTGCCCGAGCAAAACGTGATCGGCAAATCCTGCTTTGTCTATTGGCCCATCGGCCCGTCTCAAACCAGCCGCTTCGGCTGGGGCCAGCGATGATGGCCGCATTGCAATTTTTGAGGTGGCTGTTTCTGATTCCTAATCTTAATCTTAACCCAATATTAAGACCTTATGCCGGTTGAGTTTAAAGATTATTACAAGGTGCTGGGCGTGCCGCGCACAGCCAGCGGCGACGATATCCGCAAAGCCTTCCGCAAGCTTGCCCGGATCTATCATCCCGACGTGGCCAAGGACAAAAAGGGCGCCGAGGAAAAATTCAAGGAAATCAACGAAGCCTATGAAGTCCTGGGCGACGCTGATAAACGCAAGAAGTACGACGAACTCGGCGCGGATTGGAAATCGGGAGGCGCCCGGCCTGGTCCCGGCGGCCAGGCTTACCGGACTCATTCCTGGCGGACCGGCGAACCCGGCGCGGAAGGCTTCGAGTTCGGCGGCACCGGCTTCAGCGATTTCTTCGAGCAGTTTTTTGGCGGGGGCGGCAGGTTTGGTGGCGGCCGGGGCCGCGGCGGTTTTGCCGAACCGGAAACCGAAAAGGGGCAGGATGTGGAAGCGGTCCTCATGGTAACGCTGGAAGAAGCGATGAAGGGCGCGATTCGTCCCATTACCCTCCGGCGCAATACTGCCTGTCCGGAATGCCACGGCACTGGGGCGAAGGGACGGCAGGTGTGTCCGTCGTGCTTCGGAACCGGCCAGGTGACTGCGACAGAGAATTACAAGGTGAAGATTCCGCCAGGCGTCCGGGACGGGCAACGCCTGCGCCTGACGGGGCAGGGCGAACCCGGCATGGGCGGCGGACCGCGCGGCGACTTGTATTTGCGGGTCCGCATGGCCAGTCATCCTGACTATCGCGTCGAGGGCGGCGATCTTTATTACGATTTGGACCTCGCTCCGTGGGAAGCGGCCCTGGGGGCCAAAGTGTCGGTGCCGCTGCTCAGTGGATCACTCAGCATCAAGATTCCGCCCGGAACACAGAACGGCCAGCGTTTGCGCATCAAAGATCGGGGGCTGCCCGGACGCGGGGGCGAGTCCGGCGATCTCTATGTGGTGGCCCGCATCCAAATGCCCAAAGAAACCACCGAAAAAGAAAAAGCCCTATGGGAGCAGTTGTCCCGCGAATCCCATTTTAATCCCCGGGTTTAACAGGAATGACCAATGCGCCCAAACCGTCCCTTTCGTCCCTTGGGTCATTTGAGAATTGACTGGTCATCAGGATTTCGTCATTAGACATTTCCCTTATATTATATGAATTACGGATTTGATATTCCTGCGCGCGGTGATCTTGACCTTCTTTCCCTTGGCGCTTTGGTCCATCGGCTCGATCCGGGGATGATTCCCTTCCGAAAAGCCACTCAATTCAAGGTCCACGTCAGCGGCGGCGAGTTTAATGTGGCGGCCAATTTGTCGGACTGCTTCCAAATGCGCACCGCCATTGCCACGGCGATGGTGGATTACCCCGTCGGCGGGTTGGTGGCCGGACAGGTCAGGGCGATGGGTGTCAAACCTTTTTACAAGCACTTCAAGCACGATGGCATCCGCGGGCCGGCCATCGCCACCGTTTACAGCGACCGCGGATGCGGCGTCCGCGCGCCCGTCGTCTTTTACAACCGCTCCAATGAAGCCGCCGCCCTGCTCAAGCCCGGGGATTTCGACTGGCCCGCCATTTTTGGCGCGGGTGTCCGGTGGTTTCATAGCGGCGGCATCTTTGCGGCCCTTTCCGAGACCACGCCGGAACTGATCATCGAAGCTATGCGGGCGGCGAAAGCGGCGGGGGCGATTGTGTCCTTTGATCTGAACTTCCGCGCCAAACTTTGGCAAACCTGCGGCGGGCCGGATCGCGCCCAATCTGTCCTCCGCCGCATTGTCGAGCATGTGGACGTTCTGGTTGGCAACGAGGAAGATTTGCAAAAGGGCCTTGGCATTCCTGGCCCGGAGGTGGCGGGAAAGTCCAAACTCGATCCGGGCACGTTCCTTGCGATGATCGCCCGCGTGGTGCAACTCTTTCCCCGCATCAAAATCGTCGCCACCACGTTGCGCGAAGTTCACTCCACCAACCATCATAGTTGGGCCGCCGTGGCCTGGATCAACGGCAAAACCTTCACCTCCCCGGCCTGCGAATTGGAAGTCCACGACCGCGTCGGCGGCGGCGACGGCTTTGCCGCCGGCTTCTTTTACGGTCTGCTTACAGGCGAGACCCCGGAAGAAGCCGTCAAGCTCGGCTGGGCGCACGGCGCGCTGCTCACCACATTCCCTGGAGACACAACCATGTCCACCGTGGAAGAAGTGCGCGCCTTCGCCAAAGGCGGCTCCGCCCGCATTCAGCGCTGACCCGGTCCTCCCATGGCTTTTTCCGCTTGAACTGTCGGACAACGCGTTTATTTTGCAGTAGTGGCTAAAAAAAGGAATAAGAAGGCAATCGTTCTTGGAATCGGTCTTGATTCCGACGGCCATAAACGTTTGACCACCGGCCCCAATTTCGCCCTCGTTGGCGGCACGCAGGAAACGCACGATGCCATGACTGAAAAGGCCATCAAGATCAACGAGAAGCTGGCCGCCAGGGGCAAAAAATTGGAGGACGTCAGCCGCGATGAATTCGACGACATCGCGCAATCAGTCGGTTTGCAACGCCGCGTCGAAAAGAAAAATGAAAACGAGTGACGCACCTTGAACACTCGACCTGCACTCAGTCCGCAAGCCAAAGCCACCGTGCCGACGCATGTTGCCATTATCATGGATGGGAACGGTCGTTGGGCCAAACGACGGCATTTGCCCCGGGTGGAAGGTCACCGCAACGGGGTTGAATCCGTCCGGGCCATCGTCCGGGCCGCGGGCGAAGCAGGAGTCAAGTATCTGACCCTGTATGCTTTTTCGGTGGAGAATTGGAATCGGCCCAAGGACGAAGTGGACACGCTGATGCGTTACCTCGCAAGGTTCCTCAAAAACGAAATCGGCGAACTGAACAAGAACAATGTCCGCCTCGATGCCATTGGCCAGATTTACCGCCTGCCGGAGTTTGTGCAGGAACAGTTGAAAAAAACCAAAGCCGCCCTGGCCAGGAACAATGGACTGACCTTGATCCTGGCCTTGAGCTATGGCGGACGGACGGAATTGGTCGAAGCGGTGCGGAGCATCGGGCAAAAGATCAAGGACGGCGACTTGGAACCGGCCGAGATCAATGAGCCCTTGATTTCGGAGAATCTCTACACCCGGCTTTATCCCGATCCCGACCTGCTCATTCGCACCAGCGGCGAGATGCGGATCAGCAACTTTCTGTTGTGGCAGATTTCCTATTCCGAACTGGTCGTCACGCCCACCCTGTGGCCGGATTTTCGCAAAGCCCAGTTCTTTGACGCGCTGGAAGAATACACCCGCCGGCATCGCCGCTTTGGCCTGGTCTGAGAATGAGGCTGGACACTTTTTGGCTGTCCGCTAATTTCTTTTCTTAATGTCCGAACCAGCCCATTCTCCGGTTGCGCCACCGTCCAAGGGGGCTGTTTTCCTGCGGCGTTTGCTCAGTTTTGTCGTGCTCTGGGGCATCGTGCTCGGCTCTCTGTTTTCAGGAAACAAAGTCGTGTCGGATTATGTATTCCTGATCATCCTCGTGTTTCTGGCCGCGGCGGGGTTGCAGGAATTTTACGGGATGGTCGCGAAACTGGGACACGCCTGCTACGCGAAGGAGGGCATTTTCGGAGGAGGGCTTCTCCTGGCCGCGACGTTTTGTTATATCTCAGGCCAGTTCGGGACCGCCGCCCCGCCGTCGCGGGTCAATGATTTTGAGACAAGCTTTTTTATTCTGTTCGTTTTGGGATTGTGCATCCGGCAGTTTGTCTCGCGCCACACGACCACGGGTATTATCGCCATTTCCACCACGCTCTTTGGCCTCATGTACGTGCCGTGGCTGTTGAACTTTATTCAGAAGATCAATTTCTTCGGTCGGGGTGTGGATGGACATTACTACGTCCTGTACTTCGTGGTCGTCACCAAGCTGGCTGATTGCGGCGCTTACGCGGTGGGATCACTCATCGGCAAACACAAGATGATCCCGCAGATCAGTCCGGGGAAAACGTGGGAAGGCTTTTTCGGGGCGATTGTCGTCTCGACCGCCGCCAGCGTGATCTTTGCCCGGATGGCGGGAGGGCATCTCAGTGGCATGACGCTGCCGCACGCCGTCATTTTAGGGGTTGTTTTGAGCATCGCAGCGGTCGTGGGTGATTTGATCGAATCGCTTTTCAAACGCGAAGCCGGTCTGAAGGATTCGGGGCGTCTGTTCCCCGGCATTGGCGGAATCCTCGACTTGCTGGACAGTTTGCTGTTCAATGCGCCGCTGATGTATTTATATTTACGCCACGTGCTGACGCCTTGATCCAACCCATGTGCATCCCTCTATGAGAAATGTTGTTCTCCTTGGCTCGACCGGCTCCATCGGCGCCAGCACCGTAATGGTGGCCGAGGATTTGCCGGACCAAATCCGGCTGCTCGGTTTGGCCGCCGGCAACAATGCCGAACTCCTCCTCAAGCAAACGCTGCGGCACCGTCCCGAGGCCATTTCCATTTGTGACCCCGCCAAAGCGCGGGAACTGCAAACCGCGTTGGGCGTTTCGACCAGGGTTTTTTCCGGCGAGGAAGGACTCCTGAAACTGGCCACGCTCCCTGGGGCGGACATTGTTTTAATTGCCATTGTCGGCACGGCGGGGTTGCAGCCGGCCCTCGCGGCCATTCGCGCCGGCAAGGACATCGCCGTGGCTTCCAAGGAGATTCTCGTCATGGCCGGCGAGATCGTGATGCGCGAAGCGCAAAAAAACGGCGTCCGTGTCCTGGCCGTTGACAGCGAACACTCGGCCATTTTCCAATGTCTCGATGGCAAGCCGCCGGACTCGGTGCGTGCTCTGTGGCTGACCGCTTCGGGGGGGCCCTTTCGGACACTGCCGAAAGAGGAATTTTCCGCCATCACCGTCGAGCAGGCCCTCAAGCATCCGTCGTGGGTCATGGGCCGGAAAATTACGATCGATTCCGCCACACTTTTCAACAAAGGACTGGAAATGATCGAAGCCCGCTGGCTTTTCAACATCAACATGGAACGGGTCAAAGTGGTGGTTCATCCGCAGAGCGTGCTGCATTCGATGGTTGAATTTGTCGATGGCTCCATCCTGGCGCAAATATCCACGCCGGACATGTGTTTGCCCATTCAATATGCGCTGACCTATCCCGCCCGTGTTCGCAGCGACCGTGTGCAAACCAATCTGGCCAGCCTCGGCCAACTGACCTTCGAGGAACCCGATGCGGGGCGTTTCCCGGCACTCGATCTGGCGCGAAGGGCAGGGGAGGCAGGCGGCACCTTGCCCGCCGTCCTCAACGCCGCCAACGAAGCGGCGGTCAGCGCCTTCCTCGACCGGCGGATCAGTTTTCCGCAGATCAGCCAGATCGTCGCCCGGGTCATGGACCATCACGCCGTCGTCACTCATCCGGACCTGAACCAGATACTCGCCGCCGACGCCTGGGCGCGGCAGGAAGCGATGGGGTGAAACAGTCTTGCCATCGGGCCAAAGTTGGAGCATATTATGAGCGATGAAACTGCGAGTGGATCTGCTGGAGCACCTGACCAGCGAGGACATCCTCGATGAGGTCCTGGCGAACAATCACCGCTACAAACCCGAGCCCAATTTCTCAAAAACCGGAGTTGGGAGTTTGTCACCTGCCTCAATCAAGGAGCGTGCGCAAGAGGAGGCGCGCAGCACGGCTTTAATACGGAGACTCAAGAAGAGGTTGCAAAAGAGTGGGAACAAAGGCGGTTGAGCGTCCTGTCGCTAGCCGAAACCCTTGATTTCCTCCGGCTGTGTCATTGCCGCGCTCCATTCCTGTTCTTTAACGGCAATACCTTTGCTGATGTCAGCCGACAGCTTACCGTTGCGTTGTTCGCCGACTTGCCTACCGGCCGCCGCCGCGAGGTCATGTCCGCTGTCGCCCACTACATCGCGGGTGTGCTCGACCGCGAGAATATGGTCGAAATCGTTGATTCCCTTTGCGAATCCGCCGATATAAAACCCGGAGACCACATCAAGACCCTGCGAGGCTCGACGCATGGCATCGTTCTGCGGTTGCTGCCCAACGGACGCATTGTCTGGAGACCGCGTGGCACTGAATCCGAGTTGATAGCGCTGCCAGAAAGCTTGCTGCGCGACAGTCGGAAACGAGAATGAGCGACAATTGCCGACAAAATGTGAACAGTTTGTGGAGCGTTTTGAATAGACGCGACCCATTCAAAATTGAATAATCCGGCCATGATCGATTCAACCATTCCCGAAAACGGCGCCGCCGTCGCCGACCCGAAGAAGTCCCGGCGCAAAACTTCCGCCACCGCGGGCACTTCCAAAATCGACCGCCTCCCGCCCCATTCCATCGAGGCCGAGCAAGGCGTCCTCGGCTGCGTCCTTCTCTCGCCCCACGATTGCATGGGTGAATGCATCGAGAAGCTCAAATCCGGCCCCGACATCTTTTACGATCTCCGCCACCAGACCCTCTTTCAAACCCTGACGGAGATGTACGACCAGAAGCAGGCCATTGACCTCATCACCTTGCAGCAGCGCCTGAGAAACATCCAACAGCTTGAGAATGTCGGCGGTCTGGCTTATTTGTCGTCCCTGCCCGACGCCGTCCCTTCCGCGGCCAATCTGGAATATTACCTGGACATCGTTCTGGAGAAATATTTGCTGCGCAAGATGATCCAAACCTGCACCGGCATCGTCGGGCGCGTTTTCGATTACGAAGGGCAGGTGGATGCTTTGCTCGACGAAGTCGAACGCGACATTTTGCGGATCAGCGAGGAGCGGGTCGCCGGCGCCAGTTTGACCATCAAGGAACTGGTCAACAAAGCCATTTCAAAAATCGAGGAATATCACCAAAATCATGGCATGCTCACCGGCGTTTCCACCGGCTTTGCTGATTTCGATAAAATGACAACCGGTTTGCATGCGGGTGAAATGATCGTCATTGCCGCGCGCCCGTCTGTCGGCAAGACTTCCCTGGCCATGAACATTGCCGAACACGTCAGCCTGGAGTTGAAGGTGCCGGTGGGCGTGTTCAGCCTGGAAATGACCGCCGACCAACTGGTCCTGCGCATGCTCTGCTCCCGTTCCCGGGTCAACTTGCGCAACATCCGGGAGGGTTTCCTGGCCGAACGGGACTTTCCCAAGCTGACCGGCGCCGCCGGCAAGCTGGCCGGCGCTCCGCTTTTCATTGACGACAGCTCCGCGCTGTCTATTTTACAGTTGCGGGCCAAGGCGCGCCGCATGTGGCAGCAGTTTGGCATCAAACTATTTGTCATTGACTACTTGCAATTGCTCAATTCTACTTCGCGGCGCGCGGAGAACCGGCAACAGGAGATCGCTGAGATCTCCGGCGGCATCAAGTCCCTGGCCAAGGAACTGAGTGTCCCGATTATTGTCCTGAGCCAGCTCAATCGTGAACTGGAAAAACGCGGCCCGGGCGAGCGCCCGCGCCTGTCGGATTTGCGCGAGTCGGGGGCCATCGAGCAGGACGCCGATTTGGTTGGTTTGTTGTATCGTGAGACGAAAAACAAAGACGGAGACGACGAGACGAATGAAGTGGAGCAAGACGCCATTCCCGTGAAACTGTGTATTGCCAAACAACGCAACGGTCCCACCGGGGACGTTGATCTGACTTTCCTCAAGAGTTACACGCGCTTCGAGAGCGCGGCGAAAGTCAGTCAGGAGGATGCCGACAGCTAAAAGATGAAAACCCTCCTTCGTTTTGCGCTGCTCATCCCGGCGGTTCTGCTGATGGGGCTTTCCGCCGTTCAAGGCCAGGCCTTCGCGCCTCGCGTCCATCAAATTCTGATCCGCCACATCGGCCCCCCCGCGGTCAGCGACGACTTCATCCGCGCCAACATTCGCACCAAAGTGGGCGAACCTTTCGCCCGCCCGACCGTCGATGAAGACATCAAGAATCTCTACGCCACCGGTTATTTCTTTAAAATCCAAGTCGGCGAAGAAAGCACAGCCGAGGGGATGGATTTGACTTATGCCGTGCAGAGCAAGCCGATCCTGACCGACATCAAGATCGTCGGGAACAAAAAGATGAAGCTCAAGAAACTCAACAAGAAGATCACGTCAAAGGTCGGCCAGCCGCTGGACGAGCGGAAGCTTTTTGAGGACGCCCAGGAAATGCAGAAGGTTTACGAGAAAGCCGGTTACCAGAAAACCACGGTCGTCGTCCAGCCGCCGGTCATCGATGAATTGGCCGGACGCGGCTCGGTCACTTTTCTGATTCACGAAACCCCCAAGGTCAGAATCAAGGACGTGGTCTTTGTCAATGCCCCCGCTTTTACCCAGAAAAAATTGCGCAAAGCCATCAAAACCCGCCGCCATTGGATGTTTTCGTGGCTGACTGGTTCCGGTGTTTTGAAAGAGGACGACTTTGCCGACGACAAAGACACGCTGGTGGAATATTACCAAAACGACGGTTATATCGATTTTGCCATCCAGGACATCAAGTTCGATTACATCACTCCTACGAGAATGGTCATCCGTTTCCTCGTCTCGGAAGGCCGTCAATACAAAGTCGGCGCTCTCGATATCAAAGGCAACAATCTTTTCTCGACCAATGATTTTGTCAGGGGCGTCATGGTCGGCAAAACGCGCATGAAGCTGGAACTGACCCGCGGCAAAATCTTCAAACCGGCGGCATTTACCAGGGACACGGACACCCTGCGGGACTTGTACGGCTCCCGCGGCTATTTGGACCGCGAGCAAGGCGGCACGACGATTATCACCGCCACCCGGACGCCCAATCCGACCACCGGCACCATTGACATCTCCTACGATATTGAAGAAGGCGAGAAATGTTACATCGAGAAGATCGAAATCAAAGGTAACACCAAAACCAAAGACCGCGTTCTGCGCCGCGAATTGGCCGTTTATCCGGGTGAGGTCTATGACATGGTCCGCGTCAAAATCAGCAAATCGCGCCTGGATCAACTTGGCTATTTCGCGAAAGTGGACACCGAGGCGCAAGACACCGACGTGCCGAATCGCAAGGACCTGGTCATTGGCGTCGAGGAGAAAAGCACGGGCAATTTTACCGTCGGGGCCGGTTTCAGTTCAGTGGAGAGCCTGGTCGGATTCGTCGAGCTTAAGCAGGGCGATTTTGATTTGTTCAATCCGCCCACCTTTACCGGGGCCGGACAAAAATTCCAGATCCGGGCCTCCATCGGCAGTTATTTGCAGGATTACGAGATTTCCTTTACCGAGCCGTGGTTCCTGGGTAAACGGCTCATCTTCAATGTGGACCTGTTTGACAGAAACATTTACTACGCCAGTGTCAACAACGAGTATGACGAGACTTTTGCCGGCGGCACCCTCAGCCTGACCAAGGCCCTCGGTGGCCTGTTGGGTTTGGACCCGCAGGTCCTCCGCGGCACCGTCAGCTATACTTTTGAAGACGCTCACGTTTCCATTAATTCGGGTTACTCAACCAATTCCAGCACCAATTATGCCAACGCGCCCGGCGGCCTTTATCAAAACAACTCGGTCCTTGGCCCCAACATTTCCACCAACATTTACGATGAGCACGGCACGTATCTCATTTCCAAAGTAGGCGTCTCTCTCGCTTACGATACTCGCAATAGTCTGACTTTGCCCGATCACGGACAGCGCACCGAGATTTCCTCCGAGGTTGCCACATCGCCCGGCGACACGGATTTTTATAAACTGGAACTAAAGTCCAGTTGGTATTTCAAAGGCTTCGGCAGCAACCAGGTGCTGGAAATCGGCGGGCGCACGGGCGTGGTGGATGCCTATGGCGACAGCACCCGGGTGCCCATTTTTGAACACTGGTTTTTGGGCGGCCTCTATAATCTGCGCGGCTATAAATACCAAACCGTTGGCCCCGAGGATCAATTCGGCGAGCCGCTGGGTGGCGATACTTACTTCTACGGCACGGCGGAGTACAGCATTCCGCTCGTCAAAATGGTCCGTCTTGCCTGGTTCTATGATATGGGCAACGTTTTCACCGCCCCTTACAGCTACAGTCCCGGCCCCGGACGCCGGCTTATCACCGACGACGTCGGCATGGGCTTGCGCATTGTCTTGCCCATTGGCGGAGGCACTCCTTTGCGGCTGGACTATGGCATCCCGATCCAGCATGATCCGAACCTCGGCAGCAGTGGCCGCATCCAAATTGGTGTCGGTTACACGCACGACTTTTAATTGCTTATGAAAAGAACACTTCAAATGGTGGCGGTCGCAGTGGCCGCCTTTGGCTTGGGCTCGATCTGGTCGCCCGCCAGCCCCGGCGTTCCCGCCGAGCAAAAAATTGCCACCGTCGATCTTGCCAAGGTCTTCGAGAAATATTACAAAACCGTTCGCTCCACCCAGGCCCTCAAGCAGGAGGCTTCCGATATGCAAAAGGAGCGCAAAGACATGGTCGATGCCGAACAAAAACAGGAAGGCGAATGGCAAAAGTTGATTGACAAGGCCGAAGACCAGGCGGTTTCCGCCGAGGAACGCGCCAGAAGCAAAACAGCCGCCGCGGAGAAATTACGCGAAGTCAAGAGCGCTGGACAGACCATCCAGGAATACGACCGCGCCAGCACCGCCAGGCTCCGGGAAAAGGAACGCCAGCGCCGCGATGACATCGTCAAAGAAATCCGCAGCGTCCTCGATGCCGACGCCAAAGCCGGCGGTTACACCCTCGTTTTGGACGTCTCCGGCGAGAGCGCCAACATGGCGCCCCTCGTCCTTTTTTCCAGCGGCGTCAATGATTTGACCGACAACTTGATCAAAGAACTCAATGCCGGCGCGCCTTCCATGCCCGCGGATGACAAGGAGGCAAAGGATGCAAAGAGGGCCAATTAGCGCCATTATTGCATCGTGAATAAAAACGAATATTTGCCGGAGTTCAATCGCCGAATCTTTCTTAAAAACACTTCGCTGGCCACCGTGATGGCCATGATGGGCGGGGTGGAACTTCGCGCCGGGGACGCCCCCAGGCCCGCGGCTTCCTCCGAGGCTCCCCTCACCAAGATTCCCATCGGGCCGACAGTCAAATACGGGGTCATCGGCTTGGGTGCGCGGGGCCGGGAGGTTCTTAAAGATCTGGCGCTTCTGCCCAATGCCCCGGTGGCCGCCATTTGCGACAGTTATCCCTCTTCGCTCCGCCGGGCCGGCGACAATGACGCCCCCAAGGCGAAAAGATTCGACGATTACCAGCAGCTTCTGGCCAGCAAGGAGGTCCAGGCAGTGGTCATCGCCACGCCGACCCCCAATCATCGCGAAATGGCGCTGGCGGCGTTGCAGGCAGGCAAGCACGTTTATTGCGAAGCGCCTCTGGCCAATTCGATCGAGGATGCCAAAGCGATCGCCGCCGCGGCCCGGGATTCCATCAAACTGGTTTTTCAAGCCGGATTGCAGGAACGGTCGCATCCGCAGCGGCATTTCCTTTTGCCCTTCATTCGCGCCGGCGCGCTTGGGGAAACTGTCCTGGCGCGCGCCCAGTCGCACAGGAACAACAGTTGGGTGAGCGCATCGTCCAATCCCGAACACGAGAAGGCTCTCAATTGGCGGTTGCACCAAAAAACCAGCACCGGCCTGATGGGCGAAGTGGGTATCCACCAAATCGACGCCGTGTCGTGGTTCCTCAGAGCGCGTCCCACGGCCATCACGGGCTTTGGTTCGCTGCTGCGCTGGAAGGATGGGCGCGATGTCGCCGATACCGTTCAGGGAGTTTTTGAATATCCGGGAGGCATTCGCTTGATGTATGACGCCACGCTTTGCAACTCGTTCGACAAGGAATACGAAATGTACTATGGAACGGAATCGGCCGTGATGGTGCGGGACGCCAAAGCGTGGATGTTCAAGGAACCTGACGCGGCTCTGTTGGGCTGGGAAGTTTATGCGCGAAAGGATGATTTTTACACCGAGACGGGCATCGCGTTGGTGGCCAACGCGACCAAACAGGCCACCATCGGCACGGCTGCAACGGCCGGAAACACGACGTCGTTTACCCCGCTCCATTACGCCCTGGAGGCATTCACGACCAACGTCGGGCAGCTCGACGGGGCGGTTAAAGATTTTATTGATAGTTTCGGGGACGGCGATCCCAAAGCCCTGGCCGACAGCCTCAAGGCTTTGAAGCCCTACGCTCCCGCCGCCAATTGGCAGGACGGTCTGGAAGCAACTATTTTGGCCATCAAAGCCAATGAGGCTGTCGTGCAACAACAGAAGATCACAGTGGAAAAGGAATTGTTTAATTTGTGAAAATTTACCCGCCGCTCAGTTTTAAATCTCAAACCCCGAAGGTATCAGCCGGTCTTGCCGCCCTTGTGTTGAGCCTTGGCTCCCTCATGCAGGCCGCCGCGCAAACGCGCTACATCGCTCAACCGCAAGGAACTTCTGTAAAGGTTGACGGCACGTCCACCGCGCACGATTGGGAAATGGAAGGAAGGAGTATTGGCGGGTATATTGAATTCGGCCCGAAGGTGAAATTGGATGCGGCGCAAACCACCATCCCGGGTCTCAACGATGGCAAGGTGCCGGCCACAGTTCAGGCCCATATTCCCGTTACATCCATTCACGCCAAGGTCGAGCATATGCCGGACGTCATGGATCATCTCATGCAGGAGCACTTGAAGGCGGATCAATTCAGCCAAATTCAATACCACCTGACAGAAATGACCTTCAAAGGGCCTCACGCCCCGGGCAAGCCTTTTGCATTTGACACTACGGGGAATCTGTCCATCGCCGGGGTGACCAACAAAGTGAGTTTCCCCGTGACCATTGAATTGTTGGACGCCGGGAAGATTAAAGTCAACGCAGCCGTGCCTTTGAAGATGACAGCCTTCCGTGTCGATCCGCCGGCGCCCAACATTGGCCTGGGATTGATGCGCTGCGGCGACGACATTAAGGTTATAATTGACTGGACCTTGAAAGAAAGAAATTAGGGGCGCCGCACCCGGTTCCGCGCGGCTTTTTGCGAAAGATAATTCATGGACACGCCGCCAGCAAATTGGAATGCAAAAGCAAAGCAGGCGTTAAACACGCACCTGTGGCTCATCCTCTCTCTGGTGGCGAATTTCTTTCTGGTCATATTCTTGTATATTGCGACAGAGACGCTGGAGGTGCCGACCGTCCCCCCGTCAACGGCGGACAATGGGTTGTTAATCAAGACCAACGTTGTGGTGCGCCACGAGAATTTCACCTGGGATCAGGTCGAGTCCACCAATTATGTTGTGTTCATCAAGAATCTCCACGCGGTGGGATGTCCCGAGCAGACGATTCGGGACATCATCATGTCCGAAGTGAACCGATTGTACGCGCGACGGCGGTTGGACGAGGTGGCTTATCCCAATTATCAATGGTGGCTTCCGGAACCCGACGCCTCGGTGGTGCAGGCCGCCGCCGCAAAAATACAAGCTCTTGATGCCGAGCGCCGGGGGGTGTTGACTTCACTTTTGGGCCCGGGCTGGGATGCGCAGGGCAACGAACAGATCGCGGCGGCCAGCGGCATTACTTTGACCGGGCCGGTTTTGGGCGACTTGTCGCAGCAGGTAAAGGAAGCGGTTTACGCCATCGTCGCCCGCGCCCAATTAAAGATCGAGGCTTACCAGGCGGCGCAACGCGGGCAAAACAAGGCGGTCGATCCCATGGAGATGGTGCGTCTGCGCGAAGAGCCTTTGATGCAGTTGGTGTCCATTTTAAACCCTGCTCAATACGAGGAATATGCCTTGCGTTATTCACCCAGTGCGCAGCAGTTGCGCGAACAAATGCGCTCGGTCGCGCTGACCCAGGACCAGTTTCGCGATCTGTTTAACGCCATCAGTTCGATCAATGGGCAGCCTGTTTTCTATTACACCGGGAACGACCCCATCTTGCTCGGGCAGCAACAACAATTGCGCGCGCAAAGTGACGCGATCATCAAAGCGACGCTGGGCGAGCAATTCTATGCCGCCTATCAGTTGAATCAGGACCCGCTCTACCGATCTTCCAAGGCCATGGCGGAGCAATTGGGCGTGCCGGAAGCGTCGGTGATGTCCATTTATGAAATCAACCGCGCCACCCAAGCTGAACTCGACCGCATTCGCAAAGACAGTACCATGAGCAGCGATGAAAAGGTCGAAGCCCTGTCCCAGACACAGGTCGAGCAGCAGCAATCGCTCCAGCAAATTTTGGGGCCGGAGGCTTTCCAGCGCTGGCTGCAGACGCACACCAGCCTGCACTGATGACTGATCGGTCGTGGCAGGATGAGATGCGTGAAAACATGGCTGGCGATCTGGATCATGCTCTTGCTTGCCGGCGCGGCCCCGGCCCAGCAGAAGCCGGCCCAGCCGGCCCGCCCGGCTCAATCAGACCCGTCGGCCCAGACCGTCCTCTCCGACCTCTCCGATGGCGTGCTCCAGATGCTGGACCAGATTGACGAGGACCGTGTGCGGGATTTCTTCACCAAATTGCAGCAGCAGTTTGACAACACCAACATTTACGAACTCGCCTCCTTGAAAGAGATCGCGCTGCAGGTGCTGCCGGTGTTGCAGCAGTTCGAGGAGACCCAGCCGTATGCAGTCTGGTTGCAAGCGCACCTCGATGATTTCGACGCCGCCAATGAAATGCAGCGCGAGATGAAAGCAGCCCTTCCCAAGCCGGAATCCACCACTGTTCAGGCTGGCGTGCCGCTCAAAATCGTGCGTTCCGTTTGGGTCAAGCAATTGGAGAAACGCCCGTGGCCGCCGCTCGCCCATGTTTATGTGCCGAGACTCAAGCAGATCTTTGTGTCCGAAAATGTCCCGCCGGAATTAGTCTGGGTGGCCGGGGTGGAATCGTCCTTCGACCCCGGGGCGCGCAGCCCTGCCGGGGCGGCCGGGATGTTTCAATTGATGCCCGCCACGGCACGGGCGGAGCATCTTTCCCTCTGGCCCTTCGACCAGCGTTATCAACCGGACAAAAGCGCCCATGCCGCCGCCCGCCACCTCCGCGATCTCCATAACCATTACGGCGACTGGCCGCTCGCTCTTGCCGCCTATAACGTGGGCGAAGGCCGCGTGGACAAATTATTGAAGGAGCACAAGGCCGGCAGCTTTGACGCGATTGCCGGATGGCTGCCCGCCGAGACGCAAATGTACGTCCCCAAAGTGGAAGCGACAATCCGCCTGCGCGAAGGTCTTGTGCTCGCGGATTTGAAAACGCCGCCGGGATGACAACGGCTTCTTTTGTGCTACAATTTGGTGGGAGATGAAAACTTCAAGCGCTTATCAAGGTCGGCGCAAGACCGGTTTGGTCCGCGCCCTGAACGACAACAACGTTTCTGTTGTTGCCGATGAACCGTTGCCATTGCCAGCCACCGATGACGAATTGCTTGACAGCTATTCCAGGACCGTGTCCGGCGTGGTTGGAAAGGTCCGGCCAACAGTGGTCAACATCCGTGTTCACCGGTCCAGCCGCGAACGGGGCGGCAAGCCCGATTCCGGGGGCAGCGGCTCCGGGTTCATCATCGCGCCCGATGGCTACATCCTGACCAACAGCCACGTCGTGCATGGCGCCGGCAAAATCGAAGTCGCGCTGGCCGATGGCCGCTCCTTCGGCGCATCCCTTGTCGGCGACGATCCGGAAACAGATTTGGCTGTCATTCGCATCGGCGCCTCCCATTTGGTCCATGTCAATCTGGGCGATTCCCGGTCTGTCCGCGTCGGGCAAATTGCCATCGCCATCGGCAGCCCGTTGGGATTCCAGCAAACCGTGACCGCCGGGGTGGTGAGCGCCCTCGGACGCTCGATGCGCTCCCAGTCGGGGCGGCTCATCGACAACATTATCCAAACCGACGCCGCGTTGAATCCGGGCAACTCCGGCGGTCCGCTGGTCAATTCGCGCGGCCAAGTCATCGGCGTGAACACGGCCATCATTCTACCGGCGCAGGGGATTTGTTTTGCCATTGCCAGCAATACGGCGGAATTCGTGGCGGCCTGGTTGATCAAGGAGGGGCGCATCCGGCGCAGTTGGATTGGTGTTGCCGGTCAGAACGTGCCCATTCATGCCCGAGTCGTCCGCTTTCACCGGCTGGCAGTCAGTTCTGGCGCCTTGGTGGTCGGTTTTGAGCCGGGCAGCCCCGCCAGCCGCGCCGCCATGCACGAAGGAGACATCATCGTCGCTTTCAACAACGAACCCGTCTCCGGGATTGATGATTTGCACCGCCTTCTGGTTGCCGCCGCCATAGGCGTACCTGCGCGTCTCACCGTCCTCCGGCACACGGAGAAACTGGACTTGACGGTCACGCCGGAGGAACTGGCCCCGGCCAACCAACGGAATTAAATGAGTAGGGTCCTGGGGTTTGGGAAGCCGCTCCTAATCTTTCACTCGTTTAATCCCCAATGGTAATAAGCGCCGTAATGCTGGCCGTAGAGTTCTTGGATAATGCCGGCTCGTTCCGCGATCAGCCGGATGGAAGGAATGGGACGTGCGATCACCGCCTGCGTCGGAGCTGCTCTTTGCAGCTCTGCTGGATTGACCAAAGAAACGCTGGCAGTCGCAACCGGCGTTGATTTCATAGTGCCCCGGGCGCTTGAAGTGCGAGACCTGGTTCGGCCTGGGTTTTTAATCATATTATATGCTTTCTGGATCTGTTCTTTGTTTACTTTGGGCCACGATTGCGGCTCCGGCTTTGCAGCGCAGGGAATAAGAGGGAGGGACTGCCCATACGACAGGCAGTGGTACACCTGGTAAACTTAGCTCCGTTAGCAGTGGCAACCTAATGCCATAAACCGGGCCGCACAAGATAAATCGGCATAAATCGCCTGCCGGGGGGGCAATGTCCTCAATTGCCTGAAATCGTCTGCGCCAGTACTGCTGCCGTCCCTTTCTCGAAAAGGTGATAGGCCGGCTCGAATATCATTATTCTGTCTCCCGATGCGAACCGCACCTTGAGCATTCCACGATTGATGTTCGCTGGCGTGGCCGTGGCGTCAATGTGCCGGATCATGCCGCCTTTGCCGCTCGTGGTGGCGGTCCCGATGATCGTCGCGACCTTTCCCTGGTCGATCTTCGCTATCGCCTCATCCGAAACGACGATAGCCAGCCTCCCTTTTTCGTTTTTCCAGAAGTAAGGAGACACCTTGATCTTGTAATTGCCCGAGTAAACGCCGTCCGCGCGCTGGAGCACCCCGATGGTCAGAGTGGCTTTGCCTGCGGCAACCGGCATGGAACTGGGGTCAATCATGAGAATTCGATTGGTCGAAGCGGAGTTTGTCGAACTTGGTGCTGCCTGGGTGTCGCACCAACCGGCCGCGACAAGCGCCAGCAATGTAAATTGGAGTTTCATGATCGCATCGGTTACTCTGTAAATTTAAGTGATGCGCCGACTCTTCGCTATGGGGTGTTACCCTGCCGTGTAAGGGTGGCTTCCCGGGGGAACAACCGTGAAGGGGTCCCGGCATGTCAACATTTTGTCCGCCCCACACCGCCCGCTCTGTCCACCATACCATGAGTATCTTACACAATAGACAACGGCTTCCAGTTGCGACCATCCGAATAACCGGCGATTTATGTCATTTTTCGATTTTCCATTCCAGAGCGGTTCGCCTTATAATGCCTGCTTGAATTTGAACCGCGCCGTTTTTCTTGATCGTGATGGGACGTTGATCCAGGAGATGGAATATCTTTCGCGTCCGGATCAAATCGCCTTCTTTCCCGGGGTTGGGCAGGCCTTGCGCGGTCTCCGCCAGGCCGGGTTCAAATTGGTCATTGTGTCCAATCAATCGGGAGTTGGCCGGGGTTTGTTTACGCTGGAGGACGTGGGCCGCGTCCATGCGCGCCTGGCGGATGAACTCGCCGCCGAGGACGCGCACATTGACAAGATTTATGTGGCGCCGGAAGCGCCCGGCGCGCCGAGCCGCGGCCGCAAACCTTTGCCGCAATTCCTCTTCGATGCCCGTGATGAATTCCAACTTGATCTGTCTCAATGCTACTTCGTCGGCGACAAGTTGAGCGATTTGCAATGCGGCTGGAACGCGGGCGTCAAAAAGTCGATTCTCGTCCGGACTGGCTACGGCAGGGAGCTTGAGCAAACGGACGGCGGCGGGATAGCCGCGGCCATCGTTGTTGATGATCTGGCGGCCGCCGCCGCCTGGATACTCCGAAGAGAAGCGGCGGACAAAACCGTTGCCGCCCGATGAAGATTATTGGTCTTATCCCCGCGCGCTACGCCTCGACGCGTTTTCCCGGTAAACCGCTGGCCCTCATCGCGGGCAAGACACTCATTCAGCACGTGGTGGAGCGATGCCAGAGGGCCAAAAGCCTGGACGAAGTGGTCGTGGCCACCGATGACACCCGCATTTGGGAGGTGGCGCAGGATTTTTGCCGCGTCGAAATGACCGCGCCGGAGCATTCCAGCGGAATGGACCGCATCGCTGAGGTCGTCGCCAATTGCGCTTGTGATGGCGTGGTCAACATTCAGGGAGATGAACCGCTGATGGATCCGCGGGTGATCGATGCCGTGGCGGGTGCCCTGGCCGGGGACGAAATGTCCACGGCGGCCACGCCGATCGAGGAAGTTGCGGAATGGGAAAACCCCAATATTGTAAAAGTCGTTGTCAACGCCGCCGGGCGGGCCTTATACTTCTCGCGCCGAACCATTCCGTATGTCCGAGACGCCGCCACGGGCGCGCAGCAATTGGCGGCGTTTCCGTTTTTGAAGCATCTGGGCATTTACGGTTACCGGCGGGCGACGCTGTTGCGCCTGGTCAAATGCAAGGTTTCGCCGCTGGAACGGGCCGAGAAGCTGGAACAATTGCGCGCTTTGGAAAACGGCATTCAAATTACCGTGGTCAGGGTGAGTTACAACAGCGTCGGGGTCGATGTGCCGGCCGATCTCAAACGCGTCGAACAGATTTTAAAAAGAGCGGCGGAAAAGGCGTCATGAAATACATTTTTGTCACGGGCGGTGTGGTGAGTTCATTGGGCAAAGGCCTGACCGCCGCCGCCTTGGGCACCTTGCTGGAGAACAGGGGGCTTAAGGTCACGCTGCAAAAATTCGACCCTTACCTCAATGTGGATCCCGGCACCATGAACCCCTATCAGCACGGAGAGGTTTACGTGCTGGATGATGGCGCTGAAACCGATCTGGATCTGGGCCATTACGAGCGTTTCACCCACGTCAAGCTCACCCGCATGAACAATCTGACCAGCGGGCAGGTTTATCAAACCGTTTTGGACAAGGAACGGCGCGGCGATTATTTGGGCAAGACGGTCCAGGTCATTCCGCATATTACCGACGAGATTCAACACCGCATCCAATTGCTGGCCGAGCGATCCAAGAGCGACGTTGTCATCACGGAGATCGGCGGCACGACGGGAGACATCGAGGGACTGCCCTTTTTGGAAGCCATCAGGGAATTCGCCCTGCGGGTGGGCTACAACAACGCCATCTTCATGCACGTCACCTACGTTCCTTTCATCAAGGCGGCCGGCGAATTGAAAACCAAGCCGACCCAGCAATCCGTCGCCAAACTGCGCGAAATTGGCATCACCCCGCACATTCTGGTCTGCCGTTGCGAACGGCATTTGGACAAGGAATTGCGCGAGAAGATTTCCCTCTTTTGCAATGTTCCTTACGAGGCCGTCATCGAAGAGAAGGACGTCGAGCACACCATTTATGAACTGCCCCTCATGCTGCAACGCGAGCGGGTGGATGATCTGGTTTGCAAGCTGTTGCATTTGGACACGCCCACGGCCAACATGTCCCATTGGCAGGAGATCATCCGCAAGCTCATCGCGCCGCGCCACCGCGTGCGCATCGGCGTGGTGGGGAAGTACATCGAGTTGCACGACGCCTACAAGTCCGTCTATGAAGCCATCATTCACGGCGGCGTGGCCAACGATTGCGCGGTGGAAATCGAAAAAGTCGAGGCCGAACAAATCGAAAAATTTGGCGCGGAAAAAATACTCAAAGGGCTGGGTGGCATTCTGGTTCCGGGCGGTTTTGGGGAACGCGGCATCGAGGGCAAAATCCTGGCGGCGCAACATGCGCGCGAGAAAAAAATTCCATATCTGGGCCTTTGTCTCGGCATGCAAATCGCCACCATTGAATTCGCCCGCAACGTTCTCAAGCTCCAGGGCGCGCATTCGACGGAATTTGACGCCAATACGCCGCATCCCGTGATTGCGCTGCTCGACGAGCAAAAAAATGTCACCTGCAAGGGCGGAACCATGCGCTTGGGGCGGCAGGCCTGCCAGCTTGTGGTCGGTTCCGCCGCCAATCATCTCTACGGCGCGTTCATCGTCAACGAACGCCACCGTCACCGTTACGAATTCAACAACCACTATCGCGAGGCGTTTGAGAAGGCCGGCTTTGTCTTCAGTGGCGCCTCGCCCGACGGCAAGCTGGTCGAGCTGATCGAACTTCCCGGGCATCCCTTTTTCATGGGCTGCCAGTTCCATCCGGAATTTCAGAGCAAACCCGACCAGCCTCATCCTTTGTTCAAAGGTTTCATTGCCGCCGCGCACGCCCAGTTTCACAACAAGCAGCTATGATGTCTCAGGGAAACTCCAGCCTGGTTGTGGCCGCCTCCGGGTCCCAGCCGCGCGGCGGCTTGCTGTTGATGGCCGCAACTTCCTTGATCGAAATCTGACGGCCCCGGGTTTTGGGCCCCTTGACTTCCACATCCGCCGGCCGGCAAGTCTGCTGGTTGATTTTTTGGTATGGCGCGGCTTTGTAACGAATGAACAATTCCTGCGGCGTATCAGGCTCGAAAAACAAAATTTTCGATTTGGGGGGAATGCAAAAATATTCCTTGTTCAGAATCGTTCCGCCGAAGGTGAAGCGCTTGAGATAAGTCGCGTCGCGATTCGTGTAAGCGAGCGTTATGACGCGCTCCCGCTCGGGCACCGCGCTGTAAACCAGATCCGGCCCGACAAACATCTTCTCGGACAGCTCCGTCACCCTGTAGTGGCCGTCCCGGAAGACGAGCAGGAGCTTGTCGAATTTCGTGCATTCCGATTTATATTCCTCTCCGGAAACCTTGTAGCCGATGTAACCGGACTCACGATCATAAGCGACTTTGAAGGCCTTGAAGGCGACTTCGCGGGCATCGACTTCGTCGTAGCGGCTGGATCTTGTCAGGCGCGGATAAACAGGACCGTACCGGGCCAGCAATGCTTCCAGATGATGGATCGCGTATTTCGTCACATTTTGCAGGTGTTTGGCCGTTGCCTCCAAATCCGCTTTGACCCTCTCCATTTCCTCGCGATGTTTGTTCATGTCAAAGAGTGAAATGCGGCGGATGCGGACCCCCAGCAGCATTTCAATGTCCTCGCTGGACAGATCGCGGCGCATTTGCCGCCGGAACGGTTTGAAGCCCTCAAGGACGGCTTCAGTCACGGCCTCATTGGTGCGGGCTTGTTCGATCTTCTTGTAAATGCGCTGCTCGATAAAAATGCGCACGAGGGTTTTGTAATGCAGTTCCTGCTGCAGTTGCTTCTGCTTTAACTCCAATTCGCGTTTGAGCGTGGCGACAAGTTGCGCCGTGTTTTCGCGCAGCACGTCGGAGACGGTCATCTCAACGGGGCGATTGTCCTTGATCACCACAATCCGGCTGGCGATGGCCACTTCGCAATCGGTGAAAGCGTAAAGGGCATCGGCCATTTGCTCCGCGCTCACGCCGCTGGGCGCCCGGACTTCGATTTCCACTTCTTCCGAAGTGAAATCGTTGATGCTCTTGACCTTGATTTTGCCTTTGCGTGAGGCGTCCTCAATGGATGCCGTCAGCGACTCCGTCGTTGTCGTGGGCGGGATTTCTTTTATCAGCACCGTCGAGCCGTCCTTGATTTTAATTTTGGCGCGCACTGTGACCTGGCCCGCGCCGTCGCGATATTCGCGCGCGTCCATCAAGCCGCCGGTTTGGAAGTCGGGCAGCAACTTGAACGATTGCTTTTTCAGAATGGCGATCTGGGCCTCGAGCAACTCGGGAAAATTATGCGGCAGAATGCGCGAGGCCATGCCCACGGCGATTCCTTCTGTGCCGAGCATGAGCAGGAGAGGCAACTTGGACGGCAGGGTGATCGGTTCCCTGCCGCGCCCGTCATAAGTCGGGACGAAATCGGTTATTTCATCGTTGAAAAGCCCGGTGCGCGCCAATTCCGTGAGGCGGCATTCGATGTAACGCGGCGCGGCTGCGATGTCGCCCGTAAAAATATTGCCAAAATTGCCCTGTCCCTCGATGAGATAACGTTTGTTGGCCAGGCCGATGAGGGCATCGCCGATGGAAGCATCGCCATGCGGATGAAACTTCATGGCGTGACCGACCACGTTGGCCACCTTGATGAAACGGCCATCGTCCATGTCATGCAGCGCCCAAAGAATGCGCCGCTGCACAGGCTTGAGGCCGTCGCTCAAATTCGGAATGGCCCGGTCGCGAATGACGTAGGAGGCGTAATCCAGAAAGCTGCGGTCCACCCGCCTGTGCAGGGGCAACTCGATTTTTCCGGGCACGAACGGACGATGGGCGATGACCTCGACCTGCTCCGCTTGCACATGCATTTCGCCGTGGCCATTTTTCTCCTCTTTGGGCGGGGCAGGGAACTCTGGCGGCTTTGCCGGCGGCGGACTGTCAATCGGCAATTCGGGTTGTTGAGATGGAATCTTGCGTTTGGCGGCCATAAATTATCTTGAGTTTCCCAATTTTGCCTCTGCCGCGCAAGGCTCCAGAGACAACGGACCGATTTCCCACAGGACCTGTTTAGGGCGATATATCATTTTTCAGGCCGATTCGACGAATGCCGGGGCGGTGGACAATTCCCCGGGGGCGGGCCGGAGGAACCGCGCCAGCCAGATGCAGGCGAGCACACACGCCAATGAAACCAAGCCCGCAACGGGGTAATGGGTGATTTCCTGATTTGGACCCTGGCCGAGGATGCTTCCGCTGATCCAGGCGGCAAGGCCGCAGGAGAATTGTTGGACGGACGAATTGACGCTCATGAAGCCGCCGCGATGGCGCGATTCGACCGTCGCGGTCATCATCGCCATGGCTGGAACAAACCGGCCGGACATGCAGATCATGAGAAGCGTCGAGGTCGCCAGCGCGACGAGCAGGGGAACACGCGGGAGGTTGGTGAGGGCGATGACGGGGATCGATGCGGATATGGACATCAGCGTGAAGACGCGGAGTTTTCCGGCGCGGTCGGCCCAGCGTCCCACCCAGTTCATGCTGAAGAAGGTGCACAGACCACCTGTCAAATAGATAAACGGAAGTTGTTTCTCGGTCAATCCCACATTGTACACCATGTAGGTGGCCAGGGTGGGGAAGATGGTGAAGCCAGCGCAGGTGAGCACCGCCATGAAAAGAAAGGCCATCTGATGATTTGGCTCGATCAGGACGGACAGCATCCGCGCCGCGGGATGTTGGCCGGGAGAATGGGCCAAATGACCGCGCAGGGCGGGCACGAACCGGAACACAGCCACGAGGATTGGCACGCTGATCCCGGCGATGAAGTAAAACGGCACGTGCCAGTTAAAATCGGAGGCGAGTAAAAGACCCAGCGGCACACCGAAAATCGAAGCGACGGAGAAAGCGGACATAACAAGGCCCATCGCCTCGCCTCGCCGGTATTCCGGGATGACATCGCCGACAATGGCGAGAATCACAGCGCCAGTCACGCCCCCGAAAGCGCCGGCAATGGCGCGGGCGGCAACCAGAAAGCGGTAAGTGGGAGCCAGCGCGCAGAAGAGCGTGCCGATGGCAAAGCCCACGAAGAGCCAGAGGAGAGCGGTCTTGCGATCAAATCGATCGAGGAAAAATCCCGCGGCGACACCGGTGACGCCCGCCGCGATGGCATAGGCCGCGACGATGAGATTGAACTGGGCAGGGGTGATGTGCATGACTCGCATGTATTGCGGTCCCAGCGGCAGGATGATCAAAAAGTCGAGGTTTGTGGTAAATTGGATGGCTGCCAGGAGCAGCAGCACTAATCGTTCGTTCTGTAGTTTCAATGCACAGGTTTCCAAGTTCAGCGCCCGACCGCAACGCCGTGTGTTGAGGGTGTTTCGTGCCGGAGCGTTTTGGGACGCGATGTCCAAGGCTGGAAACATAGCACGGATTCGTCGCGGCGCGAATGGAACACAGGCCATTACTTCTTCAACAAGCCCTGGACCTCGAGCCAGTCGGCAAAGCGTTCGATCCAATGGTCGGACGGCAGGTGCTGCCGGCGCATTCCGAAGCCGTGTCCGCCCTTGGAATAGAGGTGCAGTTCCGCCGGTTTCCCGGCCGCAATCCAATCCTGATAAATCGTGACGCTCTGCGGCGCCAGCCCCAGCGGGTCATCGGACGCCGCCAGAATAAATGCGGGCGGCGCATCCGCGGGAACACCGTTCCCCTTGATTGCCCAATTGAATGCCGGATAAATCGGCGCCACGAAATTCGGCCTCGTTTCAGCCGTGTAGTTCATTGCCACCGACACCGCCAATGTCCCGCCCGCCGAAAAGCCGATAATGCCGATGCGCTCCGGGTTGACTCCAAACTCCGCCGCGTGCATGCGCACATAACCAATGGCCGCGTTGCCGTCCGCCAACGCCAGCTTGACGATGGGCGCCACCACCTCGTCGAGCGGGCCCCGGCTGTTGACTTCACGCGTCGGATCATCTGTTTTGCATTCCACCAGCCGGTATTTCAGCACGAAGCAAGTAACCCCTTTCGTGGCGAGCCATTGCGCGACCTCGAAACCTTCGCTGTCAATCGACAAGGCGAAAAACGCCCCGCCGGGACAGATGACGGCGGCGGCGCCATTGGCCTTGCCGGCTTCCGGTTGGAAAACGGTCAGCGTCGGATTGGCCACATTGAATACCACGCGGGTGTTCCAGAGATTGGAGCGGTTTTCCTGCTCGGTTTGTTTCCAGTTCTCCGAGCCGGGCGCCGGCCCGTCGTAAAGTCGAATAACTTTCTCCTGGGCGATGGCATGCATGCAACAGAGCGAAAAAACCAAGGTTGTGACAGTGCGCAATCGGTTCATGGGGGCTGATTTTCGACTGCGGCCTGGCCCTTCGTCAACCGGAAATAATTGTCTTCAGGGGGAATCGGACGGATCGGACTGGTAGGACCAATCAGACTGATAGGACTGACAGAACTTGGGAGACCTGAACCATCTTTCAGGCTTTCTTTCGCCTCATTGGTTCCTAATCCTGCTCCTAATCCTCCTTCATCTGCCGGTGGCAAATCGGTTTGATTCACTTTGATTGGGTTTAACCCGCCTTCGCCGCAGCGGCTTCGGCGCGGCGAGCTTATCTCGCTTTCCTCCAACGGTTTAGCCACTTTTTTGGCCCTGGTTCTTCTGGCACGTTTAACAGTCCGCTCCTTTCGGGTCGGTTTGACTGATTCTGGCTCCTTCGGCTCCGGCTCTGGCTCTTCGAATTTGTCGGTGGGCAGGATTGCCAATTCGGCCGGCCGGTCATTCCCAACGGCCAGGATGTATTTGGCGATTTTCCGGCCTATCGTGCCACCCC
>Ga0181532_10000322_pt1 | contig 50379 bp, 30 predicted proteins | sample PEATcosm2014_Bin_33_FD_119768 | JGI IMG/M metagenome (GOLD analysis project Ga0181532, IMG submission 119768) | Peatland microbial communities from MTU Mesocosm Facility, Houghton, MI, USA - PEATcosm2014_Bin11_30_metaG | ecosystem: Environmental > Terrestrial > Soil > Wetlands > Peat | place... | reverse complement strand
TTACCGGCACCGTATTGGATTCTTCCGGCGCCGCCGTCGGCAACGCCGCGGTGAAGGCCCACAATGTGGCCACCAACCTTGACGTGACGGCACACTCGGAGTCTAACGGGACCTACGCGATCTCCAATCTTCCGGCGGGAACCTATGAGTTGACCTTCACGAAAGAGGGCTTCGAGACCGAGACCCACACCCAGGTGTTGGTCCAGGAGGGCCGGACGGCCACGGTGGACGGCAGTCTGAAGGTCGGCTCGGTCAGCACCACCGTCGAGGTGACTGCCATTCCGCTCATGAACCAGACGGACGCCACGAACGGCTACGTGATCGACCAACTCACCATTCAGTCCACGCCGCTCGGCACCGGCAGCTTCACCCAACTGGCGATTCTGGCTCCGGGCGTGCACGCGGATTTCCTTGAGGGGGCCGGCGCGAACGCCGGCCTGGGCAACCAGGCCATCTTCTCTAATGGCAACCGCGACACCAGCAACAGTTTCTCGCTGAACGGCGTGAGCACCAACAACCTCTTCAACGGGAACTCAACGAGCCAGGTGGGTGAGAACCGCTTCGTGCTGAATACGGGTGAGAACTTCGGTGCGGGTGGCACGATTCAGACCAGCACTTCCGTGTACGGCGCCATCGGCCAGGCGCTGCCCACTCCTCCCATCGATTCCATCCAGGAGATTGCCGTCAACGCCGCGATGTTTGACGCCACGCAGGGCAACAACAGCGGCGCTCACGTGAGCGTGCTGACCAAGTCCGGCACCAACCAATTGCATGGATCAGCCTGGGAGCAATGGCAGAACAGCGATCTGAACGCCGCACCCTTCTTCTACAATGCCGCCGGCGTGAATCCCGTCACCGGGCAGAAGTTGCTGCCCAATCCGTTTCTGAATCGCAACCAATTCGGCGCCACCTTCGGCGGAGCCATCAAGAAAGACAAGCTGTTTTACTTCCTCTCCTACCAGGGGGTTCGCGTCTCCGATGCAGCGGAATCAACCAGGGACGTGACCGTGCCGCTGGGTCTCACCGACGACCGCAGCGCGACGGGCATCGTCAACGCCGTCAACTCATCGAACTTTAGTAGCACCATCACCGCCAGCCAGATCAATCCCGCGGCGATGAGCATGCTTCAAGCCAAGCTGCCCAACGGACAATATCTTATTCCGAGCGCGCAAATCACCAACCCGACTACCGCCACGACGCTCGGTTACGACGCCGTGGTCCAGGGTCGGAACTCCATCGCGCCCGTCAATCAGGGGATTGCTGATTTGGACTATCAAGTAAGTGACCGGGATCGTCTGTCAGCAAAGTTCTATATTCAGGACAATCCCACCACCAATCCCTTCGGCGCCGTCGGTTCCCTGTTGGGCTTCGCGCAACAGCTTTCGGCAGGTAGCGACGTCGGTACCATCACCAACACCTTCATCATCTCGCCGACCATCACCTGGGAGCAGCATGTCGGCTTCACGCGCCTGCGCGCTTACGCGCAGACGGGTCAGGACTTTACGCCCAGCGACGTGGGCATCAGCCTGTTGGGATACGAGACCTTCCCCCAATTCGCTATCGCCACTTCCGATCCCACCATCCAGCAGGGTCTGGAATTTGGCCCCAGCGCGAGTTTCGGCAACGCCGGAATGTACCAGAATCAGTGGGAATACGAATCGTCAATCAACATGGTAAAAGGCCGGCACACTATCGCATTCGGCGGGCAGTTGGACCGCACGCAGCTTAATGTCATCAATAACAACACCAGCGCCTCCACAGCCGACTTCACCAATTTTGAGACGTTCGTGGAAGGCAAGTTGCACGGCGGAGATGCGTTTTCCGGTTTTGCCAGCCGTTATTACCGTTCCAATACCGCCGGGGTGTATATCAATGATAACTTCAAGGTCCGGAGCAATCTGACCGTGACGGCTGGCCTGCGCTGGGACTTTGACGGCCCACTCTCGGAAAAATACGGGCGGCTCACCGGCTTCAACCCCAGCCTCTATTCCTATAATGTCGCCTCGGATACCCTGACGGGTTCGGGTTTGGAATTCGCCTCGGGAGGCGGCGATTCCCTGATGACCAACCACCAGTGGGGCTTCGCGCCGCGCCTCGGCGTCGCTTGGGCGCCCACTGCCAAACTGACCGTACGCGCCGGCTACGGTATTTACTACGATCGCGGGGAACTCTTCAGTTACTTCTCCCCTAGCGCCGGCTCGGGCTACAATGGCCCCTTTGGCGTGACGCTGGCGCCACCCTTCGTCGAACCGATTGCCGCCACGACGAAGACCGGGGGTCTTTCGGCGCCATTCGGCACAGCCTCGGCTCCCCCCACTCCGCCGACTGCCAACGCCGCCAATTTCCTCGCCTACCTGCCCAATTTCTCCCAAACGGCCTGTGGTTATCCGGGATGCTGGCCGACAGGAAACCTGTTCGGCCCCTTCCTGTACGGCGGATATGGCATTGGCAACAAGCTGCCGAACACCCAGAACTGGACCCTCGACTTTCAATATCAGCCCTCGAACCATTGGCTGTTCGACATTTCGTATGTAGGCAACCACGGCCTGCATGAGGTCCTGCCCGTCCCATTCAACCAGCCGATCATCGCCACACCGCAAAGCCCTCTGTGGTCGGCGAACGTCGCCAATGAGCAGATCTATTCCTACGGCGGCACAAGCCCGCTTCAGGCGGCCAACGTTTACGGGAGCCAGGTTCCGCTGGCCCTCGAACCCATTTACACCAATGAGTATTCCGGCAACGCCCCCGTGCGCGTGCCTTACATCGGCTATGACATGAATTCGGTGACGTACGAGGCCGAGGGCACCTCCAACTTTAATGCCCTCGAGGCGCGGGTGACCAAGCGGCTTTCCAACGGGCTGCAATTCACCGCTTCTTACACCTGGTCGCATGCCCTCGATGAACAAAGTGGACTGGGCCTGTTCGTCACGGGGAACAATCCGGTGACTCCGAAAGCCAATTATGGCTCGGCGGACTTTGATCAGACCCATGTGCTCCTGATCAATTACAGTTACACGTTCCCGAGCCTCAACACGAACAGCAAGGCGCTAAAATACCTGGCGAATGGCTGGACCTTGGGCGGGCAGACCGTTGCCCAGAGCGGCCAGCCTTATAGCGTGTATGACTACTCGGGCTCGGTGGGTAGCCTCTACTTCGGCACGGACGACGAGATCGGAAACCCCATCGTGCCGATTTCCCCAGGTGTGAGCTATAAACAGGCGGAACTACAGGGTACTCACGGCGTCAACGCGGGGAAGCCGGTGTTGAATGCCAATGATTTTCTCCCCCAGTTTGTGGCCCCTGGCACCAATGGAGTGCCCCCTTGCGACGCGACGGGGTGCGATGACTACGAGTCGCTTTATGGGAACTCCGGCCGGAACACTTTTCGCGGTCCTTTCCAGGTGCGCTTCGATATGAGCCTGGCCAAGGATTTCTCCTTCAAGGAGCGCTACCGCCTGCGCTTCGAGGCTGACGCTTTCAATATCTTCAATCAGCCCGATTTTGACACGCCCAACAACGATGTGGATTTCTTTCCTTACTATGAGGGACCTCCTTCGATCCCTCCCGAGGGAAGCCTGGGCGTAATTCAGCACACCATCGGCAGCTCGCGCTTCCTGCAGTTGTCGCTGCACCTGCTGTTCTAAGCACTCCTCACAGGGGCGGCCCTTGGGGCCGCCCTGAGCGACCACAACGATGTCCCTGCAACCTCGCAGGAAAATATGCGGGTTTTCCCTCAGCCTTCGGGCGACTTAGGGCCGCGCCCGAGGCTTCAAACCGATACAAAAGGCGGGGGTAATGGCCGTCTTTGCTTTCAGTTGGCGGGGGAGGGCTTCCGAGTCAGGCTTCTTGGCCGATTGCGTGCTCCGCCTATGGTCAGGTTATGTTCAGTTCGCCAGAAGCCGTAATTCAGCCCACAGAGGTCCGAACCCGAAAGGGGCGGAAACTCGAGGTACGGGCGTACGCTGGCGGGGACTTGGCTGCACTTGTCGAAATGTACGCGAGCTTCGAGCCCAAGCGCGTAGCCCAAGGCCTCCCTCCGCCGGACGTTCCGCGCATTACCGGCTGGTTGGAGCAGCTTCAAAAGAAGTCCTCCCAATTGCTCGCTTTGGATGGTGCGAAGATCGTCGCGCATACCATTCTCTGCCCCATCCGCCTTCCGGAAATCGAGTTCACTATCTTTGTCCACCAGGACTATCGAGAGGAAACACTGGGAACGGCGATGAGCGAGCTATCGCTGGCCTGGTCGCTGGAGATGGGCTTCACCAAGGTCCTTCTCACCACAGAGTTTTCCAATTACCGCGCCATCGGCCTCTTCCGTAAACTCGGCTTCCGCACCTCCAGCAGTTACGGCGACGAGTGCGAAATGGTCGTCGATCTTTCTGCCGGTTCCAAAGCCAAAGCGGCCTAACACTCACACCGCAAAGATCATCGCGGTGCTGTCCTCGTATGCTCATGCATGTAAGCCCGAAGCAAGGCATTGATGCGTGTCTGGTAGCCTGGTCCCTGTCGCCTATACCATTCAAGCACGTCGCTGTCTACACGAATCGTGAGTTGCTCCTTGCGCGGAACGGGCTTCAGACCACGCCGCACCACCGCGCGGGCAAACATTTCCGGCGTCACTTCCGGAATGTCAGAAAAATCGATTTGCCTGTCCGTCAGCATGTCGACCCGCTTCCAATCAGTTCGCGACTTCCTTGAAATACCTGGCTTCTTCATTCTTCCCCGGCTTGCACAGCTCGGTCCGGTTCATGCCGCACCGGAGTAGTGTAGTTACATTTCGTAGTTACGTCAATATGGCCTACGCCTTCTGCCGAACACCTTCAAAACTGACTTTGCGCCGCCGCTGACTGCCTTCTGCTCTCTGCCTTCTGCCTACCTCGATCCAGACAAGACACACCGCTTGCCTCGAACGGGTGTAGAATGGCGCGCGGTGTTACAATTCTACGGGGTTGCCGCTCATTGCGACCTAACGGGGGAGGGTGGATGTATCGTCTCGTGAAGTGGCTCATGTTCTGTTTGCTCCTATCGGTCTCAACTGTGGTTGCGCAAGAGGCGACGGAAGGCCGCCTGATGCGCTTTCCTGACGTTTACAAGGACAAGATCGTCTTCAGTTATGGTGGTGATCTCTGGTTGGCCTCGACCTCTGGAGGTGAAGCACGGCGCATCACCTCTCATCCCGGCCTCGAGCTGTTCCCGAAATTCTCGCCTGACGGCCGCTGGATTGCCTTTTCGGCGCAATATGACGGCAACTTCAACGTCTACGTAATTCCCTCGGAAGGCGGTGAACCGAAGCAACTGACTTTCCTGCCCGACCCGGAGAGCATGCCGGAGCGCATGGGTCCGAACAACATGGTCATCACCTGGTTCCCGGACAGCAAGCGCATCTTATTTCTCTCCCGCCGCGACACGTTCAACACCTGGTTCGGGCGGCTCTTCAGCGTGAGCATCGACGGCGGCCTGCCGGTACGGTTGCCGATTGACAAAGGCGGGCTCACCTCCTTTTCACCCGACGGCACCAAGATCGCTTACAACCGCATCTTTCGCAATTTCCGTACCTGGAAGCGTTACAAGGGCGGCATGGCCCAGGACATCGCTATTTACGACCTCAAGAACGACACCTACGAGCGCATCACGGATTATCCGGGCGCCGACACTTACCCGATGTGGCACGGCGACACGATTTACTTCGGTTCCGACCGCGGTCCCGAGCAGCGCGTAAACCTTTACAGCTACAGCTTGAAGACCAAGCAGACTCGGCAACTCACCGACTTCAAAGATTACGACGTTGAGTGGCCCAGCCTGGGATCCGACTCGATCGTTTTTGAAAACGGCGGGTTCCTCTACCTCTTCGATTTGAAGTCCCAGAAAGCTCACAAGCTCACCGTCAATCTGGCCGGCGACCGGCCCCTGGCGCAGAAGCATTGGGCGGCGGTCGGCCATTTGATCACTGACTGGGATATCTCACCCGAGGGCAAGCGCGCCGCCTTCACTGCCCGCGGAGACATCTTTACGGTGCCCACCAAAGAAGGCAGCATCCGCAACCTGACCCAAACCCCGGGCATCCAGGAGAAATATGCGGCCTGGTCGCCCGACGGAAAGTGGATTGCCTACTTTTCCGACCGCACCGGCGAAGACGAGCTCTACATCATTCCCCAGGACGGCTCGGGGGCGGAAGTCCGCATCACCTCTGACGGCAAAATGCATCGGCTGCCTGCCACCTGGTCGCCCGACAGCAAGAAGCTCCTCTACGCCGACAAGGACACCCGGCTCTTCTACGTCGATATTGACGAAAAGAAGCCCGACCAAATTGACAAAGGCAAGTACGGCGACCTCACTGATTACAATTGGTCCCCCGATAGCAAGTGGGTCACTTACGCCAAAGCCGCTGAGAACGGCAACCAGGCGATTTACCTCTTCTCTTTGGCCGATAAGAAGATCACTCCGGTCACGACCGACTTCACGAATAGTGGGAACCCCGTGTTCGATCCGGCCGGCAAGTATCTCTATTTCCTCTCCAACCGCGACTACAACGAGGTTCAGGGCGTTTACGACTTCGAGTTCGCCAATCCCAAGGCCACGCGCGTTTACGTGGTGACGTTGCGCTCCGACCTGCCCTCGCCCTTCGCTCCCAAGAGCGACGAGGCCGGCCCCAAGAAGCCCGAGAAACCTCCCGAAGAGAAAAAGGAAGAGAAGAAGGCTGAGGAAACACCCCCCGTCCGCGAAGTGCCCAAGGATTTCCGCATCGATCTGGCGGGCATCGGTGACCGGGTAGTGGCTCTGCCGACCCCACCGGAAAACAGCGGGGCACTGAGTGCGGCGGACGGCTTCGTCTACTACGCGACGTCGCCCGTCGGTGGCCTTTCCGGCCCCTTGCCGGGTGAATCGCCGGCCGTCCATGCTTACGACATGAACGAACGGAAGGACAGTGTTTTGATCTCGGGAACCGACAACTTCAGACTTTCTTTTGACGGCAAAAAGGTCCTCTATGCCGCGCCCCCCTCCGGAGGCGGCGGAGGAGAAGGCGAGCCCGTGCCGCAGACTTACGGCATCATCGACGCCAAACCTGAAGGCCAACCGCACCACCCCGGCGACGGCGCGCTGAACGTGGCTTCGATGCGGCTCGAAGTCGACCCGCTGGCCGAGTGGAAAGAGATGTTCAACGAGGCGTGGCGCCAGGAGCGTGATTACTTCTTCGAACCGGCCATGAATGGCGTCAATTGGGAAAAGGAGCGCGAGCGCTATGCGCCCCTGCTGCCTTATGTTGCAGACCGGTACGACCTGACCTACCTGCTGGGCGAAATGGTGGGGGAACTCTCCAACTCCCACACTTATGTGGGCGGGGGCGACTACCCCAACTTGAAACCCGTCAATGTGGGCGTGCTAGGCGCCGACTTAGAAACGGACACCGCCCAGGGGCTCTACCGCTTCAAGAAAATCTATTCCGGAGAAAACTGGGACGCAGCACTCCGCTCGCCCCTGACGGAGCCCGGAGTGGACGTGAAAACGGGTGATTACCTGCTGGCCGTAAACGGCAAACCCTTGCGCGCCCCCCAGAACCCATACCAGTTGTTCATCAACACTGTCGGTGAGAACGTCACTCTCACCGTCAACTCGAAGCCCACCGAGGACGGGGCGCGCAAAGTGGTGGTGAAGCCACTGGGCAGCGAGTATGCCCTGCGCCAGCTCGATATGGTCAACACCAACCGCAAAAAGGTGGACGAGGCGACGGGCGGGAAAGTGGGATACATCTACATTCCCAACATGGGCGCCGAAGGGTTGAACGAATTCGTGAAGGAGTTCTTCCCGCAAATCCGTAAAGAAGGTTTGATCATCGATGTGCGCTACAACGGCGGCGGGTTCGTCGATCAGCTCATCTTCGAGCGCCTGCGCCGGATTCTGTCGGGTATGGGCTCCGCGCGCAACTCTGAGAGTGGCACCGAGCCCGACGCGGTCTTTTACGGCCACATGGTCTGCGTCACCAATGAGTATGCCGCTTCGGACGGAGATTTCTTCAGTTATTTCTTCAAGAAATATAAGCTGGGTCCGCTCATCGGCATGCGCACCTGGGGAGGCGTCCGAGGCATTCGCGGCGAAATACCTTTGATGGACGGCGGATACGTCACCCGGCCGGAATTCTCGCTTTACGGACTGAACAGCGAATGGCTGATCGAAAATCGCGGCGTCGCCCCGGATATCGAGGTGGATAACACCCCCGACCTGGTTATGAAAGGCCACGACCCGCAACTGGAAAAGGCCATCGAGCTGGTGATGAAGGAAATCCAGGAACACCCCAGGAAACTGCCTCCGCGGCCTGCTGATTTGCCCGCGTACCCAACCGGGCCAGGGTAAAAGACCATACCGCAGGGCGCCCCTACCAGTTGAGAGGGTGTCGGTTGGGCTATAATGAGAGCATGAGTAAACTTTCGGCCAAGCGCAGGCTCAGGCAGTTCACGGTGGTCATCGAGCAGAAAAAGGACGGCTACTATGTTGCGAGCGTTCCTTCACTGCCGAGTTGTTATACCCAGGCGCGCACGCTGGGGGAACTCGCGCCCAGAATTCGTGAAGTCATTGCACTTTGCCTTGCCGAACAAGATGCGCCGCGGATGAAGTTCGTCGCGCTCGAGCAGGTCGAGGTGAGCGCTTGAGTCGCCTTCATGCTGTTCGGGCGCAGTGGCCTGAGAACTGGAAGCTCGGGCTCAGGCCAGTCGCGCCGCGCATGCCAAGAACAATCCGTCCAAGTAAGGCCTGATACGCGCCCTGCACCGATTGCAAGGTGAACTGACAGCCCTCTCCCTCGGGGCATAGGCGCTAGATTAAGCGTAGTGACGGGGTCCCGAAGGGGCCCAACATTATTAGCCGTAGGTGAAACCTACGGTAAACGCCGTTCCAAAGTATTCAATTCAACCCCGGAGGGGTTGAATTCGACCCCTTCAGGGTCGCTGAGATACTCAATGTATGCCTTCTCGTCCGTAGGTTTCACCTACGGCTAATGACCTTCATGCCCTTCGGGCATGTTTGGCGGCCCACCGGACCTTTTTCACTTGATATTCGTGATCGCTGCACATACTATCCTGAAAAACATCGAGCAAGGTGAATGATGCGCCCTAATAGCTGTGTCTTCGCACTGAGTGCAAGCTTGCTGGTTTTATTCGCGGCTTGCGGCGGCGGAAGCAACAATAACAACAATTCCAACCCAAATCCCGTGCCAGGCATTACGGCCTTGTCGCCCGCCTCGGTTACGGCGGGAGCGGCGGCCCAGACCCTAACCCTCACGGGCACAAACTTTCTTTCCTCCTCGACGGTGACTTACAACGCCGTCGCGCACACCGCGACCTTTGTAAGCGCGACCGAGTTGACGATCCCACTGAGCGCCTCGGACCAGGCCACGGCGGGAACTTACGCCGTCGTGGTGACCAATCCATCCCCCGGTGGGGGCGCGTCGAACTCCGTGAACTTGACGGTGAACAATCCCACACCCACCGTTACGACACTTTCTCCATCGTCCGCAAACGCCGGAGCGGCGGCCGAGACCTTGACGATCAATGGGGCGAACTTTGTCTCCAACTCCACGGTGACTTACAACGCCGCGTCGCACACCGCAACTTACGTCAGTGCAACACAGTTGACCATTCAACTGAGCGCCGGCGATCAAGCCACGTCGGGCACTTTCGCCGTGGTCGTGACCAACCCTACTCCCGGTGGTGGAGCTTCGAACTCCGTGAACTTCACGGTGGACAATCCAGTGCCCACCCTCGCGAGTCTCTCCCCGGCGTCCGCCGCGGCCGGAGCGGCAGCGCAAACCTTAACGATCAACGGGACGAACTTCACCTCTGCCTCGACAGTGACCTACAACTCAGTGGCGCACACCGCAAAGTTTGTCAGTGCGACGCAATTGACCGTTCAACTCAGCGCCGCGGACCAAGCCACGGGGGGAACCTTTGTGGTGGTGGTGACCAACCCAGCGCCGGGCGGGGGAGCATCGAACTCCGTGAACTTCACGGTTGATAACCCGGCGCCCACGATCGCGAGCTTATCTCCGACTTCAGCCACGGCGGGAGCCGCCGCGCAAACTCTGACGGTCAACGGCGCAAACTTTGTTTCCACTTCGATCGTGACTTACAACGGGGTGGCGCACACGGCGACTCTGGTGAGCTCGATACAACTGACGATCATGCTGAGCGCGAGCGATCAGGCCACGGCGGGAACGTTCCCGGTGGTGGTGACCAACCCGGCGCCTGGCGGGGGCGCTTCGAACGCTGTTAACTTTACGGTGAGCAGCGCGAACAATCCTGTGCCGGTGATTTCAAGTTTGTCGCCTGCCTCCGCGAACGCCGGGGCGGCGGCTCAAACCTTGACTATCACCGGAATAGGCTTCATCTCCGCCTCGACCGTGACGTATAACGGCGCAGCGCACACTGCGGCCTTCGTAAGCTCGACGCAACTCACGATTATGCTCAGCGCGAGCGACCAGGCCACGGCGGGGACTTACCCCGTGGTAGTGACCAACCCGGCGCCGGGTGGAGGCGCTTCGAACTCTGTGAACTTCACCGTGAACAGCGTTACGAACAATCCTGTGCCGGTGATTTCAAGTTTGTCTCCTTCCTCCGCAACAGCCGGGGCAGCGGCTCAAACCTTGACCATCGCTGGTACAGGTTTCATCGCCGCCTCGACCGTGACGTATAACAGCGTCTCCCACACTGCAACCTTCGTGAGCTCGACACAGTTGACGATTACGCTCAGCGCCAGCGACCAGGCAACGGCAGGCAGTTACCCGGTCGTGGTAACGAATCCCTCGCCGGGAGGGGGAGCTTCGAATGCGGTCGATTTCACCGTGAGCGCCGCTGTTAATAACGTTCTGAGTCTCGATGTTAATCTGGGGCCGAACAACGACTACGTCAACGGCCTCTTTGCGTCCGTCGAGGTCTGCGAGCCGGGCAGCACCACGAATTGCACCACGGTTCCAAACGTTATTGTGGATACCGGTTCCTCCGGGCTGCGACTGCTCTCCGGGGCAGTGAGCGAACTCACTCTGCCTGCGGTCACGGACTCGAGCGGCGATGCCGTTCAGGAGTGCATCTCGTTCATCAGCCTGGCGTACATCTGGGGCCCCGTTGTCCAAGGGGATATTCATCTCTCTGGAGAATCCGCTTCCTCGGCGTCGATTCACATCATCAGCGAATCGCCACAGTACCCTGCGCCCTTGAGTTGCCTCACTACCATGGGCGCGCAAGACTTGAATAGCGTGGCGGTGCTCGGCGCCAACGGCATTCTAGGTGTGGCAGCCACTCCCCAGGATTGCGGCTCAGGCTGCGCCGACGCCTCCAACGGCTACCCCACCTACTTTTCCTGCCCCAACGGCAATTGCCAGATTACTTCCGTGCCCACCACCAGCACCCAGGGCCAAGTCTGGAATCCAGTGGCTCTCTTTCCTCAAGACGATAACGGCGTGCTGATCTCTTTGCAGTCGGTTGCGCCAGGAGGGGCGGTGACCGATCCGGGCTCGCTCATCTTCGGGATCGGAACACAATCCAATAATGCTTTGGGAACCGCCCAGGTTTATGCCGTAACCCCAGATCAGTTCTTCACCACCACTTACAATGGCGCCCAGTACACCGAAAGCTTCATTGACAGCGGATCGAATGCCTACTTCTTTCTCGATTCCGCCACGCTCGGCAACTTAGACTGCGCGGATCTCGTGGGTTGGTACTGCCCCACGCCGGGGCCCCTCAATTTCACCGTCACTAACACCGACATCAACGGCAACTCGGGGTCGTTGACTTTCAGCATTGCGAATGCCGATAGCCTGTTTAGTTCCGGCTACGCGGCCCTCAACGACCTCGGCGGAGACAGCGGCGACAGTCCCTCCACCGACTACTTTGACTTCGGAATGCCGTTCTTTTTCGGCCGCAACGTCTTTGTGGGAATCGCCGGTCAAACCGTGACGGGTGTCACGAACGCACCGAACGGGTTTTGGGCGTATTAAGTCGCGGCGGCGGTTTGCGAACCGCCCCTACGCGCCAACAAGCTGTGAAGGAATCCTTCGGGTTGTCATCCTGAGCATTGACAGCCGTGGGGGTGCCTTGCAGGATGCCACGCGCCCGCAATTCCCCTCAGAGACTGATCAACGGAGATACCACGCCACTTGCGTGATGCCTGCCACCATTCCCTGCAAAGCGCTTGACAGCCACTCCCGGTCATGGATTAGGCTACCTCTATGGACCCTTGGGGAAGGAAGGCCCGGAGCATGCCGGGTCTCGGTCTTCTTGTCCCAGGGAGAAAGCGGACCGGGAGTGAACGAAATCAGGGGTTCTCCCGCGACCCACGACCATGACATCCCCCGCCCTTCGGCCTTCCCCCAGAATTGCGCCAAACGAGAAGTTATCGCCACTCGTAAAAAATGCAAAAATCGTGGGAACGAACTCAGCAAATCGTTTGGAATCAACAAAACCTCGAAAAAACGAACTCAAAACGAACCCAGAACGAAGCGGAAAACAGCTCGAGATAGGGGCAATACGCATCAAACCGAGCTATGCGCCACCAATTGCGGTCCGCGCTACGAGAATTGCCGGAACAACGCGAGAATGTCTATGAAAACAAAGAGTCGAGAAGTTCAGAAGTCAAGGAGTTGAGGAGTTGAGAAGCCGGAACAAGAGACGGAGGTCGGGTGCCGACGGTTTGTCGCTCCTCGACTCTCAACTCTGGACTTCTCGACTCGGATTTGCCGGAACAAAGCGAGAATGTCTATGAAAACAAAGGACCGCCATGTTTCGTAAGATCCTGATCGCGAATCGGGGAGAGATTGCCGTGCGCGTGATGCGCACCTGCCGCGAACTGGGGATCGGCACGGTGGGCGTTTATTCCGAGGTGGACCGCAAGTCGCTGCACGTCCGCTACGCTGACGAGGCGTTTTGCATTGGGCCCGCGCCTTCGACCGAGAGCTACCTTCACATCGAGCGCATACTCGCCGCCGCCAAACGCAGCGGCGCGGAAGCGATTCACCCCGGCTACGGCTTTCTGGCGGAGAACCCGGGATTTGCCCGCGCTTGCGCTGATGCGGGCGTGGTTTTCATCGGGCCGCCGGTGTCTGCAATGGAGTTGATGGGATCAAAGACCAGCGCGCGGCACGCCCTGATCCAGGCGGGCCTGCCGGTGGTCCCCGGGACCGACCGTCACCTCGAAAGCCTCGATGAGACGCATCGGGTGGCGGAGGGAATCGGCTATCCCGTCATGCTCAAAGCCTCAGCGGGCGGGGGCGGCAAGGGATTGCGCCTGGTGCGTTCGGCAGCGGAGTTCGAGTCCGCCTACCACACGGCGCGCTCGGAGGCTCAAAACGCTTTTGGCGATCCCGCGGTTTACCTCGAGAAATACCTCGACCGCCCCAGGCACATTGAAATCCAGATTCTCGGCGACCGGCATGGCCGCCTGATCCATCTTGGCGAGCGGGAGTGCTCGCTGCAACGGCGACACCAGAAACTACTGGAAGAATGCCCCTCGGCGTTTGTCGACGGGGAGTTGCGGCAGCGCATGGGAGAAACGGCAGTGCGCATCGGCAAGCTGGCAGGATATTGGAACGCCGGCACCGTTGAATTCCTCGTGGACCAGAGCCGCAATTTCTACTTTCTGGAGGTGAACGCGCGCCTGCAAGTCGAACACCCGGTCACGGAACTGGTGCTGGGGATCGACCTGGTAAAAGAGCAGATCCAGATTGCGGCCGGGGAAAGGCTCATGTGGCGGCAAGAGGACGTGCGCATGAGGGGCGCCGCGATCGAGTGCCGGGTTTATGCGGAAGACCCCAGCAATAATTTCTTCCCTTCGCCAGGCTACATAAGTAGGCTTCAAGTTCCGGCCGGCCCGGGCGTGCGCCGCGATAGCGGCGTCTATGAAGGCTGGACGGTGCCGCTGGAGTACGATCCGCTCTTGTCGAAGGTCTCGGTGTGGGGGACTGCGCGTGCGGAAGCTATTGCGCGCATGCGCCGGGCGCTCGGCGAGTACGAGGTTCTCGGCATCAAAACCAACATTCCCTTTTTCCGCCGGCTGCTCGAGCACCCCGACTTTGCGGCGGGACGCCTGGACACCGGCTTGATTGACCGCGTGCTGGCGGCAGGCCTGATGGAAGAAGAGCCGCCTTCACCAGAGGAAGAGCGTGTGGCCGCACTGGCCGCGGCCCTGCACGTGCGCGGGAGGCAGGAGAAGAGGATTCCCGCGCCCGCGGCCGCCAGCGCCTGGAAAAGCACCGGCAGGGACGCGGCGGTCAACCGGTGGCCCCGGCGGGAGGGTTGGAGAAACGGATGAAGCTGGCAATCAGGATCCACTCGGGTTCGAAGACGTCGGACCATGAATTTGAGTTGACGGAGACGATGGAGGGCACATCTGGGGCAGCCACCCGGCCTTCTTCGACCTCGAAGATTTCCTTCGATGGCGAGACGCTGCTTGCCGACCGGGAAGAAATCGCGCCCGGAGTTTACTCGATCCTGATCGATGGGAGGTCCTACGAAGCCCAGGTCAGCAAGCGGGCGGGCGACTCCGAAGGCGCCTCGAGCCCGTACGTGGTTACCGTTGGGCTCCGGAATTATCTGGTGGAGCTCCGGGATCCCCGGCGCTGGAAGCGCGATGGCTCCGGGGTTCGGGAGCAGGGCCCGCAGGAAATCGTGGCCCCCATGCCGGGCAAGATTGTCAGAGTGCTGGTATCTCGAAACCAGGAGGTGACGGCAGGGCAAGGGTTGCTGGTCATCGAAGCGATGAAAATGCAAAACGAAATTCGCGCCCCGCGAGCGGGCCGCGTCGAGCGCATTTACGCCCAGGAAGGAACCGGCGTGGAGGCAGGGTTTCGGCTGATTCGAATCGCGTGAGAGTGGCCCATTCGCTGTCATCCTGAGCGCAGCGAAGGATCTCTGCAGTTCGCTGCGGACCACGGACGATAAAGGCAACCGCGGAGATCCTTCGCTGCGCTCAGGATGACAGGAGACTCACGCGGCGGGTCTACTTGGCGGCTGGCGGACTAAGCTGCCCCTTGACGATCTGCTCCGCCAGGTAATTCTCGACCTTCGCCCGGTTGCGCAGCGTCTCGATATAGGCCGCTTTCAGGAGTTGCTCCCTTTCATTCTTCAGTGTCTGCCGAATGGCAGTCTGAACTCGCAACTCGGTAAGGGTATGGGTTCCGGCCGGCTCAATGCCGAGGAGTTTGATGATGTGGAACCCGGAGGAACTGCGAATGATCCCGGTATACTGGTTGACCTGAAGCGTCTCCACGGCTTGCTTGAGTTGAGGGGTGGAATTCAGGGCCGAAACCGGAATGAAGCCCATGTCGCCGCCGCCCGTGGCGGTTCGGGCATCCTCGGAGTATTCCTGCGCCACCGTGGCGAAGTCGTCCCCGGCGTGCAGGCGAGCGTAAAGCGCCTGGATTTTGCGCTCGGCGGCAGCTGGGGTCTTGGCATCGTCGTTCTTGAGGTTGCGCACCTCGGGGTCCGCGACGGGAGTGACCTCGATCTGAGCCAAATGGTAAGCGGTTTCAGGGACGTTGAAGTTGGCCTTGTTGCGTTCGTAATAGTCCGCAATGTCGGCGTCGGAAATCTTGATATTCGATACGATTTCTTTGTTGATGAGTTTGGTTATGATAAGATTGCGTCGTAACTCTCTGCGTAAATCTTCCATTTCCAATCCCTGATCATGAATCCGTTTCCTGAACTCTTCCGCAGAATAAGGAGTCTGAAGCTTGGCCACCTCGTTATCCACCTCGGCTTCCGAAACCGAGATGCCGGCGTGGGAGGCGTGCTCGACCAGGATCTGATTGTTGATCAGTTCGTCCAGGACGTTCAGCTTGAAGCTCATGGCTTCTTCCGGGCTGTTGGCGTCGGGCGAAGCACCCTGGCGGCTTCGATATACCCTGTCGACCTGGTCGCGGTAGATGGGTAGGCCATCGACTTTCGCCGCTATTTCGCGGTCCGAAGCGGTTTTCGGCCGGCAGGACGTGAACACCGCCAGGCCCGCAACCAGCGTGAAGGTCACCAAGGCAGTAAGGCTGTGATAAGACCGTTGTTTTCCCATGCAGGTATTGTACTCCACACCCCAGGCATCCGGGTGCGAATATGACGCCTCGTAGGGGCAACGCCCGGTTGCCGGAGGGGTTCTCCCAACAAAGAACTGGGCAATTTAGGGTTGTCTCTGGTAGAATAAAGAGGAGTGTTCATCCTATAACGAGGTGTGGCTATGGCATTGGCTTGTGAGATTTGTGGCAAGAAACCATCGTATGGAAACAGGATTAGCCACGCCCATAACGTCTCCAGGCGGCGCTGGAACCCCAACTTACGCCGGGTTCATGCCCTCGTGGCCGGCGTGCCCAAAACCCTGCGCGTCTGCACGTCCTGCATCCGTTCGGGTAAAGTCTCCAAGGCGAAGTGAAGAACGTAGCACAGGCACTCTTGCCTGTGCTACTCCACCGTCAGTACCCCGCTCGCTCAACCTGGTAAACCCCCTTGACCTTACGGAGTGAAGACACCACCTTTTCCAGGTGCTCCATATCCACAATATCCACGGTGACTTCGATGTGCGCCTGGCTGTCATCCGTTCGCACTTCGATATCCTGAATATTCGAATGGACGTCCGCGATTGCCCCGGTCACATCGGCCAAAAGGCCCTGACGGTCGCGAGCGAACAAAGTGAGCTTGACGGGATAAAGGCTATACTTGGGCCCCACCCACTGGACTTCGATGCGCCGGTCCGAATCGTAAAGGAGATTCTGAACGTTGGGGCAGTGCTTGGCATGCACTGCAATTCCTTTCCCGCGAGTTATGTAACCGGTGATTTCCTCACCTCGAATGGGATTACAGCACTTGGCGCGATAGACCATCAGGTCGTCGTGGCCGTGGACCTGGACGGCCGTGTCGCCGGAGATGCCCAGGGCGCGTTTCACGGTGGTAAGCCGGGAAGGATGGGCCGTCTCGAGCTGAGCCGACGGAACAAGCCTGGCGAGCACCTGGCGCGCGGAGAACTTGCCATATCCGATTCCCGCGTGCAGGTCGTCCGCCGTCATGCAGCCGTTATCCCGGGCCACTCGCACGTAATCTTCCTCGTTTACTTTCTTCAGCGTCACATCGAATTTGCGCGCCTCCTTTTCCAGCAAGCGCTTGCCGATTTCGACGGCTTGGCCTCTTTGCGCGACGTTGACCCAGTGCTTGATCTTGTTCCGCGCCCGGGAGGTCTTGACGATGGCAAGCCAGTCGCGGCTGGGGTTGTGGTGCGCCTGAGTGACGATTTCGACGATATCGCCGTTGCGTAATTTGGACTTGAGGGGAACGATGCGGCCATTGACCTTGGCGCCTACACAGTGGTGGCCCACCTCGCTATGAATGGCATAGGCGAAATCGATGGGAGTGGCGTCCCGGGGCAACACGATCACTTTCCCCTTGGGGGTAAAGGTATAAACCTCCTCCGGGTAAAGGTCGATCTTGAGAGTGGAGAGGAACTCTCCCGGATCGCCCATATCCTGTTGCCATTCCACCAGGTGTCGCAACCAGGCGAAGCGCTCCTCATCTCGCGTCGCCACGGCGCTGCCGTCCTTGATGTCTTTATACTTCCAATGGGCGGCGATGCCTTCCTCGGCGACTCTGTGCATGTCCTCAGTGCGGATCTGCACCTCGAACGGTTGGCCGTGTGGGCCAATGACGGACGTGTGCAAAGACTGGTACAGGTTTGGCCTGGGGATGGCAATGAAGTCCTTGATCCGGCCCGGGACCGGCCGCCAGGTGTTGTGGATCACTCCCAAGGCAGCATAGCAGCTTCTCACGCTGTCCGTGATAATGCGGACGGCCAGGAGGTCGTAAACCTGCTCGAGGGGAACGTGTTGCCTGAGGAGTTTCTGCCGAATGCTGTAGAGGCGCTTGATTCGGCCTTCGATGCGCGCCGGAATAGAGTGCTCCTTCATTTTGGCATTCACGAGTTCGCGCACTTCCGAAAGAAATCCCTCGTCGACCTTACGGCGGCTTTCCACCTCTTTCTTGACCTCGAGGTAGGCGTCGGGTTCGAGAAACTTGAAGGCCAGGTCTTCCAGTTCGCCCCGGACCTTTCCCATTCCCAGGCGGTGGGCAATGGGCGCGTAGATATCCAGGGTCTCGCGGGCGATGCGTTCCTGCTTCTCGGGGGGCAGGAACTCCAGGGTGCGCATGTTGTGGAGGCGGTCGGCGAGCTTAACCAGCACGACGCGAATGTCGTCGACCATGGCGAGGACCATCTTGCGGAAGTTCTCAGCTTGCTGCTCCTCCCGGCTCATGAACTTGATGCGCCCGATCTTGGTCACACCTTCCACGATGCGCGCCACCTCCGCGCCGAACTCCGTCTCGATGGTTCCGCGCGTGGTGCCGGTGTCCTCGACTACGTCGTGCAGCATGCCGGCGGCCAGGCACACTACGTCCAGCTTCATCTCGGCAAGGATCTGAACAACTTCCAGCGGATGGACGATGAACGGTTCGCCGGAGAGACGCTTCTGGTCGGCGTGGCGGATGGCGCAGAAGTCGTACGCTCTGCGCAGCAGAGTCAGGTCTTCCCCAGGACGATAACCCTGCACCACTCCCGTGATGTCTTCGAATCGAAGCATGTCCCCACTTTGCATTCTAGGGCACCCTGCGCGCTTGGTTCAAGCCCTGGGCGCTGGCAGCCGGCGGAGAGGTGGCGGTCCAGTTTGATGTCGAGGCAGCTTTACGCCGCCAACTGGCGAGCTAAACTCGCCGCTACCACATCAAACTGTACCACGACCGGCGGAGACCCTCTCTTTTCGCTGCTGTCGATTTGTGTTAGGCTTTCTGTATCTCCAAAAGAAAGGTAGATGTCGACCTGCCAAAAGCGACCGGGAGCCGCCCGCCACGTGCGGACAAAGGAGAGCCTATGAAACGAGCCACATGGAAAGTGTTCGCGATAGCGCTGCTTGCAGCAGTGGGAGTATTCAGCTCATGCCAGAAGCCTTTTCATGAGGAGAACGAGCGCTTCATCTTCGTCGCTGCAAATACCAGCCTCGCTTACTGGCAGGAAGCTAAAGCCGGATTTATGGATGCAGCCCGCGGATTGGGCGTGAAAGCAGAGTTTACGGGTTCAGAAACGTACTCACCTCAGGAGGAGCTTGCGGCCTTTCAAAAGGCCGTCGACATGCACCCCGCCGGGATCGCGGTTTCGCCTGCCAGGCCGGACATCTTCAAGGACGCCATCGATGCCGCCGTCAAGGCGGGAATCCCGGTTATCTGCGTCGATTCCGATGCCCCGGACTCGCGCCGCATCACATTCATCGGTACGGATAACTATCAGGCGGGGCTCATCAGTGGGAAGCGAATCGGCGAATTGATGAAAGGCGAAGGCAATTTGGTCGTGATCACCCTCCCCGGCCAGTTCAACGTCGATGAGCGTGAGCGCGGCGTGACGGAGGCGCTGAAGAGGTATCCGAAGATCAAGGTTCTTCACACGCTTGACGACAAGGGCGACCCGCGCTCCGCGAACGACCAGATATCGTCGATGCTGGGTGCGAAGGAAAAGATCGATGGGATCGTCTGCCTGGAAGCTTCGGGCGGCCCGGGCGCGGCAGAAGCCTTGCACCGATTGAATCTGGGCGGCAAGATCCCCATCGTGGCGATGGATCGGACTCCCGAAACCCTCGACTTCATCCAGCAGGGCGTGATCGCCGCCACCGTCGCGCAGAAGCCCTACACGATGGCTTTCTACGGCCTGCGGCTCCTGGACGACCTGCACCACAACATTGTGCACGAGTTCCAGGACTGGCAGACCGCGCCGGTGTCACCGCTGCCGACTCGTGTGGATACCGGAACGGCGGTCATTGATGCCAGCAATCTTGCCGCCTTCCGGGCGGCCGAAGCTACGCGCCGGCAGGCGCTCTAGCAGGATCACCTGCTCGTACCCTCATCGGTCGGGCTGGCGCAGAGCGAAGCTCTGCGGTTTCCATTGATTGGAATGTCGCCAAAACGCAGAGCTTCGCTCTTCGCCAACCCGGTTAAATGCAAGAGGAGTTCGACGCAGTACACTAGAAGTATCGCCCGCTCGTACTCTCATCGATCTTCCTCAAGCCCAGGGCCGATCGCGCCGCTCGTGGCGCTTCACCACTTCGCAGACCTGGGATATGTTGGACTCCACCTGGAAGTCGTACATCCCGACATTGATGAAATCTGCGCCGCTCCGGAACGCCAGGTCGAATCCGTCCTTGGGCAATACTCGACCCGCGCCCAGAACCTTAAACGCGATCCAGGGTTTCTTGATGGTTTTCATCAGGGCTGCCACATCGCGTGTGTCCTGGCTGAAATAGCCAACCGAGTTGAAGGTCTTGAAATAGAAGTCGGGGCCGAAATTCTGCCGTTCCGAGATGATCGCCGTTTCCATCGAGTGTGATCCGACTCCCGCCGCAAGGCCATTCTGCTTGATGAACGACACGACCTCCCCGATGAGTTCCGCCTTGCCGGCCTTCACGAAGGTGTCATCGGCCACTCCGCCCATGCAGTAGGCCGCCACTGCCCCATTGTCGATCGCTAGCTTTATGTTGTCTTTCAGGTTCTCCGGCTCGGGGTAGGTCTGGGCGATCCACTGGATCTTTCCGCCGCGCTCTTTGCGGTAACGCTTCAAGACGCGGACGATCTGCTCGTCGGTGCGAAGAATCGTGGTGTTGATTCCCTGCTCTTCGCACAATTGCAGGGTGTCCAGGATCTTGTCGTCCGTAAAATAATGCTGCAGCAGGCTGTGAACGTAAAGCAGGTCGCCGCTGTGGGCAAACCCGCTGAAAAGATTCCCACCACAAATCAGGCGAGTCACATCGAGTTTCCCGATGCGGCCGGCGGGCAGTTTACTCGAGACCGGCTTGGGATTGCCGGGTTCGCCGGCTTCCAGTTGGGCCTTCAGGGGAAGGGTGTCGAGGGTCAGGCCAGCGGCCGCGGCGGAAGCTTGGAGGAAACGCCGTCGGTTCAAACTTGGCGAAAAGGACATCCTATGCCTCCCGGTTCGGAGAGTGCCGGACAGTTGATCTTCCGTCCGAGATTACGATTCCGGCTTGCCGGTTTCCCAGGCGGATGCGGGCAGCCTGTAATCTACGCCTGACCATCTCTCAATGCAAGGGCAAGCGCTTGCCCGGCTTGGGCGCTTGTGCTAATTCTGTTCCGAGATGCGGATTAGACTTGGGATTTCGGTGATGGCGGCGGCTTGTGCGTTCTTGTGCGCGCAAGCGGTCCAGAATCAGTCGCGACAGGAGTATCCGCGCACGCCGTGGGGAGGCTACCCCTATGCCGCGTCCTACGACGCCGAAGTTGCCGATCCGGACGTTCACCGCGTATTGTACGAGGACGCCCACATCATGTTCCTCGAAGTGGCGAACCCTCCGGGCCTCGACGTGAGGATGCACGGGCACCCTTATCCATCCGTTTTCGCGCGCGACACCGGCGGGGCGCCGGCTAGGGGGTCCGGGCCGGCGAGTGCCGCCGGGATTCCAATTGATGACACTCACCTCGACTCGGACAGCGTCTTTGCAGGCAAGGGGTGGGGCGAAGGAGGGCCGCCGCTGGGGCTACAGTTCCCGCGTTGCACAACGGCGCCCCCTGAGGGGCCGCACAGGCCTATCAACCATGGCTCCGTGCCGGTGCACTTCTACCGGATCGAGTTTCGTCGACTCGACGCCGAGGGCCTGCGCACTCACTGGCGGGAGTGGTACCCCTGGATGCTGAAGCCGGTGAAGCAAGCGCCCGACCTCGCGCCCGGTCCGGCGTTAGGTCCAAATTCATCCGGACAATGGCCGTACTCAAGGCTCTACGATTCGGTGCTGGCTGCGCCCGACAATTACCGGCTTCTGTACGAAGATGGCCACGTGCGCTTGCTCGAGGTCACCGTGCGCCCGGGCGAAACTACGCCTATGCACGGGCATCCTTATGCTTCGGTGTTGGCGTTCGATACGGTCCCGGGTGAGATCGTTGATAGGAAGCTTGATCCCGAGAGTCCTCTGAACGGGCAGGGGGCAGGGCACGGCCCAGCGCCGAGCGTCTTGAATATGACCGTGCCCACGTGCTCGACACTCGGGCCACAGGCGCCGCATTCAATCGAAAACAAGGGTGACGTGCCGTTGCACTACTACCGGATCGAATTCAAACGGGTGGACGGCGAGGAGTTCGGATCGCGCTGGCAGGAGTGGTATCCCTGGATGAAGTACATCAAGAACATGCGCTAGGGTCTCGCAAGGCTGAGCCAGGGGGAGTGCCCGGCTCATGGCTTCAGCCACCGGTCCATCCAAGCGAATGCTTCTTCCTGCATTTCACGACTGAAAATGTGAGGATGCTCGTAAAATCCGCTCTTGAGCATTGATCCGGCGCCGGCTTTCTCATAGATAGCTGCGATCTTTTTCACCGCCTCCTGCATCCCTGCCAGCGGATAAAGCTCATCCTGGCTACATTGTTGGACCATGAGTGGTTTGGGAACCATGCAGCCAATCAGGTCGGGCAGGTCGAGGAAATGAGTCAGGCCGGGAAGGAAATGGATGTAGCTGTGGGTGTCCACATGTTTGCGGAGCATGGGCCGCAGCGTCGACATCCAGCCCACCGAAACCGCGCATTTGATACGGTCATCCAAACCGGAGAGATAGTCAGTGCGGTCACCGCCCATCGAGATGCCGAGACAGCCGATCCTTTCCGGGTCCACCTCCGGCCGCCCGGCGAGATAATCAACAGTCCGGATGTCGTCCCAATGCGCTACTCCAGGCCATGTTGTGCCGGCCCAAAACAGGCTGCGTGCTAGAATCCCCTCGCTCTCTCCCGCCCGGCGGTTCAAAGCGGCGACCGCTTCCACCGAGTACTTCGACCGATCCGGCCCATATTTCTGGATATCGCCGGCGAACAATGCCCGCCGCTCGCCAAAATAGAAGCAATCGATGGACACCACGACATACCCGCGCCGGCACAACTCGAGTGAGGTTGATCGCCCCTGGTAATTCCTTTCTCGATACGCCGCGAGGGCGGGATGTTCTCCTTCGGGAACGGGCATGACTTTCTCCTTGCCGAACACAAACATGCCGCCGTGCGAGTGCAGATCGACAACCGCAGGCCTTCGTCCCTTCCTACCTTTCGGAATCAGGAGGTAAGCCGGCACCCGAAACCACGGGGTGGTTCGAAAGACCACTCGCTCCTGGATGTAATCAGAGTATTCCCAACGCCTCACCAGTTCTGCTGCGGGCGGAACCGGCGGTGGATCATAGTGCAATAACTCCAGAACCTTCTTTCTCGCCTCGTTCCGGTAAGATTTGACGTCCGGATACCCGGCTTCCAAATACGAGAGGGGATATCGGCACAGTTCGGCCAGCACCTGGATTTGAGGAAACAGACTTCCGCAATCCCCATCATTTGGGTTCTCGTCGGCTGGGATGCGCGCTTCCGATCCAGCCCCGTAACAGCCCGCGAGCTTGCCGAACATCAGCAGCGGCCCCAACCCGAGCGACTTGAGTATTTGTCGCCGCTCGTGCTGCCTCGCATTTCTTGCCGAGCGTCGTTCTGTGCTTCGTGTGCCCATCGGAAACTCCTATGAATCTGAACCAGCCGGCCAACAGTCCGCCGATAACCGTTCCGCGGTAGGGGGGCGGCTTGTTGTCTCCGCATTTCCGCTGATCCCGACACGGGCAGGGCAATCCCTACACCTGCACCGGACGGGGCCAGCATATCGCCCTTGGCGAACTGAAACAAGGCGCACCAGCATAAAGGTTGGGAATTATGCGCTGCGTCGCAGAGACAACCACTTTCCGCTTGCCCCGGGGTACCGAAGTGCTGTAATTTTTGGCTGCTCAGGCCTTCCATCGAAAGTCCGCCGCAGCAGTTCGGGAAGCCCACTCTCGAAGTGTGATAGGCTTGGCAGAGACGCAAGCAGGAGGACGAAATGGTGAGCCGTCGTAGTCTCTTCAAAGGCGCGACCACAGGCTTGGTCGCCGCAAGTCTGGGCGCTCGGAATCTCTTCGGGCAGCTCATCGGATCGCACTACAGGTTTACGATGGGCAGCGGGCCGGGGCCCGAAACCGTGATCAATGGCAAGCGCTATCTGTATTTCGGCGGTACCGGCTATTTCAGCTTTCAGACTCACCCGGAGGTCCTCGCCGCGGCGCAGAAGGCGCTTGCGGAGTTCGGTATGGATACAGCGACTTCCCGGGACATCTTCGGGACCTCACCCCTGCTGCTGGCAGTTGAGCAGAAGGTCCGGGAGTTCATGGGGACCGAAGACGCCATCTACCTGCCGTCGGGGTACCTGATTAATATTGCGGGGTTTCAATCGTTGAATGAATTGAAGCGATTCGACGCGATGTTTGTAGACGAAACTGCGCATTGGAGCATCACGGATTTCATGTATGCGCTTCAGAAACCTGTGTACACCTTCGCCCACGGCGATCCGGAGGACCTCAGCGGGAAACTGAAGGCGAATCTGCGCGCGGGCCAAAGGCCATTGGTGGCGAGCGACGGGATCTTCCCGACGTTCGGGAAGATCGCGCCCGTCGAGGCCTATTTCCCGCTGGTGGAAACCTACGACGGCTGCCTCTGGCTGGATGATTGTCACGCCCTGGGCGTGCTGGGAGAGCACGGCCGCGGCACCTATGAGTATTATAAATTGCACTCCGACCGCTTGTACGGCGCCGGCACGTTGAGTAAGGCAGTCGGCGCGCACGGGGGCATTATCACGGGCAATACCGAGTTTATTCAGCCCATCCGTGCTGGCCACGTGGCCAACGGTTCGAATGCTTCCGTCTCCGCAGCGGCGGCCGCGGCGGTGAAGGGTCTCGATCTCATGACGACCCACCCCGAGTTGCGCCAGCAACTCTGGCGAAACGCTCACCAACTGAAGAGCGGCCTGAAAGCCATGGGTTTTGATCAGGACGACACGCCCGTACCGGTTGCTGCCTGGACGCTCAAGACCGCAGAAGACATGGACCGAGTGCAGGCGGAAATGATGCGGCGCGGCATCGCTATTCAACGCACCGATTATGTGGGAGCGGGACCGGGAGGGGTTTTGCGCGCCGTGGTCTTCGCCAACCACAAACCGGAGCAGATCGCTCGCATGCTGAACGAATTGAAGTCGCTCGCATGAGGCGGTGCGCTAGGGACCATGAGGGCGCCAAGGAATCAGAAAGTGTCGTCCTGAGCGAAGCGAAGGATCCCAGCAGTAATGGCCATCTCCGCGATACGATCGACCGCGGAGATTCTTCGCTTCGCTCAGAATGACAGCCGGCCGGCGTTCTTCCGAAACTTGCCGGGACAACAGTCGCAGCAGAAGGGTGGATTGAAATGGACATTTCACGAAAAGACTTCTTGAAGGGCTTAGCGGGAGCAGGTATGGCCCCGACCCTTGCGGGTGCGATGGCCCCGGCGCTGGCGGAGGCCCAAGCGACATCCACCGCCTCACCCAAGCAGGCGCGCATCGCAGACCTGGAAGTCTTCCCCTTCACCATGCAGTCCAAGGAAGTATTTCGGATTTCTATCGGAACGCTAACGGCGGAGAACGTCCTGGTCCGGGTACGGACCGAGGATGGAATGTGGGGCTGGGGTGAGTCTTCTCCGTTTTCCGCGGTCACGGGCGACACGCAGGCGACCAATCTGGCAGCCTCCAAAATGCTGGCGGGAATTGTCAAGGGGAAAGACCCTTTCGACCTGGCTCAAATCGTCGCCGAGATGGATGCGGCCACCACCGGTGAGCCCGGCATTAAAGCGGCCCTCGAGATGGCGATTTGGGACATCTGCGGCAAGCTCGCGAACCGTCCGGTGCGCTGCCTGCTGGGGAACTATCGCAATTCCTTCGAAACCGACCTGACGGTGTATCTTGACAATCCGCAGGTCATGGCGGAGAAGGCACTCTCGGTGGTAAATCGCGGATTCAAATGCGTGAAGGTGAAATTGGGCGAGACCCCCGGCGTAGATATCGAGCGCATCCGCAGGGTGCGCGAGAAGATCGGCAAGGAGCCCCGGATCCGCATCGATGCCAACCAAGGTTGGAGTCCCAATGACGCGGTGCGCGCCCTCAAGGGTATCGACGCCTATGACGTGCAGTTCTGTGAACAGCCGGTGCGCTATTGGGATTGGGAAGGCCTGCGCTTCGTGCGCGAGCGTTCGCCTATTGCCATCATGGCGGACGAGTCCGTGCACTCTCCGCACGATGCGATCACCGCGGTACGGCGCGACGCCGTGGACATGATCAACATTAAGCTGATGAAGACAGGCGGCATCCTTCAGGCGGTGCGGGTTGCCCACATCGCGGATGCGGCGGGAATGAATTGCATGTTGGGCTGCATGAACGAAACGCGCGTGGCGCTGACAGCGGCCGCGCACGTGGTTTGCTCCCAGCGCAACGTGCTGTGGGCGGACTTGGACGCCTTCAACGAGCATAATATCGACCCGGTCATCGGCGGGATGCAGTTGAAGGAAGGAGTCCTTCATGCACCCGACACGCCCGGGCTGGGCCTGGAAATCGATCCGGATTGGCTGAAAACTCTTCGCCCGGCGGCGCTGTAGAGGCAAACATCTATCAGCAACAGCTATAAATGCAATTAAGGAAATTGATTTGAATTCATCCCTTCCCTCAACTATGCTTTAATCTTTAACCCCTTATAGTGTCCTAATTGGGCTTTAAGACAGTAGAAAGTTGCTTATCAAGCGGCCTGTATGGCGTCGGCAGACGACCCTGACCGGGGAGGTTTGTGTCTTGAACCGTGCCGGGATGCCACGTTGCCGGCGACGAGTGCCGCGTCACCCAAGAGAACTCGAGGCGGAAATAGGAGGGCTCATGAAAAGTCATTACCGTTTGCTGCTTTCTTGGCGCGCCGGCTTGCTGATCGCTCTCTCCGTCGGTTTTGCGGCCAAATCTCAAGCACAACTCAATTACGGCCTCATCCAAGGGGTGGTGACGGACCAGTCGGGAGCAGTTGTGGCCGGTGCAACCGTCACTGTCACCTCGGTTGAGACGGAGATTTCGACGCGGACCAGGACAAACTCCTCAGGCTACTACCGAGCCGTAGACTTGACCCCCGGAAGCTATCGCGTTCGCGTCGAGGCCCAGGGTTTTAACGCCGTGCAAGTGGACGACGTGCGGGTTTTCGCCGGCCAGGAAGTGGAAGTGGATCGGCAGTTGAGCCTGGGAACCACGCACCAGACGGTCGAAGTGATGGCCGCACAGCCCTTGCTGGAAACGGCCTCTTCCAACAGTTCTACTACACTCGAATCGCACATTATTGACGACATGCCCCTGCAAGGTCACGACTTGCAGCAGATTGTCTATCTGCTGCCGGGCGTGCAGAACGACGCCGGCCCTCCGGGCAGCAATTTCGGATTCAACAGCCAGTTTGGGATTTTCCCTGACCCGACTTACGTGCAGGGCTCGGACGTGTCGGTGAATGGAGGACAAGGCGGAGCTAACGCCTGGTACCTCGACGGCAGTTTGAACGTCTCGACACTCTCTGAGAACATCAACGTCAATCCCTCCCCGGACGCGGTTTCCGAATTCCAAGCCATTACCAGCGACCTTGCGGCGCAGTACGGTCGGACAGGCGGCGGGGTTTTTAACGTGGTCCTGAAGTCTGGCACAAACAAGCTGCACGGCAGCTTCTACGATTACCTTCGGAACAGTGCCATGGATGCGCGGAACCCTTTCACCTCGATTACCACCACGGGCGCCATCATTCCCAGCCGGCGACTCCAGTTTAGTGAGGCGGGCGGGACCATCGGCGGCCCCGTCGTGATCCCCCATATCTACAATGGCCACGACAAGACCTTCTTTTTCGCGTCCCTCGACAAGACCGTCCTGCACCTGAACGGCACTCAGGTGTTCACCGTTCCCACCGCGGCCATGCGCACGGGCAACTTCAGCGAAGATCCCAACGCCGTGAATTTCGGGATTTGGAATCCCTGGAGCACTGCCGGGCCCAACTCCAGCGGTTTGTTCCAGCGCACCGCTTTTGGCACGTCGCTGGTACCCAATGGCTGCCTGAACACGGTGGTCGAGTCCAGTACGACTCCCACTTGTCAATTCAGCACGCAAATCCCCCAGAACATGATGAATCCCATCGCCCAATACTTCGTGAATTCGTACCCGATGCCCAACTTCGTCGATCCTAACAGCAACTGCCCGATGGGCCTCGGCGGAGCTACAATTTGCGACAACTTTCTGGGATCGATCGGCAACAGCCAGGACCCGTGGAATATGACGTTCAAAGTTGATCACCAGTGGAGCGACAAGAGCAAATACTTCGTGGAGTATCTGTTCAATCCCGGCAGTTACGGGATATTCAAGACTCCGTGGACCGGGCCAACGTTTCCGTCTGTGGGGTTTGCCGCCTCGTTCCCGGTTGACTTTGCCAATCAGGTTGCCACTGTCGGAAACACCTATTTGTTCACGCCAACGCTGGTCAATCAGTTTCGCGCCAGCTTCAGCCGTCAGTATATGAACAGCCATCCCTCCCAGGGAGCATTTCCGAACAGCGTTTCTGATCTTACGGGGGTGGAGAAGGAGTTAGCGAACGCTCAGATTTTCCTGGGACCCGGCGTCCCGATACCGGAATGGGAGGTGGGGATGCCGGAAGGAAGGGCATCGGTCTTCGGAGATCCCGGCTTCCTGGACATGATGAGGGCCGGAGAGGCCTACACGATTCTCGATAATGTCACCAAGACCCTCGGGCGGCATACCATCATGACCGGGTTCATGTATCGGGACGAGCACGATGGCCGCCTGATCTATGATCCCACCCAGGTTAACTTTGCCAGCGGCGGAACGAACCTCGTCACCGACCCTGTGACCGGCCTGGGAGGGTCTGGATTAGAGCAATTCCTGCTCGGGGCGCCCAGCCCGACCGCCACCCAAACCGGCCTGACAGGGCAACCCTACCAGACGGATCATTACTGGGGCTTCTTCGTTCAAGACGATTTTCGGGTGAAGCCAAACTTTACCTTGAATGTGGGGGTGCGGTGGGATATCCCGGGCTACTGGCGAACTCGGCAGCAGCCAATGTCGAATTTCTGCTTAGGCTGTACTGATCCTGCCAGCGGTCTGGTCGGCAAAATGGTTTATGAAGGTTCTCCCCAATTGCCCTCTGGAAGCAACATTTACCCCGCGAACAAGAAAGACTTTGCTCCCCGGTTCAGCTTCGCCTGGAGCCCCGGGGCGAGCAGGAAAACCGTGATACGGGCGGGGTACGACCTCATCTACACCAACGCCACCAACGCTCTGAACAATGACGGACAGGGCGTTGCGCCGGGCCCGCTGTGGCAAACCTTCTCTTATTGGCAAGGCAGCTTTAACGACACTCAGTGCGCACCCTTTCTGAACCAATGTTCGCCTTGGATGTTGGGCAACCCGCAGGCGCCTACGGGGCAGTTGACTCAGCCGGCCATTCCGGCGAACGGGTTGTCACCCGCTCAGGCTAAAGTCCCCGGCTACGGCTCAAGCTTGCAGTTCTACGCGCCGCCTCCCAAGGTCGATCCCATGGTGCAGATGTGGAACATCGACATCCAGCGCGAGCTTCCCGGCAACATGATGGTCGAGATCGGGTACGTGGGGAGCCACGGTACGCACCTTGCCGGCGACACTTTTCGCAACTTCAATTACGTGCCCACGGCGGACAAGCTGAAATACCAAAACCAGTTGAACTCCGAGGTGCCGCTCGCCAACTACTTTTCAGGAAACGCCTTGAATCTCATGGAACAAACCTGGGGAGGCAACACGCTGCCGTTCTCGAGCACGCTGTTGCCCTACCCCCTGTTTGGCAGCGTCTTTTCGCAGACCGTGCTGGACGCCTCGTCGGCCTATGACGCCATGCATCTCAAGGTGCAAAAGCACCTTTCGAATGGGCTCAACTTCATAGCGACCTACACGATATCCAAGGAAATCGACAGTTGCACCGAAGCTCAACTGGCTTCGCAGCTCTTTGATCCCATTCACTCCGGCTACGGCGGGAACATCGGTGGCAGGATCGGGGCCGAAGGCGGGGGCTTCGCTTCCGGAGCATCCGGAGTGTTCGGCACCGGCTGCCAGGACGAAGATAATCGGCGCGGAGATCGGACAATTTCTATTGCCGACATTCCGCAACAATTTAATATCGCCGGCACCTACCTACTGCCATTTGGATCGGGCCGACAGTTTCTCAATCAACGCGGAGTCATTGGAGCCATTTTGGGGGGCTGGGTCCTGACCGGAAACCTCAACGCCGAGAGCGGCACTCCTTTGGAGGTCAGCGGCCCGTGCGATGCCATCACCTGCCGTCCGGATCTGGTCGGGGATCCGTCTCTGTCCCATAGCCGGCCCAAAGCCGATTTGATCAACGACTGGATTAACCCTAACGCCTTCCTGCCGCCCTACGGCGCCGACCAAACTTTCTGGCAGAACCCCACACCCACCGATCCGCGATACTGGCAGTTCGGAACCGCCGGACTCTACCTTCCCGGCTTGCGAGCCCCCGGGTTCTGGAATGTTGATACTTCACTTTCCAAACAGTTCCACTTCAAAGAGAATGACTATGTGCAGCTTCGCTGGGAGGTCTACAATATGCTCAACCACCAGAACCTGGGCCTGCCGAACACGGGCTTCTGCTTGCCGCCCGGGGCCGGCGGCGAGACCGACACTGTGCATCAAGCGGGCTGCTCGTTTGGAAAGATCACGAATATTCAGACCGATCCGCGGGCGATGGAATTCAGCGTTAAGCTGGTTTTCTGAGGATTTGCCGGGGCGGCCCTCGTGGCCGCCCGCATGTTGACAGTTTCGGTTTGTCATCCTGAGCGAAGCGAAGGATCTCCGTAGTTGCTTTTGTTCCCGCCATGTCGGCCAACTACAGAGATCCTTCGCTTCGCTCAGGATGACAACCGTGCGTTGAGAGATAGTCGGGGGGAGAAAATAGAGTGAAACAAAACGCTTATATATTTGTGATAGCCTTTCTTCTAATCACCGCACTGACTATCGTCCGATCTCCACGCATTCGCGCCTCCGAAGATGAGCCTGACATGTCAGCTCTCTTCGACAAGCGGGACGTCATGATACCCATGCGCGACGGGATCAAACTGCACACCGAGGTCTACACCCCCAAGCACCAGGACGGCCCGCTGCCATTCATCTTCGAGCGCACCCCCTACGGTTTGCGCGACGATTCCAACGGCTACACCACGAAATTTGGCATCTACCGGGAACTGGTCGACGAGGGCTTCATTTTTGTGTTCCAGGACATCCGCGGCCGGTATGGCTCCGAAGGCCACTTTGTGATGTTTCGCGACCCGCGAGATGAGAACGATCCGCATGCGATCGACGAAGGGTCTGACACCAACGACACCGTCCAGTGGCTACTTAAGAACGTTCCGAACAATAACGGCAAAGTTGGCATCCTCGGGATTTCTTATGGCGGCTGGCTCACTACCATGGCCCTGCTCGACCCCGACCCCGCCATCAAGGCGGCTTCTGAACAGGCTTCGCCCGCCGATCAGTTCCTGGGCGACGATTTTCACCATAACGGCGCCTTTCGTTTGAGCTACGGATTCGAGTACTCAACCGAAATGGAGACCGGGAAGGAGAACTACTCCTTCAAGTTCGATCGCTTCGACACTTATGACTGGTACTTGAACGAGTTGGGACCCCTCAGCAACGGCAACGCGAAGTACCTACAGGGGCGGGTGCCGACTTGGAACGACTTCATCAACCATCCCAACTACGACGAGTTCTGGCAGAAGCAGGCCTTCGCGCCTTACTTGAAATCGCTCCGGTTGAAGGTGCCCAACTTGAATGTGACCGGTTGGTGGGACCAGGAAGATTTCTACGGGCCCAACAAGATTTACGAACTTCTGGAGAAAAATGACACGGAGCACATGAACTACCTCGTCGCCGGTCCCTGGAATCACGGCGGCTGGGCCGGGCGCGACGGAAGCCACCTTGGCAAAATCCAGTTTGGAAGCGACACCAGCAAGTACTTCCGAGAGAATATCGAGCGCCCCTGGTTCACCTACTGGCTGAAGGGGAAAGGCGAGCTTCCGCTGCGCGAAGCGATCACCTTCGAGACCGGGTCCAACGCGTGGATGAAGTACGATCAGTGGCCGCCGCAGCAAGGCATTTCCGGCCGCAAGCTTTATATGCAGCCAGCTGGCAAACTCTCCTTCAGCGCGCCGGCGGAAACCGGCGGGGAGTACGATGCCTATGTTTCCGATCCCGCCCACCCGGTGCCATACCGCCATCGGCCCATCGGCCAAACTTACGGCGTGGTGCCGGGTTGGGGAACCTGGCTGGTTGAGGATCAGCGATTCGTTTACCTGCGTCCGGACGTGGCTTCCTGGCAGACGCCGGTGTTGGACAAGGATCTCACCGTCACCGGCGACATCATCGCCCATATCTTCGCATCCACTACCGGCTCCGACTCAGACTGGATCGTAAAGCTAATCGATGTTTATCCGCAGGATTATCCGAGCGACCCGGCGATGGGCGGTTATCAGATGATGGTTGCCGATGAAGTGTACCGCGCCCGCTTCCGCAGGAGTTTCGAACGCCCGCAGGCCGTCGAGCCCGGGAAGGCGACCGAGTACACCATCGACTTGCATACCAACGATCATACGTTCTTAAGCGGCCACCAGATCATGGTCCAGGTGCAGAGCACATGGTTTCCGGTGATCGACCGCAACCCGCAGAAATTTGTCCCTAATATTTATAAGGCAAGCCCTGGAGATTACCAGATCGCGACGCAGCGCGTGTACCACTCGAAACAGTTCGCGTCGTACATCGATCTGCCAGTGAAGGCGGAATAGTGGAGCAAGAGGAGATCAAATCGCAAACGTGCCGTTCGAACCTTGCACTCCATCCCAGTAAACTTATGAAGGAAACAGAGAACGCGTCATCCTGAGCGCAGCGAAGGATCCCCGCAGTTAGCTCAGCTCCCAACGCACACGGCGCACTGCGGAGATCCTTCGCTGCGCGAAGGATGACAGTCGTTGGATGGAGATTTGGATTCTGTCTGAGTCCTTAAGGCCCCGCCCCCGGGCCCTGCGCCCCCAAGCTCTTGAGCAGGACGCCTCGCATCATCTGCTTCTCGCGCTCGTCGGCGTTCGCCTTCATGGCTGCGAAATGTTCGCGCGCCTTCCCGGCCTCCTCTGCCTTACCCAGACGTGCATACACCGCGGCCAGGTGGTACCAGCCTTCCGAGAGGTCGGGCGCGAGGCCAACCGCCTTCTCGAGGTCGGCCAAAGCCGGTTGCAGCTCGTTCTGGTGCTCATGGACCTTCCCTGACGCGACATAACAGAGAGCGCAATCGGGAATCTTCCTCTCCGCTACGTTGAGGTCGTTCAGAATTTGGGCTTGTTCCGCGCCATGTTGCTTGAACAGTGTGGCAGCCTCGAGATAATACAGGTATGGGTCGGGTTCGGGAAGCTTCAGGCCGGCGCGGGCGACTTCGAGGGCTCCGGGGAAATCTCCATCAAAGTAAAGCGCGAAGCCAAGCAGAAGCCGCGCGGGCGAAAACTCCGGCGAGGCGCCCACGAGCTGTTTTGAGGCTTCCAGGGACTGAGAAGTCCGTCCACCCAAAAACTGCGCCAGCGCGAGACCCAACTGCAAATAATTTGAATGAGGATTCAGCGCGGAGCTTTGGGCGAAGACTTTCTCCGATTGCCGGTAGGCATGGGCTTGCAAGCAGACCAGACCAAGATCCAACCCGAAGTTCTCACGCCCGGGATCTTTTTCGAAGGCGGCGGCAAGGTCTTCCTGGGCTTGTTTCAGGCGTCCCATACCCGCTTCGATCTTGCCCCTCAGATAGGTTCTTGCGATGGACTCCTGTTCGGACTTATGCGGCGCCCGGTCGATGGCCGCGTAGGCCTCAGCGAGATGGTCCCGGGCCAGTTCCGCGAGGGCCAGGTTATAGTGGGCTTCGAATAGGCCTGGAAAGTCCCGAGCGCAACGCGAGAAAGCACGTACGGCTTCCGCGTACATTGCACTCTGGGCAAAGGCTATTCCGGTGCGCAAGAGCATCCCGGAGTCAAGCTGAGGATCTTCGAGAAGCTTATCGAGGGCTTCAGCGGCCAGCGAGCCCTTGCCTTGCGCGAGCGCGGAATTGATCTGGCGCTCGAGCGAGGCTTGCGAGGCTGTCTCCGAATGCGGAGGCGGACTCTGCGGCCGCGCAGGGGCTGCCTCGACAATGCCGGCGCAGAGAACTGCGCACAGGGCGCGAATCGCAATCGTAATAAGACGCCGCCTGTAAGCTCGCCGAACTCGCACGGCTGTTTGCCCAGCTGGTTCTATTAACTTGGATGGAAGTCCCATCGACTGCACTATATCATAGCATGATGAAGGCTCAGGGGTGGCTTGCGGCCACACACTGCCGCGGGAACAGTGACAAGGTTTACACTTGAGTGTGTCGAAAGAAACGGCCGACTGTCATCCTGAGCGAAGCGAAGGATCTCCGATGTTGTTCGTACGTGATGGGACTCAGAACCAACTTCTGAGATCCTTCGCTTCGCTCAGGATGACAGAATTCCGCCTCATTCACACGGTCCATGCAATTCTGTGACGAGCGCTGATCATGATCTCAGTTTTCACACTGCTACTGATATTAGGCGTTCCGAGCGCCCGCCCGCAGGCCGAACCGCCGGGCCAGCCTGACGCGCAAGCGCATCTCGGCAAGGGCTACGAGTTTGAAAAGGACGATCGGTTTGCCGATGCGGCGAACGAATTTGCTGCGGCGCTCGCCCTGAATACGAAGCTGTCCGGGGCGCGCTACCAGCTTGCCGTGTGCTACTTCGCACTCGGCCGCCACGACGACGCGCGCCGTGAGTTCGGGCAGCTGCTCCTCGAGACTCATGATGATCCCAGCGTGATCTATTTCATCGGCCGCCTTGACCTCGCCGAACACAATGCAGACGCCGCCATTCGCGGATTCCACAGGGTGGTCGCCAAACCTCCGTTTCCCGATACGGCCTACTACCTGGGCGCTGCTTATCTCGAAAAAGGGGACCTCCAAAATGCCGCGCAATGGCTCCAGCGCGCCCGCCCTTTGAATCCCCGGGATTTCCGGATTCCTGACCGCCTCGCGCGCATCTACCAGCGCCAGGGACACACTGCGGAAGCAGAGCGGGAATACACCCTGTCGGCGAAGTTGCGCGAGAATTACAACCAGGCGGCTCAGGCCGGAGTGAATTGCAGCGCGGCGCTCGAAAAAGGCGACACGGAAACTGCGCGCGAGGCATGCTCCAAACTCGACCAGCCCGATGATCCCGACCGCCTCACGACGCTTGGCATGATCTACGGCCGGCACCAGCATTATGCGCAGGCGGTGGAGCCGCTCCGGCGCGCCGCCGCGCTCGACCCCGATTCGTACGAGATCGAGCACAACCTCGGCCTCACTTATTTTCGACTGCGACGCTACGCTGAGGCGCGCGGTCCTCTCGAACGCGCGGTAGTGTTGCGCCCCAATTTCTTCGACTCGAATGCACTGCTGGGCGCGACGCTGTTTGCTCTACAGGAAGATCTCCAGGCTTATGGCGTGCTGACGCACGCTCACCGGCTGAACCCTGAGGACGGCGACACTCGGGAACTGCTCTTCAAAACGGCGTCAATTCTCGGAGTAAAGAGCCGCGAGGCAAAAAACTACTCTGACGCGATCAAATACCTCATCGCCGCCGAAGAACTGAAACCACGCGACCCGCAGGTGCACGCGCGGCTGGCGGTGGTATATAGCGAGGCCGGCGATCAGCGCCGTGCTGACATCGAGAAGCGGACGGCGGAACAGCTCGCGACGAACCGATAAGGGCTGCCCCAATCAGCATCGCAGCTTCGTGAATTCCTGCTTCCTTGACGAGTTCTTCTGCCCGGCTGCTGCTGGAGTTTCGAGTCTTGAATCTGGAATGCGGCCGAGGGCAGTACTGCCCTGCTGCCCGCACTTTTTTCAGAACCACAGCCTGAAAACCACACCTCGCTGCCTGCTACAATGGTCGCATGCTGAACATTCGAAAGGCCGACGCCCACGACATTCCGCTCATCCTTGAATTCATCCGAGAGCTTGCCGAATATGAGAAAGCTCCGGAGCAGGCGGTGGCCACCGCAGAAGATTTGCGTCGCGACGGTTTCACCGGCATTCCCAAGTTCCGCGTGCTCATCGCCGAATGGCAGGGCGAGCCCGCCGGGTTTGCGCTCTTCTTCTATCACTATTCCACCTGGGCCGGCCACCCGACTTTGTTCCTCGAGGACCTCTTTGTTCGCCCGAGATTTCGCGGCAAAGGGATCGGCAAAGCGCTGCTGTTGCGCTTGGCGAAAACGGCCGTGGAGGAGGGCTGCGCGCGATTCGAGTGGCAAGTTCTCGACTGGAATATTCCTTCCATCGAGTTCTACCAATCGCTCGGGGCCAAGGTCATGAAGGAATGGCTCACCATGCGCGTGAGCGGCGAGGAACTGGTGCGGCTCGCCGGCGCCGAAAACACAACGCCTTGAAGCGATAAATTGTCCCCCCAACTACCATCAATCTTTTCGGGTCCTTGGTGCATCACTATAAGGGGAGGTCATTTTCTCTCATGACAAGATTTGTGACTGACTACCTGGGGCAGGGGCAGCAAGAACTGTCTCAATTGTTAAACGAGCTTCAAGGTGAACTGCAAGTGCTTAACCTGGCGCGCGATTTGAAATCAACGGCGGCGCGCCTGGGGGTGTTATCGAGGAAGATTACACTGGCCCTTCATCATCATATCCTTCAGCAGGAGCAGATCCTCTTTCCCGCCCTCGAGGGACACATGCAGGGCATTGCCGCAACCTTGGAACGCATGCGACGCGAGAACGAAACGGGTGAAGCTGCGGAGAAGGCGTTTTTCGAGTGCTTCGAGCAGTGGATGAAAAGCGGCAAGAACCGCCAGGAAGTTATGAAGCGTGGCCGCAATTATGTTCAGTGGGTGCGCGTGCACCTGGTGAAGGAAAACGGCCGGCTTTTCCCGCTGGTCGAGCGCGGCCTCGATCCGGAAACTCAACAGAAGGTTCGCCGGGCGATGGAAGAACTGAGCCACGAAACATCTTCTCCTCTCTCGGAGGGAACGGTTTCAGGACAGGCTTAGAAGGCGGTCCGCACACAGCCGCCAGCTTTCACCCGTTAGTCGGAAAGTTTCTGCCGTCGGGGCTCTCTACTTACACCTTGCCGGCTTGACGTTGAGGTTTGCCTACACCCCGCCGTTCATCCAACTTAGTTGCGCCGACCCGACTTCGACAAATGCGTCTTTGAGGATTAGTTCAATCCCCTGCGAAAAGAGACATGACCGAACAGCGCGAGATTTCCCCGATAGATGAATCCTATTCATCGCTGCTCTCCGGCGTGGCGCAGGTTCTTGCGCAGGCCAAGCGAGCCTCCGCGCGTTCTGTCAACGCGGTCATGACGGTGACTTACTGGGAGATAGGCCGGCGGATCGTTGAACACGAGCAGAGTGGCAAGGCCCGAGCTGCATACGGCGAGGCACTGATCGACAGGCTCGCTACAGATCTGGCGGCCCGATTCGGTAAGGGATTTTCGCAAACCAATCTCAAGCAAATGCGGGAATTCTTTCTGGCTTGGCCAATTCGTCAGACGCTGTCTGACGAATCGCCGTCCGCCCCAAAAAACGACATACCTGCGCCGCCCGCGGTGATGAAGAAATATCGGTCCGAAGGAAAAGGACGCCGCAATATTGATCCGCCGGCTGACGGACGCTACACTACGACAGTATGTAACATCATGGCGAACGAAAAGACGCGGATCGCAAAGGCGGCGGGCCGCGCTACGAACTTGGGCACCCGATCTTTAGTTCGCCACGAGCGCGGGCAACCTAAATTGCCTTCTGATGGTCAAATAGCAGAAGGCATAATGAGCCCCAGAATCATTCGGAGGTAGACATGACCAAGCCTTCGGCCCTGAGCAGTTTCGCCGTTCTCATCGGCGTTCTATTAGCCTCCCTAATCCTTCCCGTCGCCGCGCAAAACTCCGAGCCGCGAAAAACGGATTCTGAGCTCATCAATGATTCCGCCATGGAGATTCTCCACAGCACGGCCCAAACCTACCGCAACTCCGACAAGACCGAATTCAACGTCACCATTCAGAAGTTCGAAAACGGCGGAGAAAAGGTCTCGGAGCGCTCCGCCATGTGCCGTCCCGGGTTCGACCAGATCGATCAGCACGTGCGAAGCGCGTTGATTGCCCGTGAGGAACGATACATTCAGCAGGGCAAGCCCGTCGCAATCGTGATCGTCCGGGTTATGCGGGATGAGTGGCCGGAAGGCACCCTCCCCCGCGCCGGGTTTGCGATGTACCGTATCGATCAGAAAACTTTTGAGGTGTACAAGGTGAGTACGTACGCCGAGAACACGTCCGAGATTGCCTTCTACGGCGGCGAGTCCCCAGCGCCGGGCACGAAGGGTGAGGGCGTGAGCATGATCGGAATGGATGCCCCCGATTTTACCCTCTCCGATCCCTCCGGCAAGGCCGTCCATCTGCGCGATCTGCGCGGAAAAGTGGTGATTGTGGATTTCTGGGCGACTTGGTGCGGCCCCTGCCGCGCGCTGATGCCGCACCTCCAGAAGATGCATGAGCAATTGGCCGACAAGGGTCTAACGATTCTGGGCCTCGACGTTGGCGAGGGCGCCGATACTGTAGCGAAGTTCGCGAAGGAGCGGTCTTACACTTTTCCGTTGCTGCTCGATGCCGAGCCGCAGGTCACCAGTCGCTACTTTGTACAGGCCTACCCGACGACTTTCGTGATCGACCGCGCGGGTCGCATCGCATTTCGTGACATGGGATCGGCCAAGCCCACGGATTTGCAAGCTGCCGTTGAAAACGCCCTGTCGAACGATTGAGAAAAATGGTGTCAGTGAGAAAAATGGCGTCGGCAACGTAGGGGATGAAACGGTTCTATGAAAGGGGATGTGTCAGGATCCGTTTTTGCCCCCCAAAGGACGTAATGCCGAGAACCGGCGGAGCCGTGCCGCCACGGTTCCTGTAGTTTCCCCAGCCAGCCCGGCGGAAGTTATTGAAAACAATGGTAGGCCCGTGGGGACTCGAACCCCAGACCTCTACCGTGTCAAGTGAACCTTTAGCCTTCCTATTTTCAAGCACTTACCTATGTTTCTAACAACTTACATCGAGCACGATGTGTCAGGGAATGACATCAAATGCCCCGATTTACGGGGTCTACTGACACACGTACTGACACACTGTTTTGACCCCCATTGGAGCCACAATTCGCGCCTGTTTTCCCACCGTCCGTGTGACGAAACGGCGGCTCCGGCAACTCGAATCGATCCACCTTCCCTGCGAGCAGCGCGACACCGGAAAGCAGGAACTCGCTTTCCACGCACGGCCGTTTGTCCTCTGCGGCCTGCCTCTCCGCCGCCCGAAACCTGGTCAATTGACCCATACGCGAAGGAACGGAAAGTTCTTTCTGCAGATCGCGGCGCACCCCGAGTTTGGCTTGCCCTTCGGACAGGATCGGTTGATTCCCATCTGGGTAGCCACTCTGGCCGTGCAACAAAAAAGTCGCACCATCCACTTTGAAACCGCCCTTCAAATGCTCGATTTCTTCCGCCTCGCTCCCGATGGTCGCCATTATAGGCGAGTTGTTCAGGGCTTTCAGCGAATCTTCGCATCGACCATCTTCTTCGGCACCCAAGATCAACCCGATGCAAATCCGCTGGTAGATTCCTCGCGTTTTCATTTTTTTGATCGGCTCCGTCTTTGGTTTACGCTTGGCGGCGCCGAGTCAACCGCAACGGCCAATGGCTCCGAGAACACCGTCATCCTTAGCGAGGCGTTTTACAATGAGATCAACCAACATCGCATACCTGTGGAGCGTCATGCCGTCGCTGCATTTGCCCGTGCCCCAGGGCTTCTTGACTTTTACGTGTGGCTTTCTTGGAAGTGCTGGAGTGCGCGACAACATGGCGCGCACATGCCGTTATTCTCGGACGGAGGTTTAGTCAATCAACTGGGCACCGACGAATACAGCGACGACCGCTTCTTCCGCCGGAAAATCAACTTCTGGCTTCGACAGGTTAAAGCCCTATGGCCGGAGTGCCCGGCCCACGTTTCCAGTGACGGAAACTATCTTCGAATCGCGCCATCGAGCGGCCCGTCTCCAGTTAGACCACAGTCTGCCGCTCTCGCGTCGACTGCAATCCCGAAAACTCCGCCTTGAGTCAGCGGTCGATGAATAAGGTTCTTGAGCACCGCACCATGCGGGGGAGAACCGTACCTGTAGCAGAATTCTCAACACGCCCCACCCATGGCGCGCCGGCCTCGCTCGCGATTCTGGCGCGCATTCAAAAAGGCACACTGTGACTGTGTCTATTGGAGGCCATGTGAGAATCAACGACGAATGCTCCTGTGAAAATGGTCGGCGTCACGAGTAACGTCAGAATGGCCGACATTCCACAACCCGATGAAGGGCGACCTTCCTCGCGGGGTCCATTGATTTCTAAAATCTGAAAGCGCGGCCGACAGGGGCCACTGATTCGGCCGATCAGTGGTCAAGGCTCGGGTGACGCCGCCGTTCGACGTGTTTACAACGCAAATCATCGAGGACTGTGTGTACACTGTGTGCGCGCGGCTAAGTTCTCTGCAACCCGTGTTGTTGGAGGGTGCAGCGCATCGTCGTCGGCGCGATGTCAGCAAACGCGACGAGGTCTGGCACAGTGAGCACGTCATGTGTTTCAAGGACCAGATCCCCGTATCCGACATCCAAATGTAAATTCTCCAAGCGGCGACCGCCGAGAAGGCAGCGAGTTGGGAATCGCAAGCCGTGTCCGGGCCCTTATGTCGCCGCTTCTGCAAGTTCGCCGACTTCGAACTCAGACCAATTACAAGGGACGCGGGAAGCCACTGCTTGGGGATGGGGGTAATGCCCTGATGGGCCCAGCGATAGATTGCAATCATGTCGATGTCTTTACTCGTTCAGGCTCGAGTCGCAAGCTCTAGTTGGAGACCAAATCCGTCCTTGACGATCCATGTTTCAGGCTCCTTCTTGTTGGCTGAGCCAGGTTGCGGTCGAAGGCGACCATCTTCCTCCGGCACGTCAATGACTGCCCGCCCTCAAGAACCGGTGGCTAGACGAACTTCCTGAAAGCCGAGGCCAAACAGGTCGAAAAGGGCAAGGGCGCTCGAATGCGAAATGGCAGACTTCGGGCCGCACTCCAGCCAAACCACAAAGAGATCCTCGAATCAGGAATCATGACCTTTCAAGTAAGGGGGAGAGAGCTTCCCCCAAACGTCGCTGATCTGAGACGGGTCGCCTCGCGCAGAGTATTGTTAATTGCAGTCCCAGTTTGAGCTCGATAAAATAGCTGCGGGAGATGGAGGACCTAGGAATTGTCGCCGCCGACCCGAGGGCCGACCATCAACGGAGTATCGCACTCATGATTGCGAAGTGTTTCCCATTACTGGCCTTCCTTCTCGCCCTGTGTGTTCCTGGCGCTGCTCAGAAAGTCGGCCCCGCACCAGCCCCCGCGGCAAATGCTTTCGCCGCAGCGCGGAATTTCCTTGCACAGGGAAACCTGGCCCGTGCCCGGGAATCGACATTGGCCGGGCTTAAAACATCACCCTCGAGCGTGGAGGGCTATGACCTGCTGGGAATCATCTCCATGCAGCAGCGGGATTATGATGAGGCGCTGAAAGCCTTCGACCACGCTCTCAGCTTGAACCCTCGATCTGCCGCCACGCACAATAACCTAGCCAATTGTTACGCCCAGCAGCTGAAGATGGACCTCGCGGAAAAGGAGTACAGGACCACACTCGGGATCGAGCCCGGCAACCCAGAGGCCAATTACAACCTGGGAGTGGTTTTGCTGGCCAGAAATCAACCCGAAGTGGCCATCGCTTATCTCCGCAAGGTCGTTCCACCTGATCTGCCCACGGCGGTGAATCTCATTCGCGCCTACCTGCGTGCCCACCAGACGGAGGCCGGCTTGACTTATGCCCGCCGAACTTCGGAAAAAGGAGGCAACGACGCCAGCTTGCATTATTCCCTGGGGGTGGTGCTGGCGGAGGAGAACCAGTTTGAAGTCGCCGAACATGAGTTGGAGATCGCCGACGGCCTTAAACCGGCAAACTATGACATCCTTCTCAACCAGGGGAAGGCATCTCTGCACTGCAAGCACTATGAAAAAGCTGAGAGCGCTTTGAATCGCGCGCTGCTGATCATGCCAGACTCCGCGCAGGCCTTGGAGGCGCTGGGGCGGGCTTACTTCGAGCAGCGCCGCAGCGTTGACGCTCTCCAGGTGCTGGTCAAGGCGCACAAGTTGGCACCTCAAAACACTGACGTCATCTCCCTGCTGGCGCGCGTGAGCATGCTCGAATCCTATGATGAGGACGCCATTCCCCTCCTCGAGGAAGGAATCAAGATCGCTCCCCTGAATCCTGAACTCCATGCGGCGCTCGGGGAGTGCTATTTCCAAACCGGGAAAACCGATAAGGGGCTGACGGAATTCGAGCTTTTGCGGCACCTTGATCCCACAGCTAGGCCTTACGCATTCCTGAGTTTTTGCTATCGGTACCTCGGAAGGTTCGACGAAGCCAAAAAGACCTCCCTCGAAGGTCTGAAGATCGATCCCCACAACATGGCTTGTCTGTTCAATCTTGGCGCGGTGCTGAATGAGCAGGGAAACCCAGCCGAAGCTGAGAAATACCTTGCTGAGGCCCTCAAGATCGACCCGGACTATGACCAGGCTCTGATAGAGTTGGCGAGTTTGAAGATGGCGATGAAGAAGTACGAAGACGCTATTCCGCTTCTCCGGCACGCCATGGAAGTGAGTCGTGACCCTGCCCCCGCCTATTACAAGCTTGCTACAGCGGAGCGAAATTTGCACCGAACCGAGGATTCGCAAAGAGACTTAAAGATCTTTCAGACACTCTCGAAGAGTCCGTCGCGGGCGGCCATTCCCTATCAGAATTTTTTCGAATTCGCCAGCCGGAGAGAGAGCCTTGCCCCCCAGGCGCGTCTTGAACTCGACTTGAGAACTCTCGAAGAGCAGGTCAAGCGACATCCCGCGGACCCGCAAGATCTTTACATGCTGGCGGAAATGCAAATGAAGGCTGGTCATCGCGAGGAGGCCATAGCTGCCATCGGCCGACTCGAGCAAGCAAGTGGACGGGACCTGCGGACCGAGCTAGGGATTGGAGTACTTCTAGCCAAGTACAGGCTCTATCGGGACGCGCTGCCGCATTTTGAACTGGCGCTCGCGGCTGATCCCACTTCGGACGAGGCGCGGTACGATTTGGCGGACACCTATTTCCATCTGCGGGATTATGGGCATGCCTTTGAAGTCCTACAGCAGGTTTCCTCCGGCGCCCGCGATGACAGCTACCTCTTCCTGCTTGGCGATGTCGAAGCCCGCATTGGCCGGACGGCCGAGGCCTTGGAGGTTTTCCGGCACGCAGTCGAGGTGAACCCGGATAGCGACCAATACTATCTTGCGTTGGCTATGACCTATCTGCGGCAGACGAATATCGAAGAAGCAGAACGGGTGCTGCGACATGGGCTGGCTCGCGTGCCGAATTCCGCCCGGATCCACTGGGGGTTAGGTATCGTCGCCGCCCTAAAGGGCGACAACCGCGGAGCGGAGGATCATCTGGTGAAGGCCACCGATCTCATGCCGGAGTGGGTGACTGGCTTTTCGGCGCTTGGGTTTTTCTATTCGCAGACCGGCCAGATTTCGAAGGCCCGCGAGACCCTGGAAAGGTTCAAATCTGTGAACGGCTCCGGGGATCTCAATGCCTCCAGGATCGAGCAGATGCTCGACCAGGAGGCGGCGCAGAATAATGGCCACGACAGCCCTCAACCTCTGCCGCCTGAAACCCGTTTGCAATTCCTGCAGGTGGCGCTGGGTTTGGCCGATCGTGACCTTTAAGCATACGCCAGCCGTGTCTGCAAGGTATTATTGACCTGTAGCGGCCCACCTGACGCCCTGGACGAACATTTTCCGGAAGATTGGGTCCTGGAGGTTCGGGTTCGGCTCGTTCTGCCAGGTGTGCCCCAGCATAGTAACGTAGACCCTTCCCTTGCCATACGTCCTGACCCAATCCATGGGCTCGTCTTGATGCGAGATTTCGGATTTCGCATAAGTCAGGATGGTCAGGTCCTTAGCCGGCCCATGCTGGCCGTGCGTCAGTTGCTCCGAGGGATGCACCCAGCTTCGCGGTAATCCCCGGGTGATGGGATGGTTCGGCTCACGGACACGAATCTCGAAGTCGTGCCGCGGCCCGTGCCCAGGATCAAGTCCTGTGCCTTGGGGAATCTCGATGATGCGCCCATCGTCGCCGACGGCCAACCCTCGCCCGAAATTCCTATCACGCCACCCAAGTCCGATCATATCGTTGTACGCGGACCAGTGCAGGAACGCGTTATTGGCCGCATGGAAGATGACCACGCCGCCGCCGCTCCGGACGTACTCCTCAAACCGTCGCTCAACCTCAGGCGGCCATCGGACCCCGTCATCCAAGTGTCCACCGTTGAAGTTGTTGATGACCACTTGGTGCCCTGAGAAGTCAGGGCGCCACGCTGCCCATGCGTCCGGAGGCGCGCCGGCGGGCGGTGTGGTGGATACGTCCACTGCGAAGCCGCCGCTCTCGCGCAACATGGTCGCGATCTCTCGAGTTGCGGTCTTCCAATCATGGTTGTTGATACCGTCGACGATCAGAACTTTCACCGTCGCGGCCCTGCTCGCTACCGAGGAAATAAGGAGGGTGATAATCAGAACCTTGATGCTCAGGTGATTACCCAAAATAACCTCACCTCACCTTCCATAGGGAGCTGGGCGATAGGCGACGCTCGAGACCCGGCTTGCACCGAGGCCCGAATTCCGCCGCCCCTGACGGGGCTTTAAAATCTCCTGTGTAAGACGGCACTGCTTCGACGAAAGGCATTCTAGCCACTCTTGAATCACTTATTTCTCGGACGGGAGACTACCGGTTCATGGTGACGATGAACCGCTGAATTTGTTCGTGCTTCTTGTCTTTCTCCGTGATTTGGACCTCGTGCAGCCTCTGGTAGAAGTCGAACTCCTTCTGAGCCTCAACGCTATTCCCCGTGCGGCGATAGACCTGGCCGAGCCGATAGTGCGCGTCCGCCAAGTTCGGGTCAATGCGCAGGGCCGCCTGGTACGCCGCGAGGGCCTCCGGAATCCTGTTCTGGTCAGAGTATAGGTTGCCGAGCTGAAGTTGTGCGTCCGCGAACTTGGGGTCAAAGGTTGCGGCCTTCTCAAGCGCTGACTCAACCTTACTGTAGTCCATTTCCCCCGGCGCGGCTTTCGTAGCTTTCCACAGAGCAAGCGCCTGGTAATAAAAGGCCTGAGCGTTCGTGGGCTCCAGGGATGTGAACCGTTCAAGCCGCTCCACTACCCCGGGCACAGGGATACGGGAATCGCTATAAGTCTCCCCCAAGATCAGGTAAGGGCCGGAGTCGCGAGGCGCGAGGTCTGTTGCTCGCATGAAAGCCGTGGCGGCCTTTTCAAAGGAGGCCCATCCGTAGTAAGCCAACCCGAGCCCGATTTGCATTTTCACTGAGGCCGGGTATTTCTCGGTACCAGACCTGAACACTTCGATCGCCGCTTCGAACGTGTGGTGAAGCAGGAGCTCCGTCCCCCAATCGAGAATATTCCCCTCAGTGGGATCCATGTGGGCGGCCTTTTCAAACTCTTTGGCGGCCTCGAGATAGTCCCCGCTCCCCTCGTCAGCTTCTCCAAGCAGGTCGTGCAACTCCGCCGTGTCCTTGTATCGAAGCAGGCTCTGCAGCAGGTTTCTGGCTTCACGCGGTCTCTGGGTTCGAAGTTCAGCGAGGGCCAGGTCGTATCCGTTACCGTACGAAGAAGGCTGGAGCCCCTGTGCCTTCTCGAGAAAAGGGACGGCCGAGGTTAATTTGCCGATTTGCACATAGAGCTCCCCCAGATTGTGATTCGAATCGTAGTCCGAAGGCTTGAGCGCCGCCACTCTTTGGATTTCGGCCTCCGCCTCCGCCAACCGGCTCAGGTGAACGAGACAGCCGGCGTAGGCAAAATGCGCCGGCACGGAAGCCGGACTCGCATGGACAGCATTCTTCAGATAGGTCAACGCCTCTGCGTCCTTGCGCTCGCCGACCAATACGAGGCCCATCAGTTCATTGACCTCAAATGCCTGTGGCGAGCTCTTAAGGAGCGGCAGTAGAATTTGTTCCGCCTCGACGAACTTTCCTGCCTCATAATTCCGCACAGCGGATTGAAAGAACTGGTTCCGCGATTCTGCGACTTCTCGGGTCTGAACGGCTGCCCTTAGAATCTGAACTCCCCAGAAGAGGATGATGGCGCAAGCCCCAAGGGCAGCCAAGAACGCGGGTTTGCTGCGGCCGCGTGAGTTCATATCTCGTCGCAAAGACCCTGCCCGTGCACACAAGTTCTAGCGAGACATTTTAACACCGATCTCTCGCTGGGCCCTTCAAGGGGAGGAGTTTCCCCATCACCGCCAGGCTCAGTCGTCAGTGGGGGCTGATCGTGTTCGCCGTCGCGGGAGCAACCCTGGTGATCCAGTCGGAGGGCTTGTGGTTCCCGACTCGGAAATGCAGTGTGACGGCGTCGCCGGCGGGCAGCTTCAACCGGCAGTGTGTGGTATCGGGCCGGGGAAGGTCAATGATAACGCTGGAGGGGCCGGATGCTGACGCTATGCCATATCGGATCATCAGGTCGAGGTCTTGAGGTTTGTGAGAACGTAAGGTGAGGTCGAGCGTCCGGGCGTCCAGATCCCACGTCAAGCTCTCCACCTTTGCCTCGGTGCGGCACATCACTCCCTTGATGCTCCCTTTTGGCAACGATTCGGGGAGTGCAGGCAAGACCTCTATCACGCCAGGCCGTGAATAGACCAGCATTTCCATCATCAAAGTCGGGAGAGCGCCTTGCGCGTCCGGGGCCGGCAATCGATGCGGATTGTGCATGGTTGTCAGGCTTGTGTTAACGTACCCCTGGTCGAGGATCTGCTTCAGGTTGAAATTCACCATATGGGAGTCCTTCAGCCGCGCCCCGGCTAAAGCGCGGTGAAAGAGTCCGTGGGCGGAGGCATTCTCTTGCCCACGCGTCCGGTTGGCCAGCCACGCCGCTTTGGCGAGCTGTGGAGTTCGGTCAGGATCGATTTCGTCGCCCGGCCACACCCCGTAAAGATGGGAGACGTGGCGGTGGTCCAGGCGCTCCTCGAGGGTCGGCCAAGCCCATTCCTTGAGCGCGCCATCCGTGGCCAAAAGGTAGGGCGGCATCTTGGTGAGCATCTCCTTCCATCTTGGAAGGTTTTCCGACTCCACGCCCAGGATCTCCGAGGCCTGAATCAAATGTGTCAGGACTTCACGGCAGACCATGATGTCCATATCGGCGTTGATGACCGTGGGCGCGCCCTGCGCGTTGTCCGGCCAGTTTTCCGGGGAATACGACGGCACAAAAATGAAACTTCCCCGGTCGTCCGTCTGCTGCAAATAGTCTTCATAGAAGAGAGCCAGCTCCTGCAAGCCGGGCAGGACGTGGGTTCGCAGGTATTCGCGATCGCCGGTGATCAAGTAGCGGTCCCAAAGCGGGCTGTACAGCCAGCCACCGCCTGCAACCCAGTAGTGATGCGGCCAGGTGTAATCGAAATGAGTCAGCGCGCCTTCGCGTTGTGTTGGGTGAATGGAGAAGAGCACTCCGCGAGCACCGAAGATGTTCTTGGCGTTCGTCCGCGAGTCGGGCAAGAGACCTTCCACCCAGTGGGTGAATGCATCCATCGCCTCCGGCAAGTCTCCTGGGTTGCCACCCGAGATCTGTAGGTTTACATTGATATTAATGTGGCCCCAAAGAGAAGGAAACTCTCCGCTTCGCAGGTAGAGCCAGTACCTGCCCATGTCAAAGAGATTCTCCAGCAAGGCAGGGCTCAGCCCCGTACGGGTTTTCTGGTCGACGAGCATTTCCTCGGCACTGAGCGCGTGCTGGTCTGTCCCTCCAAAATCTACGGCAGCACGATCGATTACTTCTGTTTGGACTGAGCGGTGGCGAGCAAGCAACTGCGCGTAGTCCGGAGCAATCTCGCCGAGCGAACTTGCGAGCAAATTCACCTTTTCAGGCTCAAGGTCCTTGAACCACTCAATGCGGGTGATCAGCAGGAGCGAGCGAACGCCCTGAACTTTTAATATCTCGTCCTCGACCTTGACCGTTCCACCTTCCGGCACGACCCGTGTCACGCTCGCATAACCGTCGTTCCCGCGGTCGGTAATGTAGTGGCCCTGGAGAACCAGGCGGTGGGCATTGAAGTCGCAATCAAAGCGAATCCGTTCGCTAAAGAAACGCTTTAGGTCCCGACCATGGTCGTCAACCGCCACAGATGTATCCAGGCTGATCTCTGCCGTCAGGGGATAGCTTTCGGGCGCCTTGAAGAACTGCACCGCGACGTTATCCGGCCGTGAGACAAATGTCCGGCGCTCCCAGTTGCCATGCCGGTCTTTCCACTGCACCTTCACTTCGCCGCTTTCAAAATCAATCGTGCGGAGATAGTCCGCTACAGCTCCGTGTGCTGGCATCTCAATCCTCATGTCAAATGCCGGGTGCTCCGGAAGCGGTTCTGTGCGGGGTGGGGTTTCTGAATCGGCGGCGGCGTTCAGGGACATCTCAAGTCCCTCACGGTATCTGCCTGCCAGGATCAGTTTTCGAACCTCGGGAAGAGCGTCGGCAATTTTGGGAGCCCCGAGAGGTTTTCCGAACCAGGGCTTTACCAGCCGCTCCTGGTGAAAAACGACGTGCTCCGAGAACGGATCGCCATAAACCTCGACGTACATCTTGCCGTTCCCTGAAAGCAGGCCGTCGGCCGGCCGACGTGCAGGAAGGATGCTGCACATCCCACGCGAGGGCACGGTACGAAGTCGGATTCGTTCGCCGAGCGGCATCGGTGTGAACGCGTCCTGGGCAGACTGAACATCCACTCCCCGCGCAGGGACAGGAGGCGTGAGCGCCGTAAGTCCATCGACGCTGGAACTTGCTCCTGCCAAAGCCAAGGCCATGAACTCTCGCCGCGTACAATCGATCATGTGATTCGCTCCTCGGAGAACCCTCTACCTGCCAAGTCGCTCGTTAGAAAAAAACCGACAGAGCAGGAAAGATCCTGCCCTGCCGGTTCGAATACGCATTAGTCAAAACGTCTAGAAGTAGAGCTTCAGCGCAAACTGGATTTCTCTCGGGTCGTTGGCGCCGTCGACGAGACCTGTGATTTGCCCGAAAGTGGCGGGATTGCCGAAGTTGGTGCCGCTGGGATTGGCGAACTGGGGCGTGTTGGTCAAGTTGAAGAACTCAGCACGGAATTGCAGTTGGGTCTTCTCCGAAGTCCGGAAGTTCTTGAAAACGGAGAAGTCCAGCCGGTGGAATCCAGGACCCCGTACTTGCATGGGAGCCCCGCCCAGAGACGCTATGTCGCCGACACTGGTTGCCGCGGGCGGATTAGTAAACGCAGCAGCATTCATCCAGTGGTTCACGTCGTGGGGCCCGGAGTACATGTTCACTCCCGGCACTAAATTCGCGTAACAAGCGTTGGCGCTGTTTGACGCGAAGGTCTGGGAAGTACATCCTACATTGAAGGGGTAGCCATCCTGCAGGGTCAGGATGAAGTTGGTCTTCCATCCTGAAACCAACTGGTCTACAACTCCTTTTGAATTACCCAGGAAGTTATGCCCCTTCCCCATGGGTAAGTCGTATCCGCCGCTGAAGTGGAAGACTTGTGGGATATCGTACTGGGAGCGAACATAGTCATACTTAATCCCCAGTCCGGGAATGAGAGCACCCCTATAGAAGCCGTTCCCTCCTCCCAGGCTGTTTCCATCCGTGCGGTTCTCGGAGTAGGTGTAGTTGGCATTGAAGTAAAGGCCCTTGCTGAATCTGCGCTCGTAGGTCGCCTGCACGGAGTGATAGAAGCTATTTCCTTCGCTCAACTCAACGAAGCTGCCCGTCGAGAAGGCAACAGGGAAAGGCAGATATGGCGTGACGGACGTATTTACGGGCACGACGGATGTCGCGGAGTTGATGGCGGGTTCAATACCCAGATCGTGCGCCTGGTTTCCGACGTAAGCGAGGGATAGAGTCTGGTTGGGTGTGAGCTGGTACTGGAGCGTGAAGTTATAGGACTCCGTGTAGGTCGGCTTAAAGTGAGGATCATCTCCGGTTATGCTCAACCCGCCGGGGTTCATCGTTGCCGTGTCGTTGACGGGTATCGGCAACATTCCGTTTTCCAGCGTGGCTAGGGCTCCGTTTGGATAGGTGATAGGGTGTACGTTATCCGTGAAGTAGTCGAGGACGTTGTCGAAGGGATAGTTTTCTTCCTCATGATCAAGGGGCTGCTCCGGAGGCCCGTAGAACAACCCGTAGCCGCCTCTCAGCACGAGCTTATTGCTGGCGCGGTACGCAAATCCAATGCGCGGACCG